>ERZ1673742.118-NODE-118-length-124727-cov-7.343646_pt1 | contig 124727 bp, 118 predicted proteins | sample MGYA00580208_ERZ1673742 | MGnify/ENA primary metagenome ERZ1673742 (study PRJEB41218, sample SAMN15661774) | gut metagenome | host: Homo sapiens | place: Canada: London | collected 2015-08-20/2019-03-30 | study: EMG produced TPA metagenomics assembly of...
ATAACGGCGACCTCACCTCCCGCCAGGCGGGCTCCGTCGGCGGCCAGATGGTCAAAAAGATGATCAAGTCCTACGAAGAAAGCATGAAGTAAAAGACATTTAGGCAAATCGGGGACGTCCGGCAGCGGGCGTCCTCTTTTTGCGGTTTTATTCATAGTCTTCAATCAGCTTGCAGGCTTCCGAGAGTGTTTCGGCGCGAATGCCGCGGGCGAGCAGGCGGCGGTCTTCCTCCGTAAGGCTGCTAAGCGGCGTTTCAATGCAGTAAAGGGGCACATCGTTTCCGTCTTTGAAAACAGCCACGCTGCCGTTATAGGCGCGCACGGTGAAGAATGTTTCGTATTCCTTAAAATTTGCTGAATTTGCGGCGCTCTCCCGGTCGGTTTCTTGACTTGCCGTATCGTTTGGGCTATAATAAACGGAAGAGTCGCTTTCTGCTTTTGCGGGGTCTGCCGCAGCTTCCCGCGCATCGCGTGCGGAAAACACGGAAAGCGTGCACAGCGCGGCGAAAAGGATAAAGATCGCCGCCCATGCGCCGTACCGCTGCCGAGCGGCGTGCACAAGGGACTCAAGACGCATTTTCATGACTATACATCCTTTCTAAGTAGGATTTGCCCTGCGGCTTTAGTATCGCCAAGGTTTGCCAATTTATGCAGACAAAGTGCGCTTTTGCCGCGCAATTTGATTTTTCAGGAGGTCAAACGTGCTGAAAAAAGACATCAATAAGTACAACACGGCGCAGCCGAGCGGAAGACCCATGGGCCGTACAGACGGCGAAACGGCCCGCGCGGCCGGCGGCACGGCACATGCGGTGCTTACCATGTTCGGCAAGCTCCTCAAGACGGTGCTTTGCATCTGCATCATCACCGGCTGCCTTGTGGGCTTGAGCGTGGCGGCCGTCATTTGGAGCTACCACGGTGTGGAGATGAACGCAAGCCTTGCTTCCTTTAAACTGAAGGAATCGAGCTTTATGTATGTGACGGATTCCCTGCACATAGACAGCGTGGACAATGCGGAATGGACGCAGCGCCTGCGCTATAACGCCGAAGAGATCCGCACGCGCGTTGATTTCACGCAGATTCCGGACATTATGAAGGAAGCGATGATCTCAATCGAAGATAAGCGCTTTTACGAGCACCACGGCGTAGACTGGAAGCGCACGTTAGGCGCTGTATACGGTATGGCGACCGGCAACGATACCGCCGGCGGCTCCACCATTACGCAGCAGCTTATCAAGAACCTGACGGGCGAAAATCAGGTGAGCGTCATGCGTAAGGTGAAGGAAATCTTCATGGCGCTGAACCTTGAAAAGAAGTATACTAAGGATGAAATTCTCGAAGCATACCTGAACCTTGTCAACTACGGCAACGGCTATTACGGCGTGGAGGCCGCGGCAAAGGGCTACTTCGGCAAGGACATTTGGGACTGCAACATTGCGGAGTGTGCGACCATTGCCGCGACGACGCAAAACCCGGCCGCACTGTGCGTGTTCTACCACCCGGAGGCGAACCGCAAGCGCCGCGAGCTTGTCATCTCCGAAATGTACGACCAAGGGCGTATCACGCGCGCGGAGTACGACGAGGCGATGGAGCAATCCGCAAACCTGAAGCTGCGCGGCGTGGACTTTGAAATGGACGACGAAGAAGAGGAGACCGATACCCAGAGTGTTTCCACCGAGGTGTGGAACTGGTACGAGGAAGAGGTGTTCAACGACACCGTTGACCTGCTTATGCAGTATGCAAACCTCGACCGCGACATGGCAATCGACCTCATTTATAACGGCGGTCTCAAGATCTACTCCGCCGAATATGTGCCGATGCAGGAGGCGTTTGAAAGCTACCTGAAAAACAACTGGCAGGAGTTTACGAGCGACAACGGCATTTGGAGCGGCGTGTGCCTGATGGAGTATGACGGCAGAATCCTCTGCGTGAACACGAACCAGGCCAACGATGACAACGAGCTTTTGAAAAAGACCGGCAACCGCGTGCAGAACAACGTTTCGTACTCCACGAACCAGCCGGGTTCTTCCATTAAGCCCATCAGCGTGTATGCGCCGGCGTTGGAGAACAATCTCATCACGTACGGCACCGTGCTGAAGGATGAGCCGCTGCCGAACTACTTTGATGACGGCAGCGAGGGTCCGAACAACTTTGACGGTACGTTCGCCGGTACGGTGAATGTGGATCAGGCCATTACGGAATCTCTGAACGCCCCGGTGGCACAGCTCATCAACCAGATGTCGCCGCTTGTAAGTTACCAGTTCCTCACGCAGAACCTGCATATCACGTCGCTTTCGGAGGAAGACTCCTACAACGTCGGCGGCGTGGCCATCGGCGGTTTGACGAACGGTATTTCCGTGCGCGAGATGACCGGCGCGTACCAGATCTTCGGCAACGGCGGCAAGTATTACACCCCGTACACCGTGTACCGCATTGAGGATAATGAAGGCAACGTGATCTACGATTACCAGCAGAATCACAGCGAGGAGCAGGCAATCTCGTTTGATACGGCGACCATTATGAATAAGCTGCTGCACCTGCCGATCAACGGTACGGATGCGGATGCATACCCCACGGCAAATATGGTGCGCCGCGATGACCTTGACCAGATCGGCAAGACCGGTACGACCGAAGACAGCAACGACGTGTGGTACATGGGCGGCACGACCGCTTTCGTGTGCGGCATCTGGAACGGCCACGAATATAAGGAAGAGATTTACGACACGAACAGCGCAAAGAAGATGTATAACGGCATCATCGACTGGATGGAAGCGAACTACTACGACTTCCTCCACAGCGGCAGCTATGTGCTGAGCGACAACGTGGTGCAGCTTTCCTACTGCCGCGACAGCGGCCTGCGCCCCGGCCCGAACTGCGTGCACATTGCAAACGGCTGGTATTCGCAGAACAACATTCCGAGGACGTGTGACGGAGGATCCGACCACATTGCAAGGACGAGCGCCACGGCGACGCCGTCGCCGAGCATAGAGCCGAGCATGGAGCCGAGCCCGTCCCCGAGCGTGGAGCCTACGGCATCGCCGACGGCGGAGGCCACGCCGACCTTGGCCCCGACCGCAACGCCGGCCCCGACGCCGGAGCCTACCCCGGAACCGACGCCGGAGCCTACCCCGGAACCGCCGGTAGAGCCGACCCCGGAACCGCCGACAGAGCCGGAAACACCGGCGGCGTAAAGCGGTTTGCAGAACGCAGACCATGATAAAAATTTAACGTGTATTATGCAGGACTCACTCATTTTAAGAGTGGGTCCTGTTGCTTTTTGTACGAGATAGATCAAAATAAGAAAAAGGGGGAAAGGAAAGAAATTTGGGTTGAATTTTGCCGAAAAGTGTGCTACACTGTTTATCGACGCAATACAAACGTACTTAGGTGGTGGACAATGGAAAACACATCGTTTCTTTTGATCGACGAATCCGTTCTGCCGGAGGTATACCAGAAGGTCATCCGCGTGAACCAGCTTCTGGAGACCGGCGAAGCCTCAAACACCTCAGAGGCGGTCAAGATGGCGGGCATCTCCCGCAGTGTATATTATAAGTATAAAAACGCCGTTTTTCCGTATACAAAAAAGGAAACGGGCTCCATTATGACGGTGCAGGTCGTGTTAAACGACAAGCCCGGCGTGCTTGTGAACCTTTTGACGGTATTCTATAAGGCGAACGCGAACATTCTGACCATTAACCAGAATATTCCGGTAAAGGGCAAAGCGTTCGTTTCGGTCTCGGCGCGAAGCGAAAACATGAGCATTGAGATTGATGAGCTTTTGAAGCGCCTTTTTGAGGTGCAGGGCGTTATTAAGATTGACAGCATCGTCGGTTAAATCCGCGTGGAAAGGAAAATGGAAATGGCAAATATAGCAGTTCTCGGCCACGGCGTGGTCGGCTCCGGCGTTTTGGAGGTGCTTACCTCCCACGCGGCGAGCATCGCGAAGCGCGCGAAGGAAGAGATTCATGTTAAGTATATTCTGGACTTAAAGGAGTTCCCGGGTCTGCCGTACAGCGACCGCTTTACGAAGGATTTCAACGTCATTTTAAATGACCCCGAGGTGCAAATCGTCGTGGAAGTGATGGGTGGCCTGCACCCGGCGTATGACTTTGTGAAGGCGTGTCTGGAAAACGGCAAGAGCGTTGTGACCTCCAATAAAGAGCTTGTGGCACAAAAGGGCGCGGAGCTCCTTGCAATCGCGCAGGCGAATAACCTCAACTTCCTGTTTGAGGCGAGCGTCGGCGGCGGCATTCCGATCATCCGCCCCATCAGCCAGTGCCTTGCCGCAAACGATGTGACGGAGATTGCCGGTATTTTGAACGGCACGACGAACTTCATTTTGACGAAGATGATCCGCGAGCAGATGAACTTTGAAGACGCTTTGAAGCTTGCACAGCAGCTTGGTTACGCGGAGCGCAACCCGAGTGCCGATGTGGAGGGCCTGGACGCCTGCCGCAAGATCTGCATTTTGGCGTCTTTGGCGTTCGGCACGCACGTGTACCCGGATTCCGTTTACACAGAGGGCATTACGAAGATTACGCTGCAGGACGTCGATTTTGCAGACGTTTGGGGCGGTGTCATTAAGCTCATCGGCTCTGTGAAGAAGCTCGAAAACGGACAGGTGCATATTATGGTTTGCCCGATGTTCGTGCACCGCGGCAGCCAGCTTGCGAGCGTGGACGATGTATTCAACGGCATTATGGTGCGCGGCGACGCGACGGGCGACGTGGTGTTCTACGGCAAAGGCGCGGGCAAGCTGCCCACGGCGAGTGCCGTTGTGGCGGACGTCATCGACTGTGTGAAGCACTTTAAGGCGCGCAAGTACCTCTTCTGGGAGGATGCGAAGCCGAACTACGTGGCCGATTTCGGCAGCATGGAAACGTCTGCATTCGTGCGCGTTTCCGCCAAGGACAGCGATACGGCGCTGAACACGGCGGCGGACGTCTTCGGCAAGATCACGCCGCTGCTTGCGAAAAGACCGGTACAGGGTGAGGCGGGCTTTACGGTGGAAAACCTTACGGAGAAGGAACTCAGCGATAAGCTGGCAGCGCTGGAAGCGCGCGGCGTAAAGGTTGAAGGCCGTATTCGCATCTCCGATTATTGATAAAAGCGGAAAGGGGAAAGCATTATGATCCGAATCGATATTCCGGCAACCAGTGCCAACCTTGGCTCCGGTTTTGACTCGCTCGGCATTGCGCTGACCATGTGCAACCGCGTGTGGATGGAAGAAGCGGACGAGCTGAAGATCACGACGACGGACAAGATCAAAGTGCCGACCGATGAGACGAACCTCATTTACTGGGCGGCGCGGCATTTGTACCAGATCTGCGGCAAAACGCTGCCGGGTCTGCATATCATTCAGGAAAACAACATTCCGATGGCGCGTGGCCTCGGCAGTTCTTCGGCGTGCATCGTGGCCGGTATTTTGGGCGCGAACCGCATGCTTGGCTCGCCGATGTCGCAGAGCGACCTCATTAACCTTGCGGCGCAGATTGAAGGGCACCCGGATAACACGAGCCCGGCAATCTCCGGCGGTCTTGTCGCTTCTGCCATGGAGGGCAAGCGCGTGTACAGCGTTTCCGTGCCGGTTTCCGGCAAGATCAGCTTTGCGGTGATGATCCCGCCGTTCGAGCTCAAAACGGAGAAAGCCCGCGGCGTGCTGCCGACGGAGTATTCCCGCGAAGACACGGTGTTTAACCTTTCGCGCTCCGCTTTAATGACGGCATCGCTGTTCTCCGGCGATCTGCAGAACCTGCGCGTGGCGGTGCAGGACAGGATCCATCAGCCGTATCGCTCGGGCCTCATCGAAAATTACGACCAGGTGTTCCGCATGAGCTACGAGCTTGGCTCGCTCGGCACGTATGTGAGCGGCGCAGGCCCGACCATCATCTCCATGATCCCCACAGAGGGCGCGGAGGAGTTTATGAGCGCGTGCGATTCACATTTACAGGACCGCGGCATCAACGGCTGGCGTGTGGAGCTTCTGCATACCGACCCGCAGGGCGCGCGCATCATCATTGAATAACGAGAATTATCCCACAGGGGTTATGGAAAGGGAAGTGTTTCTATGGCATTGATCGTTCAGAAGTTCGGCGGTTCCTCCGTTAAGGACGCCGAGCATTTGAGAAATGTCGCCGATATCGTGACCGGCACATATAAGAACGGCAACGACGTGGTCGTTGTGGTTTCTGCGCAGGGCGATACAACGGACGACCTCATTGATAAAGCAAAAGAGATCAACCGAAACCCGTCTAAGCGCGAAATGGACCAGCTTTTGACGGCGGGCGAGCAGATCTCTGCTTCGCTGCTTGCTATGACGATTGAAGATTTGGGCTACCCGGTGGTCTCTTTGCTTGGCTGGCAGGCGGGCTTTTCCACCTCTACGGCTTACGGCAGCGCGCGCATTAAGCGTGTGAATCCGGAACGTATTAAGGCGGAGCTTTCAAAGCGCAACATCGTTGTTGTAACGGGCTTTCAGGGCGTCAACAAGTATGACGACATGACGACGCTGGGCCGCGGCGGCAGCGATACGAGCGCGGTGGCCATTGCGGCTTCCATGCACGCCGACCTGTGCCAGATCTATACGGATGTGGACGGCGTTTACACGGCAGACCCGCGCAAAATTCCGGCGGCGAGGAAGCTCGACGTCATCTCCTACGACGAGATGCTGGAGCTTGCGACGCTGGGCGCGCAGGTGCTGAATAACCGCTCGGTTGAAATGGCTAAAAAATATCATATTGAATTAGAGGTTCTTTCCAGCCTGACACGGGCTAAGGGAACGATCGTTAAGGAGGCTACCAACGTGGAAAAAATGCTCATCAGCGGTGTTGCAAAGGACGAAAACGTCGCCAGAATCTCTGTCATCGGCGTGCCGGATAAGCCGGGCCTTGCATTCCGCATTTTCTCTAAGCTTGCACAGAAGAACGTAAACGTCGATATTATTTTGCAGTCCATCGGCAGAAACGGCACGAAGGACATCAGCTTCACCGTGGAAAAGGACAAGATGGACGCAACCATCGAGCTCATGCAGTCTTACGTAGAGACCATCGGCGCGAGCAGCGTTGTGTTTGACGACGACGTGGCAAAGGTTTCCATTGTCGGCGCGGGCATGGAATCTCACCCGGGCGTTGCTTCCGATATGTTCGAGGCGCTGTTTGAGGCGAACGTGAACATTCAGATGATCTCGACGAGCGAGATTAAAATTTCCGTACTCATCAAAAAGGAAGACGCGAACAAGGCGGTTGCCGCCATCCACGCGAAGTTCTTTGAACAGATCGGTCAGTGAGCTGACGTAAACACGCACGGCATTTTTTGAATTTGTAGGGAAATGAATTTGAAGTCACCCCTTGGCGCATACTAAGCTCGGGGGTGATTTTATGTTTCCGAACGGTTTTGGCATGAACGGCTACTGGGGGCCGGAAAACTACGTTTTGGGCGCGGCGCTTTTCGACTGGCACAAGGATTTCGACGACCTGCCCGAGGAAGTGAAGGAATACCTCACACAGCACGAGTACGAAATTCACAGCGAAAATGACGTGGACCGCTTAGTCCGCACGTATAACCAGAAAAGGTAAAAAGAAAAGAGAAAGCGTGCGCCGGGGCAAGCTCGGTACACGTTTTCTCTATTTCTATACACAGTATTTGATTTTAGAGGTTGAGCACGAGCTCGATTTCATCGTCATACTTTGCACCTGTGGGCGCAAAGCCGAGGGAGGTATAGAGGTGCAGAGCGGGGGCATTTTCCGTATTGCAGGTGAGCGCGATGCGGTTCGAGGTGCCGAACGGCTTTGTTTTGATGTACTCGAGCACCTTTTGCATAGCGGCTTTGCCGTAGCCCTTGTCCTGCTGTGCTTCGTCGATCATCATGTGCCAGATGTCGTATTCCGGGATGTCGTAATCATAAATGACCATGACATAGCCGACCATGATGTCCTCGTGATAAATGCCGAAGGGCTGGCACTGATCGCGGTAGACATACGCCTGCGCTAAGCTGCGGACGGGGTGAGAGACGAACGATTCCTGCTCTTTTTTGAGCTTTAAATTGAACGCGTCGAGAAAATTCTCCTCTGTGATTGGCTGAAGTGTAATGTTCATAAAATCTCCTTTTTTGCCGCTTATGCTAAAGCGGTGTTATACAAGCTCAGTCGCGGTGTGACCGGTCTTGGCGAAATCGCACAGACCTTCTATGCCGCAGAACACCATACTCTGCACGGCGGCGTCGGTGTAAAACGCCATGTGCTGCGTCATGATGACGTTCGGGAACTGGCGCAGGTAGGCCATATCGCGGTTTGAGATGATGTCATCGCGGCGGTTCTCGTGGTAGATGCCGTCTTCTTTATCGAAAACGTCCAGCGCGAGCGCGCCGATCTTCTGCGTTTCAATGCCGCGGATCATATCCGGAATATGCATCAGCTCGCCGCGGGCGCAGTTGATGATGGTGACGCCGTCCTTCATTTTGGCGATGGTCTCGGCGTTCACAAAGTGGCGGGTGCTCTCTAAAAGCGGCATGTGCAGCGAGATGATGTCGCACGCTTTGTAGAGCGTTTCGTTATCCACATAGGTGCAAAGTCCCTTGAGCGACGGGTTTTCGCGGATGTCGCTTGCTAAAATGCGGCAGCCGAAGCCGCTCAAATTTTTGATGACCGCCGCGCCGATTTTGCCGGTGCCGAGAATGCCGACGGTGAGGTTGCGCAGCTCGCGGCCCTGAAGACCCGCAAGGGAGTAGTCGTTGACCTGTGCGCGCCACAGGGCGGGCTTATACTTGCGCAGGCTAAGAAGTATGAGCATGACGGTGTAATCTGCCACGCCGTTCGGCGCGTAGTTGGAGTTGCACACCTTGAGGCCGAGCTCCTTTGCGGCGGTGAGGTCGATGTGGTCGGCGCCGATGGTGCGCGTGGAGATGTATTTTACGCCGCGCTCCTTGACGGCGGTGAGCAGGGCGCGGTCAAAATGTGTACGGCCGAGTGTTGTGACGCCCTCGGCCCCGTTTACCGTATCGATGTTTTCGAGCGTCAGGTTGTCCTCTGCTTCGGTGAGCTCCACGCCGAGCTTTTCGGCGATGAAGGCAAAGTCTTTCTGTTCGTCCCGGCGGACTTCATAAGCGGCAATTTTCATTTTTATATTCCTCTTTTCGGTAATGCGCAAGCGGTTTACAACGTCTGCTTTTGCGCGTTGAAGTGCTTACACCACAGCGCTTTAGTGTAAATTTTCGTGTATTAGTGTGTTACTATGTGATTATTATATATGCTGCGGTTTTTCACGTCAAGAGGGGAAAATGTTTAGAATACAGGTTGTATCTGTGCGGATTTTGTGCTAAAATGACTGTGAAATGAAACGAATGAAATCAGGTGCTTTATATGACGGACTGGGAAATGAAAGTGCATAATTTTATGTGCCTCAATAAATTCGTGAAAAAGGGCGAGATCGTATTTACGGGCTCCTCGCTGTGCGAGCTGTTCCCGATCAACGAGATGCTGCAAAACGTGGAGCCGCGCATCCGCGTGTACAACCGCGGCATCGGCGGCGACGTGACGGACGGACTTTTGGAGCGCATGGATGAATCGATTTTTGACCTCGAGCCGAAAAAGGTGTTCATCAACATCGGCACAAATGACATCAGCCGCCCGGAATATAAGCGCGAGCGCCTGATGAGCCGGTACAGAAAAATTTTGATGCAAATTCAGGCGCGTCTGCCCGAGACGAAAATTTACGTGATGAGCTATTACCCCGTGAACCGCGAGCTGCCCGGCGCAGACCCGGAAGCGGTGAAGGCACAGTTCGGCGCGCGCACGAATGCGGAGCTGAAAGAAGTGAACGCCGAAGTTGAAAAAATGGCAGAGGAGCTGAACTGCACATATATCAATGTGTTCGACTGTCTGCTGGATGAAAAGGGCAATTTGAAAGCGGAATACACCATTGAGGGTATGCACATGTACGCAAACGGCTACGCGGTGGTGCTCGAAAAGCTGATGCCGTATCTGCTGGAGGAATGAACCCTTTAGAGGAGGTTGTTTTGTATGATCAACGGTATTGAAAAGAAGAACATTTCCGTAAAAGAACTGAAAAAAGACGGGCGGTACTTAAACGCCGCGCTGTACACGCCGAAGACGGAGCCGGGCAAAACGTACCCGCTGGTGCTGTTTTTGCACGGCGCGGGCGAGCGCGGGGACGATTTAAATTTGGTGCTCGATTTCACGCCGGGCGCGGACACATTTATGACGGACGCGTGGCAGGCGGAGCACCCGTGCTTTGTCCTCGCGCCGCAGTGCCCGGAAAACCAGTGCTGGGTGCCGTATGTTGATTTACTGGCGCAATCGCTGCTCGAGATGGCGGCGCAGTACCCCGTGGACATCTGCCGCTTGTACGTGACGGGTGTTTCCATGGGCGGCGCGGGCACGTGGGAGCTGCTCACGCGCTACCCGCATAAGATCGCGGCGGCCATGCCGATTTGCGGCTATGCGGAGCCGTTTAAGCTGCGCGCGGCAAAAGATGTGCCTGTGTGGGCGTTCCATGCCGAAGACGACCCCGTGGTGCCGGTGACGGGCTATTACCACTCGCCGCACGGCGCGGTGGGTGTGGGCTCGCGTATGGCGATGTCCTCGCTGCGCTCCTCCGGCAACCGTGACGCGCACTACACGGAGTATCCCGCGGGCGAAATGGAAAACGTGTACCACACGCACCCGCACGGTTCTTGGACGGCGGCGTACCAAAACAAAGAAGCGCTGGAGTGGATGTTCGGCAAAACGCGCTTTGACCGCTATGAAATCGAGTTCATCTGCCCGGGCGTGTTCTATATTGAGGACTACAACAATGACTCCATGTACCTTGTGGAGGGCAAAGAAAAGGCGCTGCTTATCGATACCGGCCTTGGCGGCGGCAACGTGAAAAAAATGGCGGAGAGCCTGACATCACTGCCTGTGGAGCTTGCCGTGACGCACGCGCATATTGACCATCTCCTGAGCGGCGATGTGTTCGAAAAATACTACATGAGCAAAAAAGACGTGCCGCTGCTGCCGCGTTTGAACGACGGTACGGGCAAGAATTTTACGGAAAAGGATGTTATCGACATCAAAGACGGCGACGTCATCGACCTTGGCGGCGGTGTGAAAATTGAAGTTGCCGAGGTGGAGGGGCACACGCCGGGCAGCGTCGTGTTCATCGACCGCGCGCATAAGTGCATGTTTACCGGAGACGCATTCGGCCTTTGGATGCAGGTGCCGCTTGCACGACCGATTTCGGAGTATAAAGCCGCGGTGCTGCGTCTGAAAGAAAAATTGCAGAAGCCCGGCTATACGGAGCTTGCGTTCCTCGGCGGCCACAGGCGGCAGGAGGGCGGCGAGGATCCGCAGGACAAATATGTGCCGAACAGCTATGAGAAGATTGACGACATGCTGACGCTGTGCGACCTCATTTTGGAAAAGAAAATCGAAGCGAAGCCGTTCCCGATGAATTTCGGCGAGCCGGCATTTATCTCCACCTATAAAACCGCGTATATGGTGTTTATGGAATCGGTAAGGAAATAAAAGAATAGACAAAACCGCGCCCTCGGGAGTTTTCCGGGAGCGCGGCTTTGCTTTAAGGGAGCGTAACGATTGATTCGTAGAAATCGGTTTATAGAAGGTTATTCAAAAATCTCTTTATAGACGAGCTTTTTGAATAGGACGACGGCGAGGATGGCGCTGAGAAAATCGGCGATGGCCTGCGAGAACAGCACGCCCGTGCAGCCGAAAAGATTGGCCGCGACGAACAGCACCACCATAAACACGATGCCCTGACGGCTGACGGAGAGGATGGATGAGCCCACCGCCTTGCCGGTCGCCTGAAAAAGGATCGTCATAAGCAGCACGACGCCGACGAACACCATGGAGACAACCTGCAGGCGCAGCATCAAAGCGCCGTCTGCGATGATGGTTTCGTTATCCATGAAAATGCGCATAAAGGGCTTGGCTAAAATGAACACGACCGCCGAAAGTGCGAGCGCGAGGCCGCTGATGAATTTCAGACAGAAGTGGAAGAGCTTGCCGAAGCGCTGTTTGTCGCCTGCGCCGTAGTAGTAGCCGAAAAGCGGCTGCCCGCCGAACGAGAAGCCCGTGAGCAGGAGCAGGACAATCATGCTGACCTTGAGCGCGATGCCCATGGCGGCGATCTTCTCGTTGCCGTAGGGCAGAAGAAACTGGTTGACGAGTACGGCGCTGACGCTGGACATGATGTTGACGACCGCGGCCGGGATGCCGATTGCGAAAATATCCTTGACATGGTCGGAGGGGATTCTGGTTTCTTGGATGTCGAGCGTTAAGACCTTGCTCTTTTTCGCGACGACGACCGCGAAGTATACGTCCGAGAAAATGTAACCGATGACGCTTGCCATCGCTGCGCCGCCGGCATTCAGACCGAGCACGGAAATGGAAATGGGGTCTAAAAGGATATTGACGATCGCGCCGCCCATGGTGCCGATCATAGATTCCTTCGACATGCCCTCCGAGCGCAGGAGATTTGAGTGGATGAACGAGAGCACCAGTGCCGGTGCGCCGATTGCGAGCCACGTATAGTAATCGCGCGCGAAGTTAAACGTTTCTTCATTTGCGCCGATGACGTAGAGCAGCGGCGTGCGGAAAAGAAGCATGATAAAGCCCATCAGAACGCCAGTCAGAATCGCGCCCCAAAAGCAGAACGCGCTTACGCGCCGCGTGGCAGTTGTATCGTTTTTGCCGAGCAGACGCGAAATGAGAGAGCTGCCGCCCTGCCCGAAAATGTTGCCGAGTGCCATCAGCGTTGTGAAAAGCGGCGCGCACAGAGAAACGCCCGCAACAATGTTCGTGTTCTGCGTCTGCGCCACAAAGAAGGTATCCGCAAGATTGTAGATCAGCGAGACGGTCATGCTGAGCACCAGCGGCAGGGATAACTTCATGTACGCTTTAGAGACCTTTTTCTCCTCAAAAATTGCATTTTCCATAGTTCACCTCAAGTAATTTCTATTCTTATTATAAAGCGCCGCCTTGACAATTATTGTGCCACATGGCACAATAAAATAAAAATGAGGTGATTTTTTTGCGGCGTATTCGAGATAAAAAACAGGTGGAGTATTGGCTTCAAAAAGGGCATATCCGCGAGAATTTTGATACGGAGAATCTGCCGTTTTCCGTCTGCCGATTTGAAAAGGGCGAGTATCTGACGAGGCAGGGCGGGCGGCTTGCGGAGCTTTTGTTCCTCATCGAGGGTGAGGTGCAGATCTACGGCATACGCGAGGACGGCGGTGTGACACCCGTGAACCGCCACGAAGCGCCGGTGCTGCTCGGCGACGCGGAATTTGTGATGGGCGGCGCTTCGAGCTTATTTACCGAGGCGCGAACAACGGTTATTTGCGCCGCACTGCCGATGGAGCCGTACCGCGCAGAACTCGACAGGGACGTGAAGTTCCTGCACCTTTTGCTGCGCTCGTATGCGGGGAAATTTCACACGATGGCAACGCTGGAGGCTTCCGCCAAAACGATTGAGGAGCGCGTGCTGCTCTACATGCGGCATGTGTGTCCGAACGGGGAGATCGGCGGCATAGAGACTGCCCTTTTGCAGCTAAGGTGCAGCCGAAGACAGCTGCAAAGGGTTTTGAAAAAGCTGTGCGAGGAGAATACGGTGGAGAAGGTTGGGAAGGGAAAGTATAGGCTGAAATAAACAACCGCGCCCTCGGGAGTTTTCCGGGAGCGCGGCTTTGCTTATAAAAAATCCGCACGGCCTGAGCGTTTAACAGGGGCCGGTGCGGATTTACTCGTAATTGGATGGACTGGTTTAAAACCGGATCATTGCAAATATGGATGCGCCGACGACGGTTAAAAGGCCGCACACGGCGATGGAGAGGCCGCTCATGGCTTCTTCAATCTCGCCGAACTCACGCGCACGGGAGGTGCCCATGGCGTGCGCACCGGTGCCGCAGGACACGCCGATGGCGACCGGGTGCTTGATGCGGAACAGCTTGAAGATGGCGGCCGCCGCGACGTTGCCGAAGAGACCCGTCACGATGATGGACGCGACGGTGACGGACACCATGCCGCCGAGCTCTTCCGAAAGACCCATGCCGATGGCGGTGGTGATGGACTTCGGCAGCAGTGTGACGTACTGGGTGTGGTCAAGCCCGAATGCCATGCTCAAAACAAGTACGCCGCCGAGGCACGCGAACATGCCGGCCAAAATGCCGCCGATGATGGCGACCGGGTACTTTTTGAGGTACACGAGCTTTTCATACAACGGGATGGCAAGGCAAACAGTGGTGGGGGTGAGCATGTTCTGGAAGAAAATGGCACCCGTGCCGTCGTATGTGCCGTCGGCTTTCGGCTTGCCATACAGGTAGACGTTGTAATCGATGCCGCTGACGAGCATGAAGATGATGAGAATCACGCAGGAGACGAGCAGCGGGTTCAAAATGGACGACTTAAAGCGCTTTTGAATGGCGCAGGCGAGCACATAGGCGACGCCGGTGATGAAGATGCCGAAAAACGAGGTATTCGACGCAATATCATTTAACATCGGTTTGTTCCTCCTTTTCGCATGCTTCAAGCGCTTCTGCGCGCTCTTCCTTTTCTTCTTTGGTCTGTAAACGGATGAGTCCCTGTGTGGTCAGGCCGGAGACCGCCATGGTGAGGACGGTGGTCGCGAGGGAGATGACAATGATGGGAATGAGAATGTCTTTGTAGCTGTCATAGCTCGCAATGAGACCGACAGTGGGACCGACGAACATGACGGGCATGAGGGTGATGAGCCAATCGGCCGTGGTTTTTACGTGGTCAAGCCTTACGATATGCGTGACGAGCAGGAGCAGCATGAGCAAAAGACCGTAGATGCTGCTCGGCACGGGCAGGGGAATGAGGTAGTGCAGCAGTTCACCGATAAACGAGACCGTTGCGATCAGGGAAATTTCGGAAAAGTGCTTCACGCGGTGACGGCCTCCTTTGCTTCTTTCTTTTCGGAAACAGGCTCGGACTCTTCAGGCAGCGGCTTTGCGGCGAACATGCTGGCAACGATAGGCCCGATGATCTGGTGGACGACCGTTGCGATGACGCAGGGCAGGATGGCCATGGTATCCGGGAACGCGGTCTTTGCGAGCGTGCAGGAAAGGCCGGAGTTCTGCAGACCAACCTCAAGCGACAGCGTGCGGACCTTCTTTTCGTTGAAGCGGAACACCTTGGCGGTGACGTAGCCCGCAAGCAGGCCGAGCACATGGTGCAGCGCAACGGCGAGCACGGTAACGAGCACGACGGTGACGCCGTGGGTTGTGAACTGGTCTCGGTTTGGGCCGACGCACAGACCCTCCACGAGGATGATGCAGGCGGTGGAAGCCTTGACAAGGAAATCTTTAAGGCCGTTTACGCGGTCGCCGAGCGCGGTGTGTACGGCGATACCGAGGAGGATCGGCAGCAGGACGACGAGCACGATGCTGATGAACATGTTCCAGAAGTTGACGTCAATCCACTGACCGGCGAGCACGAGCGTGAGGGACGGGGTGAGCACCGGCGCAAGCAATGTGGTGCACATGGTGATGGTGATGGAGAGCGCCACGTCACCCTTTGCAAGGAACGTCATGACGTTTGACGCGGTGCCGCCGGGCACGCAGCCGAGCAGAACGAGGCCGACGGCAATCTGTGCGCGGACGGTGGGGTCACCCACACCCGTGAGGGACAGCAGCGATGCGACAAGCCAGCCGAAGCCTGCCATGAAGACGTACTGGCTGCAAATGCCGATAAGCACATCGGTCGGCTTTTTGAGGATGTACTTGAAGTCGTCGGCTTTAAGCGTCATGCCCATGCCGAACATGATGACGCACAGGAGCATGTTGACAAAGCCGAAGCTCGGGAAGTTTTCTTTCAGGAACGGGATGCCGGAAAGGTCAATCGAGATGTTCTGGCCCATCCACACAAACGGCTGCGGAACAAGCAGGGAGAAGACGACCATGGGGACCGTCAAACACAAGAGCACATTTTTGGAGAAGAATGTTTTGAATTTCTGTAATGCGGACATTGGAAATTACCCCTTTTTGAGCGTAAAACAGGCGGCAGAGACGAACTCGTGCCGCCCTGTTTCGTTTTTCTTACCTTTTATAGGATCTTTAAATCATTTCTTTGCGGCTTTGAAAGCACGACCCTTGGCGTTTTCGCGGCGCATGGACTCGAGGAAGTTCTCACGCGTAACGCCCTGCGGCATGTGCGCCCACTCGGTCGTCTGCATGAATTTATCCGCCATTTTGTCGAACTCGGATTCCTGGATTTCCACGTCGTCGAAGCAGACCGGCAGGCCGATGGAATCGTTGAACTGCATCAGGCGGTCTTCTTCCTCGAACTGGCCGGCATGCTCTAAGAGGCACAGCACGCCGAGCGAAACGACCTCGCCGTGCAGGTGATGGTGGCCGTGCTCTGTGACGGTGGAGCCGTAGTAGACGCAGTGGGCGAGCGTGGAGTTGTAATAATAATCATTTACGGTGGTCATCATGTTGGAGACGATGCCGGTGGAAACGATGATATCCAGTGTGACCTGGTCGAGTGCGAAGGATGCCGTTTTGTTGCGGATGGAAGCGAGCGCCTCTTTGCCGTACTGCACGAGCGGATCGGTGCAGACGCGGCTGACCTGACGGCCCATGAGCGGGGTGTGGGCGAGCGTGTCGTCTTTCGATGAGAAGATGGCTTCGCACTCCTTGCTCAGCGCGTCGCCGATGCCGGCCCAAAGGAGCTGCTCCGGGGAATCTGCAATGACGGCGGAGTTGATGAAGCAGTGGTTTGTGAGCTTCGGGTAATAATACTCGCGGAAAGACCCGTCTGTATTATAGATCACGGAGATGGCGGTGACGGAAGCGCAGTTCGACGCAACGGTCGGGAAGGTAAAGAGCGGCTTATCAAGCTTATCGGCGACATACTTGCCGGTATCGCAGGCGCGGCCGCCGCCCATAGCGAAGATCATGTCGGCTTTCTGCACGAGCGGGTTTGCGATAAGCGCGTCGCCGTTTTCGTAGGTGGAATCGCCGCCGTAGGGGAGGAAGCCCAAAAGCTCGACGTCGGAGCCTTCTACGCCTTTAAGCAGAGCCGGCTTTGCTTTTTCCATAGCGGTCTCGCCGCCGAGAACGACAGCCGTTTTGCCGAAGAAGCGCGTGACATACGGCACTTCGTTGTAGCAATCCGGGCCGATGGAATAGCTCGGCAGATGTACGCTGTAATTGACATTGTAGTTTTCCATGATAAACGCTCCTTTGGATCTCCTTTTGAGATCGCTTAAATAAATTGAAATAAGAAAATGAAATAAAAAACGCTTTACTGGAAGTTAGGGTGTGGAACAGTGGAGTAAAGAAGCAGTACCACGCGAAGACAGTGCACAAGATGCGTAAACAGATTTTTCGTCAGGGCGTACAGAAATTCCGCAGGCAGGCTGGCGCCTGTCAAGGGATTTATGTGCGGAATGGCGGAAAATATGCAAGCATATTGTGTGCTGAGCCGTCAGGCGTTCTTTGCGCGGTACTGCTTCAAAATAAAAAAGTCCTGAAAGTCTCTTTAAGACCTTCAGGACGTGTAAATCACGCGGTACCACCTGAATTCAGGGCGTTTGCCCTGCACTTAACGGAATCCAGCAATTCCTTCTTCTGTAACGGGAAGAACCCGTCAGCCTCTACTCGTTCTCTTTGGAAGCTGCCGCTCCGGAGGGATGATCACACGGGGTTGCCTGCGGCGCTTTCACCACCCGCCGCTCGCTTTGAGGAAGATGCCGTGCGCTTGTCTCCATCAACGCTTTGTGACTATTATTTTATACGTCTTCCGGCAAAAAAACAAGCATCATAATTTGAAAGATATTTAAACCGAAATTGCATTTATTTGTGGATTTCATCAAAAAGCACTTTGAATTTACAAGTTGTATCGCTGCTTCTTGCTTATTTGGGGTAGCAGGTATGCAAATTTTCTGCCGCGGCACGGTTTATGCCAAAGGGGCAAAAGGCGACATTTTCATGTACAATAATACAGTTTGGCCCCGAACAGACGCGTTATGCGGCTTTGAACCGAAAAAATTGCGCAGTCTGCACAAAGGCGTTTGCTACAACTAACTTTGTGTTTGACTAAACGCCGAAAATGGGGCTGAGCGCGTCTTTTTGGGGCAAAAAGTGTTGACAAATTTTGAATGGGGCGGTATGATTAGTGACGGTTAGAGAAATCTAACCTATTTTACAGCATCTGGGTTAGCAAAAACTAATTTGTGCAGCCTAACCGTGCCGCTTCGGCGCGGAGAATTTTCAGGAAAGAGGGAAAAACTGTGATGCCGTTGTCATTTGCCACAGAGGGCGAAGAAAACATCATCAAGCAGGTAGGCGGAAAGGCGGAAGTCCGTGCTCACCTCGAAAACCTCGGCTTTGTAGCCGGCGCCGCCGTGAAGGTCATCACCTCCATGGGCGGAAATATCATTGTTAACATTAAGGACTCTCGTGTAGCAATCAGCCGCGAGATGGCCGCTAAGATCATGATATAAGGAGGAAGAACCAATGAAGACACTGAAAGAAGTCAAGATCGGCGAGACCTGCAAGGTTGTTCGTCTGCATGGCGAGGGTGCCGTAAAGCGCCGCATCATGGACATGGGCATCACGAAGGGCGTGGACGTTTTCGTCCGCAAGGTTGCGCCGCTCGGCGACCCGGTGGAAGTAACGGTTCGCGGCTATGAGCTTTCCCTGCGCAAAGCGGATGCCGAGATGATCGAGGTCGAGTAAGGCACCACCAAACAGGGCACGCCTGACGGCTTGGTACTCGATCTGCTTGCATATTTTCCGCCATGCCGGACGTAAATCCCTTGACAGGCGTCAGCCTGCCTGCGGGCTTTCCGTACAGCCTGACGAAAAATCTGACGGCGCATCTCGAGCACCGTCCCCGTTTGCTGCTGCCTTTGTCAGTTTAATGTGTTAATTTTTGCTCGAAGGTTAGCAAATTCTAACCTTTGGGTTTAATCTTATCGGAAGGATATGAGTAACAGATGAAGATCAAAATTGCCCTTGCCGGCAACCCGAACTGCGGTAAAACAACGCTGTTCAACGCGCTGACCGGCTCCAACCAGTTCGTCGGCAACTGGCCGGGCGTTACGGTCGAGAAGAAGGAAGGCAAGCTGAAGAAGCACGACGACGTTGTGATCACGGACTTGCCGGGTATCTACTCCCTTTCTCCGTACACGCTGGAAGAAGTTGTTGCACGTAACTACCTCATTCAGGAGAGACCTGAAGCCATCCTTAATATTATCGATGGTACGAACCTTGAGCGCAACCTCTACCTGACCACCCAGCTCGTTGAGCTCGGTATTCCGGTCGTTGTTGCGGTCAACATGATGGACGTCGTAAATAAGAACGGCGACAAGATCGACACCAACGCACTGGGCAAGGCGCTCGGCTGCAAGGTCGTTGAGATTTCCGCTTTGAAGGGCACCGGCATTGAGGAAGCAGCAGAAGCCGCTATCCATGCAGCCCAGAACACGAAGACAATCCCGCAGCACAGCTTCAGCGGTGTGGTTGAGCACGCGATTGCACACATTGAAGAGGTTGCCCTACATACCCTCCCCGAGGAGCAGCAGCGCTTCTTTGCGATTAAGATCTTTGAACGCGATGAGAAAATCATTGAGCAGCTGGGCCTTACGCAGGACAATCGCAAGCACATTGAAACGGACATTGAAGCGGCTGAAAAAGAGCTTGATGACGATGCGGAAAGCATCATCACGAACGAGCGCTATGTTTACATTGCTTCCATCATCAAGCAGTGCTACAAGAAAAAGAACAACGGCGGTCTGACCGTTTCCGATAAGATCGATAAGGTCGTAACGAACCGTATTCTGGCTCTGCCGATCTTTGCGGTTGTTATGTTTATTGTTTATTACATCTCCGTTACGACGGTCGGTACGGTTGCGACAGACTGGGCGAACGACGGTGTGTTCGGCGACGGTTGGCACCTGTTCGGCATCGGCGCAGGCGAATACGAAGACGTTTCCGGCGAGTTCGGCGATGCGGCAAATGTTATCGACGCATTCGTAACGGCTGAAGGTGCGGACGACGTTGCAGACGCTATCGACACCGAGAGCGACACGTTTGACGCGGCAGCAGCGGCTTCTGCGCTGGATACGTTTGCAGCTTCCGTCTCTGACGACGCAACAGCGGATTACACCCTCGTTGATGAAGAAACGCTGGCGGAAGAGGATGTCACCTACACAGGCGCAGAGCTCAAGGAAGCGGTTGCGACCTATGCGTCCTACGGCTGCGAAGAGCCGGATCCGGCCGATTACGGCGTTTGGGTTCCGGGTCTGCCGGGTATCATCGAAAGCGGTCTGGACGCTGTAAATTGCGCAGACTGGCTGAAGGGCCTCATCCTTGACGGTATCGTAGCCGGTGTTGGCGCAGTTCTCGGCTTCGTTCCGCAGATGCTCGTTCTGTTCATCTTCCTTGCCTTCCTCGAGTCTTGCGGTTACATGGCGCGTATCGCGTTCGTTATGGACCGTATCTTCCGTAAGTTCGGCCTTTCCGGTAAGTCCTTCATTCCGATCCTCATCGGTACAGGCTGCGGCGTGCCGGGCATCATGGCTTCCCGTACGATTGAAAACGAGCGTGACCGCCGTATGACCATCATGACGACCACGTTCATCCCCTGCGGCGCCAAGCTTCCGTTCATCGCAATGATCGCGGGTGCTATCTTCGGCGGCGCACCGTGGGTTGCTCCGAGCGCATATTTCCTCGGCATTGTAGCGATTATCTGCTCCGGTATCATTCTGAAGAAGACGAAGATGTTTGCGGGCGATCCGGCTCCGTTCGTTATGGAGCTGCCGGCTTACCACTGGCCGACCGTCAGCAATGTGCTCCGCTCCATGTGGGAGCGCGGCTGGTCCTTCATTAAGAAGGCAGGCACCATCATCCTTCTGTCTACCATCATTGTTTGGTTCACCACCTATTTCGGTGTTGTCGACGGCGCGTTCAGAATGCTCACCGAAGACGAGATCAGCAACAGCATTCTTGCTACCATCGGCAACGCGATTGCTTGGATCTTTGCACCGCTTGGCTGGGGCAACTGGCAGGCCGCTGTGGCTTCCATCACCGGTCTGGTTGCGAAGGAGAACATTGTCGGTACGCTTGGTATCCTCTATGGCGGCGGTGACGGCACGGTTTACAGCAACATGGCTTCCCACTTCACGGTGGTCAGCGGCTATGCGTTCCTTGCGTTCAACCTTCTGTGCGCACCTTGCTTTGCGGCAATCGGTGCAATCAAGCGTGAGATGAACAACGCAAAGTGGACCTGGTTCGCAATCGGTTATCAGTGCGGTTTTGCTTATCTTGTAGCGTTCGTCATCAACCAGCTCGGCAGCATTGCACTCGGCACGGCGAATGTCTTCGGCATCATCGTTTCCATCGTGCTCATCGTGCTCTTTATCTTCCTGCTGGTTCGCCCGTATAAGGAGAGCACCACGCTGTCCAACAGAGCCGTTAAGGTTAAGTAATCTTACTCCGTAATTTAAATTCGCAATTCAGGAATTATCCAAGCCGAAAGGAGAGATCGTTATGCTGACTTGGCTTTCGCAAAACATAGGAACAATAATCGTGTTACTGGTCGTTGTTCTCATCGTCGCTGCGATCGTAAAATCGATGAGGCAGGATAAGAAAAACGGCAAGTCCTCCTGCGGCGGCAACTGCGCGGCTTGCCGCGGCGGCTGCATGCACGCACAGAAGTAAAGACCGCGAGGCCTCCGTTAACCATAAACATGGAGACAGCACCGATAGGCGTTCTTTGTTCGGTGTTGCCTCTACCTCCTGAAAGGCGGGCACAGCTTGGAAACAGGTTGTGCCCGTTTTGCGTATTGTAAGAAACTTTTCAGTTGAATTCCCGGTTTTGCGTGCTATAATGAAAACACAGAGATATGCGCTGCATTCGGTTTGTTTTACAAAAGACGGGAGGTCTTTTTAGTGGAGAATAAAAGAAGCGTCACCGTGGTGGCGGCGCTTGTGCGTGAGGGGAATAAATTTCTCATCGGACAGCGGCCGGAAGGCAAAGCCCGCGCAGGCATGTGGGAATTCATCGGCGGCAAAACGGAGCCGAATGAAACGAACGAGGAAGCCCTCATCCGCGAGTGCAGGGAAGAGATCGGCGTTACGGTAGAAGTGGGCACGCTTTTTATGGACGTGCTGCATGATTACCCGGATCTGTTCGTACACCTGTTTGTCTATAACGCGAAGATTACAGAGGGCGAGCCGCAGCGGCTTGAGCATCAGGATTTTCGCTGGATCACGCCCGGGGAGATCGACGACGTTGTGTTCTGCCCCGCAGATGTGGATGTGCTCGCGAAGATCAAGGCGGAGTTTCCTGCCGGGGGAGCAAACTGATGCGCCCCACTTTGCGCACGCTGTTTTTGCACGGCGGTGATATTTTGAAATCCCCGGGTATGCAGATTGCAAAAGAGAATATGCAGCACGGGTCTGTGAGCGTGTTTGAGCACTCCGTGTGCGTGGCGCTTGTGTGCCTGTGGCTCGTGCACCGACTGCACCTAAAAGTGAACCAGCGCGCTCTTGTGCGCGGCGCTTTGCTGCACGATTATTTCCTCTACGATTGGCACACGCCCGACCCCGCGCACAGGCTGCACGGGTTTCGGCACGCCGGAACGGCCCTGCGCAATGCTGACCGCGACTTTGAGCTGAATGACACGGAGCGGAACATGATCAAAAAGCACATGTTTCCGTTAAATCCCGCCCCGCCGCGGTTCAAAGAAACGGCTGTTTTGTGCCTTGCCGATAAATACTGCGCGCTGCGCGAGACCGTTTTGCAGCGGAAAAAAGCGCATAAGCGAAAATAGCAAAAGCTCCCGCGGAGAAAATTTGCGGGAGCTTTTTGTATGATTGGTTTTGGGTTGAGCTTCGGAATATTTCGCTTGGTTAATCAAAAAGCACGCGAGAGAACGTCTATCTGTGTGATGATATCGCGCAGGCGGTCTCCGGCAACGATGTATTCCAGCGCGTCGTCCGGCGTATCAAAGTATTGTTCGGTATCCGGCTGGTTCCAGAGATAGGCCATGATCCGATGCTCCGGTTTCGGTTGGCAGCCGCTCATTCCGAAATGAACGCCTTTCCATTCGAATTCAATTTCATCTCCGCGCCCTATGCAGTCCTTGAATTCCTCAATAGATTCAAAACGATCGTCTTCCAGAGTGTTGCAAGCAGGAAAAATAGTGTCCATATCGTTACCTCCATATTGTTTGAATTCGGGGACATTTCCGTCCCAATAATTTTTAGTGTCGCCCCAATGAAAATGGTTGTGTTCCCAGACTAGTTCGTGGTCGTGCGGTATGGAATGGTGGCGTGGGTAACCGTGATCCGAAAAATGTCGTTCTGAAACCGCTTTGCCATCTTCACCGATTTTGGTAAGTCGAAGATTTCCATTTTTGTCTTTGGTAGTTTTAATTTCTCCCGGTTTACCTATAAATCTTTCATCGTCCGGTTTCTTAGGTTTCCATTCGCCGCCATAAGCACTGCCCATGCCTTTTTCTTCTTGCTGGGGGAATACATAACCTCTTTTTATCAGTATAGCACGGCTTTTGACAGGAGACAACTGTCCTGTGAGATATTTTGCATATTTTGAAGACTTGCTATGGTTTTGATATTTCCAAGAAGAAAGTTCATAATCTACAAAAATGATGTTGCCTTCCATTTCAGGAAATGGGGTATTGTAACAAATAATCCGTTCGGGTTCGATTTGCCGAAGCATTTCGCGATAACCTTTTAGGAAAAAGTCTTTTTGATCGGCGTGATTGCCATGCTCAGAAACCATGTAAGTGGATACCGCCACAACACTCCCCTTTGGAATGCCCTTGAAACAGAAATCAAAGGTGTTTTCGTCTCCCCAACTTACGGTTGGAATAACCCGAATTCCTTTTGAAGCAAAATATGCGCCGCACCAGCGGTTTCTAAAAGTGTTATAAAGCTGCATTGTAGGGTTCATCTCTCTATACATACTAAAATCTGGAGATAGAACGGCTCTGTAGCGTTTCAGTTTTTCTATATCATAGTCCGGTTTTTTCCATATCCGTTCAAATTTATAATCATATAAAAAAAATGAACCATGCGGTTTAAGTGATGCTCATCTCTGATGTTGGTGCGGTCAAAGCCGATTAACAGCAGATTTTGAAAGTCTTTATCCCCGAAATTTCCTTTGGGAATAATAGGAATCTTAAATTTGTCTTTGCCATGAAACTGGTTTCTTAGCATGATTTGACTTGTGCGATATTCTCGATTCTCTTCAGTCATTTTTACATCTCCTCTATAAGTAAAATGAAGTCTTTCTACCTATAGAGGAAAACACGGCAAAAGTTTCCCTGAAAAAGGAAACTTTCGCTGCATTTTCTGCAAAAAATATTTTGATGAATAGTTTTAGAAACGAAACGGCATTCACTAACGATTTTGGAAAAGAAGAAGCTTTGAAATGTGCAAAAGCTTTTTTCAAAAGAAAAAACCACGAATCAAAAAGACTCGTGATTTTTGGAGCGGGCGAAGGGAATCGAACCCTCGTATTCAGCTTGGGAAGCTGATGTTCTGCCATTAAACTACGCCCGCGTATTCATTTTGCTGTATTATCTATTCTAATATAAATTGAGGAAAAAATCAAGAGGGAAGTTCGTTTTGGGACATTTTTTGTTTTGAAGCAAACGGTTTCACACACGATACAAATTCCGCAGAGGAATTTCGGCAAAGTTTTCTCTTGAAAAATGCGATGATTTTCGGTATGATTATATAGAGTTGTTCGTACAAGTGATACGAGTGACGGAATGAGAAAATCACACAAACGGCGGGTTTGCCGTGAAAGGACGGGTATATATGGAACGCAACGAGACTGCCGCGCTGATCCGCGGGGGCGAAGCGGTATTCGGTTTGGAGCTTGGCTCTACGCGCATTAAGGCGGTGCTCATCGGGCCGCACGGCGAGGTGCTGGCTTCCGGCAGCTATGACTGGGAAAACCGCTTGGAGCAAGGTGTGTGGACGTACCACATGGACGACGTTTGGCACGGCATTCAGGAGAGCTACAAGAGCCTTGCGGCATCGGTAGAGGAGAAATACGGCGAGAAGATTACGCATTTGAAGGCGCTGGGGTTTTCCGCAATGATGCACGGCTATTTGGCGTTTGACCGCGAGGACGAGCTGCTTGTGCCGTTCCGCACATGGCGCAATACCATGACGGAGGAGGCTGCCGCCGACCTTACGTCGCGCTTTGGCTTCAACATTCCGCAGCGCTGGAGCATTGCGCATCTGCATCAGGCGATTTTAAACAGCGAGCCGCATGTGAAGGACATTGCGTTCATCACGACGCTTGCGGGCTATGTGCACTGGAGGCTGACGGGTGAGAAGGTGCTCGGCATCGGCGATGCCTCCGGCATGTTCCCCATTGACAGCGAGCACAACGTGTACGATTCCGGCATGATGGACACGTTTGATATTCTGCACAAGGAGCACAACCTGCCGTGGCGGCTGCGCGACATTCTGCCGCAGATTCGCCTTGCGGGCGAGGACGCGGGCGAGCTGACCGACGCGGGTGCGCTTTTGCTTGACCCCACCGGCACCTTAAAGCCCGGTGCGCCGTTGTGCCCGCCGGAAGGTGACGCCGGCACGGGCATGACGGCAACGAACAGCGTCCGTGTGCGCACGGGCAATATCTCCGCAGGCACGTCTGTTTTTGCGATGATCGTGCTCGAAAAGGCACTTTCTAAAGTACACACGGAGATCGACATGGTGACGACGCCGACCGGCAAGCCCGTTGCGATGGTGCATTGCAACAACTGCACGTCCGACATCAACGCGTGGGCGGGGCTGTTTAAGTCGTTTGCGGAGCTCATCGGCGCGAAGTGCTCCATGCCGCAGGCGCTTGATACGATGTTCTTTGAGGCTTTAAAGGGCGACGCCGATTGCGGCGGGCTCGTTTCGTGCAACTACTTCTCCGGCGAGCCGATCACCGGCATGGAGGAGGGCAGGCCGCTGTTTATGCGCCTGCCGGACAGCGCGTTTACGTTCCAGAACTTTGCGCGCACGCAGCTTTACTCCGCGATGGCGACATTGAAAATCGGCATGGATATTCTGATCGAAAAGGAGCACGCGGAGGTTGATTCGCTGCTTGGCCACGGCGGGTTCTTCAAGGCGAAGGGCGTGGGCCAAAAGCTGATGGCAGGTGCGCTGCATACGCCGGTCTCCGTGATGGAAACGGCGGGCGAGGGCGGCCCGTGGGGCATGGCGCTGCTGGCTTCTTACCTTGTGAACGCAGAGGACGGCGAAACGCTGGAGGATTACCTCGATAAGAACATTTTCGCCGAGGCAAAGAGCGAGACCGCAGAGCCCGATGAAACCGACATGCAGGGCTTTGAGAAGTTCCTGGAGCGCTATAAGGCAACACTGCCGGTGGAAAAATCCGCAGTGGAAACGCTGAAATAAAACAGAAACGGGGAGCCGCGCAAGGTACACGCACGGCTCCCCGTTTCATTCTATATTATTCTGCGTCAAAGGACGGTAGGCTTATTCAATTTCAATGTGGCGCGCGCTGTCCGGCAGGGCCTTCTTCGGCATTTCAAGCTTCAAAACGCCGTTGTCGTAGGTCGCCTTCATGTGGTCGGCGTCTACGCCGCTCAGGTCAAACTGACGACTGTACGAGCCAAAGGAGCGCTCGCAGCGGACGTAGTTGTTCTTGTCGTCCTTCTCTTCCTGCTCTGCCTTGCGCTCGGCGTGAATGGTCAGCGTATCGCCGTTGACATCGAGATGGATGTCCTTCTTGTCAAAGCCCGGCAGGTCGGCCTCCAGCGTGTAGCTGTCGCCGTTGTCCTTAATGTCGGTCTTGAACGATGCGAGCGCGCTGTGGTCGAACCAGCTGCCGAACGGATCGTTAAAGAAATTACGCTCGAACGCATCCATTTCACGGAACGGGTTGTAAGCACTCAGGTTGTTTCTTCTATCATTATTGTTACGATACGGTCTCATGTCAAACATAAGTCATTCTCCTCTTTGTTGTGATGTTTTCGTCTTAAAAGCTGCATGTTTTCACGTTTATCGTGTTCACTTTATGTTCCAAGGGAACCACCTCTTTGTATTCATCTTTTCTTTTCGATTATCAGTATAGTGGTACTTTTTGCTTTTTGTGTTATGCGTTTTTTACGAAATTGTTAAACCTGCACTTTTTTCTTTAGAAAAAACATTGCATGGAAAATAACGCTGTGCTATACTGAAAAAAACGGGATGCCTTTGCGCGGAAAAAGCTGCACCGTGTGGAGGCGTACTGCCACCCGGATAATGTGAATTCCTGGCACTTACTGGAGCGCCTCGGCTTCAAACGCGAAGCGCACCTGCGCCGCGACATCTGGTTCAGAAAAGACGAAACCGGGCGCCGATTTGGCAGGATACGTACATTTTGTGTGCGGTATGTCGTTTTACTTTGGCAGTATTCAGACGGCGGAGAACGCGGAGGACGTGCAGGGCGCGAACATGGGCGTTTTGGAAGTCGTCATCACGGCAGCGATGATTTTACTGGCAACGGGATTATCTGTGATTTTAGTCAACCGAAAGTTCAAGCAGGAGTCGATAGAGCTTTTGAACAGAAAAAGTGATTAAAGTTCACGACTTATTGACAGTGTGTTCGATGGTTTCTATACTGAAAGCGGTATAAAAAACGATTTACGGGAGGTGCACTATAAAGAATCACAGAAGGTACATTTAAAACGGGTAGAGCATGGTTTGGTTTAAACTCAGAAAAGGAGAGAGTGTGATGAATGAAAAAATCTCAGAAAATACGTATACACTGCATAATCAGGTGGAGATCCCCTGTGTAGGCTTTGGCACCTGGCAGGTACCGGATGGAGAGACGGCGGCTAATGCTGTGATGCATGCCATTGAGGCAGGCTATACCCATATTGATACAGCTGTAGTATATCACAATGAAATCGGAGTCGGTGCAGGAATCCGGATGTCGGGGGCAGCGCGTGAAAAGCTGTTTGTTACAAGCAAGCTCTGGAATGATGTCCGGGGATATGATGAGACTTTGAAGGAATTTGGAAACTCTTTAAAAAGGCTGAATATGGATTATCTGGATCTGTTCCTGATTCATTGGCCTCGTCCCATTGCTTTTCGGGACAATTATGAGGAGGTAAACAGGGAGACATGGAGAGCCTTTGAGCATCTGTTAAACGAAGGATATGTGCGGGCAATCGGTGTCAGCAATTTCCTTCCGAAACATTTAAAAGCATTGTTAAAGAGCGCAGAGGTCGTTCCGATGATCGATCAGATTGAATTTCATCCTGGCTGGATGCAGCCTGAGACAGTATCATTTTGTGAAGAACATGGGATTTTAGTGGAGGCCTGGAGTCCTTTGGGCTCTGGAAAACTGCTGTCTGATCCGGCTCTTGTGGCTCTTGCCGAAAAGTATAACCGGTCAACTGCACAGATCTGTCTGCGCTGGTGTCTTCAGAAAGGGAAATTGCCACTTCCAAAATCGACAACACCTTCCCGCATCGAAGAAAATCTGCGTCTGTTTGATTTTCAGATATCAAAGGAAGACTCCGATTTGATTGATGGCCTGGCCTGTGTGGGCCGTACGGGATCGGATCCGGATAATGCAAAATTTTAAAGTGATTTTTACTATTTGGTGGAAAAAGGGGGTTGTCGGGAAATAGATAACCTCAAACAGGGCTCGATAGAGCTTTTGAACAGGAAAAGTGATTAAAATTCACAACTTATTGACAGTGTGTTCGATGGTTTCTATACTGAAAGCAATATAAAAATGATTTGCGGGAGGTGCACTATGAAGAAGCACGACTTTGGCGCGTGGTTTCTTCTGTGTGGACTCCTGTTTCTTTTTACACCGGGTGTTTCGGCCACGGCAGAAGAGACGGAGCCGCTGTTCGCATTCGCAGCACAGGAAGAAGAGGTGCGTCCCGGCGGATCGTTCGCCGTGACCTGTACGCCGGCGCGCGGGGACATCGGCGCGTTCGTGCTGTTTGCGGATTTTGACGCGGAAGTCATAGCCAATGCGAAGGCCGAGTTGCCGGAAAGTGTGAAATCGCGCCACGTGTATACCTCGCAGCAGGACGGACGTTTTGCGCTCGTTTACGCGGCAAAGGACGGCGGCGCGCTCACGGAGCCGTTCACGCTGGTGTTCCGCACGGAGCGCGGCGCGGAGTTTGATGCGGTGACGGTCAGCTTTTCCGTGACCGATGCGGCGAACGCTGTGGGGCAAGAACTGATAGATACGGTGCAGACGACGGAAAAGACGTTCACTTACGTGAAAGAGCCGGAGATCGGCGCGGCACTGCTTTCGCTCATCCCGCCGACGGGCACGCTTTCCCCGAGCTTTGACCCGGAGATGTTCCAATATTCGCTCTCGGTGCCGTTTTCCGTCACGTCACTCGTTTTCGACGCCCAGCCTGCAGAGGACTGCGCTGTGCGCGTGAACCGCAAAATCTCGGCGCGGGCGGCAGCACGGTCGATTTTGAATTCACCGTGACGTCCGAAAGCGGCGAAACGGCAGTGTACACCGTGGCCGTCACGCGTGAGACAAAACCCGTGACGGCGGTGGCAGGAAAGACGGGCACGTCGTCCGCCGCAAAGGGAAAAGACGCGGCAAGCAGTGAAAAGCCTGCGGAAAGCGAAGCCGCCGAAGCCAATGTAGAAGAAGCACCGGCCGAAACAACCGTTGTGACAGGAGAAGCGCGCGACGCGGATCTGACCCAGACGGAAGCGGAGAAAAACGCCCGTGCGGTACAGACAGACCGTCTTGTTACGGCCGCCATCGTGCTGCTTGCGGTGGCGTTTGGCTTTATGCTCGCCGTTTTGTGGCAGCGTGTTTCCGAAAAGAAGGGGGAAAAGTCCGGTCCGCGCCACGGCGCATGATGCACACGCTGCGCTCCGTTTTCATACTATGAACTGCGAGCTTGTCTTGCAAGTATAGTTTGAAAGGAGACACAGCACATGGCAGATGAAAACACCATGCTGCGCGGCTGCCGCACCACCTGTACGCCGCTGCCCGAGGACCCTGTGCCCGGCATAGCCTACGTGCCGTTTCAGCAGTGGAGCGAAACCTACGAGCCGGCGCGCGCGCTCGATGACGGCACACTGTTCCCGGTTTTGAATAAACCGTTTTACGGAAGGCGGGGTGAGCCGCGGTGAACGAACAGCAGCGTTTAAGGCGGCACATTTCCGCCGTGCAGTTCGCGATGTGGGAGCTGCATTTGTATCTGGATTCGCATCCGTATTGCAAAGAAGCGGCGAAAAAGCTTGCTGCTTACCGCGAGGAATACGATAAGCTTACGGTCGAGTACGAAAAAGCGTACGGACCCTTAAACGAGACTTCGCGCTCAACGAGCCGCTGGGCGTGGATCAGCGACCCGTGGCCGTGGGAAACGGAGGCGAACGAGTAATGTGGATTTATGAGAAGAAGCTGCAGTACCCCGTACGCATCAAAAACCCGAACCCCGCGCTCGCAAAGCTCATCATAAGCCAATACGGCGGCCCTCACGGAGAATTAGGCGCTTCCCTGCGCTACCTCAGCCAGCGCTACTCCATGCCCTACCCGGAGCTTCGGGCGATATTGACGGATATCGGTATCTCTGTTTCAGAAATGCCGCTTTTGGGGTCTAAAACGCCTTTTGAGGCCTTTGCGACGGCGTAACTCCACTTAATCGGGAGCAAATTCAGGTAAACATCGACGGTATCCTTACTTTGAACCACCATTTTTTCTAAAATCTGTGAATAAAACGCATCTTCATATTCCACACCGCTGACGATTTCATGAATGGCAGCGGTGATTTCTTTCATCACGCTTTCCTGCTGATCGGCGAGGAGGTGCTGCTGGTCTATGCCGCTGATCGTATCTCGCAGCTCGGAAATCTCCTTATCGCAGGCTTCGCGTTTCGTGATAAATTCCTGCTTGGTGATCGCGCCGGATATGCACAGGTCGATCAGCTGCGTGCGCTTATCCTCGACAGTTTGAATTTGCTCTTTGAGCTTTTCAATATGCGAATAGTTGGTGTTTACGGAAAGCACGGATTGAATGACCGAAAGCAAATTTGCGGTGATCTTCTTTTCCTCTAATTGCAGGCTGCGGGTCACGAGGTACATGATATGAACGGCATCTTCATTGCGAATGCTGGGATTTGAGCAGCCAAGCGGATTTCCGGCTTTATCGGTGTGCGGGCTGCCTTGTGTAGCGGACTTGTAGCATCGCCATGCTTTGTAGCGGGTTCCGTTATTTCGATTTTTATATCTTGCCACATAGCTGGAGCCGCAGCAGCCGCACTTGATTTTGCCGGAGAACGGATAGCGATTGCTGTGCTTGGCTTTGCCTTCCTGCGTTAGAGATTTTTCATCTAAAATGCGGTTGGCTTTCTCAAAAAGCTCTCGGGAAACGATGGGTTCGTGGTGGTCTTTGATAATGACAAATTCTTCTTCGCCACGGTTATATTTCTTTTCGTGAGAGAGAAAATCCGGCGTGAAAGTTTTCTTTTGCACGAGGTCGCCGCAATACTTTTCGTTGCGGATCACGCGCAAAATGACGGTGTTGCTCCACTCTTTGACGCGCATAGGCGTGATGCCTGCTTCGCGAAGCTCGCGCGCGATGACGTGTGTGCCCTTGTTTTCGTTTGCAAACTTATGGAAGATAAGCCGCACGATTTTGGCGCCGTTTTCATTTACCGTCATTTTGCCGTCTTTAACATCGTAGCCTAACATACTCCTGCCGAACACAACGCCTTGTTCCATCTGGCGCTTTTGCCCCCATTTCACACGTTCGGACGTCTTGCGGCTTTCTTCCTGCGCAATGGAAGACATGATCGCCAAGCGAAGCTCTGCATCGCCGTCTAAGGTGTTGATGTTGTCGTTCATAAAAATCACGCCGACGCCATGCTTTTTGAGGTCACGCGTGTAATAAATGCTGTCGAGCGTATTTCTCGCAAAACGGGAAATCTCTTTCGTGATGATCAAATCGAAATCGCCCTCTTTGGCGCAGGCGATCATGCGCTTGAATTCACTGCGCTTTTTGGTGTTGGTGCCGGAGATGCCTTCGTCGGCAAAAATCTCGTAAAGCTCCCAATCGGGGTTGCGCTCAATATATTGCCTGAAATACCGCTGCTGGCTCTCAAAGGAGTTTGCCTGATCTTCGTGGTCGGTGGAAACGCGGCAATAGGCAGCCACACGCTTTCGCACATCGACTATTTTTCGCTCTTGATTCATGCGTTCATATCGGTTCATATAAATCCCCCTTTTACAGTGAATGTTTCTGTGCCTATTATTATAGAAAGCGAAAATTGGTTTGTCGAATGTGCAAATTTGTTTTTACAGTTTGTTTCGGATGGCTTTCCACAATCCCGCCCCCTGAAGTTGTTAATTTTCTCGATCACATTAGAGAATGCTGTTGGCAGTTAAATATTCGTGTAAAAATCGGTGAAATTTTCTTTCACAAGGAATGTTTCTGCTTTATGGTATTACAGATTTGATTTTTGCTTTCTCTTTTTCCCAGTTCGGCTAAACATTCTTGATATTGAGCGGGTGTCAGCAGATTTCGCTGTTTTAAGGAGAGAAGAATGCCTTTCTGCAAGTTCAGAAAGAAAGCGGCATGCTCCTTTTCATTCAATTTTGGAAGCGGTTCACCGATATAGATAAATTCTCTGTGCGCCAAATTACCACCTCGTGGTGCAAGTATATGGGGGCTTACTTGTACCGGATAACAAATAAAAACAAAGTCTTTATGTTTTCAGCATTTATCCCATAACCCGATACTGACAGCGAGGGCTTTATCGATTTTCTGAATATAGGAATACGGCAGTCTGCCTAAACGGGCTTGCAGCCGTTGCTTATACACGACATTTTTCGGCGATTTATAAACGGGGTAAAGGCATTTGTTTACATTTGGCGCGCTTATGGGATGGAAATTCAAAATTTGAAATATAAAGCTGCTTGACCTTTTGTCTTGCAAATGATAATATGAAGCTACGATAAGACGTGACAAACGTTTAGAAATCATGTCTGGCAAAAGAACAGTGATCGCTGTATAACCCTCTATGAATTTGCCTTTGTAGCTGAAAGGTGAGTTCATATACAAATGTAGATAAGAAGGAGGCACAAACATGAAGGTTAAACAAATCTTAGCGGTTATTTTGGTGGTTGCATTCGCTATGCTTGCGATCCCGGTCAGCGCCGCCGAACCGGCGGACACCGCGATTTCTGAACGGCGCGTGGAACTTTGCGGCAACTGCGGCGGACGAATGGTAACTTCCACTACATGGGGAAGCTGGTACACAGTTGCTCAAATCAAATGCACACACCATAATTATGGTACCGATCTCCGTCAGCAGAGAGACGGTACGGCAACAACAAAGTGCCAGGGCTGCGGACAGGGTTACACCACTTCCAAATCTCAGACAAGAATTGTTTGCCACGGTTACGATTCCTAATTAACTTTGCCTCAGGTATTGAGGGACGGCTAAAAACCGCCCCTCTTTCCGCATATAAGCATATAATTACATTTCACCAATTTAAAGGAGGAAAATCTATGAAACGCAAATTTGCCATTCTTTTGTCTGCCATGCTGCTCACGCAGGCGGTCTGCGGCTGCGGCGGCGCGGCTTCTTCGGGCACGTCTTCCGCTTCGGCTTCAACGGGCAGCATCGCAAGCAAATCGAGCGAAAAAGCGGTGATCGTGACGGATGAGCAGGAATTTACGCACGAAAACGGCATAACGCGGCTTGCAAAAGAGATCTACGGCGATTTGAACGTTGAGTTTTTCGTCCTCTCCGAGGATACGCAGGAGCGCGAAACGCAGATCTCCTCCCTGCGCGTGGAGATCATGGCAGGTGGCGGGCCGGACGGCTACCTGTTTTCTTCCCCAACCTCAAACATGACTTTCAATGGTGAAGGTCACCCGGCCACGTTGTTCCCGGATGTGCAGCGCACCATGCAGGCCGGCGCTTTTCTGCCGCTTGACGATTATATAAAAGAAAGCGAATACCTCCGCTCCGAAGACCACTTTGCCCCTGTTTTCGATACCGGAAAAACCGACGAAGGACAGGTCGTGCTGCCTATCACGTACTACGCAAGCGTTTTTCTCCTCGATAAAGCACAGCTTGCCGACCCCGATTTCACCCCCAAAACATGGGACGAGCTTGTAAACTGTGAGGACACGGCCGTTCTGAAAGTTGTGCGCAACAATCTCTACACTTGGTGCGGCGCCGGAATTCCCCGTATTGCAGATTACGCCACCGAAAAAACAATTCTCACCGAGGAAAACCTCACCGCGCAGTTTGAAGATCTTCTTGCCATGCCTGCGTCGGAAAGCTTTGACGAGGAGACCGCACTGATCCAAAGCGGATCCTATGCGCAGACCGATGAAGGCATGGCGTATTACGCACAGAATAAAGACACCGTGAACGCCTTTGCCATTCCGAACACAGAAGGCGGCGTGACCGCGTTTATTACCTCCTACGCAGCCATCAATCGCAACAGCCCAAAGGCCGATGAGGTGTTCCGCTTCTTCGAGCTGCTGTTCAGCGACGAAGCGCAAATTGACACTGAAACCGTGAACGATGCGCGCGGTACGCTTTTGATGCTCGGCAACCTAAACAGTTTCTTGACGCACAAAAACGCCTATCTGCAGCCCGAGCTGCTTGAAAGCGTGCAAAGCCGCGTCAACGCTGTGCGGTTCTACTCCGTGATGGACTACACCATTTACGATACCGCCACGACCCTGACGTGGGAAGAAAACCCGGATTGCGCTGCCGCTGCGCACAGCGTGATAGAAGCGCTGCAAACCAGACTCTCTGAATAATGCGTTTTACAAAATTTATGCAAAACTCGTTTATAAGATTAGAAAAGTATAGTAATGCCGACCTCGCGCCCATCATTGCCGAATGGTACAAGACCATGGAGCAGTGGGTGCAGGAATAAAATAAAAGGCGGTGCCTTATGAGAAAAGCATTTCACGGATATATCCTGGTCGCCCCGGTGATGATCGGCTGCCTTGTGTTCACGCTCATCCCGTTCGGTATTGTGCTGCGCTATTCGTTTACGCAGGGATACGGTGCCGCCGGCATGTTCGTCGGCATGGAGCATTATACGAAGATGTTCCAAAACGACCTTTTCCGTCTGGCGTTTTTCAACACGATGAAGTTTTTAGCCATAGGGCTGCCGCTCATCATGCTGCTCTCCTACCTTTTGGCACTCCTCATGCAAAAGCAGGCGGGCAAGCATAAGCTATTAAAATCTGTCTTTTTGTTTCCGTACATCATGCCCGTCGCCGGTACAGTCTTGCTCATCGATCTGCTTTTCGGAGAAAAGGGCGCTGTAAACGGCTTGTTTGCCGCGTTAAATCTGCCCATCGTCGAGTGGCTGAACGGCAAATACGCGTTCTGGGTCATGATTCTCATGTACCTCTGGAAAAACACGGGGTACAGCGTTATTCTGCTGCTCGCAGGGCTCGTCACCGTCCCCGCGGAGCAGTACGAATCCGCCGACCTCGACGGCGCTTCGGCGTTTCAGAAGTTCCGCTACATCACCACGCCGCAAATGTGGTATTCCGTGTTTTTCGCCCTGATTTTCTCCGTCATCAACGCATTTAAGTGCTTCCGCGAGATCTTTCTTATCGGCGGCGAGCACCCCGTGGATGAGCTTTACATGCTCCAGCATTTCATCAACAACTGCTTCAGCAACCTCAATTACCAGAAGCTCTCTGTGGCTTCGGTCTTATTGTTGATCGTCATTATCGTATTCTTTGGCTTATTCTATGCGTTTGTCAGCCGAAAGGAGGCGTTCCGCGAGTGAAACGGTTTTTCTCCGGGCTGTTTGCCGCTTTGGTCGTGGTGTTATCCGCTGCGCCGTTTTTGTACGTGTTCGTGCGCAGTTTTCTGTCGCCTGGCGGCGTTACATTCCAGTATTATTACGACGTTTTTCTGGCTTCCCCAAAATATCTTTTCCGCTTTTGGAAAAGTATCGGCATGGCCGTGTGCATCGCCGCGGGGCAGCTTTTGATCTCCGTTTTTGCCGGGTTCGGGTTTGCAAAGTATAAGTTCCCGGGCCGCAACTTCCTTTTCTTCCTTTTAATGATCCTCATGACGCTGCCTGTGCAGGTCACGCTCGTGCCCGATTTCATCATGCTGGGCTACATGAACCTGCTGAATACCTACGCAGCGCTGATCTTACCGTCTATTATCGTGCCGCTCGGCACGTTTATTTTAACGCAAAGCTTTAAATCGGTGCCGGACACCGTTCTGGATGCCGCCATGCTGGACGGCTGCGGCGTGCTGCGCATGTTGTTTTACGTCGTCTCGCCGATGAACAAAAGCGGCCTTGTGTGCGTTTTGCTGCTCTCCTTCCTCGACGCGTGGAACATGGTGGAGCAGCCCATCGCATTTTTGAAAGAAGCCGAGCAGTACCCCATCTCGGTGGCGCTCGCTTATACACCGCCGAGCGAGACCTCCGTGCAGCTCGTCTGCTGCATTCTGGTCGTGCTGCCCGCGCTGTTTCTCTTCACCTTCTTCAACCGCGAGCTTGTGGAAGGCATCGTTTTAGCGGAGGTGAAGTGATATGAAACGCCGCGTTCTCTGCATTTTTGTTTTGATCTTATGGGGCCTCGTTTTCTGCACGATGCTTTCCGTGCGCATTGAGCAGCTCATGATCCCGGAAGTGGTGCTCACGCAGGCAGATGAAAGCGAACCCTCCCCGCACATCGCGCTCGACTCCCTTTTCTTCGACGATACGGGCATGCACCTCTACCGCCCGAGAGAAGGCACCGGCTGGGAGACCGGCACGCGCATTTATGAAGAAGAAATCAATAATTATTCCGTGGGCGAAAATCAGCTTGATTTGAAGTTTTTCGGCAGCTATGTCCGTTACGCTTCAAAGCCCCTGCGCAGCGGCGACGAAATTTCAATCAAATCCGATTTGGAGAACCGGGACGACACATGGCTTGCCATATTCCCGGAGGGCATCCCGCAGCTTTCAGGTGCCCTCACACCGACTGCAGAAGCCGAAAACGCATTGCTGTTTAACGTGACGGACACCCCGCAGCCGTTTATGGCAGACCGCGCGAAAAGCACAATTTTACCCGTGACGGAACTCGCAAATGAAAACGCCGGCAGCTTTTACAGTCTTTCAGACGTTAAAAGCTTTCTTTCGCAGCTGCCGCTTTTGGCCGCATTGCTTGCGCTTTCGCTTTTCGTCTTGATTTTGTGGGTTTATTCTTTCGTTCTCTCGCGCAAAGCGAAAGAGAACCGTGCAAAGCTCATTTTCCACGGTGTTTTAGGTGTTCTCGCCCTGCTCGCCGTGCCGCTGATCCTGCTGCACATCGATCTGCCGTCCTCTCTCCTGCCGCAATACCGCATTACGGACGCCGCCTATTATATGCGGGAGTTTGGAGAGATTTTTTCCGCATTGAACATACTGGCAAAATCGAGTAGGGAATCAACAGAGCTACTTCAATATGCGGGGAGAATGCAAGCGATGACTCTTGTAATTGTTGGGTTCGGTATATTTTTAGGCGTTATATTTATTTTGATAGAAAGATTGGTAAGAAATAAATCGGTTAAGAAAGAGAAACAATAACTATATTATCATTAGTTTTTAAGGAGCTGATCTATTCGGGAATCACACCTGATATTGCTTTTTTGGATGTCGAAATGCCGGGGCGAAGTGGGATTCACGTCGGTGCGGAATTGATGCAAAAAAACGTGTATGTTAAGATCATTATTATCACTTCATTTCCCGATTATCTCGATGAAGCAATGGATTTCCATGTTTATCGGTATTTATCCAAACCTAAAAATCAAATTCGCCAATAAATCAACCAAAATAAGCGTTTTTTTGTCGTTTTGGGATAAATATATTGACTTGTTTCCGTTAATATGATATTTTAACAGCAAGTTAACCATATGAGAAATTTTGAAATTTGAGGTTTGACCAGAGTGTCATTTGACTTTGAAGGTAACGCGGTTTGTGATGGAATTACGATATCTTGTTTATGATATGGAGAAATATATATGGTGATTTTGAAAGAAATGAACTACATTGTTTTTCGCAACCGCGGGCGGACGGCGCTTTCTGTTTGTATTGCGGCGCTGCTTGTGTGCTGCATGTCGTTTTACCTCGGCAGCATCCAGACGGCGGAGAGCGCGGAGGAAAATTTGGCGCAGGTCATCCCGGTGACGGCGCAGGTGGTCAGCCGCAGCGGTGCGCGCACCGTGGGGTTCGAGATCGACGAAAATCACTTTGCGAACCTCATGAAGGCGGACATCAAAGACGCGGTGTACACGGCCTCGGCGTGCGCGAATTTTCAGGAGCAGTACCGCGCGGAGGACGTGCAGGGCGCGGACACGTCCGTGACGGCGGTGAGCGGGCTTTCGGCGCTCGTCGGCGTGACGGAGGAGAGCATCGCGTTTGAAAACGGGTACGACCTCTCGTTTTTGGAGCGCGCAGAGCCGCTGTGCGTGGTGAGCCAAAGCTACGCGGCGCAGTACGGCTTGAATGTGGGCGACACGCTCTCGATGCCGTTTTACATGACGCGCTACAACGACGACGGCTTTTCGCTGCGGTACGAGCACCTCGGCATGCAGGGCGTGAAGATCATCGGCGTGTACGCGGACAGCGCCTCGGGCAGCTCGGTGCCGTGCAGCATGATCGTCTCTGTGCCGTGGCTGCAAACGGTCGTTAAGGATAATAACCTGCGGTTTTATTACAGCTCGTTCCGCTGTGCGCTGCGCGACCCGATGAAACTGAACGATTTTAAAGATGCCATGCGCGGCGCAGGCTTTGCAAAGCCCGACCCGAACGCGCTTGATGAGCGCCACGGCGACACGCTTGTGGTGGACGACCAGCTTTTCATTGAGACAGCAGAGAAGTTGGAGCAGAATTTGAAGGTGCTGCGGTGGTTTTTAGCGCCGTTTTTCGCGCTCGTCATTGTGCTTGTCACGCTGGTGACGTTTCTTTTGCTGCGCAGCACGCGGCGGGACATGGCGATCTCGCTTTCGCTTGGGCGACCGAAGATTTTAAGCGGGTGCGCGTGCTTTTTCGGTATGCTCATCGCAAATGTGTGCGGCTGCGCGGTGGCGGTGCCCATATTGCTTTGCACGGCGGGGCTTGCGCTCGGGCAGATTCTGACGATCTGCGGGCTGTACCTTGCGTCCTCGTGCGTGGGCGTTTTGCTGGCGCTTATTTTGCTCCTGCGTTTTGACGCGCTGGAGCTTTTGACGAAAATCGATTAACGAAAGGCGGCGTGAATATGGCTGTTTTAGCGGCGGAAAATGTGAGCTATACCTACCAGAGCAAATACCAGAAGGTGCAGGCGTTAAAAAACGTCTCCTGCACGTTTGAGGCGGGAAAATTCTATGCGATCATCGGGCAGTCCGGCAGCGGCAAAACGACGCTGCTTTCCATGCTCGCGGGCCTCGGTACGCCGAGCGAGGGCGAGATCATTGCGAACGGAAAAACGCTGAAAGAGATCGGAAGCGAATGGCACCGGCGCGAAAATGTGACGGTAATCTACCAATCTTTCAACTTATTCCCGACATTAAACATACTCGAAAATGTGATGTACCCGATGCAAATTTCAAAAAAGCCGACGAAAGAGGCAAAAATCAAAGCCAAAGAGCTTTTAAGCTCGGTCGGCCTTGGAGACGTTGACCCAAGAAAGCTGCCGGCGATGCTCTCCGGCGGTCAGCAGCAGCGCGTCGCCATCGCGCGGGCGCTGGCGTCCGACGCGAAAGTCATCCTCGCGGACGAACCGACGGGCAACCTCGATACGGAAAACGGTAAGATCGTCATTGACTTGCTCAAAAAACTCGTGCAGGATGAAAATTACTGCGTTATTGTCGTCACGCACGACCCGGGCATCGCGGCGCAGGCGGACGTCGTCTACAAAATGCAGGACGGAAGGCTGGCAGTAGAATGTTAAAGAGCCTCAAACAACTCCTTCGCACGCCGGTAAAAGCTGTGCTATTCTTCCTCCTGATGACCGCCGCCACGGCGCTTTTGACGCTGGGGGCGAATTTGTGGGCACAGACGCAAGCGCAAATGGATGCTGTGGAAAAGCAATTCACAACGCTCGGCACGGTAGAGCAAAAGCCGAACCGCACGCAGATGCGCACGGGGTGGGATGCCGCCGATGGGGCGTATTATAGCGAAGCCGAACCCGTGTATGATTCGGTGATCTCTGCCGATGTTCTGGATTTTGACGGCGCGAATTATTTGAAAGCGCCTGAAAAACGCCCGTATTACCTTGCGGATTTGCAGGGACTTGCGGTGCGCGACGGCGGCACGGCGCTGTTTTACCCGGTGGTCGAATTCACGCCTGCCGAAACGGCGGTGCCGGATCACCCCATAAAAGTGTATGTGCAGCGATTTTTGTACCCGGAAGCGGAAAATCAGAACAACGAATACGAAATTTACGTTTGCGACCACTGGACGGAAAATCCCGCGCCACTGGAGGCAGGGAAAACATATGTGGCGTATACAAATGTGATCGTCAATCACCACGAAAACGCGAAAAGCTCCATTGAATACGCACTGATCGCGGCGGAGCGCTCCACACAGTGCGACGCAGGCGGAAATTTGCTTGAAAGCGATAGGCAGACACGGACATTTGACGAAGTGACGGCAGGCTTTTACGAGACCGAGCGCGGGCAATATTGGCTGGAGCTTTCAAAGGCGCTTTCCATGTGGGACACGACCGCGCCCGTTTTGCCGGTTACAGATACGGCGCTGCTGCCGAGTTTTCACGACCGCACGGTGTATGTGCGGGAGGGGCGGACGTTTTCCGCGGAAGACCTCGAAAACGGTGCGGCGGTATGTCTTGTTTCCGAAGAATTCGCGCGGAAAAACGGGCTTTCCATCGGCGATAAAGTTGAGCTGCCGCTTTACGGCGTGAACGAAAAAGACTCGCCGCATAGGACGTTCGGCGACGGTAGCGGCCTGCGCACGTTTTCGCTTTTAAACGCACAGAACCGGACATACACGCCGTTTTGGACGGCAAAGTATGAGATCATCGGCACGTATTACAGTGTGGGCACATACGGAAAACCGGCGGGCTCCATCGAAATGGCGCTGAATTTGTTCCTCATTCCCGCAAATTCGGTCAAGGCAGATTTTGCCGGCAATATCGTAGACAGCGGACCGATGCAGCGCGCGACGACCTCCTTCCAAATCCCAAACGGCACAATCGACGACTACATGGCGGCGTATAACCGAAATGTTCCGGCGGAGGTTCGGGAAAATTTGGAGATCACGTTTGACGACAATGGGTACAGCCAGATCATCGGCGGTTTACTCAATATGCGGTACGTGGCGATCATTCTGTTCGCGGCAGGACTGCTCTCGGCACTGGCGATTTTGGTGTTGCTGCTCTATTTCTTCATCGTAAAACAGAAGAAGCGCACGGCAATTGAGCGAAGTTTAGGTATGAGCAAAAATCAGTGCAGGATGTCGCTTGTTTCGGGCGTAGTGGTCTTGAGCGCTGTAGCGGTGATTTTGGGCACAGTTTGCAGTTCAGTGCTGTTTGACAAAGTGCAGACGCTCGATTTAACCGGGCAGAACGAGCACACATTCAGCACGGAATACAGCCTTTGGGCGCGGGATGAAAGCGCGGTGGAGACGGAGGACGCAGAAAACACGGGCGTTTTGGAAGTCGTCATTCCTGCAGCGATGATTTTGCTGACGACGGGATTATCCGTGATTTTGGTGAACCGAAGTCTGAAATATGAATTAATTGAAATGCTGAACAAATAGATTAACATATTTATTTGTTCTGTAAATTAATATGGCACCGTAAAATAAAAATGAAAGAGCGAGGGACAAAACACAGGAAAATGTCAAGCGACGAGAGAAAAATCTCGTTTTTTGCGGGTGGGTAAACTGAGACCGGCGGCTTGCGCGGGTGTAAGCCCGTTCAAAGCGGAATGAGGACGAACAAAGTTAAAGAAGAACACAAACATGGAGATCAGGTTATTAGCGCTCTCAAAGGAAGAAAAGCCCTGCTTCTGGTCCGTTGCAAAAATTAGCAGATAGTGGGATAATAGAATTGGGGGTAGTAATAGAAGGAAGTTTAATACGAATATTTGCATAGATAAGCAGAGGAAGACTTGTATGAAAGTTGAAAATTGCCATATTGAATCTGAAGAGTTTAATAATAAATTGGCTCGTTTATACTCTATTGAAAATCAAGATGAATTGTCATTGTCAGATCAAAATTTTATATTGACTTGTGGAGATGATTCTGACAGTGAGGTTCGTTGTAGAGCTTGTGAATTGTTAGCCAAATTCCCCTCACTCAAAAGTGAAGAATTCTTGTTAGCGCGGTTAACAGATAAAGATAGTTTGGTCCGCGCAGAGGCGTGCGACTCGATTTCATTCAGTTGTTCCCAAAGTACGTTGAAAGAATTATTGCGGATTACGAATGATAAGGCAGTTCTTGTACGTGGATATGCGGTATTAAGTGCAGCAGATGTACAAAGAAATTTGAAAGAATCTTCGACATATACAGTGCAATTTTTAAAAAATATGGAGCTTCGGGAAAAAAGTAGATGGGTCAAAATCGCTCTGTGCAGTGCATTAATTTCGTTGGGATGTGGTGAATATCAAAGTAAATTAATTGAGTTTATAGATGATAAACGTTATCAAAATCGTTGTGCAGCTTTGACGAGAATAAGAGAATTAATTTCTCTGGGGATGCTTGATGATCTGCCTACAGTCGAAAGAGCGCTGTTAGCACGAAAAGAAAAGGAATCAGCTCGTTCAGTATTGGACTCAATAGATAAAACAATTAAGTGCATAAAGCTTAATACTGAAATTTAGCTCGTATCCCATATATTGAGTGTTGCTTTCAGGAGCAAGAGAGAGGGGTATGCGCAGACGGGTTGGAAAGACCTGATGACGTCCTACAACGGTCAGAGCATCACGTATGATGAGATCGGCAATCCGCTGACCTACCGCGACGGCATGACGATGACGTGGATGGGACGGCAGCTGACAAGCCTGACGCAGAACGGGAAAACAGCGTCTTATAGATACGATGCGGACGGCCTGCGTCTTGAAAAAACGGCGGGCGGCGTGACAACGCAGTATCAGTATGTGAACGGGCAGCTGTTGGGCGAAAAACGCTCGAACGGCGTGGTCTTGCGGTATACTTACGATGCGCTCGGGGTGTCGAGTGGCATGGAGGGTATTACAGAATGAGGTTAATAGCAACACTAAGTCCTACAGATAAATGGGGGACAAAAACTGAATATTCGAGGCTTAGAAAATTCCTTTTAAAAGATGGTTATATAAGAATTGGTCCAGAGGTATTTATGCGTGTAGTACAGAATAGAAAGGCTTCAGAGAAGCATTACCGAAGAATTGATGAAGTCAAACCTAAAACAGGTGTTGTAAGATTATTAAGGCTTACCGAGAAGCAATATAATGATATAATAGATTTTGTAACCCCAAAATTGTATTATTGAAATTTATATATAGTATGATTGACTATGGAAAATACAAAATGCAATACTTGAATGACCCGCCAAAAATGGTGCATCGTTCAACAGTGGTGTAAAGGAAAACGGCGTGAAGTTTTAATTTGAAAGGATAAAAAATATGAGAAAGAGATTATTTACATTAGGATTAGTTACAATTGTTACAGCATCAATGCTCACAGGATGCGGAAGTAAAAACACAAACAGTGCTACTGCCACAGACACAACAGATACTACAGAGGCTTCAATGACAATTACTGAGAAAAAAATGTATGCTGATTTTGCAAAGGGCTGTCCTGATTCATTTGAGCCATCAGGTGACTGGTCCAATGGATCAATGTTTAATGTAACATGGAGAAGAACCAGTTGTACTTATGAAGATGGCAAACTTCAGCTTACTATAGATAAAGATCCTAAAGGTGATAGCATCCCATATTCAGGAGCTGAGCTTCGTTCTAAAGATTTTTACGGATATGGAAGATATGAAGTATCTATGAAAGCCATTAAGAACGATGGTGTTGTATCGTCATTCTTCACTTATACAGGTCCTAGTGATAATAACCCGTGGGATGAAATTGATGTAGAGATTCTTGGCAAGGATACCACACAGGTTCAGTTCAATTATTTTACAGATGGAAAGGGAAACCATGAGAAAATGGTGGATCTTGGATTTGATGCATCAGAAGATTTCCATACATATGCATTTGAGTGGAGAGAAGACAGTATTGACTGGTATGTAGATGGTGAGAAAGTGCATACTGCCACAGTTAATATTCCAGTTACAAGAAGTAAGATTATGATGAATGCATGGTGCGGTACTGGCGTAGATCAATGGCTTAAGGCTTTTGATGACAGCAAGCTTCCTGTTACAGCAGAGTATCAGTGGATTTCCTATACTCCTTTTGAACAGTAAGTATAGAACTGGATATAATGAACAGCACCCCATTTGTTAGACAGTATGATATACTATCTAACAAATGGGGTGTTTTGCTATGCCAAAAGGAGTACCAAACAAACGATATACGCCGGAGTTCAAGAGAATGGTTGTAGAAACCATGAAAAAAGAACATCTGAGTATCCATGCAACGATGCAGGAATTCGGAATTAACGACCACAAAATTATAGAGCGCTGAGCGCATCGGTGAAGATGCGGCACCCGAAGTACGGGCAGGGTGTGTAGTCCCGCAGACCGAGGGAAAGGTAATCGTAGGGCGCGATGCCGAGGTCGGCGGTCTGGTAGAGCAAAGCGCCCAGCGCCGTGACCAGCACCGCCGCCCTTGACCATTTGCGCCCTGCCTGCTGAAAAGTAATCAAGGGGCGGTTAAGCCGCCCACTGTAATAGATTTCTACCAGAGCTGTAATCAATTTTGTGCATAACTCTTGACACTACCTATATACCGGTTTATAATGCATATAGCGGTCAGACAGAAACCATGCAGGCAAAATGGGCTAACCTGAAAAAATGGAAGAAGAAACATTTGCAAAGATTATTATGGGAAAAGCAGATATCAGCGAATTTGATACTTTTGTTGAAAACTGGAAGAATCAGGGTGGTGATTAGATTCTCAAAGAGATTAACGAAGAATTAAATAATAGCTCTGGTAATTGATTATAGGCAGTATGAATTATAAGTATTTATGATGGAGCGAGGAGAAAAGAGATATGAAGGATTTTGAAAATGATTTGATTTATTATCCTAATCCGGACCCGGTCAAGGAACCGAGATTTATTTTAAAATCTGTAGATGAATTGGAAAAATCAACAAAATACAGTGTTACCTGCAACGGAACAGAGCGTGTGGTATACCATACAGATTCGTTTGACTATGTTGTAGTAGTAGATAACGAAGCGTATGATCTGGAGATTTCAATCCATACACCATATGAAAAACTTGAAATCCGTCCGTCCAGCTTTGGCATAGTTCCTTCTGTAAAAGGAGAAACAATCCATATCCATCTTGATGAACCAAGAAAGTTTACTGTAGAGACAGATGGTGGTCTTCATGATGCATTGTTTGTGCTTTGCTCGCACAGGATTGAGAAGCCGGCAGATACCACCATCTGCTTTGAAAAGGGCAAGGTATATAATGTAGGAGTTCTTACCTTAAAGTCCAATGATACGGTTTACATAGAGGAAGGTGCTGTTGTATCAGGTTGTGTATACGCAGACCATTGTGACAATATTTCCATTGTAGGAAACGGAATTATCAACGGAGCCTGCTGGCATCTGCCGGACAGCAATGCACACCGTTTCTTTATCTATGCCAAGTGGTGTAATAATGTACTCTTAAAAGGCTTTACTGCTGTAGACGGTCCTTCCTGGCATGTAGTTCCTGCGGCGTGTGACCATGTTGTGATTGATGATATGAATATTATGTCGAGGATTGTAACGGGAGACGGTATTGATATTACGAGCAGCCAGGACGTAGAGGTAAAAAATTGCTTTATCCGTTCCACAGACGACAGTATCTGCATCAAATCCCAAAGATTGTTTGAAGATCCGTCAACGGTACGCGACGTAACAAAAGTGCGTGTTCACAATAACGTGATCTGGAATGCAGAACCCGGTAATGCCATAGAGCTTGGTTATGCCCTCCAGAGCGAAATCCACGACCTAGTATTTGAGGATTGTGATATTATACACTGCCAGTATGAAGGAAACATGGGTGGTGCGGCGATTTCCATCCATCAGGCAGATGGCGGCCATGTTCATGATATACATTATAAAAATATCAGAGTAGAGCAGGCAGAACAGAAACTGTTCGATATTAAGGTTCTGCTTTGCAAATATACGGAACAGCTTGCCAAAGGAGAGATTAATGATATCTATTTTGATAATATCCAGGTGCTGAACGGAGATATCCCGGTCTCCATGATCCGGGGGTATCAGACACCGACAGAAGAAGTACGTGTCCATGATGTCCATTTTGATAACATTACTTTTATGGGGAATAAGTGTGAAACCTGGCAGGATATGCGGCTTGTTACAGAACTGGCAAATGACATTTATGTCAATGGTGCCAGAATATGCAGACAGATGAAATTCTGAGAATATCACCATTTTTCTGGACACCGGTTCAAAATTGAATAATTAAGCTTCCATCATGGATGCTTCCCTGAATTTAGAGGGAGGCATCCATTTTGTTTTCGCTTGGATCCTGCTGTTATTGTAATAGTCGATATAATCAGCAATAGCTTTCTATTTCTAATATTAAAACTGGTTTTAGTATAGCATGAATCGAAGTATTCTATCAAGACCACCTTTCTTGAGGGTTATGAAAAAATTTCGGAACAATGCCCTATTACTATCCCGACTTTTTAACTTCTTCAACACTTGAATTACGGAGGTACGAAAATGAAAGACATTACAAGCACGATTACCAAGCCCCTCGCCGTCCTCGGAGAGAATCGGCGGCACGATTTTCGTTGTCAACGCAATGCCCGCAGAGAACGCAAAGCATACGCAGGAGGAGCTTGTAAAGGCGCTGATTGCAAGAGAAGCAATGGCTTTGCAGGAAGCGGATGTTGCCTGATTGACTTTACGCACAACTCTACGCTTTGGAGATTTTTCAAAAAATATCTCAAAACCACTTGACAGAAGGGCTCACAGCAGCACAGGAACGCTCCCTGTTCAGCAGTGCCATTAACCCGGCTGAGTGCGACCGCATCATCACTCTTTCCACCTGCAGCTACGAGTTCTACAACGCACGATTTGTAGTCCTGGGAAAAATCTCTTGACTTGGGCCGTACATATGCTATCATAAAAGTAAAAACAGAAGGAAAAGGAGTTATCCCATGAAAGTTCTTTTTATCGGCAACAGCCATACCTTTGTCCACTATGTTCCGGCCAGGACAGCGGAATTCTGTAAAAGTTACGGCCAGCCCATAGAGCCTGTCATGCTCACACATCCCGGTATGGGCCTGGATTGGCACCTGCGGCAGTCCCAGACTTACTTCAACCTTTTGTGGGGCGGCTATGACGCCGTAATCTTGCAGCACAACGCCCACCCCTTTCCGGGCAAGGAATCCCTGTTGGAGGCGGGGGAACAAATGGCAGCGATCACGCCGGAGGGTACGAAAATTTATCTGTACATGACCTGGAGCGAGAAAAGCAACCCGGCTGGGCAAGCGGCCATGAGCGCGGCTTATGAAGCTTTGGCAGAAAAGATCGACGCGACTATCTGTCCTGTGGGACGTATCTGGTGGCAGACCGCGGCGGCCCACCCGGATGAAGAACTCTATTTTGCCGATGGAGAACACAGCTCTGTGCTGGGCGCGTCCCTGGCAGCAGCGGTTATCGGGCGCACGCTGCTGGGCATGGAGGTCACGCCGGAGGGTTGCTATGCAGATGCCAAGAGCTTGGAAAGGATGCGGCTTGATCCCCGAATGATTGACTTGGTTTTGAAGAATGGAAAGCTGGACATGGCTTGAGGAGCAAAATTTATTTGGGTTCAACGCCAATTGTCCTGTTTCCCGAAAATACCGTAAAAGCACGCGAGGGTTTGACCTTGCGTGCTTTTTGTCAATATGATTTGGGCTCACGCCTTTTTACTGAGCGATAAAATACCGTCGCTCTCCCGCTGCCTGCTCCTGCTCGCTTCCGTCCGGCAGCCGTACAAGAGCCCGGCAGTTGGCCGGTATGGCGACCTCAAATTCCAGGCCTTCACTGCTGCGCTTCCACCCGCAGGAGACCTTTCCATACACGCTGGCGTACTCCGCTTTTGCGCTGGTGAAATGCCCGCCGGGGCGAGGCGCGATGATAAACTCATTTTCACCGCCTAGCCGGATACCGCACATGGTGTCGAACACCCACTGGATCACCGCGCCCTTGGAGTAATGGTTCAGCGAGGCCGGAGCGTCACTTTCAGTGCCCTCCCAGTTTTCCCAGATGGTGGTAGCGCCCAGCTTGGGCATACAGAGCCACCCGGGCAGCTCCTGATTTTCCAGCAGCCGGTAGGCGTACTCAATGTCCATGTCTGCCAGAACATAGAGAATGAGCGGGGTTGATAAGAACCCGGTCCCCAGCCGCCAGCCATAATTTTCCAGCGCCTGCAGCAGACGCTTACGGGCATAACCGGTCTGCTCCTCATCCAAAAGCTTCATAAAGAGCGGCCGTACCAGTTTGGCTTGGCGGTCTGTGTCCAGGCTGTGCTTCTGCGTGCGTACCAACGCTTGGTAGCCTTCCCGGGCAGCCCCGGCACAGCGGGAGAACTCCTCCGCGTCCTGGGATTGGTCCAGCTCCCGGGCGATCTCTGCCATGCGCTCCATCAGAAGGACGATATAAGCGGTGGATTCCTCCGGGTGGGGGCTTACAAAGTCTGCTGTACGGAATGGGTGCACATCGGCAGGCTCCGCCCACTCTCCGTAGGACTGGCCGTAATTGCAGATTTTCTTACGGTCTTTCCGGCTGAGCCCGGTGGGCAAGGCTGTCAGGTAGCGCTTACCCAGGGTGCCGGCTTTGTACCGGGCGTAGCGGCACATGGCCCCATAATTTTCCTCAAGGATGCTCCAGTCACCGTACATCCGGGCGATGTCAAAGGGAATGAACACCCCCGCGTCCGACCACCCGGCGGATCCGTCCATGGGGCGCATATAGCCGTCAACCCCGCCGCCCGGCACGATTTGCGGAAAACAGCCGTTCTTGTGCTGTGCGTCGGTGAGGTCGCGCTGGTATTTCCTGGCCATGGCCGCGTAGTCGAACAGGTAGCAGGCGGTGGTACAGAATATCTGCGCGTCCCCTGTCCAGCCGTGACGCTCCCGGGTGGGGCAGTCGGTGGGCAGATCGGCGTGGTTGTTCCGGGCGCTCCACAGGGTGCAGTCGAACAGGCGGTTCAGCAGTGGGTCGGAGCTCTCGAACCACCCGGTACGCTCCATATCGGAGTACACGGCTATGGCGGTGAATTCCGCCTGCTCCATGGGGAAGTCACCCTCCGCCAGCACATACCGGAAGCCAAAGATAGCGAAGGCCGTTTTGTAATCGTTGCGCCCCTCCCGGCAGATATACTCCACCTGCTGCAAGGGGGTGGTGCGCTTTTTGTTGACGCACTGGATGTTTCTTTGGGTGAACTCTCCGTCTTTGTCCAGCATCTCCCCAAACTGTAGCTTTACCCGCTGGCCGGCCTTAGCCATTAATGAAAACTCAACATAGCCCGCGATATTCTGCCCGAAGTCCAGCACGGTTTTGCCGCCGGGGGTATGGATGACCTGCGGCCGGAACCGTTCATGCTCCGTAACCGGCACATTGTTGGACGCGGAGGGCACCACCGGGCAAGACGTTTCCCGAACCTTTCCGCTGTAGCTTGGTAACATCCTCCCGTCTACAACTTCACCGTCCTTGTTGTCGGCAAAGCGGATAGGGCCGTCATTGCTCCAGGCCCAGGAGCCGTCGCTACAAATGGTATGGATATTACCGCTTTCATCCGCATACTCCAGCTGAGCCAGCAGCTTGGTCTGGGTGCCGTACTGATTGAGCAGCCCCCAGGCCCCGCAGCTGCCCCGGTACCAGCCGTCTGCCAGCTGGACCTCCAGGCGGTTCTCCCCCTCCTTCAGCAGGGCGGTCACGTCGTAGGTCTGGTACTGCATTCTTTTGCGGTAATCGGTATGGCCGGGGGCCAGCACGAAATCCCCCACCCGGCTGCCGTTCAGCTGTGCCTCGTACAGCCCACAGGCGGTGATATAGAGCCTCGCCCTTCCCGCGCCGGAAACGGGAAAGCGCTTGCAAAAGCAGTCCACCGGGTAACGGCGGCGCTTATCCACATCATAGTCCCCCGCGATCCACCGGGCCCGCCAGGGCTCCCCCTTCGGCAGGCCTGTCTCAAAAGTAGCGCTGCTCCACTCGCCCGGGACGTTGTTTTCATCCCATAGGCGCACGCTCCACGTAACCCGGGTGCGGGGAGGGACCGGCTTTCCTCCCCAGTGCGCCCGCATGGATGGGCTTTCCACACGGCCGCTCTCCCACAGGGTGCGGCCATCCTCCGCTGTGGCCGCTATTTCATAGGCGGTTTGGCGGGCACCGCTCTGGCAGTTCCAAAAGAGCCTGGGACGGTCGATGTCAATGCCCACCGGCTCAAAGAGAAATTCGGTTTTCAGTCTGATGGCTTTCATACCCTATACCTCAGCGGATGGCCAGGCTCACCGGACCGGCGGGTGTCTGGATCCGGCAAATATACCTGCCGTCGCCCAGTGGCTCCAGGCTGGTGGACAGCTCCTGCGGGCAGACAAATTCTTTGGGCTCAAAGGGCAGGTAGAGTCTGCTCTCGCCGCCATCGCTGTCGAAGTCCATGGCATATTCTCTGGCCCGTCTGTCGTAATGGTACTTCCGGAGCGTTCCGGCGGTCTCCATGGGATAGGCCCGGCACAGGGCAGAGAAGTTGGGGTCCTCCTCCATGCCGGGGTGGTACTCGCAGTAGGCGCTGCCCCACAGGTTGCGCTCAATAATACTGTTCATATGGTCGATGAGGTCGTTGGTGAACTCTCTGGATGGGAACGCGCCCCATTCCGCCGCGATGGTCGGCAGGCCAAGCCGCTCCTGGGTCTGGCGCTTGCCGGCGTAGAGCCGCTCCACGTTTTCCTTACTGAATGCCTCGTAGCGGTCGGAATCCACCACCGAGTCATAGCCGTGGGGGGCGTAGATCTGCGGGCCGTTTGTCAGGCGCCCGATGCCGGTGGGCACGTCGGTACTGCAATAGATGTTCCCCCCGGTGACGATGGCCTTCCCGCTGTGGGGACGGATGGCCTTCTCCATGCGGCGGTAGAAATCCATCAGCACGGTGCGGTCAAATTCCAGAAAGCGTTCCGACACCAGCGCCATAAACTCCCCGGCCTGCTCGGGCGGGATGGTTTCCGGGTGGTTCATGTCAAAGGCCGGGTACTTCTCCATCATTTTCATGGTGGCCGCGCCGAAGGATTCCCGGGCGAGGCTGCCCATAAAAGGCTCGTTCATGGGCTCAAAGCCGATAATATTTCCGCAGCCATCCAGGGCCTCCGCGATTTTCCCCCACATAGCGGCATAGTGGTCCAGCAGGCCCACGCCGTCCGAAGCCGGTTTGTTTGCCCAGAAATTGTCCGCCGCCCGGATGATAGCGTCGCTTTGCAGGTAGGCCTCGTACCAGAGCTTACAGTGCTCCGGGTGGGGCAGGCCCTCGTCCAGGCATGCCCAGTCAGGCGCGCCGTCGATGAACTTCTGGGCAAACAGGTCCTGGTGCATATCAAGCAGAATGTAGATGCCATTTTCCTCCGCCAGGTTCACAATATCCTTCACTTTCCGGAGATACTCCATATCCACCTGCCCCGGCTCCGGCTCCGCGCCATCCCAGAAGATGCCGAAGCGCAGCAGGTTGAAGCCGGAACGCCTGAAGTAGCCGAAAGCTTTCTCAAATCCCGGATAGAAGTGGTTGTTCTCCCTTTGCCTTTGCAAAACATTCAGGCCGTGGAGGATGACCTCCTTACCGCTCTCGTTTACAAAACGTGTACCTTTTCGTGTAAGCTTTTCCATGGTCCCTCTCCTTTATTTTTGATTCCGCGCCTTGATTTCCGCCTGTTCCTTTGCAATGATTTTTTCCACATTGAGGAACAGGAGCAGCCCGATTACGATGATGCCTGTAACAATCTCTACACCAAAAAAGCAACCGGTAATAACGTTCTGGGTTGCGGCGTTTTGCGTGGCCGCTATGGTCTCTCCACCTGCGAGCACCGGGGCGACATAGCCGCTTGCTGACAGCAGCAGATTGAATACCCCGCTGGAAAGCCCAAAGCACAGGGTGAGGATCACCGACTGGATGGAGGCCGAGAAACCGTCCACCCGGTGGCCGCACTTCCACTCCATGTGGTCCAGCACGTCGGCCATCAGCGGCGCGGACAGTAACAGCCAGGGCCGGGCCTTGCCGCCTTTGGTGCGGGTGCGGTCGATGATCTGCCCCATAATGAGGTTCGTCACCGCGTCGATAGCCTTGCTGATGATGGGGAACAGGGCCAGAAACGATCCGCCCCATACGCCGGTAAGGTTCAGCACATCGGTGTAGTACACGTTCAGGTAGGAACCCAGCACCGCGTTGAGCAGCAGCGCCCCCGCCGGCCCCACCAGGTAGCCCAGCCATTTCTCCTTTGGGCTCACGGCATCGCCTGTGATTTTGCTTTTAGGCAGCCAGCCCCATTTTTCTTTGGCGGATTCCATATCAAGCGCCTCCTTCTGTCATTTATCATAAAGGAAACGCCGGAAATTGTCTTGTAATTTTGTCGGTTTTAAGGTAAAATTGTAACAGATTTTTCAGGAGGCAGTTATGGACTACAACTATCTCGCGGAGTCTCTTGCCGCTCTGGCCGGGGTGCCGGTGCGTATCTACCGGGACGGCCGCTTTCTGAGCCTGCACCACACCCGATTCAAGCCGGACTTCGCCATAACCGAGGAGGAAAATATCTTCAAAATCGCCGGGGACGTGGGCTACTATATGGATCCGAACTTCCTGTACTACGGGCTGTTCCGCATAAGAGGGGAGGACATTTCTCTGGTCATCGGTCCGGTGTCCCCGTCCCCGGTAAGCAGGAACCTTGCCCGGAAAATTCTGGCCCGCATGGGCGAGCCGGTGAGCCGCACCCAGGAGGTGCTGGACTACTTTTCGGTTATGCCCGCCTACCCCCTGCGGAACTTTTTGCAGATCCTATGCACCATCCAATATTTCATTAACGGGGAGAAGGTAAGCGTGTCCAGCTTCCTGCTGGACGAGGAGGACCCGCCGAAACTCCCGGCCTTTTATGCCCCGGATATGCCCGCGCCGGAGCATTTCATGCACAACACCCTGGAGCTGGAGGAGCGGCTGCTGTCCAACGTGGAGCATGGCCGGGCGGATGAGATCGAAAAGCTGTTTCAGCGCCCGGCGGAGGGCCGGGCCGGAAGCATGGCCGACAGCGCCCTGCGGCAGGAGAAGAATCTGATCATCTGCACGGCGACTTTGGTTTCCCGGGCCGCTATTAGGGGCGGGCTGGACGCGAAAACGGCCTTTTCCCTTAGTGACGATTTCATACAGAAGGCCGAGCTCCTGGACAACCTGAAGGCTCTGACCAGGCTGAATGCCCGTATGGTGCTGGAGTTTGCCCGCCGCGTGGAGGATGTTCGCTGCGGCACGAGCGGCTCCGTGTTCATCCGACGCGCCAGGGAGTACATCTTGACCAACCTCAGCGAGCCCATCACTACCGCGGTTCTGGCGAAAGCCCTGGGCATGAACCGTACCCACCTGTGTGAGCGCTTTGTCCGGGAGGCCGGCATGACGGTCAACGCCTTTGTCACCGCCGTTAAGATGGATGAGGCCAAGCGGCTGCTGGCGGTCACGAAGAAATCCGCGGTAGAGATTGCGGAGTATCTGGGATATTCCTCCCAGAGCTACTTTGTGAAGGTGTTCAAGAAAATACATGGGGTGACTCCGGGGGAATTTCGGAAGGGGTAGCCCATTGATCAGCTCGTTCCTAGTATAGAAACCTGCAAATGATGTTGTACGCAAGTGAAAGCTGCGTTATAATATTGGCATGGAAAATCAACGAGGAGGCTGCGCATGACGGATTATGAAAAAACGCTGGAATTATGGCGGCGTAAGAATGTGCAGTCGGACGTGGAACTGGCCGAAGCCCTGAATGGGTACAGCATCTCCTTTGCGTACCACTCCGGCAAAATCGAGAATGGCCGGGTCACCTACCACGATGTCCGTGAGATTTTCGAGCATGATGGTGTGACTGGTCAGAATGAAGTCGGCGCGGCGCCGGAGAATGTTCCTGCTGAAATGGCTGAACTTCTGGAAGAATTGCAGGAAATCCGGCCAGACAAAACTCTGACTGCAGCGGGATATTTTCATGCCAAGTTTGAAAATATTCACCCCTTTGTGGACGGCAACGGCCGCACAGGGCGTTTGATACTGAACCTGTTTCTTATGCAGAATGGCTATCCACCTATCAATGTGAAATTTGCAGACCGTAAACGGTATTATGAAGCATTTGATAGTTATTATCGTGATAACGATGCGGGGGCCATGGTTCAATTGATTGCCGAGTATGTAGAAGAAAGGCTAATCAGGTATATAGAAATTACGAATTAGGGAGGAATAGAAAATACGAGCACCATTGGTAAAGCCACGCTGCAGTCAGACGAAAACGGTTTGGTTACGCTTCAATGCGATAGGTGTAAAAGCAGATTCAAAATGGATTGAACTTATTTGAATGATGAACTGAGCGGGGATATTTGTTGCCCTGTGTGTGGAATATCAGAAGCGTTAAATACATCTTGGCCTCATGATCTACGGAGGATTGCCGCAGATCGTAAGTTTCCAGAGCGAACGACAGAAAGCAGAAAGTATATCGGTGTAAATTTGCTTGTCCGCAAACAGCAGAAACATATTTAACGGCGATCCTTACGCAGTTAACGCTTATACAGAAGCAACTGCATACAGATTTATAATTCGTTTTGGCTTCATTTCTTCGATGAAATCAGGGTTTTTTGAATGCTCTGCATTATCGGAATCGCAACGATTTTTTGCAGATTTAAATTCGGTAAGGCTATGTATTTTTAGTCCAAAACTCAACTGCTTGTCCTCCAAACAAGGACACCGGAGCATTTCTGTCACGTATGTAGGCACCGAAGAACTCGCTCATCTCGAGATGGTGGGGACAATCGTGTACCAGCTGACGCGGAATTTGACGCAGGAGGAAATTCAAAAGCAAGGCTTTGATGCGTATTTCATCGACCACACGACGGGCGTTTACCCGACAGCGGCCTCCGGCGCGCCGTTCAGTGCGGCGAGCATCGCCGTAACGGGCGACACGCTGGCAGACATCAACGAAGACCTCGCCGCCGAGCAGAAGGCCCGCGTAACGTATGACAACATCCTGCGCTTTGCGGATGATCCCGATGTGCGCGACCCCATCAAATTCCTGCGCGAGCGTGAGATTGTGCATTACCAGCGCTTCGGCGAGGGTTTGCGCATCGCGACTGACCGACTCGATTCCAAAAACTTCTACGCGTTTAACCCCTCGTTCGACTAAACAAAAACGGGCGGCACTTTTTCGGTGCTTGCCCGTTTTTCCTATGGCTTACGGAGAATTTGTGACTTTTTAGACGATTTTGACGCAGGGTTAGGAGGCAAAATACCCTGAATTTTCCTGCGAATGCGACAAATTCACGGGGGTTCGGGCGCAAATTTTTCCGTACTGTTACAAAGATTTAATGAAACTGCGAACTTTGCGGTAAAACACTGGAGATTTTCTGCACAGTGTGGTATACTAACTCTGTTTAATGCGAAAAAGTGCGGCTTTCCGCAACGGAAAAATTTGGCAGCGTGTGTTTGGGGTGCGGGCAAAGGCCGCACGCTATGCGCAAAAATGGAACGGCGCTGCACAGAAAGGGGCGAAGCCTCTGTGAAAAAAAGAATACTGCTCGGGCTGATCTCCGTTTTCAAAGCGCTGTATAACGCCGTGTATGCCGTCATGAAGCTGCGCCCCATGCAGAAAAAAGTCGTCATGATCAGCCGCCAGTCGAACAGCCAGCGGCCGGATTTTGAACAGCTCGGCGCAGAGATTGAAGCGCGTGATCCCGGGGTGCGCCTTGTGTATCTCTGCCGCGAAATGGGCGATACGCCGTTAGAGCTCCTGCGCTATTGTTTCCATTTGCTGCACTGCGCCGCGGAGCTTTCCACCGCGCATGTATGCATCATAGACGGCTACTGCATCCCGGTCAGCGTGCTGCATCACCGTAAAGAGCTGCGTGTGGTGCAGGTCTGGCACGCGCTTGGCGCCATTAAGAAGTTTGGCAGGCAGGCGCTTTCCGTGCCCGGCGGGCGCGATAAAGAGCTTGCGGAGCGCATGGGGATGCATAAGCACTACGATGCCGTGCTCTGTGCGAGTCACCGTACAGCAAAAGCCTATGAGGAGGCGTTCGGCGTTTCTGCCGATAAAATGCGCGTGACCGGCGTGCCGCGCGTAGACGCCATTTTGAAAATGAATCGCGCGCGTTGCCGCCGCCGCTTTTTCGCGGCTTACCCGGAGCTGCGCGAGCAGAAGATCGTCCTATACGCTCCCACGTTCCGCGACGGCGAGCAAATGCCTGAGATTGAGCCGCTCATCACGGCGGCGGAAAAAATGGGTATGCTGCTCATCGTGCGGCTGCACCCACTCGACCGCGAGCGCTTGGAGCGCCGCCGTGTGCTGCCGAAGTTCCGCGAGTGCCCGGAGTTCGGCACCTTCACGCTAATGGCAGTAGCAGACGCCGTCATCACGGACTATTCCGCTATTTCCATTGAGGCGAGCCTCATCAAAAAGCCGGTGTATTTCTACGTTTACGATTTAGAACGCTACAAGGAAACGCGCGGCCTCAACTTTGACCCGCTTGCAGAGATGCCGCACTGCGCATTCACAAAAGCCGAGCCTCTGGTCGAATGTATTCTCCACACGCCCTACGATTACGAAAAGCTCACCGCCTTCAGAAAAGAATTCGTGGAGACGGATGACACGAACAACACGCAGCGCTGTGTGGATCTTATAATGACTTTCCTTACAGAAGGGACAAATGATAGATAAAATGAAGTCAGAACGTAATTTTGATTCGATAAAAGTCAGCGTTATCGTTCCTGTATACAACGTTGAAGCGTATTTGGAGCGTTGCCTTGATTCCTTAGTGAAGCAAACGCTGGAAGAAATTGAGATCATTGTTGTCAACGACGGCACAAAGGATAATTCGCAGGCGATCATAGACCGTTATGCCGCAGCATATCCGCAGAAGGTGATAAGCCTCATCAAAGAAAACGGCGGATTATCCGATGCGCGCAACTACGGTATTCCGTATGCGCACGGTGAATACATCGGCTTTGTGGACAGCGATGACTATTTAAACGTGACTATGTACCAAAAGCTGTACGACCGCGCCGCTGAAACGGATTCGGACATTGTGGTTTGCGGCTATTACGGCATAGACGAAAATACCGAAACGCGGCGCTTTTTCCAGCGCGGCAGCACTCTGGAGTTTGGTGTGAGCCTGCATGAAAACCCGAAGCTTCTGTACACAAATGCACCGTATGCCTGGAATAAAATTTACCGCCGAGCCTTATTTGAGCGCACGGGGATACGCTTCCCGAAAGGGAAGATTTATGAGGACATTGCGACCATCTATCCGCTGATGCTGCATGCCAACCGAATCTCCAAAGTAAACGAGCCGCTGTACTACTATATTCTAAAGCGCGAAGGCGCAATCACGGCGACATTCTCCGAGAACATCCTGCAGATGTATGATTCGCTCGCAATCATGAACGAGTACTATATTCGGGAAGGCGCGTTCGAGGAGTTTAAAGAGGTGCTCGGCTTCATCAATTTGAAGCACACGATCCTGCGCTTTCGCGATTTTACGGCATATAAAGATAAAGACCTGCAGTTTAAAGTTGTCCATAAGGGCTTTCAGCATCTGGATCACTATTTTGATGACTGGCGCAGAAACAAGGTGTTTTTTGACTTTTTCTTCTCCAAAAAACGGCTGATGGGCGCTTTGGCCAAGCACGAGTTCACGTGGTATCTTTACAGCATGATGCCGAATTCCGTGCTGCGCCTTTTGGGCAAAGCGGCAAAAACGATGCGCAAGGCTTTGACGGTTTTCTCAAAGCGCAGTTATTTGAATAAATACTACTACGTGCGCACGTGTAAAAAGAAGCCGCTTTGCGACAAGCAGGTGCTTTTTGAATCCTTCCACGGTACGAACCTAAATGATTCGCCGTTCGCAATGATGCGCGAGCTGGCAAAGGACCCGACGTTTACCATCTATTACACGTCGAAAAAAGAGCTGATGGGCGAGCACCGGAAGATATTAGATGCATATGGGCTGAACCGTGTGCAGCTTATCCCGCTCGGCTCGAGAAAATACCAGAAAATTTTGGCAACGAGCCGATACCTTGTAAATAACGTGAGCTTCCCAACGTATTTTATCCGCCGTGAAGGGCAGGTCTATTTGAATACATGGCACGGAACGCCGCTGAAGACTCTCGGCAAAAAAATGGCGATGGGCATTCAGGATATGAGCAACATGCAGCGCAATTTCCTGCACAGCAGCTATCTTCTGCACCCGAACCGCTATACGATGGATCACATGATGGAAGATTACAACCTGAACCACCTCTATACGGGAAAGGTGATCCTGAGCGGGTACCCGCGCAACGCGATATTCTGGGATAAAGACGCGGCAGCGGCGGTGCGGAAGCAATACGGAACGGACGGCAAGGAAACCTTTGCCTACATGCCGACTTGGCGCGGCGCGATGAGCTCCGGCGCAAACAAGGGCGGGTACGAAGCGGAAGTGCGCGACCTGCTGACAAAGTTCGACAGCGCGCTGACGGATAAGCAGATCATGTACGTGAACCTGCATCCGCTTGTAAAAGACAAAGTGCCGATCGAAGGTTATAAGCACATTGTAAAATTCCCGGATGACGTGGACAGTTACAGTTTTTTGAATGCTGTGGACGTGCTGATTACGGACTATTCCAGCGTTTTCTTCGATTTTTCCATCACGCGCAAGCCAATCGTGCTCTTTATGTACGACTATGATGCGTACATGGCAGAGCGTGGCATGTATATGGATGTGCGCGACCTCCCGTTCCGCAAAATTTATACCATGAACGAAATGCTCGCATACCTGCACGAAAACGATAAACAGGCAGACGTGAACAGTGCGGCGTATGACGCGTATTATAAGATGTTTACAAATTACGATGCGCCGGATAATATCCGGAACCTGAATGACATGCTGTTCTACGGAAAAGCGCCGAAGTTTGAAGTGATCGATTATGCCGAAAACAAAAAGCGGCCGCGAAATGTTTATCTTGTCGGAAAGAACGACCATAAGGGTTGGGCAAAAGAGCTGGAACAACAGCTCTGTTCCATGGAAGCGCCCGTAGCGGTTTTCCTGCGCAGGGATTTCAACGAGCTCACCCTCAAGGAGCTGACCGATAAATATAACGATTGGCTGGATTACACCGTGATCGATACGCAGATGTTCCTTTCTTTGCCGGAAAACATCAAGCTGTTTTTCAGCAGAGAGCGTAATAAGTATAATTGCGATGCTGTTTTCGCGCGGGAAGTATTCCGTATTTTGCCGCATCTGAATATTCAAAGTGTAACGGCAGGCGATGACTCTTACAGAAACCGGAGCATTGAACAAGCTGTAAAAAACGAAAGGAAAGGCTAAAACATGAAACGAGTATTGACCTACGGAACGTTTGACCTGCTGCATTACGGCCACATCAACCTTTTAAAGCGCGCAAAGGCACTGGGCGATTATCTTATCGTGGCGCTTTCCACGGATGAGTTCAACGCCGGCAAGGGCAAAAAAGCGTTTCACGATTATGAAACGCGCAAAATGATGCTTGAAGCCATTCGCTATGTGGACCTCGTCATTCCGGAGGAAAGCTGGGATCAGAAGATCAGCGACGTGAAGGACTACCATGTGGATGTAGTCGTTATGGGTAGTGACTGGGAAAACAGCGATCGCTTTGACTACCTCAAGGATTACTGCGAGCTCGTCTTCCTGCCGCGCACGCCGGGCATCTCCACCACGAAGATCAAGCACGACCTCGGCCTTGTAAACGAAAACGAAAATGCCGAAGCGCTCATGAACCACTGATCATACGCTTTCGTAAAAATAGCAGATATAAAACACGCTCCCGCTGCAGATACTTTAAAGAAGTAGGCAGGGGAGCGTGAATTTTTTTGAGAAAAGTTGGGTCAAAAGGTTTTTATCGCCGTTACAGTTCGCTCTGTGTTACGCCGTCAAATCGACATACTCGCCTTTGACGAAGCCCAAAAGCTGATCCGGGTTTACGATGAGCTGCACGCCGCGCATACCGCCGCTGACGGCGATTGCATCAAACAGCATGGCGGTCTCGTCGATATATGTCGGGAACTCCTTCTTCATGCCCACGGGCGAGCAGCCGCCGCGGATATAGCCGGTCGTCGGCAGCAAGTCTTTCACGTGCAGAAGCTCCACGGATTTATTTTTGCTGGCTCTGGCAGCTTTTTTGAGGTCTAATTCCTCCGCTACGGGGATGCAAAACACGACAAACCCGGTCTTATCGCCGCGCGCAACGAGCGTTTTGAACACCGTCTCATACGGCATGCCCACGGCGTCTGCCGCGTGTACGCCCGCGAGATCGGTCTCCTCAAATTCATATGTGCGCACTTCATAGGGAATCTTCGCGCTGTCCAGCATGCGCATGGCGTTCGTCTTTTTTACGCCGGAGCTCATGCTTCACCGAGCTCCTTCAAGATCATGTCGGCCGCCTGCTTTGCGCACTTGCGGTAGCCTTCCTCGGTCAGGTGCAGCATATCCGGGCACTTATAATAGTGCTTGCCTTCCTTGCACAGCGCGTAAAGGTCGTTCACCGGGATGTTTTCCTCTGCCATCAGCTTTTTGGCGGCGTTGTTATACAGCTCCACCCACTCGTTATTGTAGTTGATGCTGTCCGCCTGCGTGCCGGTGTTGTCTGCCGCCATGCCGGGCTCCAAAATCGGCGTGGTGGTCGCGAAGATGATCTTCGCGCCGTTTTCTCTGCACAGCTTGATGATGCGCTTTAAGAAGTGCACATATTCCTCAACGGGGTGCATGGCCTCCGTCATCGGAGTCTCAATGTTCATATCCCAGTAGCCGTTGTTCCAGTGTATCACGTCAAAATGACCGTGATGCTTGAACATCTGGTTCGCCTGCCACAGCGTGTACGCAGCGAAGCGGCCGTTGTCCTCGGCGTCGTAAACGACCTCACACTTGCCGTCTAACTCTTCTTTTACATAATCGTCATAGCCCATGCGAATGGAATCGCCGAGCAAAAGCACTTTTTTCATTCTGAAAACCTCTTTTCGGGTAGATTTGCCAATAGAATTATACTGCCAAAACCGTGAAAATTCAAGATGCTTTCGGCAGTATACAAAAGGGCGCTGCGTTTCTCTGAAAAGCGTGGTATACTCTGCTTGTTTTTCTAAAAGGATCGAAAAAGGAGCTGTGAAAAATGGGCAGATACGATGAAATTTTGGCGCGTTTTATGGCATTTGCCGAGCGTGAGCCGCGCATTCTGATGGGCGTGCAGATCGGTTCCGGCGTGTGGAAAGACCGCCCGGCGGACGCCTACACGACGCAGTGGGTGCAGAACGCATTTGAAAATTAGACCTGCCAAACACAGCAAAACGGCACCGATGAAATTTGTCACCGGTGCCGTTCGTTTTTAAGTTAGGGGAAAGGCAGACTTACTTCTTTTCCTGAATGTACTTGTCGATTGCAGCTGCGGCGGTCTTGCCTGCGCCCATGGCGAGGATAACCGTTGCGGCACCCGTTACGGCGTCGCCGCCTGCGTACACACCCTCGATGGAGGTGAGGCCGTGTTCGTCCGCGATGATCTGGCCGCGCTTCTGGGTCTCAAGACCCGGGGTGGTGGCTTTCAGCAGCGGGTTCGGGGAAGTACCGAGGGACATGATAACGCAATCCATCGGAATATCGAATTCGCTGCCCTCAATGACGATCGGGCTGCGTCTGCCGGAAGCGTCCGGCTCGCCAAGCTCCATTTTTACGCAGCGAATACCGGCGACCCAGCCGTAGTTCGGGTCACGCGGGTCGGTGACGTCCGTCGGCAAAATCTCTACCGGGTTCGTCAGCGTATGGAAGATGATGCCCTCTTCCTCTGCGTGCTCCACTTCCTCCTTACGTGCCGGCAGTTCTGCCATGCCGCGGCGGTAGATGATGTACACGTTCTCCGCGCCGAGACGCTTTGCGGTTCTCGCGGCGTCCATGGCCACGTTACCGCCGCCGACGACTGCCACGTTTTTCGCGTGCTGGATCGGCGTAGTGGAATCATCGCGGTAAGCCTTCATCAGGTTGCTGCGGGTGAGGAATTCGTTTGCGGAGTACACACCCTTCAGGTTCTCGCCCGGGATGTTCATAAAGCGGGGAAGACCTGCACCTGTGCCGACAAACACGGCCTCGTAGCCGTACTCGTCCTTCAGCTCTTCAATCGTCAAGATACGACCGATAACCATATTGGTCTCCACCTTGACGCCGAGCGCCTTGAGGTTATCGACTTCCTTCTGCACGATGGACTTCGGCAGACGGAACTCCGGGATGCCGTACACGAGCACGCCGCCTGCAAGGTGCAGCGCTTCGTAAATCGTCACGTCGTAGCCCAGCTTTGCGAGGTCGCCCGCGCAGGTAAGACCCGCAGGGCCGGAACCGATAACGGCAACCTTGTGGCCGTTCTTCGGCGCGGTGATGGTGGCAACGGTAGCGTGTGCGTTGTGCCAGTCGGCAACAAAACGCTCCAGACGGCCGATGCCGACCGGTTCGCCTTTAATGCCGCGCACGCACTTGCCTTCGCACTGCGTCTCCTGCGGACAGACACGGCCGCAGACAGCCGGCAGGGAAGAGGACTGCGCAATAACCTGATACGCGCCCTCAAAGTCGTGCTCGGCGACCTTTTTGATGAATTCCGGAATATGAATATTGACCGGGCAGCCGGAAACGCACGGCATGTTCTTACAATTCAGGCAGCGCTGTGCTTCGTCCAGCGCCATTTCTTCGGTATAGCCCAACGTGACCTCTTTAAAGTTCTTGTTGCGAACGTTCGGGTCCTGCGAGGGCATAGGGTTCTTTGTCATTCTCATGTTAGGCATGATCACTCAACCTCCTTCTTGAACAGGTTGCAGGCTTCCTCATAAGCGTGGCGCTCAAAAGAAGTGTAGCTGCGGGAGCGGCTCATCGCCTCGTCAAAATCGACCTCGTGGCCGTCAAAATCCGGGCCGTCTACGCAGGCGAACTTCGTTTTGCCGCCAACGGTCAGGCGGCAGCCACCGCACATGCCCGTGCCGTCTACCATGATCGGATTCATGGAAACAACGGTCTTCTGGTCGTATTCTTTTGTGGTGAGGCAGACGAACTTCATCATGATCAGCGGGCCGATGGCGATGACCTCGTCAAAACGCTCGCCGTTTTCAAGCAGCGTCTTCAGCGGGGCGGTGACATTGCCCTTTTCGCCGTAGGAGCCGTCGTCCGTCATCAGCGTGAAGTGGTCGGAGCAAGCCTTGAATTCGTCTTCCAGAATCACGAGATCCTGATTACGGAAACCGATGATAGAGGTGACTTCCGCGCCCATGGCGTGCAGCTCTTCGGCAATGGGCAGTGCGATGGCGCAGCCTACGCCGCCGCCGATAACGCAGACCTTCTTAAGGCCGTCTACATGCGTTGGTACGCCGAGCGGGCCTACGAAGTCGTGCAGACATTCACCTTCGTTTAAGTGGTTGAGCTTTTCGGTCGTTGCGCCGACAATCTGAAAAATGATTGTAACGGTGCCCTTTTCGCGGTCATAGCCGGCAACGGTCAGCGGGATACGCTCGCCGTTTTCGTCTACGCGCAGAATGATAAACTGGCCGGGCTTTGCTTTTTTCGCAATGAGCGGTGCCTCGATCTCCATCCGCGTCACCGTGGGGTTCAGCGGCTGTTTTTTAACGATCTTATACATACTTCAAAACCTTTCCCTTCAGGCATGTGCGCAGTTTGTGCGATTTTGCCTAAGTTTTGTCTGTGTCGGATGCCGGTTTTGCAATTTTTGCCTTTAAAACCTGCAAACGATACTATTATAACAGAGAAATATCAAAATTACAACGGGAAAAGACAGGAAATCCCTGCCGTGCGGCGATTTCCGAAGAAATACCGGGCGGCAGGGATAGAATGTCCTTTTACCGGACAGATGCCCGGGATGCGTTATAGATTGTCTTTATAGACTTAGAAGTCAACTTCCGTGTCGTAGTAGCAGCACTTAAGCAGCTTTTCCATCTCTTCCTGGCTGGGCTGACGCGGGTTGGAACCGGTGCAGGCATCGGCGATAGCGTTCTTTGCAATCTCCGGCAGTCTCTCAAGGAAGACGTTCTCCGGCACAAAGCCGTTCTCGGTCGGGAAGCTGTCCGGGCCGTAGTGCTTGATGCAGTGCGGAATGTTCAGCTCGTCGTTCATGTTGCGCAGGTATTGGATGAGCAGCTGTACCTTCTCGTCGTCGTTGTTGCCACCGAGGTGCATGTAGTCGGCGATGACGCCGTAACGCTTCTTTGCGGTCTCGTCCTTTGCGTTGAACGCGATGACCTTCGGCAGGTACATAGCGTTTGCAGCGCCGTGGATGATGTGTGCGCCGTAATCGGCAAACGCAGCGCCGGTCTTGTGTGCCATGGAGTGTACGATGCCGAGCAGAGCGTTGGAGAACGCCATACCGGCCAGACACTGTGCGTTGTGCATGTTGTCGCGGGCGGTCATATCGCCGTTATAGGACGGGATAAGGTCCTTCATGATCATCTCGATTGCGTGGATGGCGAGCGGGTCGGTGAAATCGCAGTTTGCGGTGGAAACATACGCTTCAATCGCATGGGTCATAGCATCCATACCGGTGTGCGCAACGAGCTTCTTTGGCATCGTCTCGGCAAGGTCCGGGTCAACGATAGCGACATCCGGGGTAATCTCGAAGTCAGCGATCGGGTACTTGATGCCCTTCTGATAATCGGTGATGATGGAGAACGCGGTCACTTCCGTTGCGGTGCCGGAAGTAGAGGAAATGGCGCAGAAGTGTGCCTTCTGGCGCAGCTTCGGCAGGCCGAAGACCTTGCACATATCCTCAAACGTAACGTCCGGGTATTCATATTTGATCCACATAGCTTTTGCGGCATCGATCGGAGAGCCGCCGCCCATCGCGATGATCCAATCCGGCTGGAACTCGATCATCTTCTGCGCACCCTTCATAACGGTCTCAACAGACGGGTCAGACTCAATGCCTTCAATCAGCTCGACCTCCATGCCGGCTTCCTTCAGATAGCCGACTGCACGGTCCAAAAAGCCGAAACGCTTCATAGAGCCGCCGCCTACACAAACAACAGCCTTCTTGCCTTCAAAATGCTTCAGTTCTTCCAAAGCACCCTTGCCATGATACAAATCGCGGGGAAGTGTAAATCTTGCCATAAGTCTATCGCCCTTTCTATGTGAAGCAATTTATTGCAAAGCTCGGTGGTTTGCACCACCTAACTTCTTTTTACGACTGTATTGTATATCAAAATTTTTGATTTGTTAAGTGCTAAATTTGCATATTGATATTTCTATATCGATATACATGTACCAAAAATGAACGGAGTGTTAGGGAACTATTTTGTTGTGTTTCACAGAGAGTTTGATAATAAAATGTCACGCAGAAGAAATACACATTCTGCGCGACATTTTTAATTTGCTTATGAAATTTGTTTCACGGTGCGTATACTATATATAAATACGGTATTGTCCTCGCGCGGATTCGGCACGAGCTCCGCTGTGAAGATCGCCTGCGGTTCCGACTCGTTCTCGTCGCGGATGAGCGCTGCCGTCACGGTGTACACATCTCCGCTTTTCACACAGTCTTGTATGTCCACGGAAAAGCCGCCGCCGCTTATAGGCCGCGCATAGGTGTCGCTGTCCGCATCGTACGAAATCTCACCCGAAAGCGAGTCGGGAATATCCGGCAGGTCTTCATTTGCGGCGCTTTCGAATAGTCCGCTCACAATTTCTTCCATCACCCCGCGAGAGAGCACCAGCGCGCTGCCGGTCGTCTCTGCGCTGTAAAACGTCATGCCGCAGTTGTCCACCGCAAAGGCCGCGGTCTGCCAAAAGTAAACGGGATCATTTGCGTCAAATGCCATGCCGTTCATCTGCGCCAGAATGTGTGCTTCCAAAAGCGGCGCCATCGCTTCAATCTCCGCGGTGATCTCTGCGTTTTCGCTTACCTCGTTGCTTTCCGGTGCGGGAGATGCGGTGGATTTTACCGTCGGCTCGGCGGTAGGCGATGCCGTTGCGGTCGCTTCGGGGGAAGGCGTCGGCGTTTCCGCTACGTGCTCTGAAGCCGCCGCGCTGCTCACACTTTGTGTGTTTTCCGCTGTGCCGCAGGCGGCCGCAGAGAGCGCAAGCGCCGCAGAAAGCACGGAAGCTAAAATCGTTTTTCTAAGCTGCATGTGCTTTTTCACTCCTTTCAGCCGTTTTTTTAAGTATAAGACACTTTTAGCACAAAACTGTGAACGCCGTTTGAATTTCGTGCATTGTGCAAAAATTTTTCATTTCCGTGAACATTTCGGAAATACGCTTTACAAATCGGGGTCTGTCATGTAAAATAAGTATAAGTATAAATCTGTGCATTTGCAAATTGAAAAAATTTGCGGGTGTGCGTCATAGGATATGGAATACTAAAGAATCGAGGATGAACGTATGAATTTGAAGTACAAAAGAGTTCTTTTAAAGCTCAGCGGCGAATCGCTTTCCGGCAAGATCGGTCACGGCATCGATTTTGACACCGTTGTCAAGATCTGCGAGCCCATCAAGAAGATCGTGGATATGGGCTGCGAGGTCGCCATCGTTGTGGGCGGCGGCAACTTCTGGCGCGGCAGAAGCAGCGGCAGCATGGACCGTACCCGTGCAGACCACATGGGCATGCTGGCTACGGTCATCAATGCGCTCGGCGTGGCGGACGGCCTTGAGCAGGTCGGCCTTGACGTGCGCGTACAGACAGCCATCGCCATGCAGGAGGTTGCAGAGCCGTACATCCGCAACCGTGCGGTGCGTCACCTTGAAAAAGGCCGCGTTGTCGTGTTTGGCTGCGGCACGGGTAACCCGTACTTCTCCACCGATACCGGCGCAGCGCTGCGCGGTGCAGAAATCGACGCCGAAGTCATCTTAAAGGCGACCATGGTTGACGGCGTTTACGACAGCGACCCGAAGAAGAACCCGAGCGCAAAGAAGTACGATCATCTCACGTATATGGAAATCCTCAATCAGAACCTGCAGGTCATGGATATGACGGCCGCTTCCTTCTGTAACGACCGCGGCATCCCGTTCCTTGTGTTCAGCATTGAGGATCCGGAGAACATCGTCCGCGCCGTCTGCGGCGAAAACGTCGGCACGGTCATCACGAAGGACTAAAGCTTTTTAGGGGAGAAGCCTTGTGCGCCCTGATAAAGAGCACACAAAACGTATAATGAAATAACAGATAGGAGAATATACTTATGAAGGAAGTATTGGCAAAAGCAGAAAGCAAAATGGGCAAAACCATCGCGAGACTCGAAAGCGACTACGCCGCCATCCGCGCAGGCCGCGCAAACCCGGCTGTGCTCGATAAGGTCATGGTCGATTACTACGGCGCACCCACGCCGGTCAACCAGCTTGCAGCCGTTTCCGTTGCGGAGGCACGCGTGCTGACCATTCAGCCGTGGGACGGTTCCGTCTGCCGCGCTATTGAGCGCGCCATCCAGACCTCGGACATCGGCATCAACCCGCAGTCCGACGGCAAGACCATCCGCCTCATTTTCCCGCCGCTCACCGAAGAGAAGCGTAAGGATATCGTGAAGGACGTCAGCCACATGGCAGAAGAAGCAAAAATCGCCCTGCGCTCTATCCGCCGCGACGCTATGGAAAAGCTGAAGGCGATGAAGAAAGACGGCGAACTGACCGAGGACGACCTGAAGCAGGCGGAAAAGAAAACGCAGGAGCTGACGGATAAGTACGTAAAGCAGGCAGACGAACGCTCTGCCGCAAAGCAGAAGGAAGTTCTCACCCTGTAAGCAAAAGGAAGGCTTCGAAATGGCATTTGGAAGTAAAGAAAACAAAACGCCCGTGCAGGTGCCGGCACATATCGGCATCATCATGGACGGCAACGGTCGTTGGGCTAAAAAGCGTGGTCTGCCGCGTACGGCGGGCCACACGGCGGGCGCGCAGAATTTCCGCACCATCACGCGGTATGCATCGTCTATCGGTGTAAAATATCTTACGCTCTACGCGTTTTCCACGGAAAACTGGAGCCGCCCCGCAGAGGAGGTCTCTGCGCTGATGAAGCTTTTCCACCAGTATCTCGAGGAAGCGCTGCGCGACTTCATGAATGAGAATATCCGGGTGCGCTTTATCGGCGATATTTCCGCTTTTGCGCCCGACTTACAGGCGCTCATTCATCGCGTGGAGGAAGCGAGCAGCGTGAAGACCGGCATGGTGCTGAACCTCGCCATGAACTACGGCGGCCGCGCAGAGATTACCCGCGCGGCACGCATTTTGGCAGAGCGCGTCAAAAACGGCGAGCTTTCGCCCGAGGACATCACGGAGGAAACGCTTTCCGGCGCTATGTACACCGCCGGCCAGCCTGACCCGGATCTCATCATCCGTCCAAGCGGCGAAGAGCGCATCTCAAACTTCCTTTTGTGGCAGAGCGCCTATACCGAATTTGAATATTTTGATATTCTCTGGCCGGATTTCAAGCCGAAGCACTTGGACGAAGCCATTGAAAAGTTCAACAGCAGACAACGCCGTTTCGGCCGTGTATGATTTTTTGCAGTGCGGGCGGCACATGCCGCCCTGTACCGCGTTTCTATTACATTCCGAACGGTGAAAGGAAACCATAGGTATATGAAGGACAGAGTTTTATCCGGTGTCACGCTGGTCGCATTTTTCATGGCAATCGTCGTGTTCAACCGCTCTTTTCCGCTGGCACTCAATATTGCCATTGCGTTTATCTCCGCGCTCGCTGTTTTTGAAGTCATCAAGGCGCTGGAACTTTCCGACCGCTGGTATATCACGGTTCCCGGCATGACAGCTGCCGTGCTGGTGCAGTTCTGTGAATTTCAGCAGGCAAATATCTTTATTTATTCCGCGTTCACGGCGTGCATTTTCTGCGCGCTGCTGCGCCACCACCGCGAGATCACTTTTAAAGAAATGGCCGTTGTGTACAGCATGGTCGTTTTAATCCCACTCGCGCTGCAGACTATCGTTCTGGTGCGCACGTTAAGCGACCAGCACGGCATGTTCTACGCGCTCGTGTGCGTATTCTCCGCATGGATTCCGGACGCAGGCGCGTTTTTCGCCGGCAAGCTCTTCGGTAAGCACAAGCTGTGCCCGGAGATCAGCCCCAAAAAGACTGTGGAGGGTCTCATCGGCGGCGTGTTGTCCAGCGTCATCATTTTGCAGCTCGTGGGTCTCATTTTCACCTACGGCATTTACGGCGGCGAACGTCAGGCAAACTGGCTCTCGCTCTTAATCATCGGCTTTTTCGGCGCGTTTGTGTCCGTGCTCGGCGACCTCAGCTTTTCGCTCATTAAAAGAAGCTGCCACATCAAAGATTTCGGCAGCGTCATTCCGGGCCACGGCGGCATTTTGGATCGTTTCGACAGCGTGATTTTCACCGCACCGTTTGTCTACATGGTAACGATGCTGCTGCCGATCGTGTCGTAAGAAAGGATGGGTCTGCATGAAAAAGTTAGCTTTGATCGGCTCTACCGGGTCCATCGGCACACAGGCGCTCGATGTTGTGCGCTGTATACAAAAGGAAGGGGAGCACGCCGTTAAAGTGGAGGCGCTCGCTGCCCATTCCAATATTCGGCTTCTGGAAGAGCAGATCCGGGAATTTAAACCGCAAGCAGTTGCGGTTTTTGATTTGGAAGCTGCTTCTAAGCTTCGCGCTGCCGTCCGCGACCTCGATGTGAAGGTGTACAGCGGCATGGAGGGCCTTTGTGCCCTGACGGAGCTGGAAAGCGTTGATATCGTTTTAAACTCCGTCGTGGGCATGGTGGGCCTCAAGCCGACCTTAACGGCACTCGAAGCCAAAAAGCAGATGGCGCTCGCGAATAAGGAAACGCTCGTCGCAGGCGGTTCACTCGTCATGAAGACCGCCAAGGAAAACGGCATCGAAATTCTGCCCGTAGACAGCGAGCATTCTGCCATTTTCCAGTGTTTGCAGGGCATGTACAAAAAGTGCGACTTAAATAAAATCATCTTAACGGCGTCCGGCGGCCCGTTCTTCGGCAAAAAAGCCGGGGAGCTTCAGCATATCCGCCCCGCAGACGCCTTAAAGCACCCGAACTGGGACATGGGCGCGAAGGTTACCATAGACAGCTCCACGCTCATGAATAAGGGGCTTGAATTCATCGAAGCCAAGTGGCTTTTCGATATGGAGCCGGACGACATCGACGTCGTTGTGCACCGTGAAAGCATCGTGCACTCGCTCATTGAGTATAAAGACCACTCCGTCATCGCGCAGCTCGGCGTGCCGGATATGCGCATCCCCATCCAGTATGCGCTTACCTACCCGCGCCGCTTTCCGTCGCCCGTAAAGCAGTTGAATTTGGCTGATTGGCAGAAACTGACGTTCTATGCGCCGGACGAAGAAACCTTCACGTGCTTTGGCGCGTGTAAGCGTGCCATTCGCCGCGGCGGTACACTGCCCGCGGCGGTCAACGGTGCAAACGAAGCCGCTGTTGCGCTGTTTTTAAAAGAAAAGATCGGCTGGCAGGACATCGGCGAGCTCGTGTGCCATGTAGCCGATACATTTGAAACCGCGCCCGTTACAAGCGTGGAGGACGTTTTGGAAGCCGACCACAAAGCGCGCGCCTATGTGCTGGAGCGTTGCGGGGAGAGCGCAAGATGAGCACGGTGGTGCAGGGCATCCTGCTCGCCGTTATCGGCGTATTGCTCTTCGGGCTCATCATTTTCATCCACGAGTTCGGCCACTTTTTCACAGCGAAGCTGAGCCACGTGTGCGTCAACGAATTCTCCATCGGCATGGGGCCAAAGCTTTTCTCGTTCACCCGCGGTGAAACGCAGTATTCCCTGCGGCTTTTGCCCATCGGCGGCTACTGCGCCATGGAGGGTGAGGACGAAAAAAGCGACGACCCCCGCGCGTTTGGCAACCGTCCCGTTTGGCAGCGCATGATCGTGGTTGCGGCGGGCGGCATTATGAATATCCTGCTCGCCGTTTTGCTGATGATGGTCATCTGCGGGCAGGAAGACCGCTACGCCACCATGCGGATCGCCGGCTTTGCGGAAAATTCCGCGTTTGAAGCCGCCGGCGTGGAGGTGGGCGACGTCATCACCTCCATTGACGGTTATACCGTTCGCACAGGGCAGGATCTTTCCTTTGCTTTAAGTATGGCGGCGCTTGATTCCACAGACGGCACCGCTGCGCTCGACCTTACCGTAAAGCGCGGCGAAGAGATCGTCACCTTTAACGATATGACCATCAACACAACATCTACGGACGGCAAGCAGTACCGCGCCGTGCTGGATTTCTACGTGTTGGGCGAAGAAAAAACGCCGTGGACGCTCATCAAAAACGCGTTCGCGGATATGTACTCTACCGTGCGTATGATCTTCAACAGCCTCATCGGCATGGTGACAGGCCGATTTGGATTTAGCGGGCTTGCGGGTCCGGTCGGTACGGCGCAGGCGGTCACGCAGGCCGCAAGCGCGGGGCTCAAGCAGAGCTTCGGTGCGGCGGTCAACAACATCGTGTACATCATGCTTGTGATCTCCGTGAACCTCGGCATCGTGAATTTACTGCCGCTGCCGGCGCTCGACGGCGGACGGCTCGTGTTCCTCATCATCGAAGCGATCTTCCGCAGGCCGGTTCCGGCAAAGTACGAACGCTGGGTGCACGCAGGCGGCTTTGCACTGCTTATCTGCCTGGTGCTCGCCGTCACGTTCCAGGACATCATGCGCATCGCAACAGGCGGATAAGGGAAAGGACGATACAATGAAACGCATTTCAAAACAGGTCATGGCGGGCAATGTGAAAATCGGCGGCGGCGCGCCCGTCACCGTGCAGTCCATGCTGAACGTGCCCTCCACCGATATAGAAGGCAGCGTGCGGCAGGCGGTCGCACTGGAAAAAGCCGGCTGCCAGATTCTCCGCGCCGCCATCCCCGATATGGACGCCGTGCGGCTGATCCCCGCCATCAAAGAGAAAATTTCCATTCCGCTCGTGGCGGATATTCATTTCGATTATAAGCTTGCGCTTGAGGCTGCAGCGGCGGGCGTGGATAAAATCCGCATCAATCCCGGCAACATCGGCGGCGATGACCGCGTAAAAGCCGTCGCTACCGTGTGCCGCGAAAAGAAAATTCCGATCCGCATCGGCGTCAATTCCGGTTCGGTCGAAAAGAGTATCCTCGCAAAGTACGGCGCGCCCACAGCGGAAGCGCTGTGCGAAAGCGCACTTTACCACGCGTCTTTACTCGAAAAGTTCGATTTCACGGACATCGTCATCTCCCTGAAATCCTCTTCGGTCGATACGAATATCAAGGCGTATGAAAGGATTGCGGAGCGCTGCGATTACCCGCTGCACCTCGGCGTGACGGAAACCGGCACGCTGCGCATGGGGATCGTCAAGTCCGCCATCGGCATCGGCAGCCTTTTGCAGCGCGGCATCGGCGATACGCTGCGCGTTTCCCTGACGGCCGACCCCGCAGAGGAGATTCGCACCGGCCGCGATATTTTAAGCGCGCTCGGTCTGCGCGGCGGCGTAAAGCTCGTTTCCTGCCCCACCTGCGGCAGAACACGTATCGACCTCATCGGCCTTGCCAATAAGGTCGAAAAGGCACTCGAATACGTTGATAAGGACATCACCGTTGCCGTCATGGGCTGTGTTGTCAACGGCCCCGGCGAAGCGCGCGAGGCCGACCTCGGCGTCACCGGCGGCAAGGGAGAGGGCCTCATTTTCAAAAAAGGTCAGATCATCCGTAAGGTGCCGGAAGCTGAGCTTCTGGACGCCCTGATGGAAGAGATCGACAAGCTTTAATTTGCAATAAAACAGGCTGTGCCGGGCGGTACGGCCTTTTTGCATCATCTCACACCATAAAAACACAGACCATTCTACATAGGAGAGATGCACTTGAAAACATTAGGCGATCTGCTGAAAAGCGCCGGCTATACGCCGAAAGACGGCGTCGCTGCCGGTCAGATCGAAAAAATAGAGATACACAGGGAAAACCGTTTGGTGCGCCTGAAAACGAAGTTTGAAGCCTTCGTGCCGTACAGCGACCTGCGCGAGGTAAACGGTATGCTGCACGAGCGCATTCTGCCCGATATGCGCGTGGAGCTTGCCCCCGCATTCCCCGCTCAGGTGTGGCAGAAAAGCTGCGTTACCTCCGTTTTGGAGCGCGTGCGCGAGCTTGACGCAAGCTTAAACGGCACATTTAAAGACGCAGACTGCACCATAAACGAAAACACCCTTACAATAGAGCTGCTGCACGGCGGACTCAATCTGCTCGAAAAGCGCCATACCGACCGCGCCATCAGCGAAACAGTGCAGGAGTGGTTCAGCGTGCCCGTTACGGTGACGTTCACGGGCAAAACAGAACTGCAAAACGGCGACGAATCCGTCATCGAGCGATTGCACGTCGAGGAAGAAAAGCGTGCGCGCGCCGCCGCCATCGAAGAAATGGAGCGCTACGAAGCTGCCATGAAAGAGATAGCCGCGAAGCGCCGCGTCAGCGTGCGCGAGGGCAAATCGCTCATGCCGCAGATCGTTCTGGAGACCGCGCGCCCCATTCTCGGCAAGCTGCCGAAAAAGGAGCCGGTGCCGATTTCCGAAGCGACCATCGAAGCCGGACGTATCACCGTTTGGGGCGAGGTGTTCGACATTGAATCCCGCGAAACGCGTGACGGCTCCCGCAAAATTTATTCCATCGACATTACTGATTACACAAATTCCATCACGCTGAAGCTTATTCAGCAGGCGAACGACTGCGAAAAGATTGATGACATCAAAAAGGGTACGGCGCTGCTCGTGACGGGCTCCGTGGAGTACGATAAATACGACCGCGAAAACGTTATGCGCCCGAACACCATTTTCCGCGCGGAAATGGTGGAGGTCGTCGATACCGCCAAAGAAAAGCGCGTAGAGCTGCACCTGCATACGAACATGTCCGCCATGGACGGCATGACCCCCGCAGGCGAGCTTATCGACCGCGCCTATAAATGGGGGCAAAAGGCCCTCGCCATCACCGACCACGGCGTCGCGCAGGCGTTTCCGGATGCCATGAACGCGTGGCTCAAGATCAAGAAGGGCGGCGGCGAATTCAAGGTCATCTACGGCGTGGAAAGCTACTTTGTAAACGACCTCGTGCCCGCCGTCACCGGCGAGACCGATAAGCCGCTCCATACGGACTACATCTGCTTTGACCTCGAGACCACCGGCCTTTCTTCGAGCAAAGAACGCATCACGGAGATCGGCGCGGTACGCGTACATAACGGCGAAATCACCGAATCTTTCAATACATTTGTCGATCCCGAAAAGCCCATTCCCGCAAAGATTACGGAGCTCACCGGTATCACGGATGAAATGGTCGCGGGCGCACCGAAAGAGGAAGAAGCCGTGCGCAAATTCTTCGAGTTCTGCGGCGAAGACGTGATTCTTGTCGCGCACAACGCAAATTTTGATACCTCGTTCCTGCGCGCCGTGTGCAGCCGCCACGACATGACGTTCCCGTATGTGTATATCGATACGGTCGCCATGTGCCGCTCCATGCTGACGGACATCAAAAACTGCAAGCTCGATACGGTCGCGAAGTATTTAAAGCTAAAGCCCTTTAATCACCATCGCGCGTGCGACGATGCCGCCGTGCTCGGCGAGATTTTTATCAATCTTATCCAGCGCCTCGTCGATGATTTCAAGCTGACAGATGTCAAGCAGATCAACACCGCACTCGCGGGCGGCGACCCGAAAAAGCTGCCGACCTACCACCAGATCATTCTCGTTAAGAACTTGGTGGGTTTAAAGAATCTCTATAAGCTCATCTCGTTTGGCCACCTAAATTACTTCTATAAGCGTCCCCGCACGCCGAAAAGCGTTTTGAACCGGTACCGCGAGGGTCTCATCATCGGCTCCGCGTGCGAAGCGGGCGAGCTGTTCCGCGCCATTACGCGCGGCGAACCGTGGGAAAAATTACTCGAGATTGCTTCCTACTACGATTACCTCGAAATCCAGCCGCTTGGCAATAACATGTTCATGGTGCGCAACGGCTCGTGCGATATCGAGCAGTTAAAAGAGTACAACCGCACCATCGTAAAGCTCGGCGAAAAGCTGAAAAAGCCCGTTGTCGCAACGGGAGACGTGCACTTCAAAGACCCGAAAGACGCCGCAGGCCGCGCCATTTTGATGGCGGGTCAGGGCTTCACGGATGCCGATGAGCAGGCGCCGCTCTACATGCGCACCACGGACGAAATGCTGAAAGAATTCGACTACCTCGGCAAAGAAAAAGCGTATGAGGTTGTCGTCACCAATACGAACAAGATCGCCGATATGATCGAGGAAATCCGCCCCATCCCGGAGGGTGTTTTCCCACCGTTCATCGACGGCGCAGAGGAGCAGCTGAACTCCATTACGTGGGCACGCACCAAGGAAAAGTACGGTGACCCGCTGCCGGAGATCGTCGAAAAGCGATTGAAGCGCGAGCTCGGCTCCATCAACAAGCACGGCTTCTCCGTTTTGTACATGACGGCGCAAAAGCTCGTGGCAGACAGCGAAGCGCACGGCTATCTCGTCGGCTCGCGTGGCTCTGTCGGCTCGTCGTTCGTCGCAACCATGTCCGGCATCTCGGAGGTCAACCCGCTGGAGCCGCACTATATTTGCCCCAAGTGCAAATACAGCGAGTTCATCACGGACGGCAGCTACCTTTCCGGCTTTGATCTGCCGCCGAAAAAGTGCCCGCGCTGCGGCGAAGATCTCGACCGCGACGGCCACACCATCCCATTCGAGACGTTCCTCGGCTTTGACGGCGACAAAACGCCGGATATCGACCTCAACTTCTCCGGCGAATACCAAAGCGGTGCGCACCGCTATACGGAGACGCTGTTCGGCCGCGAAAACGTCTTCAAGGCCGGCACCATCGCAACCGTCGCGGATAAAACCGCGTTCGGCTACGTGAAAAAGTATGCCGAAGAACGTTCCCGCGTGCTTTCCCGCGCGGAGGAAAAACGCCTTTCCATTTCCTGCACGGGCATCAAGCGCACCACGGGTCAGCACCCGGGCGGCATGGTCGTCGTGCCAAAGGGCAAAGAGGTCTACGATTTCTGCCCGGTGCAGCACCCCGCAAACGACCAGAATTCCGATAACATCACCACGCACTTCGACTTCCATTCCATTCACGACACCATCTGTAAACTGGACGAGCTCGGCCACGATGTGCCGACCATCTATCGCTATCTCGAAGATTACACCGGCATTCCCGTCATGAAGGTCTCCATGAGCGACCCGGCGGTCATGTCGCTGTTTACGTCCACGGAAGCACTCGGCGTCACGCCGGAGGACATCGGCTCTTTGACGGGCACGTTCTCTCTGCCGGAGTGCGGCACGCCGTTCGTGCGCCAAATGCTCATCGATGCCCAGCCAAAGACATTCTCCGACCTTCTGCAGGTTTCGGGTCTGTCCCACGGCACGGATGTTTGGATCGGCAACGCGCAGGACCTCATCAAAGACGGAACCTGCACCATCGCCACCGTCATCGGTACGCGAGACAGTATCATGACCTACCTGCTCTTAAAGGGCCTTGAGCCGAAAATGGCGTTTAAGATTATGGAAATCACCCGTAAGGGCAACGCGAAAAAGCTCTTCACGCAGGAGCACATCGCCGCCATGAAGGAGCACAACGTGCCGGATTGGTACATCGAGTCCTGCTATAAGATTAAGTACATGTTCCCAAAAGCGCACGCTGCCGCCTACATGATCGCGACGCTGCGCCTCGGCTGGTACAAGGTGCATTATCCTGTGGAATACTACGCGGCGTACTTCACCGTGCGCAGTGAAGATTTCGACGGCGCCACCGCCGTGCAGGGGCGTGCCGCCGTGCAGCGCCGTATGCGCGAACTGGAGCAGAAGCAAAAGGAGCACCAGTCCACTGTCAAGGAGGACGCGGCGTATTCCACATTCCAGATCATCAACGAAATGCTGTGCCGCGGCATCGAGCTTTTGCCGGTCGACCTGTATAAATCCGATGCGAAAAAGTTCCTTGTCGAAGACGGCAAGATCCGTCTGCCGTTCTCGTCCCTGCCCGGTGTGGGCGAGGCGGCGGCGCACAGCTTGTATGAAGCGTGCACGGGCGGCGAGGAGTTCATCTCCATCGACGAAGTGCAATCCCGCGCCAAGGTCTCCAGCGCTGTTATCGACGTTTTAAAAAGCGCCGGCGCACTGCAGGGTCTGCCGGACAGCAGCCAGACATCACTGTTTTAATGCCATTAGGCGGACGCAAGAAGTTGCTTCCGCCTTTCTGCATATCTATGCGTATATACGTGTATACACAAAACGGGAAAAGTCTTGACAAGCACGCAGCTACATGATATTATTGTAACACGTCATTACATTAAAGCAAAAGGACGGTCGTTATGAAGAAGTTCAACAAAATCACGCCGGAGGGCACCAAGGATATTCTGTTTGAAGAGTGCCTTTCGCAGCGTACCGTGAGCGAGCGGCTCACGCATATATTCAAAATGCGCGGCTATAATGAGGTCATCACGCCCGGCATGGAATACTACGACGTGTTCGATGCCCCAAACGCCGCCATTCCCCAGTATGAGATGTATAAATCCACGGATAACAAAGGCAGGCTCATCGTGTTCCGCCCCGATTTAACATTACCCATCGCGCGCCTTACCGCAACGCGGTTGCAGGCGATGGAAAAGCCCATTCGGCTTTACTATAACCAGCCGATCTACCGCAACTGCAAGGACCTTTCCGGCCGCAGCGACGAAACAACGCAGGCGGGCATCGAGCTTTTGGGTGCATCGGGGCTGAAAGCGGATATCGAGGTCATCGCCGCCGCCGTTGAGGCGCTTTCCGCGTGCACGGAAAACTTCCGCCTGGAGATCGGCAGCGCAAAGTTCTTCGGTGCGCTCGCCGATGAGCTGCCCGTCTCCGCAGATAAAAAAGAGGACATCCGCCAGACGATTGAGTCCAAAAACTACGCCGCCCTCGGCGATATGCTCGACGCACTCCCCAAATCCGTATATACCGAAGCCATCAAAAAGCTGCCGCGCCTGTTCGGCGGGGCAGAGGTCTTCGCGGAAGCGGAGCAGTTCTGCAAAGGCCATCCCGTGCTTTCCGAAACGCTCGATTATATGCGCACGCTATATACCGCGCTGTCGTCGCTCGGCCTCGATGACCGCCTGATGGTCGATTTCGGCCTTGTGCAGCGCAATGATTACTACACCGGCGTCGTCTTCAGCGCCTATGTGGAAAACTACGGTGACGCCGTTTTAATGGGCGGCCGCTACGATACGCTTTTAAAGCAATTCGATGCCCCCATGCCCGCTATCGGCTTTGCTGCAAACGTCGATGCGCTGGCTTCTGTTTTGCTCGACGACGGCCGGATTGAAAGCGTGCCCACGCCGGACGTGCTCGTCCACGCGGAAAGCGGCGCGGAGATCAAAGCACAGATGAAAATTCGCGAGCTGACAGCAAACGGCAAAATCTGCGAAAGCTCCGTGTTCGATACGGTAGACGAGGCCGAGCGCTACGCAAAGCGCCGCGGCATCCCGGAAGTCATCGTTCTTAGAGGGGAGGAAAACGCATGAAGCCATTAAGAATTGCCCTCACAAAAGGGCGCCTCGAAAAAGACACCGTGAATCTTTTAGAGCAGATCGGCCTTGATTGCACGCAAGTGCGCGAAAAAGGCAGAAGACTGATTCTTCCCGTTGGAAACGGCGAGATCGAAGTCGTTTTAGCCAAAGCTGCCGATGTCATCACTTACGTCGAAAACGGCGTGTGCGACCTCGGCGTCGTCGGCAAAGATACCATCATGGAAAACGGCAGTCATTTTTACGAAATCTTAGATCTCGGCTTCGGCCGCTGCCGCTTTGCGCTCGCCTGCCGCAAGGGTACGGATTTCTTCGGCGGCTATAAAGCGAAGACCGTCGCGTCCAAATACCCGAACGTCGCACGGCAGTTCTTTGAAAGCCGCGCCATGGACGTGCGCATCATCAAAATCGAGGGCTCCGTAGAGCTCGCCCCGCTGCTCGGCCTTGCAGACGGCATCGTCGATATCGTCGAGACCGGCACCACCTTAAAAGAAAACGGTCTGGAGGTCACGGAGACCATCGCCGGTATCTCGGCGCGTCTCATCGCAAACACCGCCAGCCTTAAAATGAGAAAGCAGGAGATTGAAGCGCTTGCCGCCCGCATGGAAGCGCAGATTGAAAAGAACAGGGAGGAGAAATCCGTATGATCCGTATTGCCAAAGGCGATAGAGCCTACTGTGAAGCGTTTATTCAAAGCCTTAAAGCCCGCGTCAGCGAAAACGACCGCAGCGTAGAGGATAAAGTGGCCGAAATTTTGAAGGACGTGCGCGATAACGGCGACGAAGCCGTGCGCCGCTATACGATGAAGTTCGACGGCTGGGCGCCGGAGAAAGCGGAGATCACAAAAGAGGAGATCGATGCGCTCACCGCAGACTGCGACCCGGCGTTCATCGCTTCGATGGAGCGCGCCGCAGAAAATATCCGCGCGTTCCACGCCAGACAAAAGCAGCAAAGCCGCATCGACCCCTCGCCCACGGGTGTTCTGATGGGTCAGCGCGTGCGCGGCCTGCACAGGGTCGGCGTGTATGTGCCGGGCGGTACGGCAGCGTACCCGTCCTCCGTTTTGATGAACGTCATCCCGGCGAAAATTGCCGAAGTCGGCGAGATCGTCATGGTCACGCCGCCGGGACGTACCGGCAAGCCGGATAAAAACATTTTGGCCGCCGCAAGGATTGCCGGCGTAGATCGCGTGTTCCTCATCGGCGGCGCGCAGGCCGTCGCGGCGCTCGCCTACGGCACCGAGACCGTCCCGAAAGTTGATAAAGTCGTCGGCCCCGGCAACATTTTCGTCGCCATGGCAAAGAAATTACTGTACGGCACCATCGATATCGACATGATTGCCGGTCCAAGCGAAATTCTCGTCATTGCGGATAAAACCGCGAAGCCGGAGTTCTTGGCTGCCGACCTCATGAGCCAGGCGGAGCACGACCGCATGGCGTCCGCTATTCTCATTACCCCGGAGGAAGACCTTGCAAAGGCGACCGCCGCGGAGATTGAGCGCCAAATGCAGACGCTTTCAAGAAAAGACATTATTAAAGAATCCATCGAAAATTTCGGTGCAATTATTGTCTGCGAAAACATGACGGAAGCCGTCGATTTCGCAAACGAGCTCGCCCCGGAGCACCTTGAAGTCTGCTGCGAAAATCCGCTCGAATACATTGGCAAGCTCGATAACGCCGGTTCCGTGTTCCTCGGAAACTATTCTCCGGAGCCGCTCGGCGATTACTTCGCGGGTCCAAACCACGTGCTGCCCACCAGCGGCACGGCTCGTTTCTTCTCGCCGCTTTCCGTCGATGATTTTATCAAAAAATCGAGCTTTATCTACTATACGGAAGCGGAGCTTCTGAAAGCTGCCGACGACATCATCCGCATTGCCGAGACCGAAGAGCTGACCGCGCACGCGAATTCCATCGCCGTCCGCAAGAAAAAGTGACCCCGGAGGTAGTTTATGTATACGCTGAATGAAAAGATCCGCGATTTAGAGCCGTATGAACCCATTGCGGGCGAGTATAAAATTCGTCTGGACGCAAACGAATCGTTCCTGTGCCTGCCGGAATCCGTTATGGCGTCCGCTTTGCACGCCATAATGAGAGTGGAGCTCAACCGCTATCCGGATCCCACCGCAAAAGACTTGTGCGCCGCCTTTGCCAAAAGCTATAAGGTAAAGCCGGCGTGCGTTGCAGCGGGCAACGGCAGCGATGAGCTCATCAACGTCATTTTCCAGAGCTTTCTGATGAAGGGCGAGACCTACGCGACGCTCACGCCGGATTTTTCCATGTATGATTTTTACGGCTACGTTTCGGAATGCCGCGGTATCGAAATCAAAAAAGACGAAAATTTCACAATCGATATTGACAAGGTGATCGAAACCTGCAACAATGAGAACGTAAAGCTGCTCATTTTCAGCAACCCGTGCAATCCGACGTCCGTCGGCCTCACGCGCGAAGCCGTGCGCAAAATCATCAGGGGCGTCTCCGCGCTCGTCGTACTCGACGAAGCCTATATGGATTTCTGGAACGAATCTATGCTCGGCGAATTTGAAAACTACGATAATTTACTCATCTTGAAAACGTGCTCCAAAGCATTCGGTCTCGCCGCGCTGCGCGTAGGCTTTGCCGTGGGCAACGAAAAGCTTGTCCGCGCCATCAAGGCTGTAAAGTCGCCGTATAACGTCAACACCTGCTCGCAGAAAATGGCGGAAGCCGTGCTGAAAAACCGCGCGGAAGCCGATGCCGCCATCCGCAGATTGCTGCTTTCGCGAGACGAATTGCAGCAGAAATTCGACCGCATGGCGCAGCGCTTCCCGGAAAAGCTCCAAACGGTAAAGAGCGTTACGAACTTCGTCGTTCTGCGCACACCGTACGCAAAGGAGCTCTACGAGCGCCTTTTGGCCGAATCCATCGCGGTGCGGTACTTTAAAAACATGTCCGCCCTGCGCATCACGGCAGGCTCCACGGGCGAAAACGCAGTGGTCACAGAGCATATTCAGCGGTTCTTTGAAGAAAAAGAGCAAGCGTAAATCGGGCTTTAGGCCCTTTTAGGGGGAAACGATATGGAACGTGCGGCAACAGTTGTGCGCCAAACAAAAGAAACGAACATTGAGCTGACCTTGGGGCTTGACGGCGGCGAGGTTGTCGTCGATACCGGCGTGGGCTTTTTCGACCACATGCTCACAGCGCTTGCCGTGCACGGCGGCTTCGGTCTTCAGTTAAAAGCCGAGGGCGACTGGAATGTCGATTGCCACCACACGGTGGAAGATACCGGCATCGTGCTCGGCCGTGCGTTTAAGCAGGCGCTCGGCGACCGCAGCGGCATCGTGCGCTACGGCCATGCCATGATCCCTATGGATGAAGCGCTCGGCTTCTGCGCCGTAGATGTCAGCGGCCGCCCGTACCTTGTGTTCGACGCTGCGTTCCCGCAGGAGCGCGTCGGCGATTTTGACACCTGCATGACGGAGGAGTTCTTCCGCGCGCTTAGCGATAACGCCGGCTTCACGCTGCACCTGCGCTGCCCCTACGGCAAAAATTCTCACCATATGATCGAAGCGCTGTTCAAAGCCTGCGCGCACGCCCTGTGCGATGCCACAGCAGAAAACAGCACCGGCGCGGTGCTTTCCACCAAGGGCACGCTTTCGGAATAATTTGAAATTTTAGCTTTTTTGCATACACGATAATTTGGAATGAATAAGGAAGGGATATAACATGATCATTTTACCGGCGATTGACCTCAAGGACGGCAAATGCGTCCGCCTGTTCCAGGGCGATTACGCCACGGCGGAGCAGGTGGCGGAGGATCCCGTCAAGACCGCGCAATCGTTTGAGGAGCAGGGTGCGCGCTGGGTGCACCTTGTCGATCTCGATGGCGCAAAGGCACGCCGCCCCGTAAACGACAGCACCGTTTTCTCCATTCGCGATAATGTCTCGATGAATATAGAAGTCGGCGGCGGTATCCGCGATATGGACACCGTGGAATATTATCTTTCGCACGGCATCAATCGCATCATTCTGGGCTCTGCGGCGCTGCACAGCCCGGAGTTCGTGCGCGAGGCCGTGAAAAAATACGGCAAAAAGATCGCCGTCGGCATTGATGCGTTAAAGGGCAAGGTGGCGGCAGAGGGCTGGACGGCTCAAAGCGAAGTGGATTACCTCGAAATGGCAAAGCGCATGGAGGACATCGGCGTGCGCTACCTCATCGTGACCGATATTTATAAGGACGGCACCATGAACGGCCCGAACCTCGTCATGCTCGATAAGGTCAACCGCGCCGTCAGCTGCAACATCATCGCAAGCGGCGGCGTCAGCAATTTAAAGGACATCGTAGACCTCAACGCCCTCGGCGTGTACGGCGCGATTGCGGGCAAATCCATTTATACGAAAGCGCTTGACTTAACGGCGGCCATCACCGCCAGCCAGCGCCTTTCCGGCAAATCGTTCAAGTGCAGCGAAGAAGAGGAAGACCATCTTGAGCGCTACTTTAAGAAATCGGAGCTCATTCCGTGCATCGTGCAGGAGGCCTCCACAAACGAAGTGCTCATGCTGGCATACATGAACCGCGAATCCATGGCGAAAACGCTGGAGACGGGCTACACGTGGTTTTACAGCCGCAGCCGCCAAACGCTGTGGAACAAGGGCGCAACGAGCGGCCATACGCAGAAGGTCATCAGCATGTATGCCGACTGCGACGACGATACACTGCTCGTAAAGGTCGTGCAGACGGGCGCGGCGTGCCACACCGGCAGCCGCAGCTGCTTCTACAAAGAGATTGCAAGAAACTGACGGAGGGAACACTATGGACATTTTGCAGCAGCTTTATGATACCGTTTTGGAGCGCAAGGGTGAAAAGCAGGAGGGCTCCTACACCTGCTATCTCTTCGAGCAGGGGCTTGATAAGATCCTCAAAAAGTGCGGAGAAGAGTGCAGCGAAGTCATCATCGCCGCGAAAAACGGCAAAAAAGAGGACACCGTGGGCGAAATCAGCGACCTGCTCTATCACCTCACCGTCATGATGGTGAACGAGAACATCCCGCTTGACGATGTGCGCGCGGAGCTTAACCGTCGTCACGGCAAAACGGGTAACCTCAAAACTTTCCACAAGGTGGATCACAATACATGACACAAACTGAAAAACACGCACTTTGGGCGCAGGAAGAACAAAGCGCCGAAATGCACGGTTGGGATTTTTCGCACATCCGTGGGCGTGTAGTGGAAGCCCCGCTGCCGTGGGATTATAAGCAAAAGGTGCTCGATTTTTTAAAGCCGCAGTCCGTCATTTTGGATATGGGTACGGGCGGCGGAGAGTTCCTTTTGTCCCTGCGCCACCCGTTTTCGCAGACAAGCGTCACGGAAAGCTGGCAGCCGAATTTTGAGCTGTGCGAAAAAAAATTAGCGCCGCTCGGCATCACCGTGCGCAAAACCGAAGAGGACAAACCTCTGCCGTTTGCGGATAACAGCTTTGACCTCGTTTTAAATCGTCACGATTCTTATGACGTAAACGAAGTGCGCCGCGTCCTAAAGCCCGGCGGATATTTCATCACGCAGCAGGTAGGCGGCAGCAACAACTTGCGCCTGCGCGCGTTGCTCGGCAATAACAAAACCGCCATGCCGAGCTTTAACCTCGAAAACGAGCTGCTGCGCTTCAAAAACGCCGGCTTTACGGTGAATTTCTGCGACCAGGCCTATGTAACCGACCATTATTTGGATGTCGGCGCACTCGTGTGGTACGCAAAGGTTCTGCCGTGGGAGTTCGGCAATTTCACAGTAGAAAGCTGCCTGCCGCAGCTCGATGCGCTCGACGCGCTGTGTGAAAAGCAGGGTTATATTCCAAGCGTGCAGCACCGCTTCATGCTCATTGTCCGCAACAGAAAGCCGAAAGAATAAGGGGGAAACCATGGCAGCCAACATTCGCTTTGCAACCGAAGCAGATATTCCGGTCATTTTAGAGTTTATCCATGCGCTCGCCGCGTATGAAAATATGGAAGATCAGGTCATTGTAACGCCGGAGCTTTTAAAAGAGTGGGTCTTCCAAAAGAAAAAAGCAGAGGTTTTCCTTGTTTCGGAGGACGAAAAGCCCGTGGGCTTTGCACTCTTCTTCCACAATTTCTCCACGTGGCTTGGCCGCGCGGGCATTTATCTTGAGGATCTTTTCGTGCTGCCGGAATATCGCGGCAAGGGCTACGGCAAGCTGCTGTTAAAGCGCCTTGCGCGGCTCGCTTTGCAGCGCGGCTGCGGCAGACTGGAGTGGGCGTGCCTCGATTGGAACACCCCAAGCCGCAAGTTCTATGATTCCCTCGGCGCCGTGCGCATGGAGGAGTGGACAACGTACCGCCTGACGGGTGATGCACTTTTGTCCCTTGCGTCCAATATCTCACTCAAATAATTTCGCAAAAGCAAAGAGGCGGGCTGCGGCTCGTCTCTTTTTGTCGGTTCTGCGGCTTGCATTTATGCAGGAAAATGTGGTATGATATTTCCGCAATTTCACGAAGAATAGGGGAAAATGCAGAATGAAAAAAATTCTGTTCATTGCGACCGGCGGAACCATCGCTTCGGCGAAAACGGAAAACGGCCTCACGCCGGCGATTACATCGGAGGAACTTTTAAATGCCGTGCCGCAGGTGAAAAACCTGTGCGCAGTGGATACCGTGCAGCCGTACAGCTTAGACAGTACCAATATGTGTTGGAAGCAGTGGATCCACGTGGCGGAGATTATCCGCGATAACTATGCAAAGTACGACGGCTTTGTCATCGCCCACGGCACGGATACGTTGTCCTACGCGGCGGCCACGCTCTCGTATCTCATCCAGAAAAACGAAAAGCCCGTTGTTTTAACGGGTGCGCAGAAATCCATCGAGGTGCCGGACGGCGACGCGCGGCGCAATTTGTTTGAAGCGTTTGTATACGCCACAGATGCCCGTGCGTGCGGCACACACGTCGTTTTTAACGGACACGTCATTGCAGGCACCCGCGCCAGAAAAACGCATACAAAGAGCTTTGACGCCTTTTCCAGCATTGATTTCCCGGATATCGGCGTGTTCTACGATAAAAAGCTCCTGTGCTATATTGATGAGCGCCCGGAATGCCCCGGCGCGGTGTTCTACGATAAATTAGTACCGGAGATTCTCTCTATCCGCGTCATCCCGGGCATGGACCCGTCCGTGTTCGATTACCTCACCGCGCACTGCCGCGGCGTTGTCATCGAAAGCTTCGGCGTCGGCGGCATCCCGTACTACGGCGACAACGCGTTTGAGGAAAAGATTGCTGCGTTAATGGAAAACGGCGTGCGCGTCGTCATCACCACGCAGGTTCCGCACGAGGGCAGCAACCTTTCCGTCTACCGCGTGGGCCATATCATCAAGGAAAAATACCGCGTGCTCGAAGCTTCCAACATGACAACGGAAGCCGTCATCGCCAAAATGATGTGGGCACTGGCCTATTCCGAGACCCGCGAGGAATTTGAAAAGCTCTTCTGCACCCCTGTAGGCAAAGACCAATTATAAATTGTATTCGCCTGCGGCGGGTGATATTGCCCTTCGGACAATGCAAGTGAAGCTTGCTATATCATTACAAAACGGAAGGCAGAGCGATGATGTGCTCTGCCTTCCGGTTTGTCCGTCATGTTTGTTTTTTCGCGGCTAATTTTTCGCGCTTCTTTTGCAGCATTGCAATGAGCTCGTCAATCATCGAAGCCGGGTCATCCGCCGTGTCGATCATTGCAGAGAGGAATGGCGCCACGAGCGCGGGATCCTGAATCGTCGTGTCGCGCAGCTGTAACTGGGCATACTCCTCCTCTGTCATGCACGGTGCAAAGGTGCGCGCATAATTGCGAAACGTCTTCACAAAGCCGGCCGGGGTGATCATCCCTTTTTTTAAAAGAGAGTTTACCATCAGGTGAATGTAGCTGTCCTTCCAGGTCTTCTGTGGGGAAAGCGCGACCATTTCCGCCGCGGAAAGCGCACGGTCCGTGTGCCACAAAAGATACATGACTTCGCTTTCGCTTTTTGTAAGCGCCGTCTTTTTCATATAAATCCGTAACCTCGCTTTAGTAGGAATTTGCGCAGGGTTTTATGGAGGTATTATATAATATAACGCTCGCGCTTGTCAATATTTTGGGCAAAATTCAGTTGAAAAATTTTCCCATCAGCATTTTTGCAGATTGTTGAAAAGCAAAAACAAGAAAAAACCTATGACAAAGCCGCAAAGCCGCGCTGCGTTTTCCGCCTAATCATAAAAGTCGCAAAGCAGGGGAAGAGAAGCCCCAAAAACTCGTGCAGCACCGCTCTAAAAGGCAAATTAACGGCCCTAAACGGATTTTTTTGCAAAGAGAAACGGATTTCTTCTATTTTTCGGGAAAAAAGCCTTGACTTTTTTGCCCCCTGCCACTATAATTATTTGTGTTATTTCGTGCTAAGTAACAAATACAAACCCCTGCCTGATGGCGGATGGGAGGGATATAGATGGCTGAAATCAGAATCAAAGACAACGAATCTTTGGAGAGCGCACTCAGACGCTTTAAGAAGCAGTGCGCAAGAGCGGGCGTTATTCAGGAAGTTCGCAAGAGAGAGGCTTACGAAAAGCCTTCCGTTAAGCGCAAGAAGAAGTCCGAAGCAGCTCGCAAGCGCAAGTACAAATAATCAAACGTGAAGAAGCGGGCTTTTTGCCCGCTTTTTTGTGTAAACGGGTTTTTCCCGAGCAACACAGGAGGCAAAGACCGAAGCTATGGCGGTATTTAAACCGACCGGCACGCTCCACTGCGTGACGGAGCTTACGCCCGAGCTTTTAAAAGCGCTCAATGTGCACATGATCGTGCTCGATGTGGATAACACCATGTCGCCGCACGGCTCGCAGATGCCGTTTCCCGGCGTGCGGGCGTGGGCACAAAGCGTAACGGCAAGCGGCGTCAAGCTGATCGTTGTTTCCAACAATTACAAAAAACGTGTGGCGCCCTTTGCCGCGCAGTTCAATCTGCCGTTCGTTTCTTTCGCGTGCAAGCCGTTTCCGGTCGGCTACCTGCGCGCAAAGAAAATGGCCGGCACGCCCCGCAGGGAATGCCTTGTCGTGGGCGACCAGATCTTCACCGATATCCTCGGCGCAAACCTTTGCGGAATGCGGTCGGTTTTACTTGACCCCCTGTCGCCGGATCCTTCCGCCACGGTGCGCTTCAAGCGCAGTCTGGAAGGCTTTTTGCGCCCGCACTATACGCGGCTCACGGCCGGGGAAAAACGGTAAAAAGCAAAGCATAAAGGGCACCTTTGGGTACACATTAGAAAGGGGAATTATCAATGAGCAATCCGATCGAACGTCTTACCAATTCTGTCATCGGCGGCGATAGCAAAAAAGCGGCGCTGATCGTTTCCGAAACGAACCTCTATTATCTCACGGCGTTCCCGTCCACAGACGGCGCACTGCTGCTCACTTCCGAGCAGGCTTATTATCTCCTCGATTTCCGTTACACCGAGGCCGCACGCGCCAAGGCGCAAAATGTGGAGGTTGTGGAGTTCACCTCGCTTAACGAAACCTATAAGACGCTTCTGAAAAAGCACGGCATCACCGAGGTGTACATGGAATACGCCACTCTGCCCTACGGTCATGCGAAGCGTTTTGAGCAGCTCTCCGAAGAGTGCGGCGCTAAGGCGATTTTGAATACGACCTTGGACGATGCCATCCGCAAGCAGCGCATCGTCAAGAGCGATGAGGAAGTGAAGAGAATCTGTGACGCACAGGCCATCACAGACGCTACGTTTGAGCACATCCTCCCCTATATCAAGGAAGGCGTAACGGAGCGCGAAATCGCGCTGGAGATTGAGTTCTTCATGCGCAAAGAGGGTGCAGACGGCAATGCGTTCAACCCCATCGTTGTCACCGGCGCAAACGGCTCGCAGTGCCACGGCATTCCGGGCAACACACAGATCAAAAAAGGCGATCTCATCACCATGGATACCGGCGCTATGCTCGCGGGCTATCATTCCGATATGACCCGTACCGTCGCGCTCGGCTATGTAAACGATGAGCAGAGAGCCATCTACAACACGGTTTTAAAAGCACAGCTCGCCGTTATCGACGGCGCACGCCCGGGCATGCGCTGCTGCGATGTGGATAAGATCGCGCGAGATATCATCGAGACCCCGTACCCGAACACGTTCGGTCACGGCCTCGGCCACGGCGTAGGCTTCGAGATTCACGAGTGGCCGCGCTTCAATAAGACCGATGAGACCATCTGTGAGCCGGGCATGGTCATCACCGACGAGCCGGGCATCTACATCCCGGGCAAGTGCGGCGTGCGCATTGAAGACATGCTGCTCATCACAGATGATGGCTGCCGCAGCCTCACACATTCCCCGAAGGAGCTCATCATCCTGTAAAATTTCCGAAAAAACGGAGAAACAGAACGGTTTTTTCTTGAAAAAAGCCACTTTCTGTTATACAATAGACCTAAGAAAAATTTGGAGGTATTATCTATATGGTAACCGCAGGCGATTTCAGAAACGGCGTCACCTTTGAAATGGACGGCAACGTTTACTCGATCATTGAATTCCAGCACGTCAAGCCCGGTAAGGGCGCGGCGTTCGTCCGCACCAAGATCCGCAACGTGATTTCCGGTGCCGTGACGGAAAAGACGTTCAACCCGAACGATAAGTATCCGACCGCTTTCATTGAGAGAAAGGACATGGAGTATCTCTACAATGACGGCGACCTGTACTATTTCATGGACAGCGAGACCTATGAGCAGCTGCCGATCAGCCCGAATGTCCTCGGCGACAACTTCCGCTTTGTGAAGGAAAACATGGTTTGCAAGGTGCTCTCCTACAAGGGCAACGTTTTCGGCATTGAGCCGCCGAACTTTGTTGAGCTTCAGGTCACGGAGACCGAGCCGGGCGTGAAGGGCGATACTGCTACGAACGTCACGAAGCCCGCTACGCTGGAGACCGGCGCAGAGATCAAGGTTCCGATCTTCATCAACGAAGGCGAAATGATCCGCGTCGATACCAGAACCGGCGAGTACATGGAGCGCGCATAAGCGTTTTTCCTTGTTCCATACGCCGAAACACCCGGGGCGAAAGCCCTACATTAGGCAGCGCGTTTGCCTGCCGGAAAGATAGGTGCAAGCATGACAAATTCCGAGAAAGCGGCATACATCCGCGGTTTGATGGAAGGCATGGATCTGGACCCGAATGCGAAGGAGACGAAGCTCTTCAACGCGATCGTTGACCTGCTCGATGACCTCTCCCTTTCCGTTGAGGAAATGGAAGACGCATACGATGAGCTCAGCGGCCAGGTAGACGAGATCGACGAAGACCTCGGCGAGCTGGAAGAAGAGTTCTACGACATCGACGAGGACGAAGACGATGACGATGACGACGCATGGGAAGACGACGAAGACGAATGCTATTACGAAGTCACCTGCCCGAAGTGCGGCGATACCATCGAGCTCAACGAAGAAATGCTCGATGAGGGCTCCATCGATTGCCCGAACTGCGGCGAAACGCTGGAGTTCGACCTCGAAGAAGACGATTCCTGCGATTGCGGAGAAAACTGCGACTGCAATAAGGAATAATTTTCGGGTCATATAAACCTGTAAAGAACGGGAGAGTCGTTTGCGGCTCTCCTTTTTCTTTTCGCACGGGTGAATTTAGGTCTTGCAATTATATGCTGTTTGTGCTATAATTTCTAAGTTCCGATATATAGTCGGGCCATTAGCTCAGTTGGTTAGAGCTACCGGCTCATAACCGGTTGGTCCAAGGTTCGAGTCCCTGATGGCCCACCAGAGCAATATTAAACAAAGCCCTCAAGAAATCTTCTTTCTTGGGGGCTTTGGCTTTTGCAAATCGTTGCAATGAAATGTAAATATGAACGCTTAGGCGGTACTGTCTGTATGGCAGTGCCGTCTTTTTCTATTTTAACATGATTTCGAGAATTTCTTCAAAAGAAACAGAAGTAAATCTTGCGTTTTGCGTAATACAGAAATTTTTGCAGCAGACGTCGAAGTTTCCGTGATAACGTTCACTTATATATTTCTTGAATTTTGAAGACACGTTTTTAGAAGCATTATAGGCATAACGTGAATTCTTTATTAGTTGATTATTCGGAAAGGCGGTGGGCATCAAGATACCGGGCTACCCGTCCATCAGCCTGCCCGCCGACAAACAGGACGCGGAGGTCGCGCTGCTGAACCCTGAAGGCAACCCCTGCTATTTCACCTTTGAACTGGTGCTGACTGACACCGACGAGGTACTTTACACCTCCAAGCAGGTCGAGCCGGGGCAGATGATTACCAACATCACACTTAACCGCGCACTGCCTGCCGGGCAGTACAATGCGGAGCTACGCATCACAACCGCCTCGCTGCAGGACGGCAGCGCTATGAACGGGGCGAATGTTGTGACCGTATTGGATGTACAGTAACCCACAGCGGCACAAGCTGTTCAACAAACTGTTATATAGAATAGGAGAAATCACCCATGAAAAAACTTACATCCTTTGTTTTGACTATGGCTAACCCCCTTAACATTTGGGCGCTGGACGAGGACCCGCAGCAAACGCCGCAGGTCAGCACCGTGCAAGAAAATATCGACCCTGCGCCCGTGGAAGGCTCCGCGCTTTTGACGGCTCACAGCGTTCCGCGTAGGTGTGTGGCACAAAGAAATGACCGCAACGATCCATAGCGCAAAATTGGGCGAATAACAGCGAAACAGAGTGTAAAAGCACGCTTTATCCGGGGCTAAACGCAGATATAAGCGTGCTTTTGCGTAGAAATGTCCTTGACAAATTCCGAGCAACATAATAGACTTAAAACGTCTAATCGGGATAGAAAAGGGGCAAGAGCATGACACTGAAAGACCTGCCGATCGGCAAAACGGCAACGGTGACGACCGTTGGCGGCGAGGGCGCGCTGCGCCAGCATTTTCTGGATATGGGGCTCATTCCGAAGGCGGACGTCACCATGGTGAAATTCGCACCTATGGGCGACCCCGTTGAGGTGCGCATACATGGCTACGAGCTGACGCTGCGCCTTGCCGATGCGGAAAAAATAGAGATCGATAAAATTCGCGACACGATAACGGAGCCAATGCGGCCGCAGGACGCGCGCCCGATTTTTCACCCGGGTCTCGGCGAGGGCGGCAAGTACCACGTGCAGACCGGCGAGCCGTTGCCGCCCGGAGAAACGCTGACCTTTGCACTTGCGGGCAATCAGAACTGCGGCAAAACGACGCTGTTTAATCAGCTGACGGGCTCTAACCAGCACGTGGGCAACTTTCCGGGCGTGACGGTGGACCGCAAAGACGGTGCGATACGCGGCGTGGAAAACACGCTCGTCACCGACCTGCCGGGCATTTACTCCATGTCGCCATACTCGAGCGAGGAGCTCGTCACGCGGCGCTTCGTTTTGGATGAACATCCGCGCGGCATCATCAACATTGTGGACGCGACGAACATAGAACGCAATTTGTACCTGACGATGCAGCTGATGGAGCTGGATGTGCCGATGGTGCTGGCGCTCAATATGATGGATGAGGTGCGCCAAAACGGCGGCTCTGTGCGCGTGAACGAGATGGAGGAGATGCTCGGCATCCCAGTGGTGCCGATCTCCGCCGCGAAAAACGAGGGTATTGAGGAGCTTATCGACCACGCCGTGCACGTGGCAAAGTACCGGGAAGCGCCGGGACGGCAGGACTTCTGCGATGTGAACGACCACAACGGCGCGGTACACCGCTGTTTGCACGGCATTATGAGCCTCATTGAAGACCATGCCCACGATGCGGGCATCCCGGTACGCTTTGCGGCGAGCAAGCTCGCCGAGGGCGATCAGCTTGTTTTGGACCGGCTGAACCTCGACCAGAACGAAAAGGAGACACTGGAGCACATCATCACGCAGATGGAAAAGGAACGCGGGCTCGACCGCGCCGCCGCCATTGCCGACATGCGCTTCAGCTTCATTCAAAAAGTGTGCGGCGTTGCGGTCGTAAAGCCGAAAGAAAGCCGCGAGCACGCAAGAAGCGTGGCGATAGACCGCATTTTGACCGGCAAATACACGGCAATACCGGCGTTTATCGGCATTATGGGTCTTGTATTCTGGCTGACGTTTAACGTCATCGGCGCGTTTTTATCGAATTTACTGGACATGGGCATCGGCGCGCTGACGGATATTGTCGACCGCGGCATGACGGCAGCGAACGTGAACCCTGTGCTGCACTCGCTTGTCATCGATGGTATTTTCACCGGCGTCGGCAGCGTTTTGAGCTTTCTGCCGGTCATTGTGACGCTGTTTTTCTTCCTCTCCATGCTGGAGGACAGCGGATACATGGCGCGCGTGGCGTTTGTGATGGATAAGTTATTGCGCAAAATCGGACTTTCCGGCCGCAGTGTGGTGCCGATGCTCATCGGCTTCGGCTGCACCGTTCCGGGCGTGATGGCGAGCCGCACGCTGCCTTCCGAGCGCGACCGTAAAATGACGATTCTGCTCACGCCGTTTATGAGTTGCTCCGCAAAGCTGCCGATTTACAGCTTTTTTGCGGCGGCGTTTTTCCCGGGCAAGGGTGCACTTGTGATGGTCATTTTGTATTTCACCGGCATTTTGGTCGGTATTTTGATGGCTTTGCTCATGCGCGGCACGATGTTTAAGGGTGAGGCCGTACCGTTTGTGATGGAGCTGCCGAACTACCGCATGCCGGGCGCGAAAAACGTGGCGCAGCTTTTGTGGGAAAAGGCGAAGGACTTTTTACAGCGCGCTTTTACGGTCATTTTTGTTGCGACCATCATCATTTGGTTCCTGCAAACGTTTGACCTGCGCTTTAACATCGTTTCCGATTCCAAAGACAGCATTTTGGCGGTCGTCGCCGGGTGGATTGCACCGATTTTTGCGCCGCTCGGCTTTGGCGACTGGCGCATCTCTACGGCGCTCATCACGGGCTTTATGGCGAAGGAAAGCGTGGTGTCTACCTTGACGGTGCTGTTCGGCTCCTCCACGGCGCTTGCAACGCTGCTGACGCCGCTTTCCGCCGCAAGCCTGCTTGTGTTCTGCCTGCTGTACACGCCGTGTGTGGCGGCCATTGCGTCCGTAAAGCGCGAGCTTGGCGGTAAGTGGGCGGCAGGCGTCGTCATCGGTCAGTGCGTCATCGCGTGGCTGATGGCGGGGCTTGTGTACGGCATGGGGTCGCTGTTTATATGATGGATAAGCTGAACATAGGCACGGTTCTTGTGTTCCTTTTGCTCGTCATAGCGGTGTTTTTTGCTGTGCGGGCAATTCAAAAAGGAAAGACCGGCGGCTGCGGCGGGGACTGCACCCACTGCGCCGGCTCTTGCGCAAAGCCGGAACAGAAAAACAAAGCATAAAAAGAACAGAGCATAAAAAATCTCCTGCTTCCCGAAAGAGGCAGGAGATTTCGTTATCTTAACTTATTCGTCTTCTTCGGAGACGCCGTGCTCGTGTGCTTCGTCGGCATCCTTGATCTCGCCCACGATGGGGGTGGGGTCGATGCCGCGGCGGCGGTAGTAATCGGAGACCGCAGCCTTAATGGCCTGCTCGGCCAGAACGGAGCAGTGAATCTTGATGGCCGGAAGACCGTCCAGCGCTTCCATGACCGCCTTGTTCGTCAGTTTCAGAGCTTCCGGGATCGTCTTGCCTTTTACAAGATCGGTCGCCATGCTGCTTGTCGCGATGGCCGCGCCGCAGCCGAAGGTCATGAACTTTACGTCCGTGATGACGTCGTTATCGACCTTGATGTACATGCGCATGATGTCGCCGCACTTCGGGTTGCCGACTTCACCGACACCGTCTGCATCTTTGATTTCGCCAACGTTGTGCGGGTTGGAGAAGTGTTCCATTACTTTTGCACTGTATGCCATATCGTTTCATTTCCTTTCGTACATTCGTACCGGATTATTTTAAAATTAAGAGATTGTGCGGCCGTGGATGATCGCATCCCACAGCGGGCTCATGGCGCGCAGACGATCGATGATCTTCGGGAGCACCTCGATGATGTAATCGGCGTCGCTCTCGTCGTTCACGTCGCTGAAGCTGAGACGCAGGGAACCATGGGCGACCTCGTGCTTAAGGCCGATGGCAAGCAGCACATGGCTCGGGTCGAGAGAACCGCTGGTGCAGGCGCTGCCGGAAGAAGCGCAGACACCCTTAAGGTCGAGCATCAGCAGCATGGATTCGCCCTCAACGCCTTCGAAGGAGAAGTTCACGTTGCCCGGCAGACGGTGGTAGCGGTCGCCGTTCAAATGACTGCGGTCAATCTTTGAAAGCTCCGTGATGAGCTTATCCTGCATGCGGCGCAGCTTTGCGTTCTTTTCGTCCATCGTATTGATGGCGTTCTCGAGCGCAACGCTGAGGCCGACAATGCTTGCGACGTTTTCGGTGCCGGCGCGGCGGCCGCGCTCCTGTGCACCGCCATCGATGAGGTTAGGCAGGATGATGCCCTTCTTGATATACAGCACGCCGACGCCCTTCGGGCCGTGGAACTTGTGGCCGCTGAGGGACAGCATGTCAATGTTCTGCTCTTTTACGTTGATCGGCACATTGCCGACAGCCTGTACGGCGTCGGTATGGAACCAAACGCCATGCTTTTTGCAGATTTCACCAATCTCCGGGATGGGCTGGATGGTGCCGATCTCGTTATTGGCATACATGATGGTGACAAGGCCGGTCTTATCGGTGATGGCGGCCTCGAGCTCTTCCGGGACGACGATGCCGTTTTCATGCACGTCGAGGTACGTGACCTCAAAGCCCTCTTTTTCGAGCGCTGCGCAGGTGTGCAGCACCGCGTGGTGCTCAAACTTGCTTGTGATGATGTGGTTTTTGCCCTTTTTCAGCATCTTGTGCGCTGCGCCCTTAATGGCCCAGTTGTCGCTTTCGCTGCCGCAGCTTGTGAAGTAGATCTCATTCGGCTCTGCACCGAGACATTTTGCTACTTTTGCACGTGCTTCCTCAAGCGGCTTTTTTGCAGCCGTGCCGAGCGCATACAGGCTTGACGGGTTGCCGTAGCATTCGGTGTAGTACGGCAGCATAGCCTCAAGCACCGCAGGGGAGACGGCAGTGGTAGCGGCGTTGTCCGCATAGATGATCTTCTTGCCGTTGTTTTCCATAGCTTTATCAGTACCTTTCGGATAGTGTTTTTTGTGAGGGAACAGAAAACGCATTTGGGGTCGATCGGTCGGGATACGCATATTCTTTCCTCAGCGAGATAAATATACACCAAATTGGTATACTTTTCAATAGGGAAATTCCAGAAAGTCAAAATTTTTCTGAAAAAGCAGGAAATAAAGGCCCCGAACGAGAGTTTTCCGTACAAAATGGAAGAAAACGGCGGCCGTTTTTTGAAAACCGGCGTACAGAACACAAAAAATCGGGAGAATATGGGAATAGAACCTCTGCGGTGTGCCCAAACTCCGTACAGAGCGAAACGGCACGCGGCTTGACAGCACGGGGAGAATAGCGTAAAATAGAATTATCTTTTTGTGTGCGGGTATTTTTCGCATGCGTGAACGGCTGACACTTTGCACGTAAACGGTACGTGTAACGGATAATGAAAAAAACGCTGCGGTGTTTTGATTTACATGTGTTGAACGGAAAAAAACAGAAGAAAGAAAAGCAGAAGGCGGCGCGGACTTGCGTGCGTTTTATTCTGCTCATGCCGAAAGGCGACACTGCGTAGAGCATCGGTTGGTGCTTTTGTATACCTTATTCTTGCGTGAATTGCGACAGTGCGCCTGTGTTATTTGAAAGGAAGGTCAATTTGGCAGAAAAAAGAATCAGAAAAATGACGAAATTAACGTCGCTCGGCGACGCGCCTGCAAAGCAGCAGGACCAGCCCCTCAGCGGTGCAGGGGAAAGCTTCATCGGCAAGATTTCCGGCCCCATCGAAAAGCCGGTGAGACGCCAGAAAACGCGCAGAACGGAAAACGCGCAGGTAAAAGAAGAAGCGGCACAGCAAACCGTGAGCGAAACAAAAGAGACGAAGCCGAAGCGCACGCGTACCGCGCAAAACACGGACGCACACAAAAAGACGACGAAAACGGTAAAATCGGCCCCAAACGGTGAAAAAGCACCCGCTAAGACAACAAAAAGCACGCAGACGAAAAATAACAAGGGCAGGGGCAGGCGCACAAAGCAGAAGCCCTCTGTGCGCGCGTATTTCCTCGGCGGCTTAAATGAGATCGGCAAGAACTTCACGCTGTTTGAGTGCGAAAACGACATGATTATCGTGGACTGCGGCCTTGCCTTCCCGGACGAAGAAATGCCCGGCATCGACGCGGTTATTCCGGATTTCACATTTGTTGAGAAAAACAAGGACCGCATCCGCGGCATTGTCATCACGCACGGTCATGAGGACCACATCGGTTCCCTGCCGTATTTGCTCAAAAAGATCAATGTGCCGGTGTATGGCACGGCGCTGACGGTGGCGCTGATTGCGAATAAGCTCAAGGAGCACAACCTCGGCTATGTGAAGCTGAACGTCACAACGGCGGGCTCGCACATTCAGCTCGGCTGCTTCGACGTGGAGCTTATCCACGTAAACCACTCCATTTCCGACGCTGTGGGTCTTGCGCTGCACACCCCTGCGGGCGTCATTGTCCACACGGGCGACTTTAAGATCGATTTCACCCCCACGCAGGGCGGCATGATCGACCTTGCGCGCTTTGCGCAGCTCGGTCAGGAGGGCGTTTTGCTGCTGATGGCGGACTCTACGAACGCAGAGCGCCCCGGCTACACACAGACGGAGCAGAAGGTGAACGCGACGTTTGACGCACTCTTTGCCCGCGCGGAAGCGAATAAAAAGCGACTCATCATCGCGACGTTTGCGTCGAACATCAGCCGCGTGCAGCAGATTATCAACTGCGCGGAAAAGTACGGAAGAAAAGTGGCGCTTTCCGGCAGAAGCATGGTGAACGTCATGTCCATTGCGAGCGAGCTCGGTTATCTCAAAGTGCCGGACGGTCTGCTCATCGACCTCAACATGATCTCCCGTTACACGAAGGAGCAGATTGTGCTCATCACGACGGGCAGTCAGGGAGAGCCGATGTCTGCACTTACCCGCATGGCGTTTGCCGACCACCGTCAGGTCGCGGTCGGTGAGGACGACATGATCATCATTTCCGCGCGCCCCATTCCGGGCAACGAAAAGATGGTCGGCACCGTTGTAGACGAGCTTTTGAAGCGCGGCTGCGATGTGGTGTACGAATCCATGTACGAGGTGCACGTTTCCGGCCACGCGTGTCAGGAAGAGCTGAAGCTTATTCAGGCGCTGACGAAGCCGAAGTACTTCATCCCGGTGCACGGCGAGCAGAAGCACCTGCGCAAGCATGCGGGCGTGGCCGTCAGCATGGGCATGCCGCCGGAGAACATTTTCATCGGCGATGTCGGCAGCGTGGTGGAGATTCATGAAGACTACATGAAACAGCTGCCCGATGTACAGGCGGGCGCGGTTATGGTGGACGGCCTCGGCGTGGGCGACGTCGGCAGCATTGTGCTGCGCGACAGAAAGCACCTTGCGGAGGACGGCCTCATCATTGCGGTGTGCACGATTGAGGCAGGCTCCGGCAGAGTTGTTTCCGGTCCGGATATCGTATCCCGTGGATTTGTGTATGTGCGCGAGAGCGAGGCGCTGATGGACGAGGCGAGACGGCTTGTCAACAGCACGATTGAGCAGTGCGCGGACGAAAACGTGCGCGAGTGGAGCGCCATTAAGCTGCGCGTGCGCGACAACCTTTCCAGACTGTTATATAACCGCACAAAGCGCAGCCCGATGATCCTGCCGATCATCATGGAAGTTTAAATTCAGTTTAAGTTAGATTAGTTTCTTGGGGGTTCCCCTCAGAAGGAGAGACGGGAAATGAACAAGCGACGCATCTGGGCGACCTCGCCGGTCTATTATGTTATGGCAGCGGTCATGTTCATTATGGCGTGCTTCAGCTATGCGCAGAATAAGATCCTGTTTGCGGTGGAGATCACGGTTTCCGGCCTGTGTTTGGCAGCGGTTATCATGACTGACCTGCATTACCGCGTGCATGTGTACACGGCGCTCAGAGCTGCGAGAAAGGTGCTTTCCGCCGATGAACAGCGCAACCTCGGGCAGTTTGCGCTGCCCCTTGCGGTGCTGGGCTCGGCGGGCGACATCGTCTGGACGAACGAGCGCTTTCAGGATTTATTCACCGAAAACGGCGAAGGCTGCGGCGATAACATTGCGGCGTACATTTACCCGAAGACTTTGCGTCAGATTTTATCCGAAAACGGAACCTCCGTTTCCTACGGCGACCGCGAGTTCACGGCCTACGGCCTGCGCACCGAAAGCGGCAGTGTGCTTTACTTTGTGGACGACACGTATTATAAGCAGATTCAGCGCGATTATCACGAAAAGCGCACGGTCATTGCGGTTATCTCGTTTGATAACCGCGAGGAGCTGACGCGCGATGCCTCCGGCAGCGAGGATTCCCGCATTACGTCCGAGGTGGAATCCGTCCTGCGCAGCTGGGCGATCGACACCATGGAGGGCTTTCTGCGCCGCATGACAAACGGGCGTTATATGCTCATCACGGACGACCAGCACATTGAAGAAGCCAAAACGAAGCGCTTTGCCGTTTTGGACAGCGTGCGCGCCGTGAAGGGTGAGAATAACATGTCTGCCACGATCTCCATCGGCATCGGCCGCGCGGGCGTAACGGCGACGGAAAGCGAACTGCATGCCCGTCAGGCACTGGAAATGGCGCTCGGCCGCGGCGGCGACCAGGTGGCCATCTACCAGCAGGACGGTACATACGAGTTCTTCGGCGGCCTTTCCAAGGGTGTTGAAAAGCGCGACAAGGTGCGCACGCGCGTTATTGCCGCGACGCTTTCCGACCACATTAAATCGAGTGACCATATTTTCATCATGGGGCACACGAACTCCGACCTTGACGCCGTGGGCGCGGCGGTCGGCATGTGGGCGGCTGTGACGAAAGGCCTTGACCGCCGTGCAAGCATTGTGATCGACAAGGGCCGCTCTATGGCGACGACGCTTATCAACGCGTTTGAGCACCAGCCGGAGTATGAAAACATGTTCATCACCCCGCAGGAGGCGCTCGACCGCTGCACGCAGCGCTCGCTTCTCATTGTGGTGGACACACATTCCACCTCGTTTGTGGAGAGCCAAGAAGTTTTAAAGGCCATTCCGCGTGTGGTCGTCATCGACCACCACCGCATGATGGTGACGCACATTGAAAACGCGATCATCTTTTACCATGAGCCGTACGCCAGCTCGGCTTCCGAAATGGTGGCGGAGCTCGTGCAGTATATCAACAGCTCCGCGCTCAATAAAAAAGAAGCGACGGCGCTGCTTTCCGGCATTATGCTGGACACAAAAAACTTCGTTTTGAAGACGGGCGTGCGCACATTTGAAGCTTCCGCCTACTTAAAGCGCCGCGGCGCCGACACGGTGGAAGTGAAGAAGATGTTTGCAAATTCGCTCGATACCTATAAAGAGCGCTCTCAGCTTGTGGCAGGTGCGGAGGTTTACAAGGGTTGCGCCATTGCGTGCTCCAACTGGGAATTCCCGAATGTGCGCATTGCGGCGGCGCAGGCGGCGGACGAGCTGCTGTCCATTCAGGGCGTGCGCGCGTCGTTCGTCATTTTCCGCGTGGGCAATGAGATTGCCATTTCGGCACGAAGCCTCGGCGACGTGAACGTGCAGATTTTGCTGGAGGAATTCGGCGGCGGCGGTCACCTCAACATGGCGGGCGCGCAGATTAAAAACAGCACCACGAACGATGTGCGCAAGGCACTCATCCGCGTGCTGGACGAAAAGCTTTCCGAAGCGACGAAAAAGAATAACTAATGCGGCAAAGCGGCGCGAAGCCGTTTGACTGCTTTAGCGATAGATTTAAACGATAGGAGATACGACCATGAAAGTTGTACTTTTAGCAGATGTAAAAGGTGTAGGCAAAAAAGGCGAGCTCATCAATGCAGCAGAAGGCTACGCACGCAATTTCCTGCTGCCGCGCAAGCTTGCAAAGGAAGCGAACGCACAGGTGATGAACGAGCTGAAAAACGCCGAGGCCTCCAAGGCATATAAAGTGAAAACCGAGACCGAAGAAGCGCAGCGTATTGCGGAAGCTTTGAAGGACAAGACCGTCCGCATCACCGCAAAGGCGGGTCAGGGCGGCAGACTGTTCGGCTCCGTCACCGCAAAGGAGATTGCGCAGGAGATTAAAAAGCAGTACGGCTTCGACATCGACAAGCGCAAGATCCACCTCGACACCGACATCAAGGCGTTCGGCGGCTATCACATTGAGGTGAAGCTCTATAACGGCATCACCGCGAAGCTGGCGGTATCGGTGACCGAAGCACAGTAAAAGCCTGATTTCCTTGATGCGCAGCATTAAATTTTGCAATGACTAAAAGTCGTTTACGATTCGGAAATCGTTTTCACTTTGAAGTAATTTCACTCAAAAAAGGGTGGTAAAAATGCCGGAAGATAATTTTCAACTGAATACGCCGGCACTGCCCGGAACGGTGATGCCGTTCAGCGCAGAGGCCGAGCAGGCGGTGCTGGGCGCGGTGTTGCTGGAGCCCGACTGTCTCTCGACCGTGGCGGAAATGCTGCCGCGCGCGGACTATTTTTATCAGGTCAATAACCGCACAATTTACAGCGCGATGCTCGATATGTTCACGGCAGGCCAGCCGGTGGACCTCGTCACGCTGCTGGAGCACCTGCGCGAAGAGGAAAACTTCGATGAAGGCAGCGGAAAGGTGTATCTGATGCAGCTTGCGCAGCTTGTGCCGAGCGTCTCGAATGTGGAGCGTTACTGCACCATTGTGCGTGACCGTTACGATTTGCGTATGCTCATTCAGGCGGCGCGCGGCATTTTGGATGACGCCATGGAGGACACCGGCGAAACCTCGCTCCTCTTGGATTCCGCCGAGCAGCGCATTTTTGACATCCGCCAGGGCAAGGCGTTAAAGGGTCTTGAGCGCCTGAACGAAGTGCTGTTTGAGACGTTTGAACGCCTTGACCGCTTGAATTCGCCGGACAAAGACCTGTACCGCGGCATCCCTACGGGTATCCGCGAGCTGGATAACACGATCACGGGCCTGAACCGCTCCGACCTTGTCATCATCGGCGCACGACCCGGCATGGGCAAAACGAGCTTTGCGCTGAACATTGCGCGCCATGCCGCCATCACGGCGGGCAAGCGCGTGGCGTTTTTCTCGCTGGAAATGAGCAAGGAGCAGCTCGCTTCCCGTATCATTTCCACGGAGGCACTCGTCGGCGGTACAAAGCTGCGCACGGGCGACTTGACGGAGGGCGAATGGACGCGCCTTGTGGAGGCGGGCGATATTCTCTCTAAGGCTGATTTGTACCTCGATGATTCCCCGGGCATTACGGTGCCGGAGATGAAAGCAAAAGTGCGTCGTTTAAAAGACGTTGATCTTGTCATCATCGACTACTTACAGCTGATGAACAGTGCAAAGCGCATTGATAACCGCGTGCAGGAAATTTCCGAGATCACGCGAAGCCTCAAGATCATGGCGAAAGAGCTGAATATCCCGGTTGTGACATTGGCGCAGCTTGCCCGTGCGGGTGAGAAGCGGCAGGAGCACCGCCCGGTGCTTTCTGACCTGCGAGATTCCGGCTCCATCGAGCAGGACGCCGACATCGTGCTGTTCCTGTACCGAGACGCGTACTACGCGAACGAAAAGGCTTCGCCCGAAGACGTGGACAAAAACAAGGCCGAGGTCATCGTGGCGAAAAACCGTCACGGCGATCTGCGCAGCGTGCCGCTGCACTGGCAGGGTGAGTTCATGCGCTTTACATCGCAGGAAGTTGTGCGTCATGAAAACTGAGGACATCCTCGCCCGCGTGCGGTATGATTTGCCGGAGACGGGAAAAATTGTCGTGGGGCTTTCCGGTGGGGCGGATTCCGTGCTGCTGACGTATTTGCTTGTACAGAAGTACGGCGCGGAGCGTTTGCTTGCGGTGCATGTGCACCATGGCATTCGGGGGGCGGAAGCCGACCGCGACGCGGAATTTGTGCAGAACTACTGTAAAGCACTTGAACTTCACTGCAAGGTGATCTATAAGGATATTCCCGCGCTTGCGGCCGTAAGCGGCGAGGGCGTGGAGGAATGCGCGCGGCGCGTGCGTTACGCGTGCTTTGCGGAGGAAGCAGGGGAAAACGGGTGCATCGCCACGGCGCACAACGCCGACGATAATGCCGAAACGCTGCTTTTGAACCTGACGCGCGGCATGGGGCCGCACGGCGCAGGGGGCATTCCGCCGCGGCGCGGCAGAATTTATCGCCCGATTTTGAACATTTCCCGCGCAGAGGTGGAATATCTCTGTAAAGTATATCAACTTGACTACGTAACGGACTCCACGAATTTGACGGTGGACTACACGCGCAATAAGCTGCGCCACAGCGTGCTGCCGGTGCTGAAGGACGTAAACCCGCAGATGACGCAAGCAACGTCCCGCTTTGCGGAGAGCATGCGGTTGCAGAATGGATTTGTGTTCTCGTGCGCGAATGAACTGCTCTGTAAAGCGAAAACGCCTTACGGGTATGACTTGGAAATTTTGCGGAGCGCACACGAGGCGGTGCTGCGCGCGGCACTGGAACTGCTGTTATCGTCTTACGGGCGGCTCTCTTATGAGCACATTTGCAGGGCGGCGGGCTGCGTTTTCATGGGCGGCAGCCTCTCTTTGCCGGGGGACATCGTGCTGGAGGCGAAGCAGGACGCGCTCACGGTACGAAAAAACCGGGAGATAAAAGACCGGAATGTGTTTTCTGTTCCGCTGAGAGCGGGCGAAAACGTGCTTCCGAACGGGAAAACGCTGTTTGTGGAGAAAAAAATTCCCGAAAAAGAAGAAATCGACCGGAAAGTTCATAATTTGTTATTCCAAAACTTTTCGGATTGTGATAAAATTACGAATGTTCCGAGAGTACGGACGCGGCGCGCGGGCGATGTTTTCAGACCCGCAGGGCGCGGCGTGACGAAATCGGTCAAAAAAATCCTGAATGAACTGCGCATTCCGGCGGCGGCGCGCAACCGTTTGCTGCTGCTTGAAAAAGACGGTGAGATCATCTGGATCGAAGCGGTCGGCGCGGCGGAGGGCTATGCGGCAAAGCCGAATTTTCCGGCACTGGAGCTTACGGTGACGGACACGGCAGGCATAACCCGCATATAAAGCGGAAAGAATTTTGAGGAAAGGGTCATCCGAATGGAAAACACAATGTTAAACGATATCAAGGAAGTTTTGTACAGCGAAGCGTACATCGACAGCATGGTCAAGCGCGTGGGCGCGGAAATTTCCCGCGATTACGCCGATAAAAACCTGCTGCTTGTCAGCGTTTTGAAGGGTTCTGTCGTCTTTATGGCAGACCTTATGCGCGCCATTACGATTCCGGCCCGCATCGATTTCATGTGCGTTTCGAGCTACGGCTCCGGCACGAAGACCTCCGGCGTTGTCAAGATCATCAAGGACCTCGACATCAACCTGAAGGGCTATGATATCGTGATTGTTGAGGATATTCTCGACAGTGGCAAGACGCTGCACTACCTTGTAAACCTTTTGAAAAGCCGCGAGCCGAACAGCATTGAGATCTGCACGCTGTTCGATAAGCCGGAGCGCCGCGAGGTGGAGGTCTACGCAAAATACAAGGGCTGCGATATTCCCGATGCGTTCATCGTGGGCTACGGTCTCGATTTTGATGAGAAGTACAGAAACCTGCCGTTTGTCGGCGTTTTGAAACCTGAAGTCTACGGTGAAGTCTAAGCTTCCGTTTTGATAAAAAAGTTTCCGTTTCTATTTAAGGGTACGCTTTGTATCCAATTTGATTTCCGGGAGGTCGGAACTTGAACAGCAACAACAAAAAAATCATTCGCAATCTTTTGATCTACCTCGGCATTCCGATTTTGCTCGTCGTGCTGCTTTTGCTTCTGTTTGACCGCGGGGCAGACCAGACGGGGCTGAAATACTCCGATGTGCTGTCTTACTTTGAAGACGGCAAGGTGAGCGCATACTCGCTGAACTTGGGCACGGGCGAGATGAAGCTGACCGTGACAGAGGACAGCAGCAAAAAGGAATCCGTTGTGCGCTACACGGTGCCGAACGTGAACCTGTTCTACAACGACGTTTCGGACTACATCAAGTCGTATAACGAGGAACATCCGAATAACCGCATGACGCAGGATGTCATCCGCCCGGCGGAGACGAGCTGGCTTGTCAGCCTCATTCCGACGTTGCTGATGATCGCGCTGCTTGTGGCGTTCTGGGTATTCATGATGAAGCGCATGGGCGGCGGCGGAGCCGGAAACCAGATGAATTTCGGCAAAGCGAAAGTCAAGCAAATAAACGATGAAAAGCGCCGCACGACGTTTGCGGACGTGGCGGGCGCGGACGAAGAAAAGGAAGAGCTGCGCGAAATTGTGGAGTTCTTAAAACGTCCGAATAAGTATAACGAGCTCGGTGCGCGCATTCCGAAGGGCGTGCTGCTCGTTGGCCCTCCGGGCACCGGTAAAACGCTTTTGGCGCGCGCCGTTGCAGGCGAGGCCGGCGTGCCGTTCTTCTCCATTTCGGGTTCCGACTTCGTGGAGATGTTTGTCGGCGTCGGTGCATCGCGTGTGCGTGACCTGTTCGACAAAGCCAAGAAAAACCACCCGTGCATCATCTTCATCGATGAAATCGATGCCGTGGGCCGCCAGCGCGGCGCGGGTCTCGGCGGCGGCCACGACGAACGTGAGCAGACGCTGAACCAGCTGCTCGTTGAGATGGACGGCTTCGGCGCGAACGAGGGTGTCATCATGATTGCGGCAACGAACCGCCCGGATATTCTGGACCCGGCTTTGATGCGTCCCGGCCGTTTCGACCGCCAGGTGATGGTGGGCTACCCGGATGTGCGCGGCAGAGAGGATATTCTGCGCGTACACGCAAAGGGCAAGCCGCTTGCACCGGATGTGGACCTTTCCACCATTGCAAAATCCACCGCCGGCTTTACCGGTGCAGACCTTGAGAACCTCTTAAACGAAGCGGCACTGCTTGCGGCCCGCAAGGACCACAAGTCCATCACGATGGAGGAAATCGAGGAAGCGACGATCAAGGTCGTTGTCGGCACCGAAAAGAAGAGCCGCGTGATGACAAACAAAGAGAAGAAGCTGACCGCGTACCACGAGGCAGGACACGCCATTGCGACGTACTTCTGCGATTCGCAGGACCCGGTGCACCAGATTTCCATCATCCCGCGCGGCATGGCAGGCGGCTACACGATGCACCTGCCGACGGAGGATAAGTCCTACCAGAGCCGCAACGAGATGCGCGAGGAGCTCATCGTGCTGCTGGGCGGCCGTGTGGCGGAAGCCTTGGTGCTTGACGATATTTCCACGGGCGCATCGAACGACATTGAGCGCGCCACGAAGATCGTCCGCGCGATGGTCACAAAGTACGGCATGAGCGACCGTCTTGGTCCGATCACGTACGGTGCGGACAGCAGCAATCCGTTCCTCGGCAAGGAGATGGGTCATGTCTCGAACTATTCCGAGGAGACCGCCGCGGAGATTGACGAGGAGATTAAGTCCATCATCTGCGACGCGTATGATAAGACGAAGAAGGTGCTCTCCGAACACATTGACCTGCTGCACCGTTTGGCGGGTGTGCTGTTTGAGCGCGAAAAGCTGGACGCCGACGAGTTCCTTGACGTGATGAACGGCAAGCTGCTGCCGAGCGCACAGACTGCCGCTGCGGGCATCATCCCGGCAGAAGCGGCAGCGCCGGAAACGACAGAGCTGCCGACCGAAGCGCAGACGGAACCGGAAGCGGACACGAACGAATAATTTTTTGACGAAAGGGAATGTGCTCATTTGCATTCCCTTTACGTTTGTTTATGGGCAATCCCGTGCGGGTGTTATTTTGCCCGCTTGAGGAAAGGAACATGGTGAATGGCTAAAAAGCAAACCTACGGCAACGACAGCATCAAAAGTCTGAAGGGCGCGGACCGTGTACGTCTGCGTCCGGCGGTCATATTCGGCTCAGACGGTCTCGACGGCTGCGAGCACGCGATTTTCGAGATCCTCTCGAACTCCATTGATGAGGCGCGCCAGGGCTACGGCAAGGAGATCACCGTCACGCGCTATGCCGACCATTCCGTTGAGGTGGAAGACCACGGCCGCGGCATCCCGGTGGATTACAACAAGCGTGAGGAGCGCTATAATTGGGAGCTTGTGTTCTGCGAGATGTATGCGGGCGGCAAGTATAACAACAATGACGGCGGCAACTACGATTACGCGCTGGGCCTGAATGGTCTCGGTCTATGCGCTACGCAGTATGCCTCCGAATACATGGACGCGGATATTCGCTACGACGGCTTCCGCTACACGCTGCACTTTGAGCACGGTGAGAACATAGGCGGACTCAATAAGGAGCCTTACGGCAAGAAGGCCACGGGCTCGCGCATCCGCTGGAAGCCGGATATCAAGGTGTTTACGGACATTGACGTGCCGGCGGACTATTACACGGACATCATCAAGCGGCAGGCCATCGTCAACGCGGGCGTGAAGTTTATTTTCAAAAATGAAGTTTCGCCGCGCAAATTCGAGACGACGGAATTCTGCTACGAAAACGGCATTTTAGATCATGTGCGCGAGCTGGTGGGCGAAGATGCGCTGACCTCCGTGCAGTTCTGGCAGTCCGAAAAGCGCGTGCGCGACCGCGAAGATCTGCCGCTTTACAATGTGAAGATCAACGCTGCGGTAGCATTTTCCAACCGCGTGCATTTGACGGAATACTACCACAACTCGAGCTGGCTGGAATACGGCGGCGCGCCGGACAAGGCCGTGCAGAACGCGTTCGTGTACCAGATTGACGCGTATTTGAAGCAGAACGGCAAGTATAATAAATCCGAAAGCAAAATTAAATTTCAGGACGTGGAGGATTGCCTTGTTATCGTCATGTCCTCGTTCTCCACGATGACCTCCTATGAGAACCAGACAAAGAAGGCCATCAACAACAAGGGTATTCAGGAAGCGATGGTGGAGATGCTCCGCCATAATCTCGAAATTTATTTCATCGAAAACCCCATTGAGGCGGAGAAAATCGGCGCACAGGTGCTTATCAACAAGCGCTCCCGCGAGGACGCCGAAAAAACGCGCCTCAACTTAAAGGGCAAGCTGACGGCCAAAATGGATATCACGGGGCGCGTGGCGAAGTTTGTGGACTGCCGCAGCAAGGATGTTTCCGAGCGTGAGATTTTTATCGTGGAGGGCGATTCCGCTCTCGGTGCGGTCAAGCAGGCGCGCGACCCGAACTATCAGGCTGTGATGCCGATCCGCGGCAAAATTCTGAACTGCCTGAAAGCGGATTACGACAAGATTTTCAAAAGTGAGATCATTACCGATCTCATTAAGGTGCTCGGCTGCGGCGTGCAGGTAAAGTCGAAGGCGAACAAGTCCATTGCGTCGTTCGACATCAACGCGCTGCGTTGGAGCAAGATCATCCTGTGCACCGATGCCGACGTGGACGGCTTCCAGATCCGCACGCTGCTGCTGACGATGCTGTACCGTTTGACGCCGCAGCTCATCGAAGAGCACAAGGTGTTCATTGCGGAATCGCCGCTTTATGAAATTACGGCGAAGGACAAGACGTATTTTGCGTATAACGAGCGCGAAAAGGACGAGTTTTTGACGCAGCTTGAGGGCCAGAAGTTTACGATTCAGCGCTCGAAAGGTCTGGGTGAAAACGACCCGGACATGATGAACCTGACGACGATGAACCCGAAAACGCGCAGGCTGATTCAGGTGAAGCCCGGCGATGCCAAAATGACGGCGCAGATGTTTGATATCCTGCTGGGCGATAATCTTACGGGCCGTAAGGACTACATTGCGACCCACGGCAGCGAGTACCTCGATGACCTCGATATTTCTTAAAGCTCTGACGAAAGGAAGCGTAAAGCATGGCAAGAAAAAAACAGCCGAAAAGAGAAAATACGCCGAAGATGCAGGGCTTTATTGCGGGCGCGGGTGAAATTCAGGCGCAGGACATCAACGACACGCTGCGGCAGAACTATATGCCGTATGCGATGAGCGTTATTATGTCCCGTGCCATCCCGGAGATTGACGGCTTTAAGCCCTCGCACAGAAAGCTTCTCTATACGATGTACAAAATGAACCTGCTCGGCTCGGCGCGCACGAAAAGCGCGAACATCGTCGGTCAGACGATGAAGCTGAACCCGCATGGCGACAGTGCGATTTACGACACGATGGTGCGTCTTTCCCGCGGCTACGAGGCGCTTTTGCACCCGTATGTGGACTCTAAGGGCAACTTCGGTAAGTTTTATTCCCGTGACATGGCGTGGGCGGCTTCCCGTTATACGGAAGCGCGCCTTGACCCCATCTGCCGCGAGCTGTTCCGCGATATCGACAAGGACACCGTGGATTTTGTCGACAATTACGACAGTACGATGAAAGAGCCAACGCTGCTGCCGGCGGCGTTCCCCTCGGTGCTCGTCAACGCAAACACGGGCATTGCGGTCGGCATGGCGTCGTCCATTTGCCCGTTTAATCTCGCCGAAGTGTGCACCACGGCGGCGGAGCTCATCCGTGACCCGAAGCACGACATTTTTACGACGATGCAGGCGCCGGACTTCCCGGGCGGCGGGCAGATTATTTTCGACCGCGCGGCGATGGAGCAGATCTACAAAACAGGCCGCGGCAGCATCAAGGTGCGCTCGCGCTACACGTATGATAAATCCGCAAACTGCATCGATATTACCCAGATCCCGCCGACGACGACCATTGAAGTCATTGTGGAAAAGGTCATCGACCTTGTGAAGCAGGGCAAGGTGAAGGAAATCACCGACATTCGAGACGAGACGGGTCTGGACGGACTCAAGATCACGATCGACTTAAAGCGCGGCGCAGACCCCGATAAGCTGATGCAGCGGTTGTTCCGCATGACGACGCTGGAGGACAGCTTCTCCTGCAATTTTAACGTGCTCATCGCGGGCATTCCGCGTGTGCTGGGTGTGCGTGAGCTCTTTGAGGAGTGGACGGCGTTCAGAATGGAATGCGTCCGCCGCAGAACGCACTACGACCTCACGAAGAAGAAAGAGAAGCTGCATCTGCTCTACGGCCTCAAGGCAATCTTACTCGACATCGATAAAGCCGTGCGCATTGTGCGTGAGACTGAGGAAGAAAGCGAAGTTGTGCCGAACCTCATGATCGGCTTTGGCATTGACGAAATTCAGGCCGAATATGTAGCGGAAATCCGTTTGCGCCATTTAAACCGCGAGTTCATCTTAAAGCGCACCGAAGAGGTGAACAGCTTAGAGGAAGAAATTCGTGACCTTGAGGCAATTTTGGCCTCAAAAACGCGCATTAAGACGATTATTGTGCGCGAGTTGAATGAAATCGCGCAGAAGTACGGCCAGCCGCGCCGCAGCCATATTTTGTACGCGGAAGAAATTGCCGAAGAAGAGCCCGTGGAGACTGTGCCGGATTACCCGGTGAACCTGTTTTTCACGAAAGAAGGCTACTTTAAGAAGATCACCCCGCTTTCCCTGCGCATGGGCGGCGACCAAAAGCTGAAAGAGGGCGACGAGATCGCCCAACAGATGGAATCGACAAACGCGGCAGAGCTTTTGTTCTTCTCCGACAAAGCGCAGGTCTATAAGCTGAAAGCGGCGGATTTTGCCGACACCAAAGCGAGCGTGATGGGCGAATATGTGCCTGCGCGCGTGCAGATGGACGAGGGCGAAAGCGCTGCGTACATGGCTGTAACGACCGACTTTAAGGGCTATATGCTGTTTGTTTTCGATAACGGCAAGGTCGCCAAGGTGGAGCTTTCCGCGTACTACACGAAGACGAACCGCAGAAAGCTCATTAACGCGTATTCCGACAAGGCCCCGCTTGCGGCGGCGCTGCAAATTTCGGAAGACTGCGATGTGCTGCTGACGTCCTCAAGCGGCAGACGACTGCTCATGAACACAGCGCTCATCGCCCCGAAGACGACAAAGAGCACGCAGGGCGTGGCGGTGATGAACCTGAAAAAAGGCCAACGCATTACGGACGCGCATATCTACCAAGAAGACGAGCTGCAGAACCCGTCGCGGTACAGAAAGAAGATTCCGGCGCTCGGCGCACTGCCGAACGGAGAGGAGGGCGGCGAGCAGATCTCGCTGTAAAAAATCAGCCCTCCGGCAAGACCGTTTGGCGTTCCGTTTGTGCAGGCGTGTGGCCTGCACGGCGGAGCGTTCAGTCCTACTGAAGGGCGGGCAGCATACAGTCCGCACCATGGACTGCGCCGCCCGCCCGGGAAAGACCCCGCTCGTGTGACGCGAAAGTGCGGTTTTGCCGCACGGTCCGTTTTGGCGCGCACAAACGCCTGACTGTGACTGCCTTGGTATCAGTATGGACGTAGGACGGCGGAATATGCAGGAAAAAAGCAAAAAATCCTGTTGCAAAATCCCGCTTTGTATGGTATCATAATTAAGCTACGAATAAAATTAGCGTTAAGTCTCTTGAAGAGGAGGTAAAATATATGGGTGCTGTTGAAATTATTTTCGGTATTGTTCTGCTTCTTTTCGCACTGGCGATCATCGTTGTCGTACTGTTGCAGGAAGGCCATCAGCAGAGCCTCGGCGCGATTACCGGCGGCGCGGATACGTTCCTTTCCAAGAATAAGGCGCGTTCCATGGATGCGTTCCTTGCTCGTTGGACAAAGTTCATTGCGATCGGCTTCTTTGTGCTGGTCCTTGTGATCAACATCATTATGTATTTCACAAAGTAAGTCAATACTTGCGGAAATGCGCCTCGCTTTTCGATGGGTCTCCATTCGGAATGCGGGGCTTTTGTTTTTATAAATCAGACTTTAGGAGGGAATATCATGTTTGAAGAGATTGAACGCCTCACCCGCGCGCTGTGCGCAGAGCACGGCACATCCGGCTGTGAGGGCGACGTGTTCAAAGTGGCGAAAAAGGAGCTCGGCTTCTGCAAAGAGGTGTGTGAGAACGAGCTTGGCGGCGTTGTGGGCATTTTCGGCGATTTGAGTTCTAAGCGCCGCATTTTGCTGGACGCGCACATTGACCAGATCGGTATGATCGTGACGGACATTGACGAAAACGGCTTTCTGCATGTGACGAATGTGGGCGGTGTGGACCGCCGCACGCTGCCGGGCAGCCCCGTTACCGTGTTCGGCACGGAGACCGTCACGGGCATCGGCTGCACGCTGCCGCCGCACCTTGCAAAGGGCGATGATAAGATAAAGCCCGTTGCGGAGCAGTGCATTGACTTAGGGCTTTCGAAAGAAGAAGCGGAGAAGCTCGTCGCTGTCGGCGACCGCGCCGCACTGACGCGCCCGCTGAAAAAGCTCATGGGCAACCGCATCACGGGCACGGCGCTCGACGACCGTGCGGGCTGCGCGTGCGTCATCCGCGCCGCACAGCTTGCAAATGAACAGAACCTCGATTGCTGCGTTATGGTGCTGTGCTCCACAAAAGAGGAGGTCGGCGGGCAGGGCGCGCAGGTCTCTGCGTACGCACTTGGGCCCACCGAGGCCATTGCCGTGGACGTTTCGTTCGCAAAGCAGCCGGACGCGGAGAGCATGCTTACCGCAGAGCTCGGCAAAGGGCCGATGATCGGCTTCTCCGCGGCGCTGGACAGAAAAATCAGCAAAAAGCTTGTCGAGCTCGCAAAGCGCGAAAATATCCCGTATCAGCTGGAAGCCATGGGCGGCAGAACGGGTACGAACTGCGATGAGATCAGCACCACCCGCGGCGGCGTGCGCACGGGGCTCATCTCCGTGCCGCAGCGCAACATGCACACCCCGGCGGAGGTCTGCGATTTTGAGGATATGGAGAACATCGCAAAGCTCATCGCGGCGTACATCACGGATAAGGAGGCGCAGCCGAATGATTAACTATGAAATTCTGGAAAAGCTTACCCGCACCATCGGTGTTTCCGGCGAGGAAGACGATGTGCGCAGCGTGATCTTAAGTGAAATTGAGCCGTATGCGGACGAGATTCACATTTCGCCGCTCGGCAACATTCTGGCGTTTAAAAAGGGCGAAAAGCGTCCCGAGAAGAAGCTGATGCTCTGCGCTCACATGGACGAAGTGGGCTTTGTCATCACGAACATCACGGAAAACGGTCTTTTGAAGTTCACGACGGTCGGCAATATCCGCCCGGAGGTGCTCTCCGGCCGCGATGTGCTGGTGGGCGGCAAAACGCCGGGTATCATCTGCGCAAAGCCGGTGCATTTGCTCAAGGGCGACGAATTTGAAAAGCCCGTGCCCGTGAACGAACTCGCCATCGACATCGGCGCAGATACACGTGAGCAAGCCGAGACATTGGTGCAGATTGGCGACAACGCGTGTTTTGTGCCGTTCTTTGAGCACGTGCACGGTACGGTGAAGGCGAAGGCGCTCGATGACCGCGTGGGCTGCTTTGCGCTTATCACGCTGATGCAGCGCCCGCTCGAATACGACACGTATTTCGTCTTCTCCACGCAGGAGGAGATTGGCCTGCGCGGCGCGGGCACGGCGGCGTATATTCTGGAGCCCGATGCGGCGCTTGTGCTGGAGGGCACGACGGCGGGCGATATTCCCGGCGTGAGCCCGACGGACGCAGCGTGCAAAATGGGCGGCGGCGCAGTCATTTCCCTTACGGATATGCGCACCGTTTACCCGAAGGATTATTTCCGCCGCGCGATGGCGCTCGGTAAAGAAAACAATATTCCGGTGCAGCCGAAGACCGTGCGCGCCGGCGGCACAGACGCGGGCACCATTCACGTTTCCCGCGGCGGCGTGAAGACGCTGACGATCTCGCACCCGTGCCGCTATATCCACAGCGCGATCGCAATGACGACCGAAAAGGACATAGAGGCTGTTATTGACCTGATGGCGCTGATGATGGCGGAAATTTCCGGCGGCAAGCTGTAATGATCCGTCTTGCGGAAAAGTTAGAAGCGCTCTCTATGCCGTGCGTGAGTTCTCCGTTTGGCTGCCAAATCCGGTCTAAAGCGCAGGCGTATGGCTTCCATCAGTCGTTTGCGCAGTTTTGGACGGACGGGGAAGCCGCCTACGGAAAAACGGACGGCTCCGTCTGCATTGCGGGGGAGATCACCGACGCGGACGAGGCGCGCGCGTTTTTGCGTGCGGTGGGCACAAATGAAGTCGTGTGCAGCGCGGAGAATGCCGAAAAGCTGGGGCTAAACATCACCGAAAGCGGCGCGATTTTGCAAAAAGCGCTGCGAAATGGGACTGTGCAGCCTGCGGAGGAAATTTCTCCGAGAGAGATTTATGCTGTGCTGAAAGCAAACGGCATGGTGGGGGAGTTCGAGCCGTTTTACCTCGATTTATCCCACCGCATGCGGCACGGCACGGTGCGCTGCGCGGGTGTTTCGGCAAATGGGAAGACCGTCGCAGTGGCTGCAGCAGTGCTCGGCGAAAGCGCGAGCCTCATTTCTGCTGTGGCGGTGCTGCCGAAATTTCACCGCAGGGGGCTTGGCACGGCGGTTGTCCGAAAAATGGAGCGAATGCTGCCGAGCGGCACGGTGTATATCCTGCGCGAAGAAAGCAAAAACGAGGCGTTTTATGACGCTTTGGGCTATAAACCGTGCGGCGCATGGGCGCAGGGAAAATTATGCAATTAAAATAATTCAGATAAAGGAAGGCTTTTGCGTTTGCGAAAGCGGGTTTACTATGTACGAGTTTTTTAAAATGGATGACCGCGTGCTGAAGGCGGCGGAGGAAGCGGAGCAGAAGGCTGCGCCGTACCTTGCGAAAATTTCCGAAACACAGCGGTATAATCAGGAGAAGATGCAGGCTGCGTTCATGCAGGCAGGTGTCAGCGAGAGCCACTTTGTGGCAACGACAGGCTACGGCTATGGCGACCGCGGCCGCGACGTGCTGGACGAAGTGTACGCGCGTGCCCTCGGTGCGGAGGACGCGCTGTGCCGCTATAATTTTGTCAGCGGCACGCATACGCTTACCGTAGCGCTTTTTGGCGTTCTGCGCCCGGGCGATACGATGCTGAGCGTTACCGGCATGCCGTATGATACGCTGCGCGGCGTGATCGGCATTACGGGCGACGGCAACGGCTCATTAAAGGAGTTTGGCATAAACTACGAGCAGCTTGACCTGCTGCCGGACGGCACGCCTGACTATGACGGCATGGAGACGGCCATCACGCCGAAGCACCGCATGGTGTACATTCAGCGCTCCCGCGGGTACAGCCTGCGCCCGTCCCTGACGGTGGAGGAGATCGAGCGCATTGTAAAGATCGCAAAGCGCCGTGCGCCGGACTGCATTGTCATGGTGGATAACTGCTACGGCGAGTATGTGCAGAAAATGGAGCCGACGGCTGTGGGCGCAGACCTTATGGCGGGTTCGCTCATCAAAAATCCGGGCGGCGGCATTGCGCCGACGGGCGGCTACATTGCAGGCCGCCGCGACCTTATTGAAAGCTGCGCGTATCGCCTGACGACCCCGGGTACGGGTCGTGAGATCGGCTGCACGCTCGGCAATAACCGCGAGCTTTTCATGGGCACGTTCCACGCGCCGAACGTCACGGGTGAAGCCTTAAAGACCGCTGTGTTCACGGCGGCGCTGTTTGAGGGCTTCGGCTTTGATGTGACCCCGCGCTACGATGAGCCGCGCGCGGATATTATTCAGGCGGTGCAGCTGCGCGAGCGCGAGGCACTGTGCGCATTTATCCGCGGCATTCAGCAGGGCGCGCCGGTCGATTCCTTCGTTGTGCCGGAGCCGAGCCCCATGCCGGGCTACGACTGCGACGTTATCATGGCGTCCGGCTCGTTCACATTTGGCTCGTCCATTGAGCTTTCTGCGGACGCACCGCTGCGTGAGCCGTTTGCGGCATGGATGCAGGGCGGTGTGAACTTCAACAGCGGCCGCCTCGGTGCGATTTTGGCGGCACAGTCCATGCTGAACGCGGGCTTTTTGAATCTCTAAATTATAAATTTTCGGCGGCAGGCTTCGGTTTGCCGCTTTTTTGTTGTCAATTTATCCGGAAGATAAAACTTTTATCTTTCTTTTTGAATTAAACCGTGCTATACTTTTTTTAACAACTTTTAGGGGGGTTACCATGAGAGACAGAAAAAAGGCGCAGGCTTTGGCGCACGAGCTTGTTTCCAAAATGACGATAGAGGAACGCGCTTCTCAGCTGAAATTTGATGCGCCGCCCGTTGAACGGCTGGGCGTTCCGGCGTACAACTGGTGGAACGAAGCGCTGCACGGCGTGGCACGCGCCGGCACGGCGACGATGTTTCCGCAGCCCGTAGCCATGGCGAGCATGTTTGACCCGGAGATGATCCGAAAAATCGGTGATGTCGTTGCGACGGAGGCCCGCGCGAAGTATAACGAAGCTTCTAAGCACGGCGACCGCGATATTTATAAGGGCCTCACGTTCTGGTCGCCGAATATCAACCTGTTCCGCGACCCGCGCTGGGGCAGAGGGCAGGAGACGTACAGCGAAGACCCGTACCTCACGGCGCGGCTCGGCGTGGCGTACATCAAGGGCTTGCAGGGTGACGGGAAATACTTGAAGGTCGCGGCGTGCGCGAAGCACTATGCTGTGCACAGCGGCCCGGAGGCCATTCGCCACGAATTTGACGCCGAGGTGAGCCAAAAGGATTTGTGGGAGACGTATCTGCCCGCGTTTGAAGCCGCTGTGAAAGAGGGCGAAGTGGAGGCCGTGATGGGCGCATACAACCGCACGCTCGGCGAGCCGTGCTGCGGCAGTGACCTGCTCATCCGCAAAATTCTGCGCGGCAAGTGGGGCTTTCAGGGACACTTTGTCTCCGACTGCTGGGCGATTTCCGATTTTCACCTGCACCACCACATCACGACCACCGCGCCGGAATCCGCTGCGCTCGCCATTAAGATGGGCTGTGACGTAAACTGCGGCAACACATATCTGCATTTGCTGCGCGCGCTCGAGGACGGGCTCATCACCGAGGACGACATCACGACGGCGGCGGAGCGGCTCTTTACCACGCGTTTTATGCTCGGCGAGTTTGACGAGGACTGCGAATACAACTCCATTCCCTATGAGGTCGTGGAGTGCCCGGAGCATTTGGCGCTCAGCGAGGAAGCCGCGCGCAGAAGCGTTGTGCTGCTGAAAAACGACGGCATTTTGCCGCTTGATAAAGCGAAAATCAAGACGATCGGCGTCATCGGCCCGAATGCGAACGACCGCATGGCGCTCATCGGCAACTACCACGGCACGGCGTCAAGATATATCACGGTGCTGGAGGGCATCCAGGACTATGTAGGCGACGATGTGCGCGTGCTGTACGCCGAGGGTTGCCACCTCTACAAAGACCGCGTGGAGGGGCTGGGCCTGCCCGGCGACCGCCTTTCCGAAGCCGAGACCGTGGCGGAGCACAGCGACGTTGTGGTGCTGGTGACGGGCCTCAATGAAAATCTTGAGGGCGAGGAGATGGACCAGAGCAATTCTGTCGGCTCCGGCGACAAGGCGAATTTGCTGCTGCCCGCACCGCAGAGAAAGCTGATGGAGATTGTCGCGAAGACCGGCAAGCCCGTCATTCTCATCAATATGACCGGCAGCGCCATGGATTTGCGCTTTGCGGAGGAAAACTTCTCCGCCGTAGTGCAGGGCTGGTATCCGGGTGCACGCGGCGGCAAGGCGATTGCGGAGCTTTTGTTCGGCAAGTATTCCTTCAGCGGCAAGCTGCCCGTGACGTTTTATAACGACTCCGACGAGCTGCCCGCGTTTACGGATTACGCGATGGAAAACCGCACGTACCGCTACTTTACGGGCGGCGTGCTGTATCCGTTCGGCTATGGCCTCACTTACGGTAAAACGGAAGTGACGAAAGCCGAAATGCGCGATGACGGCGAGCACTATACGATTACGGCGACGGTCAAAAATGAGGGCTGTGCCGTGCATGAGATTTTGCAGGTCTATGTGCGTGACAATGAATCAGAATTCGCGGTGCGCAACCACAGCCTTTGTGCGTTTAAGGCGGTTTCACTCGGTGCAAATGAGACGTGTGACGTCGAGATCACCGTGCCGAAGGCCGCGCTTGAAATTGTGGATGACACCGGCACGCGCCGCGTAGACAGCCGCAGCTTCACGTTCTTCGTCGGCACCTCGCAGCCGGATGACCGCAGCGCGGAGCTGCTTGGTACCCGCCCGGTTGCGGTAGAACTCAAGCTGTAATAAAGTAAATGCAAACGACCCTTTCGCGACAATTTGCCCACCGAAGGGGTCGTTTTGTCTGTGACTTTTTAAGACTTTCCATTTACAAAATTTACCGAAAGTTGTATACTGATACTGCTATTTTTTAATTCGGAAAGGCAAAAGTATGGCTGCAGATATAAAGAAAAACGATGATTTTTCAAAGGGACCGATTTCCAAAACGATCCTGCGCCTTGCGGTGCCGATGGTGCTGGCGCAGTTTGTGAACGTCTTATATAATATCGTAGACCGCATGTATATCGGGCATATTTCCGATACATCGGTGGATGCGCTGACGGGCGTCGGCGTGACGTTTCCGATTTTACTGATGGTGACGGCGTTTGCGAATTTATTCGGCACGGGCGGCACGCCGTTGTTTTCTATGGCGCGCGGTGCGGCACAGCAGGGCGGCGAAGAGGGGGAAAAGCAGCGTGAGCGCGCCGCAGACGTGATGAACAACACGTTCTCGATGCTCGTTATTACGGGCGTAATTTTGTGCATTGCGGTGCTGCTCATCAAAAAGCCGGTGTTGTATCTCTTCGGCGCGAGCGACGCGACGTACCCTTATGCGGACAGCTATCTTTCGGTTTACATGCTCGGCAGCGTATTCATGATGGTCTCGCTTGGCATGAACGGGTTCATCAATGCGCAAGGCTTTGCGAACCGCGGCATGCTGACGGTCGTTATCGGCGCAGTGGTGAACATTGCGCTTGACCCGCTGTTTATTTTTGTGTTCGACATGGGTGTGCAGGGCGCGGCGCTTGCAACGGTGCTTTCGCAGCTCGTTTCCGCCGTGTGGGTGGTGCGCTTCCTGCTCGGTAAGCGTACGCTGTTTCGTTTGGAGTTAAAGCGCATGCGCCCGCAGGCAAAGCTCATCGGCAAGATCACCTCGCTTGGCATTTCGGGCTTTATCATGGGCTTTACGTCGAGCGCTGTGCAGGTGGCGTGCAACGCGATGCTCTCGCAACACGGAGGCGACCTGTTCGTCGCGGTCATGACGGTCATCAACTCCATTCGCGAAGTGACATATACGCCGGTAAACGGTGTGACATCTGCCGCGGCGCCGGTGGTCAGCTTCAACTACGGCGCACAGAAATATAAGCGCGTGCGCGGCGTGATTGTGTTCACGACGGTCGTTTCATTCAGCTATATGGTGCTTGTATGGCTCGTGCTAAGGCTGTTCCCACACGTGTTTATTCGGCTTTTTAACGGCGACCCGCAGTTACTCGAAACATGCACGCACGCCATGCACATTTATTTCTTCGGGTGCTTTATGATGGCGCTGCAAATGTCGGCGCAGTATGTTGTGCAGGCGATGGGTCGCGCAAAGCAGGCGATTTTCTTTTCACTGCTCCGCAAGGTCATCATCGTCATTCCGTTGACGTTTTTGCTGCCGCAGATCCCTGCTGTCGGTGTGGACGGTGTGTTCTGGGCGGAGGTTATCTCGAACTTTGTGGGCGGCGGCGCGTGCTACATGACGATGCTGTGCACCGTTTGGCGCGAATTAAAACACAAAGAAATGGGCGAGCTTGCACAGGCGAAAAAGTAAAAAGAACGGAGCCGCGCATGGGTGATAAACCTGTGCGGCTCCGTTTTTTGTATGCGGTTTATTCTGCGGTGTCGGGTGAGGGGGCGGTGCTTTCTGTGCCGCTTGCATCGCTTTCGGAAGCGGTCGGCTCTGCGGCGGGGTAATCGAACGCGCCCAGCACATCGCCGGTCGTTTCATCTTTTACGGTGAAGTGCACCGTGAATCTTTCTGCGTCCTCGCCCGTAAACGCTGCGTAGAGCAGCGCGGGAATGTACACGGCCTGCGCAGCGGCGTTGTCGCGCTCCGGTTTATACAGGTCTTTGGTGCTCAGAATTTCGGCGCTGCGGCCGTCTTCGGAAAGCGTGACGCTTTTTATAAACGGCCACGTGCCGTCCTCCGGCAAAGCGATGATCTGCTCGTGCAGACTTTCCTTCAGCGCGGCGCAGACGGCATCGCGCTCGTCTTTTGTCATTTCTACCGTGCAGGAGCCGTCATCATTTGTGGTGACGTTTGTAAGCCCCAGCCGGTGCGCCGCGGCGGTGATGTCGAGCCCTGTGCGGCGCAGGGTGTCCTTGGAGATCTGCACGGTGTAATCCCGCTGCGGTTCGGAAGACGCGGCGGCAGGCGCTTTGCTTGCCGTTTCGGTCTGCCCGCCGCACGATGCCGAGGAAAGGATGAGCGCCGCCGCGAGCAGAAGCGCCGCCAAAAGCCGTTTTGCGTTTCTCATTTTGAACACCTCTTTATGAGCTTATTCTAAACTATATCATACCGTATTCGACGAAAAAAGTCAAAAGAATCAAAAAGCTGTTCAAAGTCGGAACTTTTTCACAAAAATATGTGGAAACAGAAGAAAAAACATGGTATACTGAAACCGATCATGCAGGGAATGGAGGGATCCGATTGACCGGTGCGATTTTAGGAGACATTGCCGGCTCGCGGTTTGAGTTCAGCAAACCGAGCGGGTTCAACTATAAAAAGGTGGAGCTTTTTGGAAACAACTGCTTTTTCACGGACGATACGGTGCTGACCATCGCGACGAAATACGCGCTTTTAAATGACGTCAGCTATGCAAAGGCTTATGGCAAATTCGGGCGTATGTACAGAGACGTGGGGTACGGCACGATGTTTCAGCGCTGGCTGGACGGACATGCCGAAACGGGCTATGGCAGCTTCGGCAACGGAGCGGCCATGCGCGTCAGCTACATCGCTTACCACTTTGATACGCTGGAAAAGGTGGAGGAAGAAGCGAAAAACAGCGCCATGTGCACACACAACCACATAGAGGGCCTGAAAGCCGCCGTCGCGACCGCGGGGCTCATTTACCTTGCGCTGCACGGCGAGCGCAAAAAGGACCTGAAAAAATACTTTAACAAAGAGTTTGAATACCCCGTGCATAAGCCGCTGTGGGCGTACCGGCCGAAGGCGAAGTTTGATGCTACGGCGGAGGGGACCATGCCGCTTGCGTTCCGCTGCTTTATGGAAAGCGAGGATTGGGAAAGCTGCATCCGCAATGTGTTCAGCGTGAAGTGCGACACCGACACCGTGGCGTGCATTGCGGGCGGCATTGCGGGCGCATATTATAAGCGGACGGTGGAAAACGAAAAGGATCTTTTAAAACGCTACCTTATCAAGCCCGATAAGCGCAAGGTCGGCGAGTTTGACCGCTTTTTATACGATTGGGCTACAAAGTAACATTTCCGCATATATTTGAATTTCGGTTTTGAAAAACCGCCTGTGTTTTTTTGAAGCGGGCGGAGCGACGCAGGGATCGCCGCGATTTTTAAGGGAAAGGGTTTATCAGAACATGATTATTGACACATATCAGTCCGGCGCCGTGATGCGTATTTTGCAAAGCGGCAAAATTTACCGCGCAAGCCCCAGTATTTCGTTTAAGAAGGAGTACGCCGCGCTCATCGATATGCTCGACCTGCACTGCGAATGCCCCATATTCGGCGTGGTGCGCGGCAGAAAGCAGAATACCGGCGGACGCGTTTCGGGTGCGGTGCGCATCCGTCTCAATGTCCCGCGCGAATACGTGAAGCTGACCGAGTACACCGACTGGGCGGATTTTCTCGACAACTTCAAATACACGAACCCGAACGATTATTCCACCATCATCGTCGGCAGCTTGGATGTGAAGTCTTCGGATCATCTCCGTGTGGTGGAGAGCCTTAAGCACCAGCGGCATCTGTTCCAGTACAAAATGCCGCAGGCGATTTTGGAGTATATTGACCCGAAATGGGTGGTACGGTATAAAGTCATCACAAACACAAGAGAGCAGGAGGACCGCAAGGAGCACCGGCTCAATTTCTTCCGTTGGTAAGGAGGGCTTGAACTTGAAAATCGGTCAATACATTTTATCGCTTGACCAGGGCACGACCAGTTCGCGCGCCGTGTTGTTTGACGCTTTGGGCGGCATTGCGGGCATGGGACAGCGCGAATTTACGCAGATTTACCCGCAGCCCGGCTATGTGGAGCACGATGCCGTGGAGATCTTGCAGACGCAGCTTTACGCCATGCGGCAGGCGGTGCATGAGGCGGAGATCACCGCGGAGGACATCGCTGCCATCAGCATCACGAATCAAAGAGAGACCACCGTGGCGTGGGACAGCGAGACGGGTATCCCGATCTGCAACGCCATTGTGTGGCAGTGCCGCCGCACCGCGCCGGAATGCGAGCGGTTAATAGCCGAGGGACTTGAGGAGTACATTCATAAAACGACGGGACTCATCATCGACCCGTATTTTTCCGGCACCAAAATGAAGTGGATTTTGGATAACGTGCCGAAGGCCAAAGCGCTCGCGAAGGAGCATCGCCTGCGCTTTGGTACCATTGATACGTGGCTCATTTATTCGCTCACGGAGGGCGAAAGCTATGTGACGGACGTGACGAACGCTTCGCGCACCATGCTGTTTGACATTCAAAAGCTTGATTGGGACGAGAAAATGCTGAACGTGTTCGGTATCCCGCGTGACGCGCTGCCGAAAGTCGTGGACTCCTCCGGCGTTGTGGGCATGTGCTCCGAAACGATACTCGGCAGGAAAATTCCGATTGCGGGCATTGCGGGCGACCAGCACGCCGCGCTGTTCGGACAGTGCTGCTTTGATAAGGGCATGGCGAAAAATACATACGGCACGGGCTGCTTTGTGCTGATGAACACGGGTGATAAGCCGGTTTTCTCCGACCGGGGGCTTATTACGACGATCGGTTGGTGCGTGAATGGCGAGACGACCTATGCGCTTGAGGGCAGTGCGTTTAACGCGGGCTCGGCCATCAAATGGCTGCGCGATGAGTTGAAGCTTATCGCGAACCCGCAGGAAGCGGACCTTCTTGCGGAGACCGTGGAGGACGCAGGCGGCGCGGTGTTTGTGCCGGCGTTTACAGGGCTTGGCGCACCGTACTGGGATATGTATGCGCGGGGCGCATTGCTCGGTGTGACGCGCGGTACGTCTAAGGCGCACATCTGCCGCGCCGTGCTGGAAAGCATTGCGTATGAAAGCTATGACCTCGTGAAAGCCATGGAAGCGGGCAGCGGCACGGAAATTTCCGAGCTGCGCGTGGACGGCGGCGCATCGAGAAGCCGTTTTTTAATGCAGTATCAGGCAGATTTACTGCACTGCGCCGTAAGACAGCCGAAGTGTCTGGAGACCACCGCGCTCGGCTCTGCCATGCTGGCGGGCTTGGCCGTCGGCGTGTGGGAATCGCTGGATGAGCTTAGGACTGTGTGGAAGCTTAAAAATGCGTATGACCCGCAAACGGCAGCAGGCAGCGAAGCAAAAGCGCTGAAACGCTGGCATAAGGCCGTGGAAAAATCCATGGGTTGGGCGGACGGTTTGGATTAAGCCAAAGTCAAGCACAGCGAAGCGACGTAAAAGTTTTCGCCAGCCTTTTTAAAAAAGTAAAAGCACGCAGACCGAAGGCTTAATAGTGACAAGTAACTATTAAGCCTTATGTGGTAGAGCCTTGTGCCGATTTTGAAGAACGTCTCGTTCGCAACAAAAGCGAAAACCGCTTACTTCACAAAGAATCCAAGCGCAACCTTGAATGGAGCGAAGCAGAAATGAGAAAGACGAGTGAGAAATATCGCCTTAACTCCTATGACGGAGAAAGCCTACCCTTTGAAAACTATATTAAAATCGACAACACTACTTTAGCTCCGGATGAAGTTGCAAAGATGATCCAGACTCATTTTGCAATCGAAGGACGAAAAGAATGAAAGGAGTATCAAAATGATATTTGAAGATAAACCAATAACCTTAAAAGACGGCAGGACAGCCATATTGAAAAGTCCGTGCGTTGAAGATGCGGAAAAGTTGCTGAACTACATAAAGACATCATGCGGTGAAACTGAATATCTCGCACGTTATCCCGAAGAATGGAACACCACCGTCGAGCAGGAGGAAGCATGGGTAAATCGTCTGCGCTCCTCTCCCGATACCTTGGGAATCACCTGCTATGTTGACGGTGAGGTTGCAGGCAACTGTGAGATCAGCTTTAGAGGTGGCATGAAAACCTCGCACAGAGCAACCATCGCTATTGCTATTCTCAAAGACTACTGGAATCTCGGAATCGGTTCCGCAATGTTTGAGGAGCTTGTTGCTGCAGCACAGAATCGAGGAACTGAGATCATGGAGCTGGAGTTCATCGAAGGCAATGATCGTGCAAGGCACTTATACGAGAAATTCGGTTTTCGTGTGGTTTCCGAAAAGCCCAATGCGTTCAAGCTCAAGGACGGCACTTATCGGAACGAGTTTTATATGCAGAAGTATTTGTAAAAAGAATGACTTTGTTGGAAAAACAACACCTAATAAAGCCGCCTGTAGAAACTGGAGTGTTCCCACAGGCGGCTTTATTTTAGCTATCGATCGGTTTATACTGCGTGACCGCTTTCAGATACTTTTCCAGATCTCCGTTGAGTATCAGATCAGCGTACTCCAGCGGCACATTGTAAATCAGATAGTCAAGCTCTGACCGCTGATACATATTGTCGGCTACTTCGTTCTCAACGGCAATGGTATCAATCGCAATCATACTGCCATCGGTGAATTTCAGTTCCACACAGCAGTTGTCCATATTGTAAGCACAAGATACTAAGGTTTTCATGGTATGTCCTCCATAATTCGTTTTATAAAGCGAAAATCCCGTCTGACTTCCTGTTAGAAATCAGACGGGATTTGTCC
>ERZ1673742.121-NODE-121-length-122140-cov-7.916501_pt1 | contig 122140 bp, 105 predicted proteins | sample MGYA00580208_ERZ1673742 | MGnify/ENA primary metagenome ERZ1673742 (study PRJEB41218, sample SAMN15661774) | gut metagenome | host: Homo sapiens | place: Canada: London | collected 2015-08-20/2019-03-30 | study: EMG produced TPA metagenomics assembly of...
GAGGATAAGCCGGTCAAGTATCCGGTGATGTTCCGCTCTGTGCAGGTAGTGGTTATCAACAAGATGGATCTTGCCCCGTACCTTGACTTCGACATGGAGCTCTTCCGCGCCAACCTGGAAAAGGTCAATCCAGGGGTGAAGGTGATTGAGGTCTCCGCTAAGACCGGGGAGGGCATCGACGAATGGCTCCGTTGGGTCAACCCTGCGCTGGTTGATTAAGCGCGCGCCGGGGTCGTCGTGAAGCAGGGGGGGGCATTACGGCATGCTTGACGACGGTCCCGCTACCCCTCGTTTTGCTCCACCTTAGTGGGGGATAGGTGATATTCGGCCGTAATCTGCCGCGGTTTTTCACGTTCATTCCCTGTACCTGGAGCTATATTTACGCAATATTTATCTTGCATATTATTTTGTTATAACCGCTGCGCAGCACCATTATTCAGGTTGTTCTTAGGTCGCTATACTTGGCCATGTATAGGCAATGGGCCTGGGTAGTTGTAAAACCTCGAAACCAATATTCCTAATAACTAAGCAGAAGGCGCAGCGAAAAAATGATTAGTGGCGCGAATTGGCAGGAAGGCACCCTCGGCGACAACCTCGCTAGAGCTGGTGTCTCACGGCGCAGTTTCATGAAGTTTTGTGGCACCATGGCGGCAATTTTTGCCGCGGGAACTCCGAATGTCGGTGAGGCCGCGGCGCAGTCGCTGACTCCCTCGGCGGAGGAAATCGCAGACAAGCTCTCAGCTGTAAAGAAGCCGAAGGTGGCTTGGTTGCAATTGCAGGAGTGCACCGGATGTATGGAATCCGTATTGCGTTCCGGAGGCACTACTGCTGAAGACGTGGTGCTGAACTTAGTTTCGATGGACTATAACGAGCTGCTCATGGCGCCGTCCGGGCACGCGGCCGAAAAGGCTTTGGATGACATGAATGCCGAGGACCACATTCTGGTGGTCAATGGCTCGATTCCGACCGGCGAGCACGGTGCGTATTGCACCATCGGCGGTAAGTCGGCAGAACAGGTGCTGCTCGAGGCTGCTGAGAAGGCCACGGCAATCCTGGCCGTTGGTGCCTGTGCTGTCTGGGGTTCTGTTCAGGCCGCTAAGCCGAATCCGACCGGCGCTAAGGGCGTCGATGAGATTATCAAGGACAAGCCAGTGATTAACGTCTCTGGTTGCCCGCCGATTGGTGAGGTTATTACCGCCACTCTGACGTACGTGCTCACTTATGGCAAGACTCCGGAGGTTGACGCTGAGGGGCGGCCAAAGTTTGCCTACGACCAGCGTATTCACGACTCCTGCCCGCGCCGCGCACATTATGATGCCGGTCAGTTCGTGAAAACCTTCGATGACGAGGGTGCACGCAACGGCTGGTGCCTTTACGAGGTCGGCTGTAAGGGGCCATCCACGTTTAGCCCATGTCCAATCGTGCAGTGGAACCTTAAGTCTGGCTGGCCAATCGGTGCTGGTCACCCATGTATTGGCTGTACTGAGAAGGACTTCTTCGACCAGTTCACTCCGTTCTATGACAAGCTGCCGGGAATCCCGGGTATTGGGGTGGAGTCCAGCGTGAACAAGGTCGGTGTTGGACTGCTGGCTGCCACTGCCGCGGGTGCCGCAGTCCATGGCGGACTCACACTGGTGAAGGAACTGAAGATAAGGCGCTCCAACGGCGAAGAAAAGGTGTTGGCTGCGTTTGGCGGTGTGGAAGGCAAGGAGCCTCCGATGGTCGACCGTCCTTCAAACTCACCGGGCACGCAGAGTGAGACAGCATCCGATTCGAAGGACAACTAAGGGCATAGGACATGGCTACGGAAAAAGTTGTAATTGACCCGATTACCCGAATCGAGGGGCACCTTCGCATTGAGCTGGAGCGCGAGGGAGACAAAATTAAGACCGCATGGAGCGAGACTACTCAGTTCCGCGGTATCGAGACCATTGTGAAAGACCGCGATCCTCGCGATGTCTGGGCGTTCGTTGGTCGTATCTGTGGTGTGTGCACTGGTACTCACTCGGTGGCATCAATTGCTGCGGTCGAAGATGCCATTGGCTCGACACCGCCCCCGCAGGCACGTCGTATTCGCGACCTGGTGATTGGCTCGCAGGAGATTCACGACCACGTCGTGCACTTCTACCATCTTCACGGGTTGGACTGGATTGATGTCACGAAGGCTCTCGAAGCAGATCCGAAGAAGACCGTTGAGTTCGCGCAGTCGATTGGCTCGACGTGGAAGGGCAATACCGAAGAGACTTTCGCCCGGGTCAAGGAGACCGTGCAGGGCATTGTGGACTCCGGCCAGCTGTCCATCTTCACTGGCGGCTACTGGGGGCACGAGGACTACCGCCTGCCGCCCGAGGCCAACCTGATGGCCGTGTCGCACTATCTCGACGCCTTGGCTTTCCAGCGCTCTATCATCCGGATTAACACCGTCTTCGGTGGTAAGAATCCTCACCCGAACTTCCTGGTCGGAGGTATGGCGTGCTCCATAGACCCGGAACGCTCGGAGACGGTCAACCAAGTCGGCATTGACCAGATCAAGTCCTGGATCGATGAGATCGTGGAGTTCGTCAATGACTGCTTCTACCCAGATGCAGTCGCCATCATGAGCGTTTACAAGGACTACTTCGACATCGGTCGCTCCTCCGACAGCTTCCTGGCGGTCGGCATGGCCGGTGCCACTTACTCAGGCGACCCGGCTAAGTCCCGTGTCCAAACCGTGCATCCAAACATCAAGCCCGGTGTCATTCTCGACGGTGATTACACCAAGCTCCACCCATTCCAGCCGGAGAAGATTGAAGAATTCATCAACTCCGCCTGGTACACGCAGGAAGCCGGCGACGATGTCGGCCTCAAGCCGTACGACGGCGAAACCACCGTGAACTACACCGGACCGAAACCGCCGTACGAGTGGCTGTCAGACAATGAAAAGTACACCTGGTCGAAGGCACCGCGTTACGACGGTCGCGCTGTTCAAGTCGGCCCGGTTGCACGTGTGCTGTTGGCGTACCTGCAGAAGGAGCCGGAGACAAGGCGCCTGGTCGACGAGGTTATGGACAAGCTCGACCTGCGCGTTGAGCAGATGAACTCCACTGCGGGACGCACCTACGCTCGCGCCGTGGAATCTGTGACTACCGCCAATTACTTGGCAGATCACATTTTCCCAGAGTTCGTTGAGGCTTTGAAGAATGGCGATATTGATGTCTTCGACAACAGCCGTTGGGAGCCGTCCTCGTGGCCGGAAAAGTGCCAGGGCGTGGGCTTTCTCGAGGTCGCTCGCGGCATGCTCAGCCACTGGGTCAAAATCGAAAATGGCAAGGTGACCAACTACCAAGCCGTGGTTCCTACCACGTGGCTGGCCGGTGGCCGTGACCCCAAGGGGCAGCTTGGCCCGTACGAGCACGCGCTGGCTGGCGATGGCACGCATCCGCTGGTCGATCCTGAGCAGCCGCTTGAGCCACTTCGCACGATTCATTCCTTCGACCCATGTATGGCCTGCGCGGTCCACGTTTTGGATCCGTCTGGTCAGGAGATGTTTAAGGTGACGACGGCATGACATCCGACGGCATGACCCCCTCAGTGAGTGAAAACCCGGAACTGCGACTAAAGGATTCCAAGGGCAACCCCCTGGTTATTGCGGTTATTGACGCACACACCAGCCACTGGTTGTCGCCATCTGAGGTCATTCAGGCCGCAGCAATTGTCCCGGACGAGTCCCGCGATCCTGTCGACCTTGCGCTGAAGGTCAGCTTGCGTCGTCGTCGTGACGATCTTTTCCACCTCGACGGCACGCCACTGATGAAATTGACCCCGGATTCGTACGATCCGGCAACACCGGATCGCCGTTACTCCATCGCTAAGGTGCACGGTCTCAATATCGCCGATCAAACGGTCGATGTGGCAATCATGCGTGGTGAACTGGACTCAGTCGTAGAGGCATCCACGATGTCCCGCGAGGAAGGTGTTCTACTTCGTCGTAACGCGAACATGCACCATGGCCGCGGTCATCGCAGCATGGGTGTCGCACTTGCTCCCATTGACAAAGACGGAAATATCATCGGAGACTTCATCTTCGAAGGTTTCGTGGCAATGGGTCTGCGGAAACTTGACGAGGCCATTGCAGAGAATAAAAAGGGCTCCGGTTCGTGGGTCGAGGTTCACCTGTGGGGATGGGCACTGCGCGTTCAACACTGGTTGAACCTGGCGCTGATGTTGGTGATGACCTTTACCGGTTGGTACATCATGCAGCCCTATTTGACCGAGCGTACTTATGACGGCACGGCCGCGGGTTTTGCGATGGGGTATGTGCGTTTCGCGCACTTCTTAGCCGGATTCCTCTGGATTGCGGTGGGATTGTGGCGTGCCATTCTGTTGTTTGTTACCCACGACCGACAAACACGATGGCGTGCGCTATGGCCGATTTATAACAAGCAGGATGTTAAAGACCTCTGGCACACGATGCAGTACTACCTCTTCCTACGCAAGGAAGGGCCGTTCTACTTCGCTCACAATCCGCTGCAGCAGCTGGCATACACCGGCATTTACGCGATGTGTCTCATCCAGATGCTCACAGGTCTGTCGCTATACGCGATGATGGATCAGTCCAACTGGTTCTTCCAGCTGTTGGCTATGCCCACGCACTGGATTGGCATCGGTTACTTCCGCCTGATTCACACAATCATCATGTACCTGATTTGGCTGTTTGCCATCATTCACGTCTACCTGGTCATCCGCTCCGATGCGGTGCACAACCACGGTGGTCTGTCCTCGATGATTGGTGGCTCTGTCTGGCTACCGCGCGGAACGCAACCGGTTGACTCTCCACGCATTGGATAGGAGATCATTGGGTAACGATAAGACGTCCGACGGAGTCACCGGCGCCGATACTGGAACCCCGTTGGTGACGGTTCTTGGCATCGGCAACCCCGTCATGGGCGACGACGGCATTGGTCTCGAACTGCTGAGGCGCCTCGCCCCGGAACTGGAATCTGCAGGCATGAGGCAGACAACTCAGGCCGGAGATTCTGCGCATTTGGTCTGGTCGCCCTCTCATCTCGATGATCCTGCGAACATCGCCGGGCGAGGGGACGAATGGACGGGTGCGGTTGCCTACATCGATGGCGGCACCTGCGGTATGGAGTTGCTGCCCATCGTGCAGGAGGCCAAGAACTTATTGTTGCTCGACGCTCTCGCTGGTCCGGGGGACCCCGGTACCGTCGTCAAGCTCGTCGGTGACCAGATTCCTCGACTATTGGCGGCAAAGCTGTCCGCGCACCAGGTCGGCTTGCTGGATTTGCTCACCGCGGCGCGCCTGTTGGGGCAGGAGCCTGCGCGCGTCGGTGTGGTGGGAGTGGTCTACGAGGCGGCTGACATGGTGGTGGGGCTCAGCGACACGGCACTTGGCGGCATTGAGGAAGCGACTGAGGTTGCGCGCGAGCTCATCGACAGCTGGCTTGCCGACGAGCGCGACAGCGACGTCTAACTCTCGCCCTCAGCGTTGACCTCAATACTGGAGATTTCAAACTCGCGGCCGTGCCGTAGATCCGCAGTTGGTGTGCCGCAGACGGGGCAGGTTAGAGCATAGAATTCATCGATTTCATGCTCGGCCTCGCAGGTGGGGCAGTAGACCGTCGACACAATGAGCTCGGCGTCTAACTCGGCGCCCTCACACTGCGTCGCGGCACTGGCCACGGGCCACGCGGCGATGAGGGAATCGTAGACGACTCCGGAGCGGTCGCCCACACGCATTGACACCTTTGTCACAGTGCGTCCCGGGCAGACCTCGGCAATCTTTTCCACCACGCTGGTCAACAATCCAAGCTCATGCACAGATACCATTATGGCGAAGCACTCAGCGCAAAGGAGGCGCAGGCGGACCATGTCATCCAAATCCGTTCCGGTTACCCAGCACATCCAGCTCGATGAGCTTGTTGACCCATTCGAGGCACGACTGGATGTCTATCGCGATGACAACGGCGCCATCACACAGGTGTCCTTCGACCTTTCAGGGCTACCGCGTATCGACGGGATGCTCGTGGGCAAGCAGGCGCTGGCTGTACCAGATATCACCAAGCGGCTGTGTGGCCTGTGCCCGGTTGTGCATCATCTTGCAGGCGTGCGGGCGGTAGAGGACCTCTACGGGATCTCCGACATTCCTCGAACCGCACAGTTGATTCGAGAGCTGCTGGCGGCCGGGTCGACCTTGGATAATCTAGCGACCAAATTTGTGGCCGTCGACCGCGAGGGGGCGCGGGCAATGAAGCGTGCCGGAAAAGCTCTGATGCGTGCAGCGGGGGCACCGTCGCACTTCCCGGATGTCGCCGTCCCCGGCGGTGTGCGCGCGACAGTGGATAAGACGCTGGTTTCTGAAGCAGAAACTGCTCTGGAGGTACTGGCTGAGACGGCGGTAATCAAGGAAGTGGAGCTTCTTCCCACTCCCGATGCTCCTGATGCTTGGACGGATACTTTTGACGGCCTCGACGTGGCAGTTGTCGATGCCGACGGTGAGCTTGCGCCGCTGGGAAATTACCTGGCAGTCGCGCGGCATGACACCGATACCGCGGCGGAGATTTTCCCGGCTGCTGATTGGCCCACACGTGTTCGTGAATCCCGTCCGGGCGATGCCGCTCCCAGACCGGTGTTCGATGCCTCGAAGCAGCTGGGCAAGCATGGCTGTGAAGGTCAGCGGGCCGATTTCTACCGGGTGGGGCCGGTCTCCAGGCATGTTGTCGTCGATAAGCGTGGGGTGAGCCCACGCGACGCCCAACGCCAGCTTCTCGCTGACACCGTGGCCTGGGCGAGGCGGGTGCTTGCCGACGGGGAACTGCTCGGCGACTATGTGTGCGATCCGAATGCCGCGACGGTGATTGAGAATGCCGACTTTGAAGGACATCGCAGTGGTGTCGGGATGATTGACGGGCCGCGTGGGCTGTTAGTCCATCGCTATACGGCAGGAGCTGACGGCATCATCACGGATTGTCAGATCATGACACCAACTGCGCAGAATGAACCCTGGCTGACACGTATGCTCACCGAGCAGTTGTGCGGTGGCGGGGAGACTGCGGGGGTCGAGAAGTCCATTTGGGCCGCTGATCCGTGCTTACCGTGTAGCTCGGCACCCGCGGGAGTGATGACATTCAAAATGCAGGAACATGCCGGTGCACCTGTGGACAATATGACAACGGATAGCCGTGGTTCAGCGGACGCCCCGACTGTAGAGGAGAGGACGAAGTAACTCGATGTGTCTTGGAATTCCTGCCCGGGTTTTGGCAATCGCCGATGGTCCACTGCCGATGGCGACAGTGGATATGGCGGGGCAGAAGCGGCAATGCTCGGCAATGTACGTGCCTGAGCTGGTGGTAGGCGATTGGGTGTTCGTCCAGAACGGGTTCATCATGAACGTGCTGGACGAACAGGAGGCCAAGGAGTCCTTAGCCGCAATTGAGGAATATAACCTCATCGAACATGTCGCTGAGGTCTCCCCGAAGGGACGGGCCTAGTTCACGCAGGTCACACCGGCGGCGTCGATAGCGGGGCGATCTTCCTGCGGAATTTCCCCGCCCTCCTGGCCGATGATGTCGCCATTGGAACCATCCTCGACTTCAGGTGCGGGTTCGGCACCGTCGCCCGAATCAGGGGCCATTCCCTCTGGAGTCAATCCCGGTCCTTCGTAGTCACCGGCAATTGTCACTGAGATGTGGTGCGGATCGAGGTATGGATCGTGGACAATCGGTACGCCACCGAGTGCCTCAGAGATGGCCTCAGCTGCCGGATCCTCTGGGTCAGCCGCATTGATCTGGCTGGAGGCAACGCCGGCGAACTCAGCGTTGCCGACCTCTCCCTGGGTGTAGCCCTTTTCCGTTAAGAAACCTGAGACGCCGCTGGCCAAACCTTCAATGCCTGTGGCGTTGTAAACGCTGACTGTAGTTTCAGCCGCGTTGGGGTTAGCCTTCTTTTCGTCGCCTTCCTTCGCCGGAGCTTTTTCTTCTTTGGTGCCCAGCAGGGTCTCGAAGTACTGGTGAACCTGGCCCTTATCGATTGTGACCACCGACTCGCCATAGTCACCGACACCGTCAATCGAGGTCACCGGGATAGTTTCAAACTTCACGTTGCCACCACTCAGGCCCTGCATCTGGGTAGCAAATCCGGTGACATCCCAGTTGTCGTCGAGCACCACCGAGCGCTGGACGGCGTTGCCCAGTTCAGACAGCTTCGCGGGATTGGACAGTGTGCCAGCGCCGAGCAGCTTATTGGTGAACGAGGCCATGAAGACCTGTTGGCGAGTAATTCGGTCGAGGTCACCGCGGGGCAGGCCGTGGCGCTGGCGGACGAATGAGAGCGCGTCGGCACCCTTCAACGTCTGTGAGCCCGCCGGGAAGTCCGCACCAGAGAACTCGTCGTAGACAGCGTCATTCAGACATACATCGACACCGCCGATGGCGTCAGTGAGCAGGACGAAGCCGAGCAGGCCGACTTCTGCGTAGTGGTCAACGGTGATACCGCTGAGGTCGCTAATGGTTTCAATCAGAGCTCTACGTCCGGCCTCGGTCGAGCGACGCTCAATGTCTTCCGGCGAAGTCCCGCTTCCTGCGAGTTCCTCTTCCACCATCTGCTTTGTGTTGCCGTAGACACCATTAATCTTTGTGTTGCCTAGGCGATTGGTGTGGACATAGGTATCGCGCGGAATGGAAATTGCCGTCGCGGAAGAGCCATCGGCAGGAACACGAATCACAATAATCGTGTCTGTATTCGTGGCTTCTTCGTCGCCGGCACGCAGAAGCTCAACTTCTTCCGGAGTCAGCGGGTTGCCCTGGGCATCGGTGCGGGAGTCTGAGCCGACGAGCAGAATATCGGTTGCGCCGTCCTTCTCACTGCCCAGGCCGAAGTCGCCACCCGAACCCAAGTTGTCGGTGGTCCTACCGAGTGTCCACCAGCCAACTGCGGAAATAACCAGGATAATGGCCGAGAGCAGCACAAGCGCATTGCGCAGCATCGGCGGCCAAGCTTGGGCGGTACTCTCTGCAGAGGACGGTGGCGCTTGAATATCGCGTGCGTGACGCGCGCGTGGCGTGTGGCTGCTCAAACCGGGGCTCCTCTTAAACCGTTTTCGAAAATATAATTTGTGCTGCATGTCTGCGTGGGCATTCCACACATCGTGGAGGGCAGTAAGCAGCTGCGGAAACTACATAAACCTTAGCCGTCCAACCGTGTGCGGTTGCACCTCAACACAGTGTCAATCCGTATCCGGTTACACCTCAACACAGTGTCAATCGTATCTACGATAGTGATAAAGAAGAATATGTCTGAAATATCAGTCTCGCATTTCGCCACTCATGGACCAACCCACAGCAACTCGCGGCGTCCCATTATTGCCATAACTGGTGCGGCTGGACAGCTGGGTACTGCGCTTCAGCGTGATTCTTTCGCCGCCGATGTTGAGGTGCGCCCTCTCACTCGGGCACAGTTGGATATCACTGATTCGGATGCTGTGGAGGCATCGCCTCTGCTTGACGACGTCGACATCATCATTAACGCGGCAGCGGCGACCGATGTCGATGGTGCAGAATCCGATCCCGGTTCGGCACACCTAATCAATGCACTCGGACCGAAGTACTTGGCAGCTCGGGCGAAAAAGGAAGACGCGTATCTCATTCATATCTCCACCGACTATGTCTTCGGTGATGTAGCAATCGATGAGATGACGGGGCAGCGCCGAGCACTGCGAGTTGATGATTTCACCGCGCCTCAGACTATGTACGGACGTACCAAGTTAGTGGGGGAGAACAATGTGCGTGATTCGGGCGCGCGTTCCGCTATTTTGCGTACGGCGTGGGTCTGGTCGGGGCCCACACAGCCAGAGGCCAAGGACTTCGTCTCCACGATGATGCGTCTGGCGGAGACAGCGACTGATGACAAGGGCAACCCGGCAATTATTAAGGTCGTTGACGATCAGCACGGCAACCCCACCTTTGTTGGTGACCTCGCCGGAGCTATCTGGGAGTTGTGCGATCGCGTGTTGTCCGAACCGAGCAGCGCACCGACCGGCACCTTCCATGTCACGGGCAGCGGTGAATCAACATGGTTCGAGGTGGCTCGCGAAGTGTTTCGGCTCACCGGTCACGATCCACAGCGTGTGGTGGCGTGTACCAGCAGTGAGTTCCCTCGTCCGGCCCCGCGTCCGGCCTGGTCCGTGTTGGATGGTTCCGCATGGAGTGAGGTAGGTCTACATTCGCTTCCGGAGTGGCAGGACACTTTGCGTGCAGTCCTGACCTAGGGTCTAGGTTTGTGAATGCAACCTCGAATTCCCCGCAACCCTCGCAGCTTCCGCTCGGTGTGGTCACCGTGACCTTTTCGCCCGGTGAGCACCTGAGCAAGCTGGTGGATTCGCTGGGCCCCGCCGCCAGTGCCTCCACGCGTCTGATCATGGCCGACAACGGCTCGACGGATGGTTCCGTGGAGAAGGAAGAAGTTCGGGCCAAGGAGACCGGAGCGGATGTTCAGCTTCTGCGCACCGGCGGCAACATTGGCTATGGTGCGGCCGCCAACCGTGGCATTGCGGAGCTGGGACGGGCTCGCCGTGCCGGTGAGATTAATCCTGATTACGTCATGCTGGTCAACCCTGACGTGGTGTTTGCCCCTGGCGCAATCGATGTTCTGTTGGAATGCGCGCAGCGCAATCCCAAAGCCGGAGCGATTGGTCCGCTGATTCGCGAGGCGGATGGCAGCGTGTACCCGTCGGCACGCGCGGTTCCTGAGCTTGTCAGCGGTATCGGACACGCGCTGCTTGCCGATATCTGGCCTACTAACCCTTTCTCACGGCGCTACCGGGATGACGCGGATATGGATCGCGAGCGACCGGCCGGCTGGTTGTCGGGCGCATGCCTGCTGCTGCGATGGGATGCGTTCGACCAGATTGATGGCTTTGATACCCGCTACTTCATGTACATGGAGGACGTGGATTTGGGCGACCGACTGGGCAAGGCTGGTTGGAGGAATATTTTCTGTCCCCGTGCAGAGATTCGTCACGCGCAGGGGCATTCTGCCAGTAAGCACCCAGAAATTACCGTAAAGGCCCATCACGAGTCGGCCTACCGCTTTATGTCAGATCGCCTGCCGGGGCCGGCGCTGGCACCCGTGCGACTGGCATTGCGTTTGGGGCTGTTCCTGCGTGGCAAAGTCATAATCGCGGTCAAAAAGCGTAGGAATTAATTAACTGTTGGAATGATCCATCGAAGAAAGTTACCGATTTCATGACTACCGAAGTTCGTCCGAGTGCTGGGCATGGCTCCGCTTTCCAGCCGGGAGCGGATGCTGCACAGCAGGCGGGAGCCACGTTGGCTGAACAGACTGACGCTGTCATTCTGGTCGGCGGGCAAGGTACGCGTTTGCGTCCCCTTACTGTGAATACGCCGAAGCCGATGCTGCCCACGGCAGGACATCCATTCCTGGAGCATCTGCTTGGTCGCATTCGTGCAGCAGGTATGAAGCACGTGGTATTGGGCACCTCCTACCGAGCTGAAGTATTTGAAGAACACTTCGGCGACGGTTCGGATTTGGGTCTCGAAATTGAATATGTCTTTGAGGCTGAGCCGCTGGGTACCGGTGGCGGTATCCGAAACGTCCTAGACAAGCTGCGCTATGACACCGCGATGATTTTCAACGGCGATGTCCTCGGCGGTACTGACTTGCGCGCGGTGTTGGGTACTCACGCGGAGAAGGATGCGGACGTCACGATGCACCTCGTACGTGTGCCGGATCCACGCGCGTTCGGCTGTGTTCCGACCGATGAGGATGGGCGCGTCCTGGAGTTCCTGGAGAAGACCCAGGATCCGCCAACCGATCAGATTAATGCCGGTATCTACGTGTTCCGCCGCGAGATTATCGAATCGATTCCGGCTGGTCGTCCTATTAGCGTTGAGCGTGAAATCTTCCCAGCACTGCTCGACCGCGGTATGAACGTCTACGGTCACGTTGATTACGCCTACTGGCGTGACATGGGGACTCCGGGTGACTTCGTCCGCGGCTCCTCCGATTTGGTCCGCGGTATCGCGCCGTCACCACTACTAGAGGGTAAGCACGGCGAAGCGCTTGTCGACGAATCTGCGTCGGTCGGTGGCGGCGCTCTTCTCTACGGTGGCTCTGTCGTCGGCCGTGGGGCGGAGATTGGTGCGGGAGCTCGGATTGATCAATCGGTGATCTTCGACGGCGCACGCATCGGTGCCGGTGCTGTGATTGAGCGCTCTGTGATTGCCGATGGCGCCGATATTGGCCCGCGGACGGTCATCAGTGATGCCATTATCGGCGAGGGTGCCGTCGTTGGTGCGCGCTGTGAATTGATCAACGGTATCCGTGTATGGCCGGGCGTCCAGATCCCCGATCACGGAGTACGTTTTTCGACGGATGTCTAGTCTGCAGCCTTCGGCGTGTCAGACTTTTGTCGGCAATATCTGATTAGAATTGCCGAAGTGTCGCCAAAGTTGCTGGTGAGAGGCATGTGGCGAATGTGGTTGAGTTCAGGTGACAGGTTTAGGGTTCAGGCGCCATCCTTCAACCTGAACTTAATCCCCAACGCGGGGGGAGGGGCTTCAGGGGCAATGAAAAGTATTGGGGCAAATTCTCTCTTCGGCTTGACCGATGGTGGGTTACACGTGTGTAATCACAAATGTGTGTTTCGCACACTAAGCCCAATTTAAAGACCCGCAGCAACAACCATCAGGAGGCCCTCGGCATGGAAAAGTCCAGCATGTTTGATGGCGGCTCTGCTGTGGATAGTGAGACGAATGCGGGTGACATCGCTGTGAACGATAGCTCCTCTGAAAACCAGCCTCGGCCGTTGACAGAGTGGGCAGATGACCTTTCGGGGTTGTTTGAAGCCGTCGATCAGGACTGGCAGGAGCAGGCTCTGTGTGCCCAGACTGATCCAGAAGCTTTCTTCCCTGAGAAGGGTGGATCCACTCGCGAAGCAAAGCGTATTTGTCGTGCTTGTGGTGTGCGAGATGAATGCCTGGAGTTTGCTCTCGAGCATGATGAGCGCTTCGGTATTTGGGGTGGCCTCTCTGAGCGTGAGCGTCGCCGTTTGAAGCGGCAGATTGGCTAGAACCGCGCGGCTAGTTTTCATGTGCGCGCAATGCCACAGTCTCCCTTGGGGTAAACCCCTGAGGGATTTTTCGTTGAACGAGTTTTTCTCTGCTCTCTAGGGAGCTCCTTAGAAGAAAGCTTTCTACAGGAAGTTCTCGTCGAAACTAGGGTCCACCTCAGCCGGATCAATGCCCAGATATACCGCCACCAGGCGGGTCAGTACATATTGCAGCATCTGGTCCAGTTCCACTCGGCCCGACACACGGCGCTCAATGGGGCGGCGGAACACTACTACGCAGGGGCGGGTGGGGTTGCCTACGCGGTCAATACCAGCAGGGATAAGCCGTCCCAGTGGTACGGGCCCGTCAGCGACAACCTCTTCCGGGAAGTACATGTCCGGGCGCAACTGCATGCGAGGAATCGTATCGATGGCGATGTCCAGGTGTGACAGTTGTCGGGACCAGCGCTGATCCAATGGGGCATAGGCGTCAATAACCGCCTGGTCAAAAGCTTCTGAACGGCTCTTCCAGCGAGGTACTTCCGGCGGCAACAGAGGTCCCCGAGGTCCGCGACCGCGTCGCAGTGAGCGTCGCAATGAGCGCGGAGTATAAGCCGATGAATTCATATTAGTTGAGCATAATCGGTCGGCTTGTCAACGTGGGTGAGGCCAGTTTCCGGCCATGTCGCAGGTTTACTGGGTAAGGCTGGGCTGCCCCGGGGGAGCGTCGGAAAGCGAAAAACGCCCGGAGTGGGAGAAAAACTATCGAAACTTAAAGTTAGGGTCTAGACTTTGATGCCGTGAGTGTTTTTAGACGTTGTTGCCGGCCCGGCTGTGGCAAACCTGCCGTAGCTACGTTGACGTATGCCTACGCGGAGTCGACGGCTGTGGTGGGTCCGCTCGCCGCCGCGTCCGAACCGCATAGCTGGGATCTCTGTGAGAAGCACGCGCGTTCCATCACCGCACCGCTGGGTTGGGAGCTCGTGCGTTACGACGTGCCGACGCCCGCCCAGGACGATGATGATTTGACCGCATTGGCGGAAGCCGTCCGTGAAGCTGGCCGCAATGCGACTGGCCTGGTGCTGCGGGATGAGGTCGACAACCGTCCTCAGACCTACAAGATTGATTCCAGCCGTCACCCGTCGACGCGGAAATCCGCGCGCGGTCACCTGCATGTAGTTCGCGATCCGGAGGATTCGGACGACTAACGGGTCGGGCGCCGTGCCCCAGCTCATGCCATCTTGCCGCGGCATTTCTTTGTGAGAGCCTCTCTGTGGCTAGTATCATTTTTCACAAAACTGATACTTACCCAGAGAGGTTTTTCGTGGGCACTTACAATCGTTCCGATTTGGATGCCGTCATCAAGGCCTATGACGTGCGCGGTGTTGTCGGTGAGGGCATCGACGCGGACCTTGTCGGAGCCATCGGCGCCGCCTTCGGACACATCATGCGTTCAGAGGGCGCAACGCGTGCCGTAGTTGGCCACGATATGCGTGAGTCCTCGCCGGAGTTGGCGGCTAGTTTCGCCGATGGCGCCGCAGCGCAGGGGCTCAATGTCACCCTGCTCGGCCTGACCTCTACGGACGAGCTGTATTTCGCCTCCGGAGTAAGGGAATGCCCGGGCGCGATGTTCACTGCCAGCCACAACCCAGCTGAATACAACGGCATCAAGGTGTGCCGTTCGCTGGCCCGCCCAATCGGGCAGGAGACAGGGCTTGCTCAGATTAAGGATCTGCTTGTCGACGGAATCCCGGAGTACACCGGCACTCCGGGCGAAATTGATCGTGAGGATGTTCTGCAGGATTACGCGGCGTTCCTCCATGGGCTGGTCGACATCCGCTCCGGCCGTCGCCTGAAGGTTGCAGTCGATGCCGGTAACGGTATGGGGGGACTGACAGTCCCGGCAGTGCTCGGAGAAGACATGGATGTTGCTGACCTCTACTTTGAGCTCGACGGCAACTTCCCGAATCACGAGGCCAATCCATTGGAGCCCGCCAACCTCGTTGACCTACTGAAGTTTACGGTGGAGCAGGGCGCAGACATCGGTATTGCCTTCGATGGCGACGCTGACCGCTGCTTCGTCGTCGACGAGAAGGGCAACCCGGTCAGCCCATCGGCCATCTGTGCGTTGGTGGCCACCCGCTACCTGGAGCAGAACCCGGGTGCGGCTATCATCCATAACCTGATCACCTCGCACGTCGTGCCGGAGATGATTGTGGAAAACGGCGGAACTCCGGTTCGTACCCGTGTTGGGCACTCCTTTATTAAGGCGCAAATGGCCGAGCACAGTGCTGTTTTTGGTGGCGAGCATTCAGCGCACTACTACTTCAAGGAATTCTTCAACGCAGACTCCGGCATGTTGGCTGCCATGCATGTCCTGGCCGCACTGGCAGAGCAGGATAAGCCACTGAGCGAATTCATGGCCGAGTACAACCGCTACGAGGCCTCCGGTGAGATTAATTCCCGCCTGGGCAGCGCAGAGGAGCAGCAGGCCAAGCAGAAGGAAATCGAGGCTGTGTTTGCCGATCGCACAGAGTCCTCGGACTGGATGGATGGCCTGACCATTGAGCTGGCGGACTCCAAGGCGTGGTTCAACGTCCGGGCCTCCAATACGGAGCCGCTGTTGCGTCTGAACGTCGAGGCGCCGACGCGTGCTGAGGTCGACGCTCTTGTCGACGAAGTTCTCGGCATCATCCGCGGTTAATCAACCCCACGCGCCCGTTTTCAGGCATGCTTGGGAGTATGACCTCGTCATTTAACTCCTCCCATAACCCGCGCCAAGAGGCCCTGTTCTACCGTATGGCCACCGCCGGCGCAGGTCTCAGAGCTGCTGCCTCCGCGACTCGCGGGGGAGCGTTTGCTCAACTTCCACTGCCGCGCAGTGCGGTCATCCTCGTGGGAAATCGTCGGGCGCAGCTCGCCGCCGAATCAGTGCGTGCGCTTGCCGACGACATCCGCTGCCCGGTGGTAATTGCGCATCAGTTGCCCAGTTATGTCGGTGCCCTCGACTTGGTCATCGTCTGTGACGACAACCCCGGCAGCCCACTGGGGGCAGCTCTGGCTGAAGCTGATAGGCGAGGTGCTGCCACGGTCGTGGTGGATCCCGGTGAGGGGCCACTGCGTGCCGCCGGTAGCCCCGACACGGTTGTGGTTCCGCGCCCGGCGATGGCGGAGTCCGCGTCCTTTACCGCCTATGTCGGTGCCATCGCCAGCGCGCTCACCGAATGTGGTGCCACCACCCTGGCTCCGGCCGGGGTAGTGGAGGAAGTCGCTGATGCGGTGGACGCCGATATTGCCGCCTGTGCTCCGCAGCGAGATGAAACAGTTAATCCCGCGCGGCAGGTAGCGCAGTGGGTGGCAGGCCGCAGAATGCTTGCAGTGTCGACGACCTCGGCGCTGGCACCGGTAGCGGAACTGGCATCGTTACAGATGCTTGAGGCAGGCGTGGTCTCGGCAGCGTCGTCGATAGGCGAATTGTCTCTTAGCGTGGGCGCGTTGCTCGCTGCAGAACCCCAGGAAAGCCGCGATATTTTCTATGACCCGTTCATTGATGGTGGGGATGAAGGGGCGACAGTGCTACCGTTGGGGGCGATTGTTTTAGCTGCGCCGAACAATGTGGGCCACTACCGGGACCACTACGGCGAGGCTGGATGGGCTCGTGTGGAGTGCCCTGCGCTCGATGCGGAGACTCATCATCCACTGGTTGAAGTATGTGTTGCTGCAGCCAGAGTTGGTGCGATTGCGGCGTTTTCTGCGTAATCGCCGAGTGTCACCGAAGGCTTTTGGGCCTTCGGTGAGATTGGCGTGCTTGCGCCAGAAGTGACTATTAGAGGAGTGATACGGGCATGGAGCTGTTGGACCCCGTGCTGCAGTCGTACCCCTGGGGGTCTCGTACACATTTGGCGAGAATCACCGGTGCGGACGCTCCCACATCGAAGCCCTGGGCGGAACTGTGGTTTGGTGCGCATGCACTGGCATCGGCCACGGTGGCCGGCACGCCGCTGGATGAGCTCATTGCGCAGGATCCGGCAGCTGCGCTCGGATATGCAATTGACACCGACAACGGCAGGCTGCCGTTCCTGTTGAAGCTGCTTGCAGCCGATGAGCCGCTATCGCTGCAGGCGCACCCCACCTTGGCAGAAGCTCAGGAGGGATTTGCACGCGAAAATGCGGAGGGCATTCCGGCCACTGCACATTTCCGCAATTACCGGGACAACAACCACAAGCCAGAACTCATTGTCGCCCTGACTACCTTCGACGCGTTGGCCGGATTCCGCCCGGTGGAGCGCACGAAGGAGCTGCTCGCGACGCTGGCGGTACCGGAGCTCGACCACTACATGGGACTGCTCGATGCCGCCGATGACGAGAGTGCTCTGCGGGCATTGTTTACAACGTGGTTGACGTTGCCCCAGGATGTTCTCGATGAGCTGGTCGAGGCCGTGGCTGCCAAGTGCGCGGATTACAGTGGCGATGACGAGGAGTTCTCGCGAGTGGTCGAGACCACTTGCGAACTGGCTCGAAAGTATCCGGGGGATCCGGGAGTCCTGGGGTCGATGCTGCTTAATCGCCTTCGCTTACAGCCGGGCGAAGCCATCTACCTTGGTGCGGGACAGCTGCACGCTTACCTCAATGGCATGGGCGTGGAAATCATGGCCAACTCCGACAACGTGCTGCGCGGAGGGCTGACCTCTAAGCACGTCGATGTCGTGGAGCTACTGCGCGTGCTCTCTTTCCGACCGCTGCCAGATCCGGTGCTGCAGTCGCGGCTGACCGATGATGGCTGGAATGACTATGACGCGCCGGTGCGCGAGTTCCGCCTTCGTTCGCGGGACCTGGAGCCGGGCGAACATGTTCTGCTCGACGAAGAATCCGCCACGGTTGTGTTGTCTACAGCGGGCACGGTGACGTTGCGTCACGACGACTCCGTGGTTGAGGTTCCCAGCGGCCATGCGGCCTGGGTTCCGGCTGTCGACGCAGTCGATATTGAGCTGACTGCGCGCCAAAACGGGGCAACCGTCTTTGTCGCGACAGTCCCGCGGGTGGGTTAGTCCTCGTCGTTATCGAAGAGATTTCCCAGGAATCCGGAGTCCTTCGGCTTTTCCGGGATTGGGGGAATCTTGCTATTGCTAGCCCCATTGCCGCCAGTGGTGTCCTTCTCCTGCGAAGAGGTCTGGCTCTTCGGAGGTGTCGGCTCCTTCGGGGACGTCGGCTCCTTCGAAGGAGTTTTCTGAGGAGTCTCGGACGGAGTTGTGGTTTGCGTACCCGACTGGGACTGCGCCTGCGATGAAGGCGGCTTCGGCTCAGCTGCTGCGCCACCGTCGCCTTCCGGAAGACTGTCGTTCGGCTTTTCCGAGTTATCTTCCGGTAGCAGTGGCACCGGCTTGCTGGGCGTCGGCGAAGATATGTCGTCAGAGGTGGGCTCTGTGGTCTCCGTGGTCGTCGGAGGTGTCGATGTCGTCGACGTCGGAGTTGTCGCACTTGAGCTTGTGGAAGTCGGGGGGATGTACGCCTGCGGTGGCAGGTACGGATCCTCAACGATCTCGGTGCTCGATGACGTGGTCGGACGAGGTACTAGACTGTCGTTCGTCTCAGTCAGCGAGGAATCTGAATTCGGTTCAGTGGTCTGCTGCAGCTCGGCATCACTCGGAACTGGAGGCAGTGGAGCAGAGGTCTCCATTTTCGACTGAGAGCCGGCGTTTTCCGGATTCGCCCCCTTGGCGGCACTGCTATCGGAGCAGCCTACGAGCGTAGCGCTCAGGGGAAGGGCTGCGAGCAGAAGAGCTCCAAAAGCCTTCTTCACCATGGTAGGTACTCCTTTCGTGTCATGCGTGGGGTCGCCCTGTAACGAAAAAGATAACAGTTGCATTACGAGGTCTGGGAACTAACTTAACATGCCCGTTATCGTCTCTCTAGGGTGAAAATTGTGTTGAAGGGATTAAATATGTCTCTCGAACTGTAAAAGTGACGAAAAGTCGGGTAGAACTTCGGTAAGGCCACATGCGGTTTTCCGGCTAGCGGTACGTGCAGGCGACAGCCCTTAGGTCGGCGGCCAGATTACCGTGGGCTCGTCGAAAAGCGCTCTTTGGAAAGCGCTCGTCGATAGACGAAAACTGGCTATTGGTTCGAAGCGCGAAAGGAGCGTGGCCACCTATCATGTCCATCTGGGATACTGAGATTTTTGGTAGCGATTCGGTCATTGAACTCTTCGATGAGGTTCAGGATCTCGACTCACAGGATCGTGTTGGTGCATTGATTGATGCTGGCCGCATTGGGGTGGATTCCGAAAATAGCGATGAGAAAGCATGCGCACTCGCGGCGGCTGTGATTATTGCAATTTGGAATGGTGCGCCATTTAGCGGCGGTGACATTGTGGAGGACTACAGCTTCATCCGGGAGGGAATCTCGGAGGCGCACAGCAGCGAGGAAGATGCGTTGGCTATCGCATCCGAGGTGTTCGATAGTCTTCTGGGGGAACTCAGTGAGTCTGACCAGGCGGCGCTGGAAAACTGCGTCGAAGCGGTAGAGTAACTCTCGCGTCCCCAGTAGTAATTCTTTAAGAAGAATCTCACGTCAAAGAATATAGAGAAAGCGTTACATGTCCTCGAAGAACATTGATTTCAAGGTTGCAGACCTCTCCCTGGCTGAGGCCGGTCGTCACCAGATTCGTCTGGCTGAGCACGAGATGCCAGGCCTAATGGCGCTGCGCGAAGAGTACGCAGAGCAGCAGCCACTGGCCGGCGCCCGTATTTCCGGCTCCATTCACATGACGGTTCAAACCGCAGTGCTCATCGAGACGTTGACGGCGCTGGGCGCACAGGTCCGCTGGGCCTCGTGCAACATCTTCTCCACCCAGGATGAGGCCGCTGCGGCAGTCGTCGTTGGGCGAAACGGCACTCCGGAGGATCCGCAGGGTGTTCCGGTTTTCGCTTGGAAGGGCGAGACACTGGAAGAGTACTGGTGGTGCCTCGACCGCATCTTCGACTGGGGCGATGAAGATGCCAACATGATTCTGGACGACGGCGGCGACGCCACCATGGCTGTCATTAAGGGCATGGAATTCGAGGATGCTGGCCTGGTGCCGCCTGCAGAAGAGTCGGATTCGGATGAGTTTATTGCCTTCAAGGACATGCTTCGCGCCAGCCTGGAGAAGGATGCCGGCCGTTGGCACCGAATTGCAGAGTCGGTCAAGGGTGTCACAGAGGAGACCACCACTGGTGTCCACCGCCTCTACCACTTCGCAGAGCAGGGAGTGCTGCCATTCCCGGCCATGAACGTCAACGATGCGGTCACCAAGTCCAAGTTCGATAACAAGTACGGCACCCGGCACAGCCTTCTGGACGGCATCAACCGCGGTACCGACATGCTGGTTGGCGGCAAGAACGTACTGGTCTGTGGCTACGGTGACGTGGGTAAGGGATGCGCAGAGGCACTGGCTGGCCAGGGCGCTCGCGTTCAGGTCACCGAGGCCGACCCGATTAACGCATTGCAGGCATTGATGGACGGTTTCGACGTTGTCGCTACTGAGAGCGTCATCGCAGATGTCGACATTGTCATCACCGCCACAGGCAACAAGGACGTCATTACTTTCGAGCACATGCAGCAGATGAAGAACCACGCGCTGCTGGGCAACATCGGGCACTTCGACAACGAGATTGACATGTACAGCCTGCACCATCGCGATGATGTCCGTCGTGTGGAGATCAAGCCGCAGGTCACCGAGTACATCTTCCCGCATGCAGACGGCGAAGAGCGCTCTCTGATCGTGCTTTCCGAGGGGCGTTTGCTCAACCTGGGCAATGCCACCGGACATCCGTCCTTCGTAATGTCGAACTCCTTCGCCGACCAGACGATCGCGCAGATTGAGCTCTACTGCAACGGTGATAAGTACGACAACTCTGTCCACCGTCTGCCGAAGATTCTGGATGAGAAGGTCGCTCGCATTCACGTCGAGGCACTTGGCGGCGAGCTCACCCGGCTGTCCAAGGAACAGGCCGAATACATCGGCGTTGATGTCGAGGGCCCGTATAAGCCAGAGCACTACCGCTACTAGTTCTAGCCAAGGCTAGGCCGTAGCCATGTGTGCGAGGAGAAAAATTTGATTATCGCAGTCGAAGGAATTGACGGTGCTGGCAAGAACACGCTTGTCACAGCTGTTACCAATCAACTCCGAAGTCAAGGGCACTCCGTTTCATCGATGACCTTTCCGGCGTACCGGCAGACAATCTTCGCTGATTTCGCCGATCAAGCCTTGCACGGTCAGCTCGGCGACACTGCGGACTCCGCCTGGGCAATGGCCCTCCTGTTCGCTCTGGACCGCAAAGAACGTCGTCAAGCGATTGTTGATGCAGCGCGCGAGAACGATGTTCTGATTATCGACCGCTACGTCGCGTCCAACGCGGCCTACTCCCTGGCTCGCACACAGGATCCGGCGATCGTCGAGTGGATTGAGAAGACCGAATTCGGAGATTTCCAGCTTCCGCTTCCCGACGTTCAGGTCTGTCTGGCCACGTCGGTGGGAGTGGCAGCCGACCGCGCACGCAATCGGGAAGCCACTGATGTGCAGCGAACTAGGGATACCTACGAAAAGGACTCGGGTTTGCAGGAGCGCACGCTGGCGGCGTACCAGAAGTTCGCGGGGGGCTCGTGGCAGTCACCATGGTTGATGCTTACGGGGGATGATGGGGCGGACCGTCTTGTGGAATGGATTAGTGCACGCCTGCGCTAGCCACCTCAACTGGAAACTACAGAACTAGATAGCTTTACGTTTAGAATATGACGCATGAGCTCAAAAATCCTGGTTGTTGATGATGATCCGGCCATCGCCGAAATGCTCACGATGGTGATGGAGCGCGAGGGCTTCGACACTGTAGTAGTCGACGATGGCCTCGAAGCTGTCAAGGCAGCAGAGCGGGAGAATCCAGATTTGATTCTGCTGGATCTCATGTTGCCGGGTATGGGTGGTGTCGATGTCTGTCGCACTGTGCGAGAGACATCGGCGGTGCCGATCATCATGTTGACTGCGAAGACCGACACGGTCGATGTGGTCCTCGGCCTGGAATCCGGTGCGGATGACTATGTCACGAAGCCCTTTAAGCCGAAGGAGCTCGTGGCGCGTGTGCGCGCTCGGCTGCGTCGTCAAGAGGACAGCCCGAGTGAGACCCTCGAGGTCGGCGACCTGACTATCGACGTGCCCGGTCACGCCGTGTTCCGCGATGGCAAGGAGATTTCTCTGACCCCGTTGGAGTTTGACCTATTGCACACTCTTGCATCCCGTCCGAAGCAGGTCTTTTCCCGTGATGAGTTGTTGGAAAAGGTCTGGGGATATCAGCACACCTCGGATACTCGACTCGTCAACGTTCACGTTCAGCGTCTGCGCTCGAAGATTGAACTGGATCCGGAAAACCCCCAGATTGTGCTGACCGTCCGCGGTGTCGGGTACAAGACGGGTGACTAATCAAGGTCAGTCAGCTTTAGTGGGAGCCGATTCTTGCGTCGATTAATAACGAAGCTTCGAGACTTCACCAATAGGGGAGTGACCTGGGCGGTTACGCTCTGGCGCACGTCTATCCAAGCGCGCATTCTGACCTCTGTGGTGGTACTGAGCGCGATGGTGATTGCGGTACTCGGTTTCGCGCTGGCGACTATTGTTACCCAGCGGCTTATCGACGCAAAGGTTACCGCTGCCGACGAGGAAATTGACCGTGCTCGCGCGGTGGTGGAGCAGGCGATTGAGAACTCTTCGTCCAACGAGCTGCAAGCTCTGCTCAACGTGGGGCGCGATGCCCTTGTGAACCGTGCAGCCGGTTCCGGTGCGGCACCACTGACAAGTTATGAACCGCTGCTCGTGGCGCCGGTGCCACGAGGCACGGTGTTGGCTTCATCGCCGATTAAGGCCGATGTCCCAGAACGATTGCATGAAGTAGTCCGACAAGGGCAAATTGCGTATCAGGTACGCCAAGTCACTGACAATCGCGGCGATACGTACTCGGCGTTAATTATCGGTAGTCCTACTTCTACCTCGGTTGATGGGCTCGAGCTCTATCTGGTCACCTCTATGGCTGCAGAGGAATCGACTATTAAGTTGGTTCGTGGTCTGCTCGCCGGTGCGACAGTAGTTATCATGGCGCTTCTCGGCGGTATTACTTGGTTCTTCTCCAATCAGGTGACGACACCAGTGCGTTCCGCCGCCCAGATTGCCCAGCGCTTTGCCGACGGCCACTTGCGCGAACGCATGGTCGTGCAGGGTGAAGATGACATGGCGCGACTGGCCATGAGCTTTAACAAGATGGCCGAATCGCTGTCGACGCAGATTAGACAGCTGGAGGAATACGGCAGTCTGCAGCGACAGTTCACCTCCGATGTTTCGCATGAGTTGAGGACGCCTCTGACCACGGTGCGTATGGCCGCCGATCTTATTGCTGACGGCGCTGAGGACCTCGATCCGGCGACTCGCCGTGCAGCTGAGCTGATGAATGAGGAGCTTGAACGTTTTGAGATGCTTCTCAATGACCTGCTTGAGATCTCACGTCACGATGCCGGCGTCGCTGACCTGTCCGCAGAAAAGGTCGATGTCCGTCGCTGCGTGGATGCTGCCTATCAGCAGGTAACGGTCGTGGCTAAGGAGACCGGTACACCCATCCGCTTCCACCTGCCCGATGAACCGGTAATGGCAACAGTCGACTCGCGTCGTATCGAGCGCGTGCTACGCAATCTTATGGCCAACGCTGTTGACCACAGTGAGGGCAATCCGGTGGATGTTACCGTGCGGGCGAGCGACTCCGCCGTCTCGTTTACCGTCATCGACCACGGTGTGGGGCTCAAGCCGGAGCAGCAAGAGCTGGTGTTTAACCGGTTCTGGCGTGCTGACCCCTCGCGTGTCCGACGCACCGGCGGTACCGGACTTGGCTTGGCGATCGCGCGTGAGGACACACAATTGCATGGTGGGGAACTGGAGGCATTTGGCGTGCCGACGGTCGGTAGCTGTTTCCGCCTGACTGTGCCACTGGAGCCTGATGCGAGCTTCGGTGAGCATCCGCTCGGCCTGGAAGTTCCTCCGCTGCCCGATCAGATTCCGCATCAGCGGGAAATTGGTGCACGGGAGTTGGAATCGGATTCGATTGCACCGCAAGTCAAGAGCCAGGATCAGGATAAGGGGCAGCCGACTAGCGATAGCGAATCCCGACAGGCACGAGAGGAGGATAGTTAAATGACGGCGCAGCAACAGTCAAAGGCTCGTCGCGTCCTGCGTAAGACAGTGGCGCTTAGCTCAGTGATCATTTTGGGCACGGCCGCAGGATGTACCACCATTCCGAGGAACACCAGCCCCCAGGTGCTGCGTCCGTTTGAGCCGCCCCAAGTTCGTATTGAAGTTCCGCAGCCACGGCCGAATGTCAATGCAGACATTGTCCTGCGCGACTTTTTCGCCGCAGCCGCGCATCCGGTTGATGATTTTCAAGCTATGCGTGCCTTCATGACCCCGGAACTTGCGGCCAGTTGGAAGCCGCATGATAGCGCCCGCATTCTCGACGGTGTCAACCTCATCGCTCAACGGGATGAAGGAGGTTCTCGACAGTCCTTCGTTGCCCGAGGTCGCAGCGTTGGTCAATTTGGTACTGATGGTGCTTATGAGCCCCAGTCCGGTGACTATGAGGAAACCGTGGAGATGAAGCTCGGTTCGGATGGGCAGTGGCGCATTTCCTCGCTGCCCGACGGTGTTGTCATGGAGCGTCAGGCATTCCTGGAAAACAATGTGCCTCGCAATGTCTATTTTCTCGACCCGGCGGGTAATCATTTGGTCACAGATCGTCGTTGGCTCTATCGTGGCGTCACCGATGGCGCGACCAATCTGTTGACAAAGCTGAAGAACGGACCATCAGCACCACTGCGGCCGGGCGTCACCACAGTGCTCAAGCCCAATGCGTCAATTGCGGTGGAAGCAGGACCTGTGTCCAACTCGGACGGTCGCAGGGTCGAAATCACCGGATTGGGTGATGTTTCCGAGGAACTGCGTGTCATGCTCGCGGCACAGATTATCTGGACTCTCGACTCGGCAGATTTCCGTGGTCCGTGGGTCCTCATGGCCGACGGCGAACCACTAGTTGCCAGCCACGACGAGCCGTGGACGAAGGATACCGACGCAATCCAGCTCTATGACCCGAATCATCTACCGGCTGATAACGCACCGTTGCGGACGGTCGACCGCAGCGGTATCTACGAGATTGCTGACGGCCACGCCACACCTGTGGGACGCGGCTGGTCCGCCAGCGGCAGCACTGCGGTGTTTTCCGCGGCAGTGGGCATCAACCCCAATGGCAGCGAGCTTATTGCCGCCGTGTTCCGCTCGGCTGTGGATGGTCGTACCGGTTCGTATGACCTTGGGGAGTCCACATTGATGCTCGGCGGAATACAAGATCAGCCGGTTCCTGTGCTGACTGGCGAGAGTCTCACCCGTCCGACATGGTCGCCAGATGCCGAGGCGGTCTGGACGGTGAAGGACGGTACAACCGTCGTACGCCTGGTTCGGCAGCCGACGTCATCCCGGATTCAGCAGGAGGAGGTTGATACCTCTGAGGTCAATCACCTTCTTGACGGCGGCGAAGGCACGGGCCACCCGAGCGCCGGTATTTCTGAATTCCGCGTCGATTCTTCAGGCACGCAGGTAGCGATGATTATCGCTGGTGAGGTCTATATCGCCACCATCGAAAGACATGACGACAAACCGTGGAAGTTGACGCATCCGCGCGCACTGCCGCTCCCTGAAAACGTTTCCCCGGTGTCGCTGACGTGGTCGCCGAATCAAACGGTCACGGTGGGCGGTTACAGCGGAGACACCCCGATGTGGAGTGCCTTCCCGGACGGTGCGACCAGCTCCGTTCTGCCGAAGCTCAACCTGACACCGCCAATTCCTGTGGTTACCGCGACCTCCTCGAAGCGTTACGCATTGGATGCCACCGGTGTCATGGAGCTGATCTCCAGCGAGGGGCAGCAGCAGTTCTGGCGCCAGGTTCCGGGTGCGCATGGTCGAATGGCTCCGGTGTCTGTGGAGTAAGCGCAAATCGGGGAGGGGATCAATGGCGCAGGGGAAATCATTGCAGGGTGTACTGCGCGTGCTTTACGACGTCACTCGCGATGCGATCGGCCTCGTGATACCGGAAACCTGTCCGGTGTGCGGCTGCTCCGGGACACTGTGTCGTGATTGCAAGGACGATCTTCAGCAACCTCCAGTGCGGTTTTCACCGCGGGCTGCGTTACGCGCAGCAGCGTGGACCTGCGGTCCGTACTCCGGTGCGAGGAGACATCTCATTTTGTCGGCCAAAGAACGGGGCAGTGGTGAAGCCAGACGAATCATGGGGGCCGTGTTCGCCGCTGCGGTACGAAGGCTGGCCTCAGACGGCCATATAATGCCCCCGGAAATTACCCCCGTCATTTTGATTCCCGCGCCGACAAGATTGTCATCCCGCCGACAACGGGGTGGGGATCCGGTAACAATTGCCTGCGACTTTGCCTGCAGTCAGCTCCCCTCTAGTTCGGTATTGTCCCTGGTGCGCATTGGTGGGCGCACGCGGGATTCTGCGGAGCTTGGGGCTTCTCAACGCAGACGAAATCTTTCTGGCCACATTGTGCCGCTGACGCAATTCAAGCACGGAATTAGTGACAAGCTGCGACAACGGTGTGCCCAGGCGACAGTGATTCTGGTTGATGATGTGGCCACCACTGGTGCCACTGCAGCGGAAACCGAGTTGGTGGCAGCGTCATTGGGGATTCGCATCGACATGGTGTTGGTGCTCGCCCGAGCGTAGGCGCAGGGGTGTCGTCGGCAAGCGAAAAATAAACGAGGGGAACGTGGCATTGGTTACCCCCGGAACTGTATCCTGGGGGTGCAGAAAGACTCGTCACCGTAGACGCCGTGAGTAATCCCGCTCACGGAAGGGCGGTGGCCATACCGGGAGGTAGGTAGCAAGTGTCCACACCTGCTGACAACAACGAGGTACTCAGCCCGAACGCTCAGGTGACCATCACCGGGCGCAATGTTGAGGTTCCAGAGCACTTCGCAGATCGTGTTAAGGCGAAGCTGGCGAAGATTGAGCGCCTCGACCCGACTTTGACCTTCTTCCACGTGGAGCTCCAGCACGAGCCGAATCCGCGCCGTGCAGACCGCTCTGACCGTATTCAGATCACCGCTACTGGCAAGGGGCACCTGGCTCGTGCGGAAGCGAAGGAAGATAGCTTCTACGCTGCACTGGAGTCTGCTCTGGGCAAGATGGAGCGCTCCCTGCGTAAGGTGAAGGCTCGCCGCAAGATTAGCCGTTCTGGCCACCGTGCACCTATGTCCGTCGGCGAGGCAACTGCTTCGCTGGTTGCAGAGGCTGAGGCAGCGGCTCCGGAAAAGGCTGATCCGTACGAGGATCTGGTTGAGGACGTACGTCCGGGCCAGGTTGTGCGTACCAAGCAGCACTCCGCAACTCCGATGACGGTGGAAGATGCTCTGTCTGAGATGGAGCTCGTCGGTCACGACTTCTACCTCTTCGTTAACGAGGCAACCTCTCGTCCGTCCGTGGTCTACCGTCGTCACGCATACGACTACGGTCTGATTGAGCTGGCAGAGGAAGACGAGAAGTAAGTCTTCACCAAAAAGAGCACGCAATACCGCACAGAGTTGTGTATTGGTAAGTAATTGCTCACATGAGCCCGTCTTCTCTTAGAAGGGAAGGCGGGTTCGTCGTATAATCAACCGTTGCACATTAAAGTTCGACGTGAATCGGCCGGAAAGGTCCCAATTTAGTGTTTTCGCTCAGCAAGTTGCTCCGCATTGGTGAAGGCCGCGCTGTCAAGAGGCTTGGCAATATTGCAGATCAGGTCATCGCCAAGGAAGACGAGTACGCAGCTCTTTCAGACGATGAACTCCGTGCCAAGACCGAGGAGTTTAAGAAGCAGCTGGCTGACGGTGCCGATGTGGACGATTTGCTGCTGGATGCTTTCGCCACGGCGCGCGAGGCATCCTGGCGCGTGCTGGGGCAGAAGCACTACCGCGTCCAGGTTATGGGCGGTGCGGCACTGCACTTCGGCAACGTTGCCGAGATGGGTACTGGTGAAGGTAAGACCCTGACCTGTGTGCTGCCCGCATACCTCAATGCGTTGGCAGGCAAGGGCGTTCATGTCGTTACGGTTAATGACTACCTGGCTAAGCGTGACGCCGAGTGGATGGGTCGAGTCCACCGCTTCCTGGGGCTTGAGACCTCCGTGATTCTCTCTGAGCTCAGCCCGGACCAGCGCCGCAAGGCCTATGCTGCCGACATCACTTACGGCACGAACAACGAGTTCGGCTTTGACTACCTGCGCGACAACATGGCGCATTCGCTCGACGATTTGGTGCAGCGTGGGCACCACTTCGCCATCGTCGATGAGGTTGACTCGATTCTGATTGACGAGGCTCGTACCCCGTTAATTATTTCCGGTCCGGCGGATGGCGATCCGCACTGGTACCTGGCGTTCTCCAAGATTGTGCCGCGTATGAAGCGCGACATTCACTACGAAGTCGATGAGCGTAAGCGCACCATCGGTATTCGTGAAGAGGGTGTTGAATTCGTTGAGGATCAGCTGGGTATTGCCAATCTGTATGCTCCGGAAAATTCCTCGCTGGTCAGCTACCTGAACAATGCCCTGAAGGCCAAGGAGCTGTTCACCCGCGACAAGGATTACATTATCCGTAATGGTGAGATTCTCATTGTCGATGAGTTCACCGGTCGTGTGCTGGCAGGCCGTCGCTATAACGAGGGCATGCACCAGGCAATTGAGGCCAAGGAAGGGGTGGAGATTAAAAACGAGAACCAGACGCTGGCAACCGTTACGCTCCAGAACTATTTCCGCCTCTACGACAAGCTGTCCGGTATGACCGGTACGGCTGAGACTGAAGCGGCTGAGCTGCACCAGATTTACAAGCTGAACGTCATGGCGATCCCGCCGAATCGCCCGAAGCAGCGTGAGGATCTGCCCGACCTGATTTACAAGACGCAGGAGGCAAAGTTCGCCGCTGTTGTCGAGGACATCCGCGAATGCCATGAAAAGGGCCAGCCAGTTCTCGTTGGTACGACATCAGTCGAGAAATCCGAGTACCTTTCCAAGCTCCTGCAGCGCGAAGGTATTCCTCACTCTGTGCTGAACGCAAAGCACCACGAGAAGGAAGCTGAGATTGTCGCGGTGGCGGGTCGTCTCGGAGGCGTTACCGTGGCAACTAACATGGCCGGTCGTGGTACTGACATCGTGCTGGGCGGTAACCCGGACATCATCGCTGACCTGAATCTGCGCTCTCGTGGTCTGGACCCGGTGGAAACTCCGGAAGAGTACGAAGAGGCGTGGGACGCTGAGATTGAGCGTGTTCGTCAGCAGTCGAAGGAAGAAGCTGACAAGGTACGTGAGGCCGGTGGCCTCTACGTCCTGGGCACTGAGCGCCATGAGTCGCGCCGCATTGACAACCAGTTGCGTGGTCGTACCGGTCGTCAGGGAGACCCGGGTGTTACCCGCTTCTACCTGTCCATGCGCGATGACCTCATGGTTCGCTTCAACGGCCAGCGCATGGAAGCGCTGATGAACACTCTGAATGTCCCGGATGACGTTCCTATTGACTCCAAGGTTGTCTCCAACTCCATTAAGAGCGTTCAGGCTCAGGTGGAAAGCCAGAACTTCGAAATCCGTAAGAATGTTCTGAAGTATGACGAGGTTATGAACCAGCAGCGTAAGGTCATCTACGCTGAGCGCCGTCGCATCCTCGAAGGTGAGGATTTGAAGACTCAGGTTCGCGACATGCAGGACGACGTCGTCGATGCGTATGTCAACGGTGCCACCGCTGACGGTTACGTGGAGGATTGGGATCTCGACGAGCTGTGGAATGCCCTTGAGCAGCTCTACAGCCCGACGTTTACGGCGCAGGAGCTCATCGATGGCTCTGACTTCGGTACCCCGGGTGACCTCTCGGCCGATGAGCTGTCCAAGGCTCTGCACACGGACATCTCCGCCAGCTACGACCAGCTTGAGGATGCGGTCTCCGCAATTGGTGGCGACGACCAGATGCGCAATATTGAGCGCTTCACCATCCTGAATGTCATGGACCAGAAGTGGCGCGAGCACCTCTACGAGATGGACTACCTCAAGGAGGGTATTGGCTTGCGCGCCATGGCCCAGGCTGATCCGCTGGTGGAGTACCAGCGTGAGGGCTACGACATGTTCACCGCGATGATGGACGGCATCAAGGAAGAATCGGTTCGTCAGCTGTTCCTAATCCGTAAGCAGGTTATGCCCGCAGTGGAAAACACTGAGGGACAGGAAAACCAGGCTCCAGCTCTGCCAACGGAAGCTGCTGAGCAAAATCAGCAGATGACCTACTCCGGCCCCAGCGAGGACGGCAGTGCAGAGCAGCAGCGCGTGGATCAAGAGCATGAGGGCAACCGAGCACAGCGTCGGAAGGCGGCTCGCAAGCGCCGTCGCTAAGCACTAAAGCACACGAAACGCGGTCATGATCCATGGCCGCGTTTTTGCTGTTCCGCGGCGGAACGTGCCCGTGAACGCGCGAACGCGCGGACCGACACGGCAACTACCCAGGAACTCCACCTTTTTGCCATCCGCGGAAGCGCTGGCGTGGAAGGATTGCAACGCGACACCTTTGAGGCTGGTGTTTTTCGACAGCGTAAGTATCGCAGCGTGAATAATTGGGTCGATGTTGATGCGACGCAAATCGTTGACTCGCCTGCGACCCGCGATGATGTCGAAGACGCGGCGAGTAATCGTGCCAAGCTCCTGTCTCAGATTCTGCTCACAGTGCTGGACGACGTGCGGTGTTTGCGGCGTCTTTTTTGCAGCAGGAGTGGCCACGGCGGGCGGTAGCGCCGTCATGACAGTGGTCCCGGAAGCAACGGACCATCCGCTATAGGCCGATGTCACTTTTGCGGTTGGAGAAGTGGCGGCATTAGCTGACTGGCCAAGTTGAATTGTGTGGAGAAGCGAAAAGCCCGTTGCTGGTTCGATGAATTCCCTGCCACTGGATCGGTTCTCAGCGGCGTGTGACAGCGCGTAAGGCATCGGCGCCTGCGATGTTGGTACGTGAGACGTAGGTGCCATGGATTAATCCCCCTAAAAACTCTCCATTGGCAAGTTCCCCCTTGCTGAAGACCATTGTCCTACAAGTGCTTTAAGTGTGCAGCTTGTGAAGGGGAATTCACGGCGGGCATGGGGGGGAGAAGATGCAGCCGCGAAATGGGCTGAGTGTCTCGCTGTTAATAGCCCTATAGGTTTCCGTCAAAGCCGTTCTGGTCGTCTATAAATTGGTGTAACGAACAGCCAATTAACACGCTGAACTGGAAAAAAGGCAAACGTGCAGGTCGTGCGATAAACTACTGGCCATGCGCGGAATGATTATCGATTACTGTGGTGTCCTCGACGGTACGGATGAAGACCAGGCACGTTGGCGTAATTTGCTGGTAGAGGCGCGTGCAAATGGTGTTGGCCTGGCAGTCCTGTCGAATGACCCAGGTGGCCCATCGGCGGATCCGATTCGCAAGCTCGAAGATGAGGGCCTGGTAGACGCAGTTGTGCTCTCTGGTGAAATTGGCCATGAGAAGCCTTCGGCAGAGGCTTTTAATGCAGCTGCTGCGGCTATTGAACTGCCGGCACGGGACTGTGTGTTGGTGGATGATTCGATTGAGAACATCCATGCTGCCGTCTCTAACGGCATGGTGGGAGTGTTCTATCAGCAGTTCGACCGCGCAGTGGTCGAGATTGCCGGTCTGCTGGGTCTCGAGGGCGAGTTCTAATGCGTGTCTATATTCCAGCGACTTTCTCCATGCTTGAGGCGCTGAAGGAGGATGAGCTCTTCCACGCCCGCGGTGGTTGGGGCTTTGCTGTCACTGAGGCGCTGCGCGATTTCTTTACTGAGGGCGATGATGAGGAACTGGCAGATGTGGCCTTTGATGAGGCTGCGCGTGCGTCGCTCCGTCTGCTCGATGCTGCAGAAGAGAAGTTCCCGCACCGCCGAGTAGTCATTTCCGTCGATGTGGAGGCGGAACCGCAGTCGGATATGGGCGATGCTGTGGTTAAGGTCGGCGGCCCAATTTCGCTTGCCGACGTTGCAGCGCTCCACATTGATGTGGAAGAGGCGGAAAGCAAGGTTGAGGCTGCGATTGAAGCCGTCGATAAGGCAGATCTCGGTGACGAGGATGCGGAGCTCACTGTCGGCGATGCGCTGGAGATTCCGCTGGCGTGGTATGACGTAGCTGAGCTCGGCATGGTGGTCGACTTCCTGTAGTAGCGCGTGCTTGGCGTTGAAGAAGGGGACTGGGTTTTGGAACCCAGTCCCTTTTTGTATGGCACAAGTTATTTCTGCGGGGGTATAAAAGGCGGGATTGTTTTGTGTGGAGAAGCTCCATGTCAAAGGGGGTGTTTCGCGGGAGAGCGGGGGTAATGACAATTTCGCTATTTGTGTCAAAATCATTTGTTTCTCTTGACCAATAACTTACCGCTCCGTAGTCTACGTCTAAGTAACTTACGGACACGTAATAATGAGTCGGTCGGGGAATGCCCGCTGGTGAACAGTGTTATTACTTGTTCTCCCGTGACAGTCAGGAGGGCCAAGAATGGGGCTTAAGACCAAAGTTTCCCGGGTATTCAAGCATTTATCCACGCCACTTTTGCCCGATGACTACACGCATTTGCTAAATCCGCTGTGGTCAAGTCGCGAGCTGCGCGGTCAGATTGAGGCCATTAATCCCACATCTCCTACTTCAGCAGAGTTGATAATCCGTCCGGGGTGGGGGATGCCAACAGACTTCAAGCCGGGGCAGTTCATCGGACTCGGCGTAGAGGTCAGGGGGAAATACCTGTGGCGTTCCTACTCACTGACAAATGCACCGCGGCCTCATGACGGGCTGCTGACTATCAACATTCGTGCACTCAACGACGGCTACGTGTCCCAACACCTCGTCGCCAATGTAAAACCGGGTACTGTCGTCCGCCTGGCTGCCCCGGCTGGGGATTTCCATCTTCCGGAGCCACTCCCAGCCCGCATTGCGTTTGTTACCGCAGGCTCCGGCGTAACTCCTGTGATTTCCATGCTGCGTGATCTTTCAGCTCGCAATGCATCAGTGGAAGTCGAACACATTCACTCCTACCGCGGCGAGGCAGAAGCTGTGTTTGTCAACGAACTCCGGGAGCTGGAACAGCGCAGCGCTGTTAGCGCGTTGAAGTATCGCCTGCATGCCCGGAATACGGAGACGCAGCCGCGGATTGACGCTGCTGCGGTTACCGACATCATTGCTGACTTTGGAGCGCTGGCATCGTCGGCAAGCGCCTATGCCTGTGGTCCGGTTGAACTGCTGAAAAACCTTGAGCCGGAGTTCCCCGGGCTGCGGACGGAACGTTTCACCGTTGACCGCTCGGCGGCGGAGGACGTCGGTGGCACGGTGAGTTTCGGCAGCCGAGGCGATATCGACGTAGACGGTGCAACCACCATCCTGGAGGCGGCGGAGAGCGTCGGGGTTGACCTGCCGTACGGCTGTCGGATGGGAATCTGTGCGACGTGCGTGCAGCAGCTCTCCGACGGCGCAGCGCGGGACATCCGCACCGGTGCGACGTTTGTGGCGGGGGAGCGAGTCCGAACGTGCGTCTGTGCGCCGGCGGGGCACGCGCGTATCGAACTGTAAGTTCGCCCCACATCTATCTCAACCTGCATTAACCAGGAAAAACTACCTCAAAGGAGTTGGGACCCTTCCCATGGCAATTTCCGATATCGCATCGTATGCGCACTTGAGCGAAGAAGACGTCGCAGAGATTGGGCGTCGGTTTGCGGAAATCGAAAAGCAACACCGCGATTCGCTGGGGCAGAAGGATGCTCGCTACATCCGCACGCTCATCCGCATTCAACGCACCCTTGAGGTGACTGGTCGAGGTCTGCTGATGGTGCCGACCGCAGGCATGGCCCTGAACAAATTGGGGCTGCTGCCGAAGTCGTGGAAGAACACCGCGCACTGGGGTTTCAAATGGGCGGGCATCTCAGCGCTGGGGCTGGCAAAGATTTTGGAAAACCTCGAAATCGGCCACAACACCATGCACGGTCAGTGGGACTGGATGAATGACCCCGAGATTCACTCGGCCACCTGGGAGTGGGACAATTCCTGCCCATCCAGCGGGTGGAAGCACTCCCACAACTTTGTCCACCACAAGTACACCAACGTGCTCGGTATGGACAATGATGTGGGATACGGCATTCTCCGGGTGACTCGTGACCGCCGTTGGAAGCCATCGACGCTGCTGCAGCCGGTGTCGAACGTGGTGTTGGCCAGCCTTTTTCAATGGGCAGTGGCTTTCTACGACGTTGAGCTCGGGCGTGTGTTCGCAGGCAAGAAATCCTGGGATGAGGCCCGGTCGCAGCTCATGGAGGTTCTCAACAAGTCGGGGCGCCAGGTGATCAAGGACTACGTTCTCTTCCCGGCGATGGCGGGTCCTCGTTACCGCGAAGTGGCGTTTGCGAACATGATGGCGAACCTCGCCCGTAATCTGTGGGCCTACGCTGTCATCTTCTGCGGACACTTCCCGGATGATGCCGAAACCTTCACCAAAGAGCAGTACAACACCGAGGACAAGAGTGAGTGGTATTTGCGCCAAATGCTGGGCTCGGCGAACTTCCACGGTGGGCTGGCGTTGTCGGTGCTCTCGGGAAATCTGAATTACCAGATTGAGCACCACCTCTTCCCAGACATGCCATCCAACAGGCTCGCGCAGATTTCGAAGCAGGTTCAGCAGATTTGCCGAGAATACGACCTGCCATACAACACGGGGTCGTTCCCGAAGCAGTTCTTCCAGGTCCAGCGCACACTGCTAAAGTTGTCGCTGCCGGATCGCTTCTTAGTCGCTGACCCGGACAACGCTCCAGAGGTACGTTCGGAGGCGGCGTTCAAGAAGTATCCGCAGGTTGAAGCGGAGCTCCAGTCCAGTTCCCCGCAACGCAAGGGCTTAGCGACGGGCCTGCGAATGCTCCGCCGTCTTCGCCCAGGCGTCCGGGAAATTGTCCGAGCCTATACAGGTCGCTCAACGCACACTGCTGCGCGCGGTTAGCCCTCGACCCGCTTGCGGACCGCAGCTGCGACTGCCGGTTCGCGGTTCCATGGCATTGATTGCTTGCGGGGGAGCCGTAGCCAGGCGCGAATTATGGTCACGGTTAGTGTCGCAGTTGCACCAGCGAGGAAGAGCGCTAGGTAAGCCGAGGAATTCTGGCCGGTAAACTCCACGGTCACGATCAGTGCGAAAAGTGGAGCTGCCATGGATGCCGACAGGAAGGCCGCCGCGCCGAGAATCGCAAAGTCGCTCAGCGGAACTGAGGGCATCAATGGCTGTACGAAGCAGCCGACGATAAAACCGCTGAGCGCGCCAAGGGCAAAGCCGGGCGTCAAGAGACCACCGACGGCACCCGAACGGAAAGTAACGAGAACCGCGACAGCTTTCGCAATCAGCAGCATGACCGCAAAACCCAGCAACGGGCGGTCCATGAGAACTGTGGTCGCAGCGATACGACCATTGCCCAAGACTTCTGGAACCCACAGTGAAATCACACCAACCAGCGTGAATGCGAGGGGGATGGCCCAGGCAGAATGCCAGCCAGTCGGTGCTTTGTCCGACATCCGCGAGCTGAGAATGCGAAATGCGTAGCCAATGGCGCCGCAGATAACACCGATAAGCAGTGCTGCCCCGAGGTTGCCCCAGCCGTCTGAGAGATTGATTGGGCTGTAGAGCGGGCTACTTCCGACCACAATGCCCGACGTCACCGTCGCAATGGCCGAACAAGCCAGCACCACCATCACCGCGGTAATGCTCAGTGAGCCCAGCAGAATCTCCAACGAGAAAACCGCTCCAGCCAGCGGGATGTGATAAATCGCCCCCAGGCCGGCACCGGCCGCTGCTGCGACCAGAATACGGCGGTGTAGCGGATCGACGCGTAGTCGATGCGACATCTGTGAGGCCACCATTGCACCTAGCTCACGCGGGGCATTCTCGCGTCCCATGGATGCACCTGCGGCTACGGTCGCCATCTGCAAAAACACATTGACAAGAGTCGACCACACAGGCATGAGACGGCCGTGCATGCCCGCCTCAACGCTTTCAATGGGCTTGGCTTTTGTGCGCAGCGCCGCCCACAGTGGTCCTGCAATCAGGCCCGCTACCACAATTCCGACAAAGCGCTGGAGACCGGTGGTTCCATCGGTCACGACGGCCACGTCACCCTCGTGCTGTCCGTAGACCGCGTACTCGATGCCGTGCATAATCAGTGCGAGGCCGGCTGCTCCGAGCCCTGTCGCAAGTCCAACGATAAGCGTGTAGATGCACAGCCGAATCCAGCTTCCGGGCCCGGGGTAGAGCCCGGATTCCCCCTTGTCCGACTCAGCACTTGCCGAGGCTTCAGAGGACGTCTCTTCAGAATCGGTGTGGCTAGTCTCTTTCAATGTCCAGCTCCCAGTCTTCGTTGTCGCTGATAGCGATCAATAGACGACGCACTGCCATTGCTCGACGGTGCTGAACTCCCTCCAGCTTGTCCAGGGCGCACTCTGGATCCGCGGGTGGTCCCAAATGGGTGCACCCACGTGGGCATTCAGCTGTTGCCGCCTGGATATCTGGAAACGCCGCCAGTAGCGTCTCCGGTGTCACATGAGCCAGGCCAAAGGAACGAATGCCCGGGGTATCAATGATCCACGAGGGCGCGCTGTTTTCGCTTTCCGACGGCAACATCAGCGCCACCGACTGCGTGGAGGTATGGCGGCCCTTACCCACACCACTGACTTCGCCGGTCTCACGGTTGGCTTCGGGAACAATCCGGTTGACGAGGGTTGATTTCCCAACACCGGAATGCCCAACCAAAGCTGTCACTCGTCCGGGAATATCGATGAGCTCTGACAAAGGTGCCAAGTCATCGTTAATACCGCAGACAACGACATCCACTCCGAGTGCGGAAAACTCCCCGGCGAATTCCTCTGGATCAGCCAAATCAGACTTAGTCAGACAGAGCACGGGACGGACACCGCCGGCGTAGGCCGCGACCAGCGCGCGTTCGACAAAACCGGTGCGGGGTTCAGGATCGGCGACTGCACACACAATGAGCAGCAGGCTGGCATTGGCTACGACAATGCGCTCATACGGGTCATTGTCATCAGCGGTGCGGCGCAAAACCGTGCTGCGCTCTGCCAGCTTGACGATGCGGGCCAGTGTGCCCTCACGGCCGCTGACATCGCCGACGACACCGACACGGTCACCGACAACGATATTGGTGCGGCCGAGCTCGCGGGCACGCATGCATGTCACTGCAACATCGGCGTTCCCATCGAGGACTACACCCCAACGACCACGATCCTTGGTCACCACCATGCCCCAGTGGGCATCTGCGTGGCTGGGGCGATCCTTCGTCCGTGGCCGAGACCCTCTACCGGGGCGGATGCGTACATCGGACTCGTCCCATTGCCGTCCACGCCTGCGTGCCGCCACTTCTATTTCCCTGCCTCGGTTCCGTCCTCCATGCCATCAAGTCGAGCTTCGACCGACTTTTCCAACGAGCTAGGGCTGGGGGAGGCCAGTCCGAGCATCTCCAGCCAGCGCAGGTCGAATCCAGGCATGGTCTTAGCGGTGGTACCGATATTTTCGACTTCCACGTCCTCCGTGCGCAGGCCAACAATGGCACCAGCGGTGGCCATTCGATGGTCGGCGTAGCTGTGCCAGAGGCCACCGTGGAGCGCAACGGGGTCGATCGCAATGCCGTCGTCAAGCTCCGTAGCGCGACCGCCGAGGCGGTTGATTTCCGTGGTGAGCGCGGCAAGACGGTTGGTTTCGTGACCGCGTAGGTGGGCGATGCCCGTCAGCTCGGTGCGGGTGGTGGCCAGGGCGGCGATGGCGGCGACCGTTGGGGTCAGCTCGCCAATCTCGGACATGTCCATCGTGATTCCGCGCAGCTCCGACGGCCTTGGACCTACGACGGTGAGGCTGGTGCGGCCACCCTCGTGACGGTTGAACGTCACGGTAGCGCCCATAGCGGTGAGGATCTCGCGGATGCGGTCGCCCGGCTGCGTGGTGTGCTCTGGCCAGTCGGGCACGGTGACGCTGCCACCAGTGACGGCCGCAGCGGCCAGGAAGGCGGCAGCGTTGGACAGGTCGGGCTCGATCTGCCAAGTACGACCCATCATTTCGGTGGGGCGAATGGTGAACGTTGTGCGTGGTCCCTCAGGTGTGTCGGCCGTGGTCTCCTCGATCTGCACACCGGCCTCGCGAAGCATGTCCAGGGTCATGTCAATGTGCGGGCGGGATGGAATCTCACCGGTCGGGCGAAGTACCAGGCCACGGCCATAGCGCGGCGCTGACAGCAACAGGCCAGAGACGAACTGGCTCGAGGCCGAAGCGTCAATTTCCACTTCGCCGCCGATGTCCGGCAGATCTTGCTCTTGGACCGAGTCACCGAGGCGGTTGCCCTGGTTCGGGCCCTGTGGATTGACCGTGAAAGGAAGCCCATTTCCAGTGATGTTCACACCGAGGCTGCGCAGCGCATCCAGCACGGCCGACATCGGGCGAGCCTTGGCCTCTACGTCGCCTTCGAAGAACACCGACCCCTGCGCAAGAGCTGCGATAGGCGGCACGAAGCGCATAACCGTACCTGCAAGGCCACATTCCACGACAGCACCGCGGAGCATGCGTGGAGTGACACGGAGCGTGTGGTTCGGGGCGCCCGAATATGTCGAGTCGGCACTGATGTCAGTTCCCAGGGCCTGCAGTGCGCGAATCATAAGATCGGTATCGCGAGAGCGCAGAGCACCATGGATAACCGATGGTGTCGAAGATAGCGCCGCGATGACAAGAGCACGGTTCGTAATCGACTTCGAGCCGGCAATCTGCACCGTGGCGCTAAAAGGCTGTCGACCGGATTCGGCACCGTCGACACTTACAGTAGGGGCGGACCAATTCTGATTTTGGGAACACACATAACCAATTATGGAACACTTCCACCCCAGACCTCGACTAGAGGGGGAGTCATCGGCACAATCAGTTGGTATGTGTGGTCGTTTCGTCAATTTCACAGTCGCCGAAAAGCTGCTCAGCACCACGGCTGAGATTCCCGGTTTGGCGCCCGTGCGTGCCGACGGCCCGTTGTCCACCTCCCGCTACAACATCGGCCCGACCATGCCAATAGTCGCTCTTGCCCGCGAGCACCCCGGCCGCACAGGAACCATTGCAGCCACCGTGCGCTGGGGTTTAATTCCGCAGTGGGCCCACGAAGTGCCAACGACACCTTTCTTCAACGCCCGTGCGGAAACCTGGCAGTCCAAACCGACTTTCCAGGACGGCCTTCCCTGCGCAATCCCCATGAACGGTTGGTATGAATGGAAAAATCGCCAGCCCTACTTCGTCAGCTTCGGTGATGATGCACCACTTTTCACCGTCGCGGGGCTGTGGGCACGCTGGGGAGATATAGTCTCCGCCACAATTCTCACCACCGACGCCGTGGGACAGCTCGCGGCTCTGCATCATCGTATGCCGCGCGTGCTTGCCGACGATGAAGTCAGCGATTGGCTGGATCTCTCGGCCTGGGCAGCAAACGGAGATGTTGGCGTGACCAGCGCCGAGGTGGTGGAAAAGCTGACCATCCGACCGGTCAACCGCGCCGTCGGCAATGTTGAGAATGAAGGGTCGCACCTGTTGGATGAGCCCGATGGTGCGGTACCCGGCCACAACGAGGAGCTGTTCTAAGGCCGTATCAGCGGGGAGGTTGCAGTAGTAGCCGCAGGATTAGCGGGCGATGTCGGCGACCGTAGCGTCGCAAAGCGAAACCAGATCAGCGGGTGACAGTTCGATGTCCCACCCGCGGCGACCACCGGAGACGAACACAGTGTCGGAGAGAGTGGCTGTTTCATCAATGACGGTGGGGAGCTTGCGGCGACCGCCAAGCGGGGAGATGCCGCCGGGAACGTAGCCGGTGGCAAGCGACGCGTCATGGGGGTCGGACATCGTGGCCTTGGAAGCCCCGATAGCCGCGGCGGCGGCCTTGAGGTTGAGCATTCCGGTGGCGGGGACGACGGCGATGGCCAGCCCAGTGCGTTTGCCGGATAGCTCGACAATGAGAGTTTTGAAGATGCGTTCGGGCTCGACGCCGAGGTGCTCTAGCAGCCAAGATGCGGCCTCTTCGCCGAAGTTGTCGCTGCCGTGGGGAAATTGGTGAACGTGGAAGTCGATTCCGGCGTTCTGACAGAAGGCGATGGCCGGGGTGGCGGCAGCAGATTTTTTGGCGGACTTCTTCGACATAATTTCCCATCGTTGCACACCAGCGCAGTGACGCTACGAAATGCCTGGTGACGGGGTCTGGCCGACTCGTGGGTGAGGATGTTTTAGGATAGGTAGCATGTCAGGTGATCAGACAGGAACATCGGCCATCCGGACTGATGAGTCGGATGAGGAGCTTGCGCAGCGCTTTGAGCGTGATGCCATGCCGCTTTTGGATCAGCTCTATGGAGCGGCGCTGCGGATGACACGCAACCCCGCCGATGCCGAAGACCTGGTGCAGGAGAACTATATAAAGGCTTTTCAGGGCTTCCGCTCCTACAAGCCGGGCACGAATCTGAAAGCGTGGCTCTACCGCATTCTGACGAATGCGTACATCAACAACTACCGCAAGGCGCAGCGTCGTCCTGCCGAGTACGCCACCGATGACATTACGGATTCACAGATCGCGGAAACCGCGTCGCACACTTCGATAGGGCTGCGCTCTGCTGAGGTTGAAGCGCTGGAAAAGCTTCCTGACGAGGAAATTCGTGACGCTTTGATGAGTCTCAAAGAGGATTACCGGATGGTGGTCTACTACGCCGATGTCGAGGGATTGCCCTACAAGGAAATCGCCGAAATCATGGGCACGCCCATCGGAACTGTGATGAGTCGGCTCCACCGTGGAAGAAAACAGCTCCGAGACGCGTTGCACAACGTAGCCGTGGAACGTGGATTCTTGAAAGAAGAGAAGGGAGATTCTCCGCGATGAGCCGAGAGTCGAGCCAAGATATGGAGCAGACGCCAGAGCGCGGGCACGCCTGTGAAGATGCTTTCTGTCAGGATGTCCACTCGCGCCTACACGCATTTTTGGATGGCGAGTGTGATTCGGAGGAGCGCCGCTTTCTCGAGGAACACATTCACAAATGCCCTCAGTGCTTAGAAGAGTTCGGTTCCGAGCAAGCTATCCGACGGCTGCTGCGCCGGTGCTGCCAGCAACCTGCCCCTGAGGACCTCCGCCAGCGCATTACCACCCGTATTCGCGTGTCCTATACGCGGGTGGAGTACCGCAGGTAGTTGCTGGCGGCTGGGTTTCGGCGTGTATTCCTTTGATTCTTAATGCGATGTTGCGTAATGCGGTAATGCGAAATACGGAAAATCCCAGGTCACGGAGATGTGGCCTGGGATATTTTTGTGGAATTATTTGTGGAGCTAAGGGGAATCGAACCCCTGGCCTTCGCATTGCGAACGCGACGCTCTACCAACTGAGCTATAGCCCCATTGCTTTCGAGCAACCTAGCTGGAGCTCCTGTAAAAGCTCTATTTTTAGACGTTACTCCCGGTGGGGTTTGGGCTCCAAACTCGCTGGTAGTGATCTGGCGGATGGTTAATCCTGAAAAGCGAGGATGGGGTATCGCAGAGGTATCGAAAAAGTGCAGAAAGTGACTAGGTTTATGACAAAAAACGCGGGTGAATTCAATTCACGTGTCATAAACCTAGTCACTTTTAGCCCTGCCACCCGTTGAGCTCTCCATTGGAGACACAAAAAACTCCACCCCGTCCTTCGGTGCAATACCGAGTTGTGCCGGGGTGGAGTGAGATGTCTTAGCCGGTGATGGCTAAGACTGCTGCAACTAAGGGCAACTTAGCTGTTCGGACGCTTGCCGTGGTTAGCCTTGTTCTTACGGCGGTCCTTGCGCTTACGGCCACGCTTGCTCATAGCTGGGCTCTCTTTCTATCGGGTTAAACAGGTATCAACCGGTATAGATTACACGGTAAGGGGGTAAGTCTTTTAATTAGACTGCGGTGCTGGTGCGAGTGCGACGAGTACGGCCGCGGTTGCGACGGCGCTTCAGTGCGCGACGCTCGTCCTCGCTCATGCCGCCCCAGACACCTGCATCCTGGCCGGTCTCAAGTGCCCAAGCCAGGCACTGAGCGGTAACGGGGCAGCGGTTGCAAACGACCTTGGCCTTAGCAATCTGGGCGAGAGCCGGGCCGGAGTTACCGACCGGGAAGAACAGCTCCGGATCCTCTTCACGACAAACGGCCTTGTGACGCCAATCCATGACAAACTCCTAAAACATTACGAGCCCCGGGTGAGGGCAGGGTTAAATTTCCTTGCGGGAAGGCAGCTCCGGAAATGGATTTCGTCAGACACGACAAATCGCCGTATCTCAACGAGGGTTGGGGTTCATTCCCGGTTGCCCAGGGGTATTAGGCATCTTGGGAGGGGCTACCTGTTGCATCGACTATGCGACGTGAAGGGTAGTGGGGACTCACCAAAGAGTTTGCGCCTAAAAAGGCGAGACTTGCATGGTTGCACATCCAGTGAACTGCGTGCCTGTCTCGCTGACGATTTACATGTTTTCACGACTGGAGCAGTTCGTAAAGAGCAAAATGAATAAAAGTGCCAAACCTCACAGAAAAGTGAAGTTTTGGTTAAAACGCCAGGTCAAAACTAGCCCCTTGTGGGGGTGATTTTAGTTTTGGTAATTGCAGTAGTAAGGGTGTATGGCGCGTTTTTGTTGGCTTGTCAGTAAACAGTTGCAGCTTAAGCCGGGTTTGCCTCGGTCTTTTGGCTAGTACTGAACAGGCGGCGTGTGCGATCCATGGCCTTTTTGGTCACCACAACGAGCAAGCGCTCGTCCACGGGGCGGGTAGCGACCTTCTTGGTGAACTGGTCCTCGGTGTAATCGTCGGCACGCGCCACAAAATTGATTGCGCCTTGCTTAACGCGGATGTTGAGGCAGTCGCACTGATCGATGTACTCGCCGTCCAGCTGGAGACGAAGTGGAGCAGTAGCGGTGAGCTGGATGCACTGAGCGTTGTCAACGCGTCGTTCGCGGGCTTCTATGTGGAAGGGGGAGCGCAGTCGGGTGAAGAAACCGGCCAAATTGGCTGCGGCGACAAGCCCCGTCACTCCCTTTAAAGAAGTGAAGCCATAAAACCCCAGACCCCTGCGCAGTGACACAGTGGGGTTGGTGACGATGGGGAGGTCGCCGAGGAATGTCCATGGATTGGAGTTGGACACCACAGCCATTGCGAGATCGCGGCCAAATTCCTTGCCGTCGATAGTTGCGGTGATTTGTGGCGGGCTTTTGCGCAACTCGTTCCATGCGGTGAAAATTGCCGGCAAATAGCGCACGGCTTTGGCGCGGGTACCGTTATGTCGGAGCTGTTCCATGGTGGAAATGACTTCCGCGTCGATGCCGATACCGGCATTGACGACGAAGCATCGCTCTGCTGCATGTCCAACGCTAATAGCGCTGCGGGTTCGGGAGCGCAGCAGGCTTGCGATGTACCACGCGGCATCTACGGGGTCGCGGGGAATGCCCAACGCACCTGCCAAGACGTTGGCGCTGCCGGTCGGAATTGTCGCGATGGCAGGCAGTTCCGTGGCAGACAGTGCGGAGAATGGGGCGGAGTCCATGAGCCCATTGACAATCTCGTTAATGGTTCCGTCGCCGCCGAGAGAAATAATGACGTCGTAATCGCGAACCGTTATTCCCGCCACCATTTCCTCAGCATGGCCGGGGTAAGCGGTGAACATGGATGTCAAGCGGATCCCCTCGACTGAGCGAAGCGCCCGCACAATGCTGGGCATGCGTCGAGCAGAGTTACTGGTCGAATTCGGATTGGAGATTAGCAACGCACGCACAGGCACCAAGAGTAGTGCATGAACAGACTTGTGATGGGTGCATTGGTCGACTTGCCTCCAGGGTGTATTCATCGGTTCCCGCCGGGCTAACATGTAGGGCGTGAGTAACCAGAAAAACAGCAGCAATGCGTCCAAATCGCGTACTACTGACCAGCTTGCGGTAACTGATGGGCCGATGGCCGCACCTCAGGTTGTCATGGTCGGTGCGTGGATCGGTGTCGCCGAATGTGCCCTCGGTCTGGGCTACGGAGTCTTCCTTCTGATTCGTGATTTGATGGGGTACCGCGACGAGGCCGCGGTCATTTCCGGTTGGGGTACCGCGCTGTGGTTCTTTCTCATTTTTGGCTCGGTTCTCGCTGGTGCGATTATGTTGCTGCGTGGCGCCCGTTGGGGGCGCGGACCGATTATTATGCTCAACCTCTGCTTGCTGGGTGTGGCCTATTACATGTTCCGCTCGAGCGCTTTTCTGCTGGCTCTGCCGACAGCGGCAGCTTCAATTGCGGCGCTGGTCTGTATGTTTAGTCCGAAGGCGATTGACTGGGCTGCCCGCTCTTTTTAAATTTCGATGACGAACGCGTCGACTGACTCACCGCGCTGGACCAGTAGCGTGTCACCGACAACCGCAAGGCGCACGGGCAGTTCCGGCTTGTCCGCATCATTTGCTTGAGTGGACTTCGCAGCTGCAGGCAACGGGAGTGTGCCGATAATTTCGAGAGTTGAGGCATTCAATACCGCAACTCCGTCAGCGACTGGCATGAAAACATGCTCACCCCATGGAGCTGGGGTCCCTGTGGCCTCAGGAAACTCGAAATCCGGTGCCAGGGTGCTCGGACGGAAGCCAAGTAATCCACGTGGCGACCACCACGTCATGTGATGGGGGAGATCCGTTGTAAAAGGCGCACGCGGGGCATCGCCGTCGGAGTTAGCTTCAGCCGGTGCTGGACGCAGGGTAGTCTCACCCAGCGCCAATTCAGTTAGCATCGTGCCGTCCATACGAAAAACGCGGATGCGATTGTCTGTCAGTACCGCTGCCGTGTCCTGGCCAATCGATACCAGCGACATATCTGCAGTTACTGAACCAAGGTCAATATCGCTCTTGACCTCTGGTTTCCGCGATTCCTCCGGATTTGCCACCTGCATGACCAGACGTCCGTGACCATCGCAGTTGTTTACAACGGCCAGCAGCTCCACGCGTGTGAGCGCACTGATAATCGAACACTCTGGATGTGGCTGCATCTTCGGTTCCGGAGATGCTGGAACCTTGCCGTACTCGACTACGCGGACCAAGTCAGAGCGCCACAGCTCCAGGAATCCAGAGTCGTAGACACCCGCGTATGAATTCGAGCGCACGGCGGCAGGGCTGTCAGCAGCAATCGATTTTCGGGTCGCGACATACTGCCCCGAATCGGGTTTGAGTGCAACGGTCTCACCGCAGCCAGCTGCCCCACGAAAAGTCGCGAAAACTTGGCCATCACTGCCCGAGAGCGCACACAGCGGAATATCTCGCCGATAGTGCCAGCGCTCCGTGCCGTCGTTAAGCGAGATAGCACGCACGCCCCGGTCCTCAGCAACGATGAGAGAGTTGTCCATCACCAGCGGCGCCGGAGAGATGGTGTGCGTGCTTGTGCTTGCCGACGATTCGGCGGACCACACCGGCCGGAGAGTATGTGGCATTGCCTCCGGATCGTTCGCAGTCGGGGCTTGCATTGCCGAGCCGGCAGAAGCCGTCGTTTCAGTGCGATCGACCTTGCGGGCCGGGGAAGCGCCCCATGTCCAACCGATGACTAGCACTACGGCGATGATGAGAATGACTGATGCGATTCGATTTCGACGCAGTCGGGTCTCTGCAGTGGTGGGCTCAGCGTTGGCTTGTGGTGACTGCGGCACGGTTGGAATGTCCTGTCGACGAGTGGTCGTGGAGAGAAGTAAGGCGGGGGAGTTGGCACGCGCAGCAGCTTAGCTGCGACGATGAGAATTGGAGTGGCCGTCCCGCCTTGAGTTTCGTCCTTGGCCGCGATTGCGATGATGAGGCTGTGAGCGGTTGTTTCGCGGACCTCTTCCGCCACGCCCGCGAGGTGGTCGGGAACCCAACACCGGGCGGGCTGGCCCGATCTTCTCATCGATTCCCTCGGGGATATCAAGAGCTTCGGCGAGCTCGGGGGAGGTGGAAAACCACGTCGGAATCTCGGCCATGTCCAGGTCGAGAGCATCTGAAATAGCCTTCCACTTTGCGGTCTCATCCCAGCCGACGAGTGTAACGGCGACACCGCTGTGTCCCGCGCGTCCGGTGCGGCCGATGCGGTGGACATAAGTCATTTCGTCATCGGGCACCTGGTGGTTGATGACGTGGGTGACATCGTCGATGTCGATACCGCGAGCCGCGACATCGGTTGCGACCAGAACGTCGACGTCGCCATTGCGGAACGCCGTCAGTGAGCGCTCACGTGCAGGCTGGCCCATATCGCCGTGGACGGCGGTGACCAGGAAGCCCCGCTCGCCGAGCTGCTCAGCAACGGAGGCGGCACCACGCTTCGTACGGGCAAAAATGATGGTGCGACCACGACCGTTGGCTTGCAGGATGCGGGCAATGACTGAAACCTTATCCATTTGGTGCGATTGGAAAACAATCTGCTTAGTGGTCTCATGGACTGTGGCCTCTTCCTCGCCTGATTCCGCGCGGATGTGCACCGGGCGATTCATAAAGGTACGTGCGAGAGTCAGAATTGGGCCCGGCATTGTTGCCGAGAAGAGCATGGTCTGACGTTCATCCGGCACCGCAGCCAGAATCTTCTCGATGTCCGGCAGGAAACCCAAGTCGAGCATTTCGTCGGCCTCGTCGAGAACCAAAATCTTTACGCCTGACAGCTCTAGATTATTGCGCTGGTAAAGATCGATGAGGCGGCCCGGAGTGCCGACGATGATGTCCACGCCGCGGTCTAGCTGTTCAATCTGTTCCTCATAGGGGCGGCCACCGTAAATGGTGCATACACGCAGATTGGTTGAGTGCGCAGCGCGGGCTAAGTCCTCGCCGACCTGCATGCATAGCTCACGAGTGGGAACGACGATGATTGCGCGGGCAGTGCCATCCGGTTCTGGAATGCGGGCGTCATCAAAGACGCGGTCAATGAGGGGGACACCAAAACCAAGAGTTTTTCCCATGCCAGTCCGGGCTTGGCCGATGATGTCCGTGCCGTCGAGCGCCAAGGGCAGCGTCAGTTCCTGGATGGCAAATGTGCGGTTGATTCCTTCGTCGGCGAGTGCGTCGCAGATTTCCGCGGCGACCCCCAATTCGACGAATGTCGGGGACTGGGACTCTGCCACGGCGACTCCTTTGCTGTTTGTAACCTCACGTGACACGACGGCTTAATCGGTCTCTCTAATCCTAGCCGCTTTGGGAATGGTTATGATGTCACCTATGGACATCACTATTGGATTTGCAGACAATACGCGTGAGCTGAGCATTGAAAACGTCGCTGGTGGCGAGGAGGTCAAGGCTGCGATCTCCCAGAAGCTGGCTGCTGGCGAAGGTGTGATTGAGCTCAGTGACGGCGCTGGTCAGGAGTACCTGATTAATGCTGACAAGGTCGCCTACGTCCGTACCGGTAATAACGCAGACCGTAAGGTTGGCTTCTTCGCCTAATGACGCAAGAACCCTTTCTCGTACGCATTGCAAGGAGTTGGGGGTGGCGAGCCTATGCCATCCCCGTACTTGTGGTGCTCACAGTCATCATTCTCTTCGATATCTTCACTGCTGAAGATGATTCTTCAGGTTCCGACAATGGCACTGTCGCCTCGCAGAGTGGCAATATTCGCCCTGGTCCGGTGCCCGGTGAGGGGTACGGTGATGGCTACGAGGGAGGACAGTTGCCACCTGGTCCGGCCTTTGCCACGGAACCCTCGGGAAATTTTAAAGATGTCACCGTGGCGCATCCCCGTGTCGGGGAGGGGCGTCGCAATGCGATCAGGTATTCCGTGGAAATTGAAGACAACATTGATGTTCCTTCGATTGGTGGCGAGCGCGCCTTTGCGGAGACGGTGAACTCGATTCTGGCCGATCCACGTGGCTGGACAGCTGATCCAGATTTTTCCTTCGAGGCGGTACCTAGCGACCAGAATCCGACGATTGTCGTGCAGCTTTCCGCGACTGGAACCGCGCATCAGCTGTGCGGAAACACCTTGGGAATGGAGACCTCCTGTTACCTGTCTGGGCAGCGGGAAGGTGAGCCAGGGCGCGTGGTTGTCAGTATCGCCCGGTGGGTTCGAGGTGCCCTGCCTTTTGAGGGGGACCTGGGATTGTATCGCCAATACCTTATTAATCACGAGGTTGGTCACGGACTTGGGTACGCGGTTCACGAGCCCTGCCCGAGGGACGGCGGTATCGCGCCAATCATGATGCAGCAGACCCTGAGTGTGTCGAACGATGAACTGCATGAAATCGACAGCAGCGAGGTCTATCAGATCGATGGCAAGACGTGTTCTGTCAACGGCTGGCCGTATCCATTTGGGGCGGACGACGATACGGCCGCACCGACTCAGAAAGCAAGGTAGTAGCAGATTATGATTGCCACTCCTCCCGACCGTGTTTTAGAGGCCTTTGGTGCCGAGGGCGAACCGCATCGTGCCGGGCGAGCTTGGGACAATGGCTGGGTCTACGACGATTCCATTGTCCTTTCGCCGGTACATAATTCGGCGCAGGCGCTGTGGTCAGCAAAGGTTCGCAGCGCGCTAGATGTCGATGGCGTCCGAGTAGCGAAATCCGTGCGTACCAGTGACGGTCGTTTGGTCATTGCTGGGTGGCAGGCCCGTCATTTCATCCCGGGGGGATTCGCGCCACGTGCCGATGAAACCATTGTTGCCGCTGGTCGCGTGGAAGAGTCGCTTGCCAGTATTGAACGGCCGCAGTTCCTCCTTGATAAGGAGCCCGATTACTTCGTCATGTGTAATCGCGCAGCTTGGGAATCTGACCCAATCGGCATCCTCGAGCAGGTTCTTGACGCGGATAGCGTCCCCCGCGCCGATTGCGCCGAGGCTCTCACGATCTCCGGTGATCTTCTCCAGTTGCGGGCAGAGATGGTTGTGCCAACGGAGCTTCTGCAGGTCTGTCACACAGACCTCGTCGGCACGCTGCTTTACGACGGCACGGCCGCCCCAGTTCTCACCGATATCGTGCCAGCATGGCGTGTCCGTGGTTGGACAGCTGCCTTAGCGGCAGTGGATTGTCTGTCCATGATGGGTGCTGATGAAGAGCTACTGCGGCGCTTCGATCATTTGCCGGATTTCGGTCAGTTGCTCGTTCGTGCGATGTGCTATCGACTTTTTGTCCACGCTGTTAGTCCGGAATCGCAGCCGGGTGCGTATCGAGGTCTGTTCCGCGCGGCTTCGCTAGTTCGCGCATTTGTGTCTAAGTAGCGCCGGGCAGTATTTACAGGCGTTTTTTGGGGCGGGGGTATTTTCTCCCAGTTTCGAATGGGCGTTCGAGTGTTGGTCCGGGGGTTGTGCCACAATGGTGCACATGAACGTAGATGGAATGCCGAAGGTTCGGTTCGTCCAGGAGGAACCTCCTCGTCGTCGGCAGTGGTTGGGTACTGCGGTAGAGGCGCTTTTCCCTTCCCATAATCAGGCGCTCGTGGTAGAGAACAAGCTTGTAAACCAGTCTGTTGTGCGCGTTTTAGGCGGCCCAGGGACTGGCAAGAGTTCGCTGCTGGCAGATCTCGCGGTGGACTACCTGCAGGCGGGCATTCCGGCGGACAGCATTTTGGTGGTGTCGCAGTCAAAAGAGGCCGCCGCGGAATTGAGGCGGGATATTGACAGGCGTTTTTCCTCTGAACTGGGGGAAGGCGGTTCGTTCGGGGCAGGTCAAGGTGGCATGGTGCGTGCCGTGCATTCACTTGCCTATGCAGTAGTACGTGATGCCGCCGTCAGTCGGGGAGAGCCTGAACCATCGTTGACCACAGGTGCACGACAAGATGCTGTCGTGCGGCAGCTTTTGGCCGGTCATGCGGAAGATGGTGGTGCGTATTGGCCAGAGCGGTTGCGCCCGGCTCTTCCATTAGTCGGTTTTTCCCGTGCGGTTCGTGACTTTCTGCTGCGTGCAGCTGAGCGGGGGATTGATGCCCCGAGGCTTCAGCAGCTCGGCGTGGACCATGGCATTGAGTCGTGGTGTGCGGCTGGCAAGTTTATGGCGGAGTATCAGCAGACTATGCGGTTGGCGTGGGAGCCCAGCCTGAACGCTGCAGAGATTGTCTCTGCGGCATTGATGGAGCTGGATGCAGACGCGCAAGCACTGGCTCGGTGGGGAAAGTCGGTGGTGCTGGTCGATGATGCTGAACACCTATCGCCGGAGGCTGCGCGTCTTGTGGATCGGTTTGTGTCGCAGGCGGCGGTGGCCGTCATTACTGGTGATGAAGATCAATCGGTATTTCACTTCCGCGGTGCTAATAATGACTATCTCCGGGGGATTGGTGAGGCCGAGTACAAGGCAATCCACTTGCAGCAGTCTTACCGCTGTAACGCTGATATCGCGGATTTAGTCAACGCAGTTTCTCAGCGCTTGCCTAAGGCTCCTGCATACCGTGGCATTGTTGGTTCAGTTGGAGCACAAGAAGTTAGTGAATCCGAAGTTGGAAACAACAGCGAGACCGTCGCAGCGGAAAACTCGTACGCAGCTAAAAGTGCAGTAAAAATAGCTATTCATCCCTCTGAACGTGCACAGCGAGCCACAGTCGCGGACTACTTCCGGCGCCTTCATATTGACGAGGGCGTGGCATGGAAGGATATGGCGGTCATCGTCCGGTCCGGTGCAGGGGAGTCCTCTCTGTTCCGTGCATTGTCGCGTGCGGGGGTGCCTGTGCAGATTGACCCAACGGACATCGTGCTAAGTCATCAGCGATTGGTGCGAGCGCTGATGGTGGCGTTGCGGGCAACTATGAACCAGCTCGATGACGTGGAGTGGGACGAGTTTCTCTCCGGCCCACTGGTCAACATGGATCCGATTGTCAAAGAGCGTCTGCTGCGCGGAATCCGAAAGGCCGACCTGTTCGGTGGGGCCGCGATGACTCAGCTCATCGGAATCTTGAAGGCAGATGGTCTCACAACTGAGCAGCTGGAGCTTATTGAGTCTCTGTCGCAGCGTGAACGTCAGGCGCTGCAGGTGCCGCTGGATCTGTTGAGCGCAGCGCGTGAAGCGTTGCGTGATGGTGTGGAAGCAACTTTGTGGGCAATTTGGCAGTCCACGGGTTTGGCAGACCATCTGGTGGCGGCATCGTTGCGCGGCGGTACAGCTGGAGCATCGGCTGACCGCGACTTGGATGCTGTGATGGCACTGTTCGACTTTGCTGGTGACCGTGTGGAGCTGAATCCAAAGCTGACGGTTGACGGTTTTATCGCTTCTGTGGAAGAGCAGGAGCTGCCCATCGGCGCACGTGACCGTAGCGGGGTAGAGCGCGACGCCGTGCGCATTCTCTCAGCGCATGCGGCTCTGGGCAGGCAGTGGAAGGCAGTAGCAGTTGTCGGAGTACAGGAAGGCCTGTGGCCCAGCCTCGGTGTGACTGGCTCGGTGATGAAGCAGAACGAGTTCATCGGTCTCGTCGACCACGGGATTGAACCGCGGGAGTACATCAATTCCATGGCGGATGCGCTAGCGGAGGAACGTCGTTTGCTGCACGTCGCGGTATCACGGGCGAGCGACAGGGTACTGCTGACCGCAGTCGATTCTCCTGATGATGTTGGAGTTCCCAGTCCGTTTGTTATCGAGCTCGTTGAAAAGCTCGGTAATTCGGCGACGGAGCTGGCGAAGCAGTCGGAAGCCTCTTCGGCTGCGAACGGAGTCGGGGCTACGGCTAATGAAGCAAACGCCGGCAATTCGGATGTTGCAGAGGCAGAAGATTCCAAATGGGCCGGTGAAGGCCTGCCACGGGTGCTCTCTGTGGAGTCACTGCTGGCAGAACTGCGTGCAGCCGTAGTAGACGATGCGGAGACTGAGACGCGGCGTCGACAAGCTGCACGTCAACTCGCGCGATTGGCACAGGTTGAGGTTGCTGGCGCACATCCGGACACCTGGTGGGGGCTCCGTGCACCGTCGACCTCGAAGCCGGTAAATGACAAGAAGCCGATGAGAATCAACCCTTCCAAGGTGGAAGCAACCCTGAGTTGCCCGCTGAAGGCCATGCTGGATAAATCAGCACCGACATCGGCCATGTATTTGGGCTCTCTACTTCATCAGGCGGTAGAAGCCGTAGCCAAGGGAGTGACTGTGCCTGAGGCGCAGTCCGAAATCCGGCGTGTTTTTGGTGACCTGTCCGATGATCCGGAGTGGCGTAAGCGTACTGAGGAAGAGACCTGGTTGACAGCGCTGGAGGATTGGCAGCGGTGGATTGAGACTAAGAAAGATATCGGGACCGAGGTTCCGGTAAAAGTCACCATCAACGATGACATCGTGATTGTCGGACGAATCGACCGGTTGATTGAAGACGCTGATGGTGCAGTTCAAATCGTCGATATTAAAACCGGTAAGACAGCGCCCTCCGGTAAAGAAGTCGAAGAACACGCACAGCTAGCTACATATCAGCTGGCGTTGTCGAAGGGGAAGCTCGTTGAAAGCGGAGATGGGCTTGCTGTGGACAACGGCGAAGGCATTGAACAATCGGGGGCATACCTGGTATTTCCGCGAAAGTCACACAATAAGACCATTATCACTAGCCGAGAACAGTCAAAGCTCACGGAAGACAAGTTGGCTGACTGGGAGCGTCGCGTGGAGCAGGTAGCACGTGCGACGTCTGGCCCGCGTGCCTTGGCGCTCGCTGGTGATCATTGCAAGTTCTGCACGCTTTCGAAGGCGTGCCCGGCAGCAGAAGGGAATCGGTAGTCATGTCGGAGGAACGAACCATCATTGATCCCGTCACCCTGTCGGAGATGATGGGCCAGGACTTTCCGCCCACCCCGCAACAAGCGGCGGTAATCGGTGCACCGATGGAACCAATGCTTGTTGTCGCCGGTGCCGGTGCTGGTAAAACAGCGACAATGGCTTCCCGTGTCGTGTGGTTGGTCGCCAATGGCTTTATCCGCCCAGAAGAAGTTCTAGGCTTGACCTTCACCAGGAAGGCAGCGCGCGAGCTCGGCGTCCGTATCCGCCAACAGCTTAATGCGCTTGCTTCCTCTGCCGCATTTCGTGCACAGGCTTCACCAGAGGTACTAGCAAGCCTCGAGGTCATTGCCCCAACCACGCTTACTTACGATGCCTATGCCTCTGAAGTCGTGAGCAATTATGGTCTTTTGCTGCCGACGGAGCCGGGGGTCACCATTATGGATGGCGCGACGCAGTGGCAGTTGGCCTGGGAAACTGCTCGTAATGTGAAGGAAATTGATGTCGATATTGCACCATCGACGCTGGCCAGCCGCATTATTGAGCTGGGGTCGAACATCGACTCGAACCTTTCTTCACCGCAGGCGATTCGCGAGGAAACCGAAGCGTTCATCAGCAATATTGAGCAGACCCCGCAGAAGGGTAAACGCGAGGGGCTAATTGGCGATCTACAGGGCATCGTCGATAAGCAGCGGGAGAGATTAGAGATTTTGCCGCTGGTAGAACAGGTTCGAGCTCGGTGCAATGAAGAAAATGTCGCCACCTTCGGTATGCAGATGGCTCGTGCGGCCCGGCTAGCCACCGACTTCGCGGAAGTCGGGGAGGATGAGCGGCGTCGCTTTAAGATCATCATGCTCGACGAGTACCAGGACACGTCGCACACACAGCGGCTGTTCCTGCGTGCGCTGTTCTCCGGTGGTTGTGTCACCGCTGTCGGCGATCCGATGCAGGCAATTTATGGCTGGCGAGGAGCAACTGCCGAAAACCTTGTGCAGTTTGTCAATGATTTTCCGCGGTCAGATGGGCAGCCAGCGGAGAAAAAGCAACTGACCATTTCTTGGCGAAATCCGCAGTCAGTTCTGCAGCTTGCTAACGCAGTCTCCGACCGTGCTTTCGCGGGGCAGGCTCGTACGGTAGAGGCACTGGATGCCGGTCCAAAAGCAGGTCAGGGCGAAGTGCAGCTTGCTTTCACCGCAACCGGTGCGGAAGAAGTTGCATACATCGCAGATTGCATGGAGGCGCAATTACGCGAATGTGAAGCAGCTGGCAACAAGCTCGATGCCGCCATCCTAGTTCGGACAAATGCTGAATCGGCTGTCTATTTAGATGCACTGTCTGAGCGGGGTGTGCCTGCAATCATTGTGGGACTCGCTGGATTGCTGCATTTGCCCGAGATCATGGATATCACCTCGGTGATGAAGATATTGGTCGACCCCAGTTCAGACCAGGATGCTCTGCGTCTGCTGCTCAGCCCACAGTTCAATTTGGGTGCCGCAGACGTGGAGGCACTTCGCACTCGTGTAGACCAGCTGGCAATGGCAGGCAAGGACGAGTTGGCCCGAAAGAAGGGCAACGTCGAAGAGACTTCAGACTCCTCACCGCTTTCCCAGCTCGCTCGCCAGTATGACAAGCTCGTGGTAGATGCCGAAGCAGCATCGTCCGCGGTGGGGCTGGGGCACGCCATCGCCGACCCGGATATTCGTTTTTACGACGGCACCCCGCTGGCGCGCGGCAGTGTGGAAAAAAATGGGCGGTTGGTCTGCAGCGAGTCACTGAACTACACAGATGAAGCAATGGCGCGCATCGCACAGTTGGGTGCAAGCCTACGAAAACTACGTCGGTTCTCGCTGAATAAGCCTCTGCCGGAACTGGTCGAGGACATCGCTACCGAGTTTGGAATTCGCGTAGAAGCGGCGGCTGGACAGTACGGTTCCGCTACCGCGATAACCAGGCCGACGACTGCGCATCTGGATAGGTTTGTCGATATCGCTGCGACGTATTCGCAAAATATCTCGGACGATGTGACAGGGTTTTTGAACTATCTGGAATTCGCTGTTGAACACGATGACGGTTTGGAACGGGCACCTATGAACATGCCGGAAAACTGCGTCCAAATCATGACTATGCACAAGTCAAAGGGGCTGGAGTGGGAAACGGTTGCCGTTCCGGGCATCACCACCAGCAAGTTCGACAAAGTTGATTTGTCATCGTGGCTCACCAATTCAGTTCAGCTGCCTCCTGGTGCAATTACTCAAGTGGATCCGTTAACGGCTAGTGCAGAAACAACAGAGGATGCAACACAGCTTGCAGCAGACGATTGGGCTCCTGTCGCTGATTCTGTCGATAGCAATGCCCCCGAACTGGACATATCAGGCGCAGATAACCAGACCGACCTCAACAAGGTGATTAAAGCCTACAAGGAAGAGCTACGAGAAGTGGAAAGGGAAGAAAAACAGCGCCTCTTCTACGTTGCCATGACTCGCTCTGCAAAAAAGCTCATTATTACTGCAAGCAGGCGGCCTAATCCGAGCTTGAAGAACCCCACTGACGTGTCGGCAGACTTCGCAGCCATCGCCACGCAATTCAGTGACTATGTGGTGTCGTGGACTGATGGGGAGGACCCTGAGGTAGAGGAAACCGAAGTCGATCTGAACTGCGACACTGCGGTTGATGGGGTGGTCTGGCCCGTTGATACGCTGGGGAACCGCCGAGATAGGGTGCAGCGAGCAGCCGAAAGCGTCATGCAGTACATGGGCGAGAACCAGGATGAGCGTCCTATTGCAGGTGACCTGTCTGAGGTATGGGAAACGGAAACGACCATTCTCGTGGATGAAATCCTTCGGGCTAAGGCCGCGGAGATTCATCTACCAATGCCGACAAGCATGTCCACAAGCGAATACCAAGCCATGATTGCGGATCCGGTCGCGTTTGCTCGTCGGAAAGCACGCCCGGTGCCGTTTAAGCCAAACCGATTCGCCCGCCGAGGTACGGCATTCCACGCTTGGTTGGAGAATCGCTTCGGTGCACACAGCCTGCTGGACGATGAGGATCTGTTCGGGGATCAACTGGATGACTTCCTCGGCACAGAACAAGTCGCGTCCGAACGCGAACTTGAGAAGTTGAAGGCGAATTTCGAGGCATCCGAGTGGGCTGACCGCACGCCAGTGCATGTGGAAGTGCCGTTTGAAATTGCTATTGGGCAACGGCGGGTCGTCGGCCGAATCGACGCGGTGTTTAAGGACAACGGGAAGTGGAGCGTCATTGACTGGAAGACAGGCCAGATGCCACGCGGAAAGGAAAGGGAAGTAGCGGCGCTACAGCTGGCGATTTACCGCCTGGCGTGGTCGGATAGGCTGCGCGAGATGGGAATGGAAACGGCCCCCGAAGACATTGAAGCCGGGTTCTTCTATGTTTCGACAGGACGAACGCTAATACCAGATGAAGCGCTACTGCCAAGCAGGATAGAGTTGGACAGGAAAATGCGCGAGCTGATTGGATAATCATCTACGTATGTAACTGCCGCGTGGCCGTGGCCAGTTATCCAGGTGAAAGCAGCAGTTTGTATGCGCTATTTTTCACCTGGAGGAGTTTTCATGAAAGGCAGGCGAGGAGCGGTTGCGTAATCCAATTCGGAAATCTTCGGGATACGAAGCCGGGCTCAATGATCTTCCCGGGCATGCACTGCTGGGAGTCATTGGGCTGCCTGAGTCCGCGCCGAAGAATCCTTGGCGGCTAATCATACGTCGTTTGAACTACGCCGTGTTTTTGCTGCTGATTGCATCCGTCGTGGTCTACTACGACCGCAACGGATATACGGAGCCTCTCACCTTCATCGATGCGGTGTATTACTCGGCTGTCAGCCTGTCGACGACGGGCTACGGTGACATCACGCCGGTGACACAGAGGGCTCGATTACTCAATATTTTGATCGTTACGCCACTGCGTGTGGCCTTCCTTGCTCTCTTGGTCGGTACTACTCTGACCGTTTTGACCCAAGAGTCTCGGAAAACCCTGCAAATTCAGCGCTGGAGGAGACAGTTGCGCAACCACACCGTCGTTATCGGATACGGCACCAAGGGTCGTTCTGCCATTGCAGCTCTTCTCGCGGACGGCGTAGATCCGGCAGAAATCGTTGTCATTGATACGGACAAGGAAGCACTTGACCACGCTTCGAATCAAGGCTTGGCGACGGTGCATGGGTCGGCTACTAAATCCGATGTGCTGAAGTTAGCTGGTATTCAGCGTGCCCGCTCTATAGTCGTTGCACCGAACAAAGATGACACAGCGGTGCTGGTCACGTTGTCTGTCCGCGAGTTGGCACCGGGTGCCTCAATTGTGGCTTCAGTGCGTGAATCAGAAAACCGCCACTTGTTGACGCAGTCAGGTGCAGACCAAGTGGTCATTTCTTCTGAAACCGCCGGCCGAATGCTGGGGCTGGCCACGGTGACTCCTTCGGTGGTGGAGATGATGGAAGACCTCCTGAGCCCGGATGAAGGATTCTCTGTTGCAGAGAGGCTCGTCACCGAAGAGGAAATCGGTGCCAGCCCACGGCACCTCGCGGATATTGCACTCGGTGTGGTGCGCTCGGGTGAGCTGTACCGAATTGATTCACCGGAGTGTGAATCGGTGGAGCCAGGCGACCGGCTGCTGTACGTCCGCCGTGTCTACAGCAATGACGAATAGCACTCGACCAGTTTAAAAATGGGGTCTAACAACTTTTGACTTACTCAGAGGCGGATGTGAACGAGCCGGAATATCTAGCTGGGCTGGATCCAGATCAGCGCGAGGCAGCCACGGCTCCGATGGGGCCGGTGTGCATTCTTGCCGGAGCCGGTACAGGTAAGACCCGAACAATTACTCATCGCATCAAGTACCTCATTGACCAGGGGTTTGTGCAGCCGCAGAAGGTATTAGCGGTGACATTTACCTCGCGTGCCGCAGGGGAGATGCGCGACCGCCTGGCAAAGATGGGAACGCCTGGAGTCCAGGCGCGTACTTTCCACTCGGCATCACTTCGCCAGCTGCGCTACTTCTGGCCCCAAGTCGCCGGTGATATGCCCTGGCAGCTGTTGGATGACAAGAAATTCCGTGTTGTCGCCCAAGCAGTACGTCGAGTGGGCCTGGACACCTCTAAGGAAACAATCCGAGATGTCATGGGCGAGATTGAGTGGGCGAAGGCCACTCTGGCCGGTGCGGATCAGTACCAAGCCGCGCTGCGGGAGCATGGGCGCACGGCGCCTCTGTCTGCGGAGAAAATTGTCGATTGTTATCGCGCTTACGAGGACATAAAAACCACCCCGGACGGGCTATTGCTCGACTTCGACGACCTACTCATTCACACCGCCGGTGCGATGGAGAATTCCCGTGCAGTGGCGGAGGAATTCCGCAACCAGTATCGGTGCTTCGTCGTCGATGAGTACCAGGATGTCACCCCGTTACAGCAGCGAGTTCTCAACGCCTGGTTGGGAGACCGTGACAACCTGACAGTTGTCGGGGACGCCAACCAGACGATTTACTCTTTCACAGGTGCGACTCCGCAATACCTGATGAACTTCTCTCGGGACTACCCGGAAGCCACAGTGGTCCGCCTGCAGCGGGACTACCGATCGACCCCACAGGTCGTCGAGCTGGCCAACAATGTCATCGGCCGTGCGCAGGGACGTATCGCCGGCTCGCGGCTAAAGCTGATTGGGCAGCGTGAAGACGGCCCGGAGCCGACTTTCAATCAGTACGACGATGAGCCGATGGAAGCTCGCGCGACCGCGCGCAGCATCAAGCGACTTATCGACGCGGGTACGCCGGCATCGGAGATTGCCGTTTTGTACCGCATCAACGCACAGTCCGCAGTTTTTGAGCAGGCTTTGTCCGAGGTAGGAGTCGCCTACCAGGTTCGTGGCGGGGACGGTTTCTACCAGCGTCCCGAGATCCGCGATGCGATCGCAGCCCTTGTGCGAGTTTCCCGTTCCTCACGGACTGTTCCGACATTGCAGGGCACGAATCTGTTGGATTTGGTCAAGCAGGTTTTCGCGGGTCTTGGCATGACTGACCAAGAGCCGGAAGGCACTGGTGCTAGGGAACGTTGGCAGTCACTGCGCGCCCTATTCGACCTGTGTAAGGACATCGTTCATGCCAACACCGAGGTCAATATCCAGGCGCTCCTCGGCCAATTGCACACTCGGCAGCAGGCCAAGCATCCGCCGACGCTGGATGGCGTGACGTTGGCTAGCCTGCATGCAGCCAAGGGGCTGGAGTGGGATGCGGTGTTCCTCGTTGGGCTTACCGACGGTTCGCTGCCTATTCAACATTCGCTGAATAAATTCGACCGATCTCCTGCACAGGGGGCGGAAGCCATCGAAGAAGAGCGCCGTCTGTTCTATGTCGGTATTACTCGAGCCCGCGAACATCTGGAGCTATCTTGGTCATTGTCGCGGACAGAAGGCGGGCGCAGGTCACGTCGCCGCACACGATTCCTCGATGAACTCGGCATTGATGTCTCTGATTACTCGGCGGAGGCACAGCGAAGCTCAAGGAGCTCTAGTTCCCGTGGTAAGCGTCAGCAGTCCAAACAGTGCAAGGGCTGCACTAAGCCATTGCACACCGATGCGGAGCGGATCTCAGGGCGCTGTGAAGAGTGCCCGGTCAGTGCGGATCCTGCGCTACTGGAAGCATTGCGTGCATGGCGCCTGGAAATGTCGAGGGAAATGACTGTCCCCGCATTCGTGATCTTCTCCGATGCGACCCTTCTGGCCATTGGTGAGCAGCAGCCGACTACGCCGGAGGATCTTCTGCAGATTCCCGGAATTGGAGAAGCGAAGCTCAATCATTTCGGCGAAGGCATCTTGGGAATCGTCAATTCTTTTGTGAATTCCTAGTCAGATTCTGCTCAAGGCACTTCGAATTACATGAACTGCATCTGCGAGTTGCCATGACCACACACTGGGCACTGCGGGTGGGGAGCAACCGTAGTGCGGGTGATATCGAGGCTTTCCAGATCTATGCGCACCTCTGTCGCACATAGATCTGAGAGGTCCGGTCGCCGCAGCTGCCCAACCAACAGCGGCACCGCTGTGTTCAGCCATTCCGGTGCGGCCACGGGCGTAAAAGTGCGAAGCTGTAGCGCAATCAGTGCCCGGACGGGGTCGCGGTCTCGTCGATAGGCTTCGAAACACATCGAGCAGGGCCCTTGACCTGGCTGAACAAGCGGCCCAAGAATCAGTGCTCCATCGCGGAAATGCGTGTGCAGATGCTCAATTCCACGATGAAACAGAGCGCGAACCAAGGGCATGCTCGGTACTTCCATTCCCGTGACCACCGCGAGCCCGATGTCTTCCGGCGTGGATTGAGATATTTTCAGCGTCGCATTGCGAGTGGGCGACATTGCCGTCGTCCAACTACCACAACCCGTGCGACGAAGCTCTTTTAAAAGTCCAGTGCGCAAACTGTCCCGACCGATCAGCGTAATCCTCCGCCGTGTCGGTGGTTTTTGGACCAGTGCGGCTCGGTGAAGGTCGGAGATAAGTGCGGTAATGAACTGCGGTGACAGTTTGTCGTGACTGTCAGCAAAGGCCTCGCTTAAGGTGCTACCTCTATGAGCTGCAAGAAGCGCCGAGAAGACAGGCCCCGGCGGGGTGCCGTCGGAAAGCGGCAGAATCATGCTGCGCTCCGGTTCCACGCCGAACTGAATCCGCGCGCCTGGGCGCATGATAATCGGTATCTCCGGCCGCAGTGCGTAGTCGTAGTCCGTGGTAGGCGCGGCAAGCGTTTGTGCTGCGGGTGCGTCCGAACCTATTACGTCAGCCGTACCATCCCGCCCCCGAGAAGTATCCCTGTATTCCCCCATAAAAATATCTTTTACCCCGGGGCCAGCTTTTGCGCAATCGCAGGGCAGAGCATATACGCTTAAAAAGCATGAGCACCAAGCGACCTGAGTACGGCCCGGATGTTGAGGTTCGGCGCTCGAAGCGCCGCCGCCGTACTGTGTCCGCCCGCGCGGAGGGAAACCGGATCATTGTCATGGTTCCGGACGACCTCAGCGCCGCTGCGGAAAAACAGCAGGTCAATGAAATTGTGGCGCGAGTGCGGAAGAAAGTTGGCAGCAACCTGGATAATTCCGAGCTGGAGCGCCGCGCGCGGCTGCTCTCTCGTACGGTGCTGGAAGATCGCCCGCGGTTTGAGTCAATCAAATGGGTCAAGAACATGTCGCGCAGGTGGGCATCGGTCACCGGCGGCGTCGATAGTCCGGGGCGTATTCGCATTTCGCACAGGCTTGCCGACGTCCCGGGGTACGTCCTCGACGATGTCATTGTGCACGAACTGGTGCACACTTTCGTCGACGGTGGTCATACCGAAGAGTTCTGGTATTGGGCGGCAAAAGCCCCGTACCACGAACGGGCACGGGGCTATTTAGAGGCGTATCAGCGCTGGGGAACCCAGAGCTAACTAGCTACTTATCGTCGTCGGTGTCGCCAGAATTGTCCTCGTCGGTGTCACTGTCCTTGCCCTCAGCCGCGCGTTTTTCGGCTTCTTTGCGCAGCTGCTCTTCAAGCTCTGCGATCGGGTCGAAGTCATCGTTGTCCGAGCCGCCAAGAACCGAGTCAATAAAGGCCGCGGGTTCATCCAAATCTTCTGCTACGGGCAGGAAGTCCGGGTGATCCCAGACCTTGTCACGTCGCTCGATGCCCACAGCAGTGGTCAGGCGGTGCCACAAGTTCGTTGCCTCACGCACCTTGGGGGAGCCGAGGTCAATGCCGGTGGCCTTCTCCAGCGCCTGTTCAGCACCTTCGGTGGCGCGGCGACGACGCCAGGCTTCATCCAGTTGTGCGGCACCCGGTAGACGCTCACCGAGGGCATCGGTGACAACCATGTCCACCCACCCTTCGACCAGTGCTAGCAGCGTCTGGAAACGAGTACGAGCATTCTCGTTACGAGAACGAATCTTCGGGCTCAGATCCATATTCTGCAGCTGACTCATAGCCTCCTGCATACGCTGCGGATCCTGCATGTTCTCAATATCCAGACCGCGGGCGGCCTCTTCGATCGCGGAGTAGTCGATGACGATGCCGGCGGCGTACTCCTCGACAGAGGAAATCATTCGTTCCGCCAGCCATGGCACGCGGTCGTAAAGACGTTGGTGTGCAGCTTCGCGGGCAGTGGCGTAGATAAACAGGTCGCGCGCTGGAACCTCGAGTTCCTCTGCGAGAGCAACTAGATGTGTTGGCAGCAGTACCGCCGCACCAGTGGTGTGTAGCGGCAGCCCGAGGTCAGAACCCGTCAGGCTCGTCTGTGCCAAGTCAGCCAGTGCATTTCCTAGCTGAGTACCGAAACTCATCGAGTTCATCTGGCGCATGATGCCCAGCATCGGGCCCATCATCTCGCGAGCTTCCTCTGGAACGCCCTCGAGGGAGGCATCACTCATGCGGCTGGCGACGGGATCGACAAGGCGAGTCCATGTCGACTTGGTGTTCTCCAACCACTGCAGGCTATTCCACGCTTCTACGCGGTTGACACCAGCGGGAAGGGAGGTGACGTCATCTAGCCACAGTTCGGCCAGGCGCAGGGAATCAGCCAGCGCCTCGCGGGCCGAGTCCTTCACCGGAGCTGGGTTACCAAGACGGGTCCGCGCAACGCGCTCGGCCGCGTCGTAGTTGACAGGGCCAGAGTTAGACTCCTGGAATCGCTGCCCCATGCCGGAGAACATCTCGCCGAACTGGTTGAGAATATCGCCCAAGTTCGGCTGTTCTCCTTTGCCAGAGGCGCCGCTGCCGGGCTGCCCGGGGCCGCCGAAACCGAAGCCACCGGCGCCGCCCATGCCGCCGAAGGGAAACCCGAAGAAACCGAAAGGACCGCCCTGGCCGCCCTGACCGCCCTGGCCGGAGTCATTGTCGCCAGCGTCGTCACGATTGTCATCATTGTCGTTCGGACCAAAGCCAAATCCGTTAGAACTCATGCTCCCACCGTACCGGGCAATGCCCCGCGTGAGTACTTAAAAGCACCACTTTATTGGCAACTTCGCGCCCAGCGAACAGACACGGACAAGATTCATCAGGTGTCCAGTAGGCAGATAGCGAGAATGTAGGGTGTTATTTGTGAATCGTCGTACCCAAACTCTTGTTGCGGGCGCTGTGCCCATCGCCGCGTTGGCAACTGTGCTTTCGCTGCCAACGCTGACAGTGCCCTATGCCGCGCAGGGGCCTGGCCCGGTCTTCGATGTCCTCAGCGATGTCGAGGGAAAGCGCATTATCTCGGTCAGCGGCAGTGCTGCGGACTCCGAACGCTCTAAGGGCATGCTGGATATGACAACCGTCGCAGTCAGGCATAACCTGACATTGCCGCAGGTCATTGGCCTGTGGTTCGATCGTGACAACGATATCGTCCCCATCGAGGCGGTCTTCCCTCCGGGCCAGAGCCAGGACGAGGTGGAAGAGGAGAACAAGGCTGCATTCACCGAGTCGGAGGCCAACGCCACCTCCGCTGCACTGGCACATCTCGGGTTGCCGATGGAAGTCACCGTCGCCTACACAGTGCCGGATAGTCCCGTTGATGGGCGACTGCATGAAGACGATGTGATTCTCGCAGTGGATGGGGTGGCAGTAAGCAAGCCCGAGCAAGTCAAGGCGATTATTGCCGGACGCAACCCGGGCGATACCGTCACGTTGAGGGTCAAGTCTGCGACCGTCGATAAGCAGAAGGCTGCTAAGGACGAGGACTCTGCCCCCGAGAAAGCCGTCGATATTTCTGTGACACTGGCGGAAAACCCGCATCAAAAGAATGCCGCGCTGCTCGGTGTTGGGATGGGGGCACAATCCGCGGACGACACCAAGGTTGAGTACCAGCTCAGCGGCATTGGAGGTCCGTCGGCGGGTCTCATGATGACGCTTGGAGTGATTGACAAGCTGAGTCCAGGCGATCTGACCGAGGGACAGCACCTCGCTGGCACCGGCACTATTGACGCTGCCGGCAACGTGGGCGAAATCGGTGGCATTACACACAAAATCTCGGCTGCCCGAGACGAGGGCGCCGAGATGTTCTTCGTGCCGGAAGGCAATTGCACAGAAGCTGTGACTGCCGACCGAGGCGATATGAAGTTGGTAAAGGTCTCTGTGCTTGACGACGCGCTTGCGGCAATCGAAAAGCCGGAGACCGCGCAGACCTGCTCGTAGTTTTGCCGTAGGCCTTACGGGCAGCTGGTAGTTTCAGTTAGTTCTTGCTGAAAGCCTCGAAGTCTTGCTGAGACTGCCATTTGTCGATTTCCGCAGCCGTTGCGCGAAGTTGAGGGTCAAATTCGAGGTATGCCTTTGTCTCACGCGCGATGAGCCCGGACAGGACAATCAGACCGATGAGGTTCGGCAGCGCCATCAGACCGTTTAGGGCCGAGGCGACGGACCAGACGGTTTCCAGCTGAGTCACCGCGCCGACGAAGACCACGCAGGTGAAGACCGCACGGTAGAGGCCGGTGCCGCGGCGACCGACCAGGGACTCGAAGGCGCGCTCACCGTAGTAGGACCAGCCCAGCATGGTGGAGAATGCGAAGAAGACAACCGACAGTGTGACGATGGTGCCACCCCAGTGGCCCGGCAGACCGCGGGAGAATGCCTCAGCGGTCAGAGCGCCAGTGTCGACGTTGCTATCCTGCCAAACACCGGTGCTGATGATAACCAGGCCGGTGAAGGACACGACGATGATGGTGTCAATGAAGGTCTGAGTCATGGAGACCAAACCCTGACGAACTGGGTGAGTTGTCGATGCGGCGGCAGCGGCGATAGCACCGGAACCCAGGCCCGACTCGTTGGAGAACAGACCGCGGGCAACACCCATCTGCAGGGCGAGAATGAGCGTGGATCCTGCGAACCCACCAACGGCCGCGGTGCCGGTGAAAGCATCGGTGAAGATGAGCTTGAAGGTTTCGGGCAGCGCCGAGACATTGGCGACGAGCACCCACACGGCCGCACCGATGTAGAGCACAATCATCATCGGCACAAAGCTGGCGGTGATGCGGCCAATCGACTTAATGCCACCCATCAGAGCTGCACCTACCAGGATGAACATAATCATGCCGGAGAGCGTCGGATCGACGTCGAAGCTGTTTTCCAGGTTCGAGGCCACGGCATTGCCCTGGGTTAGGTTGCCGATACCAAACGCCGCCAGCGCAGCGAAGACGGCGAAGAGAATGCCCAACGTCTTACCAAAACCATTCGGGATGGCCTTGCGCAGGTAGTACTGTGGACCGCCGGACTGTTCGCCAGCTGTATCGGTCTGGCGGTACTTTACGCCCAGGAATGCCTCGGAGTACTTCGATGCCATACCTAGCAGGCCGGTTACCCACATCCAGAACAGCGCACCGGGGCCACCTAAGCCAATTGCGGTAGCGACACCGACAATGTTGCCGACACCGACAGTTGCTGCGAGAGCCGTCGCCAGCGCCTGGTAGTTGGTGATATCTCCCTCGGCGTCGTCGTCGTTACGGTCGATGAGTCCGAGGCGCAGTGCCGGGCCGAGTTTGACCAGGTGAATTGCGCCCAGGCGAATGGTCAAGATGATTCCGGTGCCGATCAGCGCGGGGATGAGGAGGTACGGACTCCAAATAAAACTATCCGCCGCTGAGGCAAAATCGCTGAAGCTTTCCATGCTGTGGAACTTTACTGGTAGAAAGCCTAAACCCAATCATTAAATTCTCAGAAAATGATTATTGTGCTACTAATTCGCCACAAGTGGGGGTAAACGCATTCCTGCGAAAGCAAAGATTATTCCGCCAATCAGTGTGAGAGCAACGTACCCACATGCCCTCCAAAAGTGTTGGTTTTTAAGGCCTGTGATCTCTCCGGCGAGTGTGGACCACGTCGACAGGCCGCCGGCGAAGCCAATCATTACCGTCGCATAGGCGAGGGCAGGTGTCATGCCATTGCTTATCGACGTTCCCCGCGACCACACCACAGCAGCGACACCAGCGACGAAGCAGGCAATCATATTCGCGGTCCACGTTCCGGGCAGTTTGGAATCAGTCCACTTCACCGCAAGCTCGGCCAGCGCATAGCGCAGCGCTCCGCCTACTGCTGCGCCAACTGCGATAGCGAGGATGGCAGAGAGCGCCGAGGAAAAAGAACTGAGGAGATTGCCGGTCATTCCGCAACCTCCCGTGCGCACTTGGTCCCCAGCCAGTAGGCGAGGGGACAGCACAGCAGGTGAATAAGCCCAACGCTCACAATCAGCACGACTGACGTGTCCGCGTGCACCAACAAGAGAATGACAAATGCGGAGAAAGTGGTGAAACCGCCACAAAAGCCAGTACCGCAGAAAGCGGAAAGCCGAGGACTAGCAAACGCGATACTGCTGACCAGGCCGAAGAGAAAGCAGCCCAACAAGTTGATGACAGTGGTCGAAACTGCGCTAATTCCCGAGCTCACAATCGCATCGATTGGCGCTCCGAGCAGAAAGCGACTTACTGCGCCAATAGCGGCGCCACCGGCCACGACCAGAGCCATGAGAACCTGCGCTCGTCCTGCTGATGGCAGTTTCGCAGCGACAGATTCCTCATTCACGGTGAAAACGCTAGCACAGTGGTTAAAAGGGGAGGTAGGCGCCGACAATTCGGAATCTTTCACGAGAAGGTGTTGCCGTCGGCACGCGACAATCTACCTACTGCACCCTATTGCAGGGGCGAGTTTGCCTTACCGAGTAGTTCTTGCCATGCGCGCTGTCCCTAAAACGGGGACACTGGAGAGAAGGAAGCGCATCTAAGTTCGGTTTCCCAATTCCGGCCGGCTGGTCGGCGGTGGAATCGGTGGTTGCGCAGTTCGCCGATTCAGCAGGAGGATACCCACAATGGCTCATGAGCGCGCCGGGCAATTGGCCCAGCCATCCGACCTTATCGATGTCGCGGAACTGGTCACTGCTTACTACACAAAGCACCCGGACCCGAATAACCCCGACCAGAAGGTTGTCTTCGGTACTTCCGGTCACCGCGGTTCCTCCCTCGACGGCGCTTTCAACGAAGACCACATTCACGCCACTACTCAGGCCATCGTGGATTACCGCAAGGGCCAGGGCATTGAAGGCCCACTGTACGTTGGCCGCGATACCCACGGCCTGTCCGAGCCGGCAATGATTTCCGCTCTCGAGGTGCTCACGGCCAACGGCATTACCGTGATGGTTGACGCTCAGGATCGCTACACGCCGACCCCGGCTGTCAGCCACGCGATTCTGACGTACAACCGCGACGTGGAGGGCGGTCCGACGGGGAGTAGCTCCGCGCGTGCCGACGGCATCGTGATTACCCCTTCCCACAATCCGCCACGGGATGGTGGTTTTAAGTACAACCCGCCGACCGGTGGTCCGGCGGATGCAGATGCGACGGACTGGATTGCAGCTCGTGCCAATGAATACCTGGCTAAGGGCCTGGATGGGGTTAAGCGCCAGCTGGTGGATAAGGCAGGAGACCTCGTCGTAAAGCACGACTACCTCAATGCGTACGTGTCGGACCTGCCGAATGTTGTCAACCTCGACGCCATCCGTGATGCCGGTGTGCGTATCGGTGCTGACCCAATGGGTGGCGCGTCGGTGGATTACTGGGGCGCAATTGGCGATGCCCACAACCTGGATCTGACGGTGGTCAATCCGCTGGTCGATGCGACCTGGCGTTTTATGACTCTGGATACCGACGGCAAGATTCGTATGGACTGCTCTTCGCCGAATGCGATGGCATCCTTGATTGGTAACCGCGATAAGTTCGACATCTCCACAGGTAATGACGCGGACTCGGATCGCCACGGAATTGTTACCCCGGACGCGGGTCTGATGAACCCGAACCACTACCTGGCCGTTGCCATTGATTACCTCTTTGCACACCGTCCGGGCTGGTCGCAGGAGACCGCGGTCGGTAAGACGCTGGTGTCCTCGTCGATGATTGACCGCGTCGTTGCCAATTTGGGTCGCAAGCTCGTGGAAGTTCCAGTCGGCTTCAAGTGGTTCGTCCCGGGTCTGCTCGGCGGCACCATCGGATTCGGTGGCGAGGAATCCGCTGGTGCATCGTTCCTGCGTCACGACGGCACTGTGTGGTCTACCGATAAGGACGGCATCATCCTGGACCTCCTGGCCAGCGAGATCAAGGCCGTGACCGAGAAGACTCCATCGCAGCTCTACGCAGAACTCGCCGATAAGTACGGTGCCCCGGCTTACGCTCGCACCGATGCGGACGCAACCCGTGAGCAGAAGGCAATCCTGAAGAAGCTCTCGCCGGAGCAGGTCAAGGCCGACACCCTGGCTGGGGAGACCATCACAGCCAAACTGACCGAAGCACCGGGTAACGGCGCTGCGATTGGTGGCCTCAAGGTGGTTACGGAAAACGCATGGTTCGCGGCGCGTCCGTCGGGCACTGAAGATAAGTACAAGATCTACGCGGAGTCCTTCAAGGGCGCAGATCACCTGGCACAGGTTCAGGCTGAGGCGCAGGACGTGGTCTCGGCAGTTCTGAACGGGTAATCGGTAGCCGCTGGGCTAGTTGTAAACAGTTAGCCTGTACTAATATTTCTATGCATGAAGAATTTCGTAGGCGTGGTGGCACGATTCGGCCTGGCTGCAGTTTGGTTGTACTCGGGTCTTATCAAACTGCTGAACCCGCTGGAATCGCGTCAGGCAGTGCAAGCTTATGAGCTGCTGCCGAGCGATTTGGTGCCGATGGTAGCGGTTGCGCTGCCCGCCTTCGAAGTCATCCTCGGACTCTTACTGGTATTGGGGCTTTTCCTGCGTCCGGTAGCAGTGCTGTCGGGGCTGCTCTTACTGGCGTTCATCGGCGGCATTATCTCGGCGTGGGCGCGCGGCCTGCAGATTGACTGCGGTTGCTTTGGTGGCGGTGGTTACGACGAGAACGCTGGCCCCGCTACGTATCTGACGGAAATCGCCCGAGATATAGGTTTTCTGGCCTTGGCTGTATTTGTGTACGTGTGGCCGTGGAAGAAGTTTGCCATTTACGCCTAGCCCACTGGCTAGAGGGGAAGCCTAGGGGATAGGTCAGGGGGATGGACCCTAGCGATGGGCCTAGTGATGGGACCTAGTAACCATTTCCTTTTTCTCAGGTGCAATTGTGTCATTGGCAAGAAAACACCGCTATCGTAAGCGGTGTGAGTCAGAAGATTAAGAACCCAAATGAAAAGGGCAGTGGCTTCGTCGTCGGCCTGATTGCTCTTCTTGCTGTCGTTGCAGTTGTTATTGGTGGCGTTATCTACATCGGCCGGTCGCAGCCGATTGAGGGGCTGCCAGATGAGGACGTCGACTTCTCCGTCGCACTCGACGGCGATGCCATCCGACTGAGCAAGGACGGCGCCGAAGGGGCTAAAACAGCCACGATTTTTGAGGACTTCTCGTGCCACTACTGTGCTCAAATGAGCGAAGAGGGCCACGATGATGAGCTCAAGGCACTAAACGACGGCAAGCTAGTCGCTGAATACCGCACGCTGAACTTCCTGGATGGTCAGGAGAAGGAGCAGCGTGACGGCCACTCCACTCGCGCCTTCGCGATTGCCCGCAAGATTGCTGAGACCGGGGATGCTCGCGCATATTGGAACTTCCACACAATGATGATGGCTGACCAGCAGAACTCCGTCACGTGGGACAATGATGAGCTGGCTGACCGTCTGGAGCAGCTCGGTGTTGCTGACAATATTGTCAGCGAAGTCCGCTCCGGCATCGACACCACCGAGGCCAAGGCAAGTGCAAACGCCAACTTCGATGACCTTGAGAAGCGCTTGGGCAAGGTTTCCTCGCCGCACGTCTTTGTCGATGGCAAGGATATTCTGGAGAACATTTCCGGTGATGGCGGACTGGGGCAGTGGGTCAAGGTGGCCCTGCGCTAGGTTCCGTGCACACTCACACGATTCATCTTCAGTTCATGGACGGTAGATCCCTCTGGAGCACTCGGTGAATGCGTAAAAGAGTGTTCTACATGCGGATTTGGTGATACATGACAGTGCCATGTAGCCTTTGAGGAGTCCACAGCGGAGGGTGAAAGCCACTTCGATGTTGATTCTGGGGCTATGGCGCAGCTGGTAGCGCATCACACTGGCAGTGTGGGGGTCACGGGTTCGAGTCCCGTTAGCTCCACCAGTATGAAATCCCTCGGTCGAAATGACCGGGGGATTTCTTGTATCTGCCCTGATAGTGTGCTCGCCGTTTACCTCAGTGATTGGTAATCCGTATGGCTGTAGCAACTTTGTCTAAACGGTGGAATACTGGGGGTATGGCATACAACGACTCCGTCATTCAGAAACTGTCCACCGAAGAGTCCCTTGAGCTGCTGGCTACGCAGACATTTGGGCGCCTCGTTGTTCGTCGTAAAGACGACATGGATCTTTTCCCGCTCAACTACGTCGTTCATGACGGGAGCATTTACTTCCGCACTGCCGAGGGGTCGAAGCTCTTTACTGTGTCTCTGAACCACGATGTTCTCTTTGAGGTCGACTTTGTTGACAAGGATGCTCAGAAGGCATGGTCGGTCATCGTAAAGGGTGACGCAGAGGTTCTCACCTCCCGCGCTGATATTAACGCTGCAGATGAGCTGCCGCTGAAGCCCTGGCTTCCGACGTTGAAGTACAACTACGTGCGCATTACCCCGAACGATGTTTCCGGTCGCCGTTTCCACCTCGGGGAGGAGCCTAATCGCTACGAAGTGTAGTGGTGGCATATGGCGCTTTGCTTTACGACGGTGGAAGCTCCGTCGTGAAGCAAAGCTAGCAGCGCGCAAAGGTAGCTTTTAACGGCTGAGCACCGCTGTTAGCTGTTTTTTTAAAAATTGTTGGGTTAAATTACCCAAAAGCGCCCTAAGTGAGATTCAAGGCGTTACAGTCGCAAATGTGACGTGCACCATAGAATCGACCGATGGGGTGCCAGCGCAGCCCGATGTGCGCAGGCAGTCTCCACGTATGCAGAAGATCGTAGATGAAGCGCGCGCGATGCTGCGCGAATCGGGTTGGAGCGCAATCAGTATGCGCCGCCTAGCGGCGCGACTCGATGTGAAGGCGCCATCGCTGTACAAGCACATCAGCGGCAAAGAAGAGCTCCTCCAGCTGCTGCTGACCGAGAGTCTCGAGAATCTGGGCAAGCGTATTCATGCTGCCATTGATGAGGAATGCACTTCGGCGTCTCTGCTGCAGGCGTATCGCCAGGCAGTTCTCGACGATCCGCATGGTTACCGGCTGATGAGTCGCACCAATTTCGTGAATGTCGTCTCGCCTTCGTCATTGGATGCCTGGATTCGCGATGCATTCATTAAGGTTGCCGGCGATGAGCCTAAGGGATTGGCCATGTGGGCGTTCGCCCACGGTTTGGTGACCGCCGAGCTCGTCCAGGAAGGTTCACCTGCGCTGGAACCAAGCGCCGAAGCCGGTGCGGCAGACAGCTTGGCCGCAGTTGGAGCTATTTGGGACGCTGGCGCGGAGGCCTTCTCTTAAGGGTTTTCTCTTAAGGGGTTTGCTGCTCTGCACGGGACGTTAATCCAGCACCCCTCACATGGGCGATAGTCGGCGGGGAAGTTTTTGGGCCGGATGGCAGTGCTAGATCGGTGGCCCGGGACAGTAGCTTAGTGCCACCAGGAATCGGCCGGTCCGGGAGGGACGGCTCGCTTGTGCCGGGAGATGGAGTAGAGATGCTCGATTCGCGCGGCATCCTCATCTGAGACGGCCTTGCCTTCGAGGTAGTCGTCGATGGCGGTATAGGCCACCCCGAGTGCAACTTCGTCGGGAAGCGCAGGGCGATCTTCTTCCAGGTCGGCCGTCGGCACCTTCTCCCACGTACTAGCTGGTGCGCCGAGGTGACGGAGTAAGGCCGCGCCCTGGCGCTTGCTCAGCCCCTGCAGCGGGACGAGGTCGCAGGCGCCGTCGCCGTGCTTGGTGTAGAAGCCGGTGACAGCCTCCGCGGCGTGATCTGTGCCGATGACCAAAGCGCCGTCAACACCCGCCACTGCGTACTGGGCAATCATGCGCATGCGGGCCTTAATATTTCCCTTGTTGAAGTCGCTGATAGCGCTGCCGGCTAGGGCATCAGTGACCTGGGCGGTCATCGCGGCGGTGGCCGGTTCGATATCGATAGTTAGCCTTTGGTCAGGCTGAATGAATTGCAGTGCCACCTGTGCGTCGTCCTCATCGGCCTGCACGCCGTGGGGGAGGCGAATGGCAATGAAGGTGGCATTCTCACCGCCGTCGCGAAGCTTTTCGACGGCCAACTGCGCCAAGCGGCCGGCCAGCGTGGAGTCCTGCCCGCCGGAGATGCCCAGCACGAATCCCTTGGCGTGAGCGGTGCGGAAGTAATCGCAGAGAAAATCTACTCGGCGGTTAATTTCCGCGGCGGCATTGATGGTGGGCTGGACGTGGAGGTCGTTAATAATCTCCGACTGGAGGGGGTGTGGGAAATCCTGTGTGCCTACTGGTGTCATGAGCCTCACTCTACCGCTAGTTCAGGACCGGAAAAGGGATGATTTTCCTGCCAGAAGAGTGCCAAAACTCTCATCTTTATCGAGTAAGTGCTGTTCGGATAGGGGGTCTTTGGCCGGACGGTGGCAAGATTTCCAGCGTGAGTACAACCGAACAGAATAAGACTGGACCGAACCGGGAAACCACCACAACTCGGTCGATAGCCGTGGCTATCATCGCCGCTCTGGGCGGCCTCCTCTTTGGTTACGACACCGGTGTCATCTCGGGCGCGCTGCTGTATATTCAGCGCTCTTTTGAGCTGACTCCAGGACAGGAGTCCACTGTTACCGCCATGCTCTTGGTCGGTGCGGCTATCGGTGCGTTCCTAGGTGGTCGCGTAGCGGACTCCCTGGGGCGCCGTGGCACCATCCTGCTCGGAGCGGTCGGCTTCATCATCGGCAGCATCTGGTGTGCTTTCGCTACTAGTGCGTTTTCTCTGGGCGCTGCGCGTACTTTGCTCGGCGTCTGTATCGGTGGTGTTTCCATCGTCGTACCGATGTACATCTCCGAAATGGCACCACCGCATGTGCGTGGACGCCTGGTGAGCCTGAACTCGCTGATGATTGTGATTGGTCAGCTGGTGGCGTTCCTCACCAACTCCGCACTAGCATCTTCCGGTAACTGGCGACTCATGCTCGGACTTGGTGCTGTTCCCGGCATCGTGTTGCTCATCGGCATGCTGGTTTTGCCTGACACGCCGGCTTACCTCGTCCGTCGAGGTCAGGAGGGCAAGGCGCTGGCAGTGCTGCGTCAGATGCAGGGGAGTCAGGCGACGTTGGCTGAGGTTGCCGTTGGTGAGGCGTCGTCTAGCGCCGATCAGCGTGCAGCTGAGCGTCTGGCCCTCAAAACCCCGTGGGTGCGACGCACGGTCATCATTGCGATGCTTATTGGTGTGACGCAGCAGGTCACGGGCGCGAACGCGATTATGTATTTCGCGCCGACGATGATGAACAAGGTTGGCTTGTCGACGGAAAGCTCTGTCTATACCTCCATCATCATCGGTATCGCCTCGGTGATTTCGTGTGCAATTGGTATGAGCATCATTGACCGCATTGGTCGTCGGCGAATGCTGATTATCGGTTTGGTGGGCTGTGCGAGCTCGCTGCTCGTGCTGGCGCCCGTCTATGGTTTGTCGAGCAACTCTTCGACGGGGGCCATGATGTCGCTTCTGCTGATGACTGTATTTATCGTGTTTCAGCAGGCGGCTGTGTCGGTGGCGACCTGGCTCCTGATTTCCGAGATCATCCCGACAGAGGCCCGTGGCCTGGGTATGGGGCTGGCAGGGCTCGCGCTATGGGTTGCGAACTGGTTTGTGGCGCAGGCTTTTCTTCCGATGGTGGATGCTGTCGGTGGTGCGTGGTCGTTCTTCTTCTTTGCCGCCACGGGCGCAATTGCGCTGGTATTCACCGTCAAGGCGGTGCCGGAGACCTCAGGTAAGACGCTTGCCGAGGTCCGCGAGTACATGATTGCTGCTGCCAAGTAGAGAAGTGGAAGCAGCTACAACGTGGGGAGTCGCGATCTTGGGGTTGACTGTGAAAGAACATGTTTCCCCCGGATTTTTGGAGTTATTCCGCTTATTAGGTAGTATGGCAACTCGTGTCGTAACGCATACTCTTTGATATTTCTTCGGATTATCAGGAAGGGTGCGTTGCCAGGCAGTCACTGGGGTGATTGTCCGGGGAGAGTGCAGTGTGCACATTCCCGTTTCGGAGCCGAGTAGAAAGGAGCGCCCGAATGAAGGTCCGCAAGTCCCTTCGGTCGCTGAAGAACAAGCCGGGCGCTCAGGTCGTGCGCCGTCGTGGCAAGGTCTACGTGATCAACAAGAAGGAGCCGCGCTTCAAGGCCCGCCAGGGCTAAGCCTTATTTAGGCTAGCGCGAAGCAAATAGCTTCCTCATTTATTGCCGAAACCGCAATCTGAAGTCGCAGTTTTACTGTGGCTGAAGGTTGCGGTTTTTGGTTTTTGGAGGGGGTGGGTTCAGGCGGTGACAGCGTTTATGGCTGGCGGCGGTGGGGCGATGGAAGTTACTGACTACGCTTATGTCAAAAATGGCCCGAAAAATGGCTTGAAAGTGTCATAAACTCGCACAGTTTCACATTTGCAGCCCGTGTTCACATTTGCAGCCCGCGATATTTGCGATTGCTGCTGAATCCGAAGTTGGGTAGGGGAGGGGCAGGGCAGGGGTGCTGCGGTGCCTGGTATCGGTGTGATTGGTCTCGAGCCGTCTTGCGGTAATTGGTTTAACCAAAATCCACCGATAGTTGTTTTTCTACGATTTTCTAGAATTTTTAGCGTGAAATTACAAGGTTGTGGTGCGTCTGTGTACAACATCTTGTGCGCCAGAGATCTCCGAACAGGGAATACCATGGTTGTGAGTACTACATCTAGTATGACTAGAGTTTTCTAGGCACCAAGTGTAGTGTTTTCGATGTCGAGCCAAGGATAGCTAAAAGGGCCTGTCTGCCACCCGTACTCGGTTTCTCATGAACCCCGGGAGCTTTCGGTCATTCAACCAATCCGCTGATTCCTCGGCCGCTTCCGTTGTTTGTATGAAGTCGATCCGATTCATTGGTCTTACCCAAAGCCAGAAAGTTTGTGAGAGTCATGGTTACCGTTTACAGCAAGCCTGCATGTGTCCAGTGCCGCGCTACCACTCGTGCCCTCGATAAGGCTGGAATTGCCTACGATATCGTCGACATCACTATGGACGATGAGGCTCGGGACTACGTCATGGCTCTCGGTCACCTCCAGGCGCCGGTCGTTGACACTGGCACTGAGACCTGGTCGGGTTTCCGCCCGGACCGCATCAAGGCTCTCCAGGCAGCTTAAGAATCACACACCTCCCCGCAGATTTCGTTAACCGCACAGGAAACGGAGATTGCGGGGGTTTTGCGATGTAAAGGGTGAAGCTCTCATGCTGGTGGTGTATTTCTCCTCGGCGACGGGGAATACACACAAGTTTGTTGAAAAGCTAGGTATCAAAAATGCCCGCATTCCCATCCGTCGTAATGAGCCGGAGCTTATCGTCGATGAGCCCTATGTCCTCATTTGCCCGACTTATGGTGGCGGCGTTTCCATCAGCGGTGGTAACTCAAGGCCGGTTCCTCCGCAGGTCATCAAATTTCTTAATAACGAGCGCAACCGCTCTTTCATTCGAGGTGTGATTGCTGCCGGCAATCTCAACTTCGGTGAGGACTTCTGTAAAGCAGGGGATGTCATCTCCCACAAGTGCAAGGTTCCATATCTATATCGCTTCGAGCTGATGGGAACCGACCACGATGTGCGGCGAGTCCGAGAAGGGCTAGAGGAGTTCTTCCACGGTAGAGCCAGCGCTTAAGTTGGCTAGCCTCAGTGTCGAGGGAGGGGGCACTGAGGACAACCGAATGGATACGCTCGCGGAAGCCGTCGTAAAGCGGTGTGCGAGGAAAATAGCTAGATTGGATTGCTCTGGGCAGTGTTTGAACAGACCCTGTGCAGGCAAATGAAGGTTAAAGGAGTCAACGTGTCGGAAATGGGCAAGCAGGTCGCGGAGCCGGTGGGTGAGGACAAGCTGGATTACCACGCGCTCAATGCGCTGCTGAATCTGTACGGTGAAGACGGCAAGATTCAGTTCGATAAAGACCGCATGGCTGCGCGGCAGTTCTTCTTGCAGCATGTGAATCAGAACACTGTGTTCTTCCATAACTTGCGGGAGAAGCTCGATTATCTGGTAGAGAACCATTACTACGAGGCCGAGGTTCTGGAGAAGTACGAATTTGAGGACGTCAAGGCACTGTTTAAGCAGGCCTACGCCCACAAGTTCCGTTTTCAGACTTTCCTGGGTGCTTACAAGTACTACACCTCGTACACACTGAAGACCTTCGACGGCAAGCGTTACTTGGAGCGCTACGAAGACCGTGTCTGCATGGTTGCTCTCACGCTTGCCGACGGCGATTTGGGGCTCGCGCAGCACCTGGTTGATGAGATCATCACCGGACGCTTCCAGCCTGCTACTCCTACATTCCTCAACTCCGGTAAGGCCCAGCGCGGCGAGCCGGTGAGCTGCTTCCTGCTGCGTATCGAGGACAACATGGAGTCCATTGGTCGCGCCATCAACTCCTCGCTGCAGCTGTCCAAGCGCGGCGGTGGTGTGGCGCTGCTGCTGAGCAACCTGCGTGAACAGGGTGCTCCGATTAAGCACATCGAGAATCAGTCTTCCGGTGTCATCCCGGTTATGAAGCTGCTGGAGGACTCCTTCTCCTACGCTAACCAGCTGGGTGCTCGTCAGGGCGCTGGCGCTGTCTACCTGCACGCGCACCACCCGGACATCATGCGCTTCTTGGATACCAAGCGTGAGAACGCGGACGAGAAGATTCGCATCAAGTCGCTGTCACTCGGCGTTGTCATTCCGGACATCACGTTTGAGCTGGCCAAGCGTAACGACGACATGTACCTCTTCAGCCCGTACGATGTTGAGCGCGTCTACGGTAAGCCGTTCGCGGACGTTAACATCACCGAGAACTACGCGGACATGGTTGAGGATCCGCGTATTCGTAAGCAGAAGATCAACGCGCGTCAGTTCTTCCAGACCATCGCCGAGATTCAGTTTGAGTCCGGCTACCCGTACATCATGTTCGAGGACACGGTTAACCGCGCGAACCCGATTGAGGGCCGCATTAACATGTCGAACCTCTGCTCGGAGATTCTGCAGGTCAACACCCCGTCGACCTACAATGCGGACCTGTCCTACAAGCACGTTGGTGAGGACATTTCCTGTAACCTTGGCTCGCTGAATATTGCGATGACCATGGACTCGCCGGACTTCGGTCGCACTGTCGAGACTGCCATCCGTGGCCTGACTGCGGTAAGTGAGCAGACTTCTATTGACTCGGTGCCATCGATTCGCAAGGGCAATGACGGATCGCACGCGATCGGCCTGGGGCAGATGAACCTGCACGGCTACCTTGGCCGCGAGAAGATTATGTATGGCTCGGAAGAGGGCCTGGACTTCACCAACGCCTACTTCGCAGCAGTGCTCTACGCTGTCTTGCGCGCATCCAACAAGATTGCTCGCGAGCGCGGTCAGAAGTTCGTCAACTTTGAGAACTCCGACTACGCCAGCGGCAAGTACTTCGATAACTTCGATCCGGCAGAGTTCCAGCCGAAGACTCAGCACGTCAAGGAGATCTTCGCGAACTCCACCGCGCACATTCCGGACGCTGAGGACTGGGCGCAGCTGAAGGCCGACGTCATGGAGTACGGCCTGTTCAACCGCAACCTGCAGGCAGTGCCGCCGACTGGTTCGATTTCCTACATCAACAACTCGACTTCGTCGATTCACCCGATTGCGTCTCAGATTGAGATCCGCAAGGAGGGCAAGATTGGTCGCGTTTACTACCCGGCTCCGCACTTGGACAATGACAACCGCGAATACTTCCAGGATGCTTACGAGATCGGCTACGAGAAGATTATTGACACTTACGCGGTCGCTACCAAGTATGTTGACCAGGGATTGTCGCTGACCTTGTTCTTCAAGGACACGGTGAGCACTCGTGACCTCAACCGTGCGCAGATTTACGCATGGCGCAAGGGTATTAAGACTCTGTACTACATCCGCCTGCGTCAGGTTGCGCTGGAGGGTACTGAGGTCGAGGGCTGCGTATCCTGCATGCTTTAAGCAAGCGTGCTTGAGGGCTAGGTATCTAATGCTTTAGCTGTAGCGCATTGAAGGCGCGAGAATTTCCCCGAGTTTTGTCGGGAGGTTCTCGCGCCTTTTTCGTCACTCCACCCAATTGGGAACAAATGTAAATATTACTATTGACGGTTGTAATGCAGGTAATTAACCTGGGCAGTGGTACACCAATGTTCGCATAATTTTCACCCACGGCTAGTGGGAGAAGGGGCTGGAAGCCATGTCCGATACCACTGGTAAGAGCACTCCACACATCAACCCAAAGGGTGCGCCGATTGCAGAAACCATTTTGTTGCCAGGCGATCCGCTGCGTGCGAAGTTCATTGCGGAGACCTATTTGGACGATGTTGTCCAGTTCAACGAAGTTCGCAACATGCTGGGCTTTACCGGCACCTACCAGGGGCAGGAAGTGTCTGTCATGGGGTCCGGTATGGGTATTCCGTCTATCTCGCTGTACTCCTGGGAACTTATCCATGTTTTCGGCTGCAAGAAGCTGATTCGCGTCGGTTCGTGCGGCGCGTTGCAGCCGGAGCTGGACCTGTATGACGTGGTTATTGGCCAGACGGCGTCGACTGACTCCAATTTTCTATCGCAGTACAACTTGCCGGGAACATTCGCCCCGTCCGCGTCTTTCCGCCTGATTGAAGATGTTCGCGATCGTGCCCGCGAGCAGGGCATCACAACACACGTCGGCAACATCTTGTCCAGCGATATTTTCTACAACTTCCAGGATGATGTGAACGACCGTTGGGCACGCATGGGTGTGCTGGCGGTGGAGATGGAATCTGCTGGCCTGTATGCCACAGCCGCCGAGGCCGGTGTGGAGGCCATGGGAATCTTCACTGTGTCGGACAACATCGTTACCGGGGGAAAGACCACTCCGGAAGAACGTGAGAAGGCCTTCACGACGATGATGGAGCTGGCATTGCCGCTGGCTCGACTCTAGTGTCCTGGTCTGTAATCAATTGGCTTGAAGTGTGAAATAGGTACAGTGCGATGAGCAATCCCGCCAGCAATACCAGCTTGAATGTGAACCCCTCTCAAAGCGCAGCGTCCAACGCTGCCGCGCCAAACCCTAAGGCCGCAGTCCCGGTCTTGCTGTTTTCCTTTGTATTCTGTTTGGTCTTGGACAATGGCTTTAAGTTCATGACCAAGCCGATTGCGGAATCTCTGGATCTCAGTGTCTCCACGGCCAGTCTCCAGGCGACACTCGCCGGTATTTTGATTGGCATTGGCGCGGTGGTGTACGCCGCATTGGCGGACAGTATCAGTATCCGCAAATTGATGATTGTCGGTATTGGCTTTGTCGCCGTGGGCTCTCTACTGGGTTATTTCTTCCAGGGCGTATGGCCAATGGTGCTTACCGCCCGCATCATTCAAACTGCCGGCCTGGCGGCGGCTGAGACACTGTACGTCATCTATGTCACCAAGTACCTAAGCCCAGAAGATCAGAAAACCTACCTCGGCTTTTCCACCGCGGCTTTCCAAGCTGCGCTGTTGATTGGAACGTTGACCTCGGGAATCGTGGCTACCTACATTTCCTGGCCGGCTATGTTCCTGATTTCGCTCATTCTGATAGTTGCCATTCCGTTCCTGATCAAGACAGTTCCGGAGGAGCAACAGAAGAAGAGTCACCTGGATATCTTTGGCTTGTTCCTCATCGCGGTCATCGCCACTGCGGTGATGCTGTTCATGCAGCAGTTCCAATGGTGGTGGCTGGCAGCTGCTGCGCTGGGTGTCGTGCTCTTTGTCGCGCACATCCGGACACACGACAACGCCGTGGTTAGTCCGTCGTTCTTTACCAATGCCCGCTACGTTTGCGCACTGATTGTTGTGCTCGTGGTTTACATGGTCCAGTTGGGGTATTCGGCCATTCTGTTGCCGTATATGGTCGACGAACTCTATGGCATCAACCTCGACGGTGCTGCCTATATTCTCGCGCCGGGCTATCTCTGCGCGGTCATCGTCGGTGTAATGTCCGGCAAGGTTGCCAAGTTCCTGTCTTCGAGGCAGGCTATTGTCACTGCCATCAGCATTATTATCGTCGCACTGCTCATTCCTGCGGTGCTGCCGGGAGCCGGTGTTGCCACGGTTATCGTGTCTATGATTCTCTTCCCATCAGGGTTCGCGCTCATGTATGCGCCGTTGGTCGCGACCGCACTGCAGAACATTCCTGCGGCCAAGTCCGGTGTCGCAATCGGTTTCTACAATCTGACTATCAACATCGCCGTCCCGGTTGGCATTGCGTTAACGGCTATGCTTGTTGATTCTCGACCGGCCTTCTTCAGCGCCCTTTCCATAGCGCAGTCTGAAGCAGAAGGGGTCTCCGCTACCATCGCTTGGTTGCTGGCGCTCATGGCTGTCGTAGGTTTGCTGGTGTACGTCATCTCCGACCGCATCATCAACGACACCGCAGAAAACCGCGAGAAGGTCGAAGCCTAGGTTTACGCAACATCTTGCGCTTGGTGCTTGACGACGGACATTGCGTCGTCAAGCACCTTTTTCTTTGTGTGACGTGGGCGCCTGAGGGGAGAGGGTACAAATAAAAGGCGTTCATTGGAGAGATGGCCAACGGCGGTGTGCTGAAAGAGGGCAGTGTGGGTAAGCTGCTAAGGGTAGTGGCTCCTTTCATCGGGAGCCTGACGTTTTGTAGTGGGTTAAGGCTGGAATAGCCACCGCTGCAGCCGCTGTTTTGAACTCACTAAGCGTGAAGGACGTTCCTTATATATAAGGTGTGTTCGAAAAACGGCAATTTCAATGAAAAAGGGAGAGGTTTCCACGTGAGTTTCGATGATTGCCCACCCTCGACTCCGGCCCACCGTGAGAAGAATCCAGAGTCGCGTGCATGCCCAGTTGCGGCTATTGACTGGAACACGATTCCTGATGACAAGGATCTCGAGGTTTGGGATCGTCTGACCGGTAACTTCTGGTTGCCGGAAAAGGTGCCGCTGTCGAATGACATCAAGAGCTGGAATACGCTCAACGCGCTGGAGCAGCGCACCACGATGCGCGTGTTCACTGGTCTGACCATGTTGGACACCATCCAGGGCACAGTTGGCGCAGTATCGCTGATCCCGGATGCGCTGACGCCGCACGAGGAAGCTGTGTACACCAATATCGCCTTTATGGAATCGGTGCACGCAAAGAGCTACTCGTCGATTTTCCAGACGCTGGCATCGACTCCTGAAATTCAGGATGCGTTCCGTTGGGGCGAGGAGAATGAGTACCTGCAGAAGAAGGCCAAGATCATCCTCGACTACTACGAGGGCGATAACCCGCAGAAGAAGAAGGTCGCTTCCACTTTGCTGGAGTCCTTCCTGTTCTACTCGGGCTTCTACCTGCCGATGTACTGGTCCAGCCACGCCAAGCTGACCAACACCGCGGACATTATTCGCCTGATTATTCGTGATGAGGCAGTTCACGGTTACTACATCGGTTACAAGTACCAGCGCAACCTGGAGCGTCTGACCCAGGCTGAACGTGACGAGCTGAAGGATTACACCTTCGATCTCATGTTTGATCTCTACGACAACGAGATTCAGTACACCGAAGAGATGTATGACGAGCTCGGTTGGACTGAGGATGTCAAGCGTTTCCTGCGTTACAACGGCAACAAGGCTCTGAACAACTTGGGCTATGAGGGTATGTTCCCGGCCGACGAGACTCGAGTTTCGCCGTCAATCCTGTCGGCTCTGTCGCCGAATGCTGACGAAAACCACGACTTCTTCTCAGGTTCCGGTTCTTCCTACGTCATGGGTAAGGCTGAAGTAACCGAGGATGAGGACTGGGACTTCTAAAAGCACAGGTGTAGGGAGCATTCCGCACCGAGCCCTACTCTGGTGACAGCACACACGGGGGTAGTAGTCCTAGCCTCGACGGTTCCTGCTAAAAAGGCGTTAGCCCAGGTTAAGACAATTCTCAGGAAACTAATAGTGTGCTTAGCTGAGTGGGGAAGTGGGCCGGAAAATCCCTTGGCCTTAACTTTTTCCAAGGTTCAGACTAGAATCTGGCACATAGTGGTAGGTGGTTTCGCCGTCGCGTACTCACCTGCACTATTCTCACAAGGACAAAACTTCAAATCCCTGTAGTGAGTTACAGGAAATCTTCGCGTAGTAAGGAGGAAGAATGACTGCAGTAGCGCCTCGTCCAGATCATGGCGTTGTAGCGCCGGAACGGCCGCAGCCGTTCGGACATGAGCGTAAGGGCAGCTGGGCGTGGGAAATGCTGACCACGACCGACCACAAGAAACTGGGCATTATGTACATCATTATGTCCTTCTCGTTCTTCTTTGTCGGCGGTCTGATGGCTCTGCTTATCCGTGCTGAGCTCTTCGCCCCAGGACTTCAGTTCCTTTCTAACGAGCAGTTCAACCAGATGTTCACCATGCACGGCACGGTGATGCTGCTTCTGTTCGGTACCCCGATTGTTTGGGGTTTTGCTAACTACATTCTGCCGCTTCAGATTGGTGCTCCGGACGTGGCTTTCCCGCGTCTGAACAGTTTCGGCTTCTGGCTGACAACTATTGGCGGCATTCTGATGTTGTCGGGTTTTCTGACTCCGGGTGGTGCTGCTGACTTCGGTTGGACTATGTACTCTCCGCTGTCTGACCCGATTCACTCCCCGGGTGTCGGTTCTGACCTGTGGATTGTCGGTGTCGGTGTCGGTGGTGTCGGTACTATCGCTTCCGCTATTAACATGACCACCACTGTCCTGTGCCTCCGCGCACCGGGCATGACCATGTTCCGTATGCCAATCTTCACCTGGAACATCCTGGTTACCTCGATTCTGGCTCTGCTGATCTTCCCGATTCTGACTGCAGCTGCTCTTGGTGTTCTGTACGACCGTAAGCTGGGCGGTCACATTTACGACCCGGCAAACGGTGGCGCCATGCTGTGGCAGCACCTGTTCTGGTTCTTCGGTCACCCAGAGGTCTACGTTCTGCTGTTGCCGTTCGTGGGCATCATTACTGAGGTTGTTCCGGTCTTCTCCCGTAAGCCGCTGTTCGGCTACGCAGGTATGGTCTTCGCAACCCTGTCTATTGCAGGTCTGTCCATGGCTGTGTGGGCGCACCACATGTTCGTGACCGGTGGCGTTCTGCTTCCGTTCTTCTCGTTCATGACCTTCCTGATTTCGGTCCCGACCGGTGTTAAGTTCATCAACTGGATGGGTACAATGTGGCGTGGCCACATGACCTTCGAGGCCCCGATGACCTTCGCTCTCGGCTTCATCGTGACCTTCCTGTTCGGTGGTCTGACCGGTATTATGCTGGCAGCCCCGCCGCTGGACTTCCACGTCTCTGACACCTACTTCGTCGTGGCACACTTCCACTACACTCTGTTCGGTACCCTGGTCTTCGCTTCCTACTCGGGCGTTTACTTCTGGTTCCCGAAGATGACCGGACGTATGCTCGATGAGAAGCTGGCAAAGGTTCACTTCTGGCTGACCTTCATCGGTTTTAACCTGACCTTCCTGGTTCAGCACTGGCTGGGTAACGAGGGTATGCCGCGTCGTTACGCCGACTACCTCGAGACTGACGGTTTCACCACCCTGAACATGATTTCCACCGTTGGTGCGTTCATCCTGGGTCTGTCTGTTATCCCGTTTGTCTGGAACGTCTTCAAGTCCTGGCGCTACGGTGAGGTCGTCACTGTTGATGACCCGTGGGGTTACGGTAACTCTCTCGAGTGGGCTACCTCTTGCCCGCCGCCGCGCCACAACTTCACCTCGATGCCGCGCATCCGCTCGGAACGCCCGGCGTTCGAGCTGCACTACCCGCACATGGTTGAGCGTCAGCGCGCAGAAGCCCACGTTGGTCGCCAGCTCTAAGAGCTAGTGGCTACATGGCTGATGCAACTCTGAGTTAATAACTACGCGAAGCTACGGCCCCATCACGGATCTCCGTGATGGGGCCGTAGTCTTGTCTTTGAGAGTCTTTCCTAGGGAAGGCGCAGTAAGGGGGCAGGGAGCGCAGGGAGCGCAGCAAAGGAGCTGAAGGGGAGAGCAGTGGAGAGCAGGGGTGCGACAGCTAATGGCTGCGACTGGCCACCCTCCGAAGTGCGGTATCCCGCAATGCGATGAGCACTCTGCCGGGGCTTCATGCGATACTGGATTGGTGAATGAACAGGTAATTACCTCTCCCAGTCAGTCCGCAGATTCCGATGCCTTGTCGGTTTCGTTAGCACCGGGACTAGCTCCGGTGCTTATTACCGCTGTTGGCCGAGACCGCCCGGGTGTTTCGGCAGCCTTCTTCCGTGTGCTCGCGGCCCACGGAGTTCAGATTCTTGATGTGGAGCAGTCGGTGTTCCGCTCTAATTTGAGTCTCGGTGCGCTTGTTGGCGTCACAGAAGAGAAGGTCGGCGTCCTGCGTGAGGGGCTCATTGAAACACTGAAGCCTCACGGCATGACAGTCAGTTTCCAGCTTGATGCCCCGATTGAGCGCAGCGATGGATCTACCCACGCACTTGTCGTATTGGGCAATCCGGTCAATGCTGAGGATATTTCCCGTATCGGCCGTACTCTCGCAGATTACGGTGCAAACATCGATTCCATTCGCGGTATTGCTGACTACCCAGTTACTGGCCTGGAGCTGCTTGTCTCTATTCCGGACCCGAAGCCGGGTGCGGGCATTCCGCTGCGTAAGGCGCTGGCCGAGCTTGCACAGGACCAGGACATTGACATCGCAATTGAACGCGCAGGTTTGCAGCGCCGATCCAAGCGCTTGATTTGCTTCGATGTGGACTCCACTTTGATTACCGGTGAGGTCATTGAGATGCTGGCCGCCCACGCTGGTCGCGAAGCGGAGGTTGCAGCGGTTACAGAGCGCGCTATGCGCGGTGAACTGGACTTCGCTGAGTCATTGCACGAGCGAGTTAAGGCTCTGGCAGGCCTGCCGGTCAGCGTCCTTGAGGAAGTTACTAACTCCATCGAGCTGACCCCTGGCGCCCGCACTACGATCCGCACGCTGAAGCGCCTCGGTTACAAGTGTGGTGCTGTCTCCGGTGGCTTTATCCAGATCCTGGAGCCACTGGCAAAGGATCTCGGCCTGGACTTTTACAAGGCCAATACCCTCGAGATTGCGGACGGAAAGCTGACTGGCCGCGTGATCGGCGGTGTCGTCGATAGGCAGGAAAAGGCCCGCAGTCTTAAGGCGTTCGCCGCGGAGTCTGGGCTTCAGATGCACCAGACCGTCGCTGTCGGCGATGGCGCCAATGACATCGATATGCTGTCAGTTGCGGGCCTCGGTATTGCTTTCAACGCGAAGCCGGCGCTGAAGGAAATCGCTGACACGTCGGTCAACGTTCCATTCATGGACTCGATTTTGTTCATGTTGGGCATTTCCCGCGATGAAATCGACGATGCCGACCGCGAAGATGGCACCTTCCGCCGCGTGCCGTTGGAGCAGTAGTGCGACGCGAGGATCACAAGAATCCCGCTGTCACGGACGCATCATCGGTGCCGGAGTGGTTCCGCATTGCCCATAGCCTCCTGCCGCAACCCGATAGGGAAGACCATGGCGAGGATGTGCCGTGGGCAATGGCTATTGTGCTTGAGATTCCGAAGAAGGAACGCCCCTCGCGCACTGCGCTGCTCCGCGCCGCCGCGATGGCTGTTGTTGCTTGTTGCCTCGACGAGTGCGCAGGCGATGACACTTCGTCCTATCAACAAGGTCTGGTGTCTTGGTACGGTGCGCGCATCCGCAAGCTCACACGTCGCGCTCGCAATATCGGCTGGCAACGCGCTCAGCTTGCACCGGGTGTCACCGTGGACGTCGACGGCGCGCAAGCTCGCGCACTAGTGCCAACTCCTGTCGACGATACCTACCCGGACATTGCCAAACTACAAATTTCCGGCACCGATTTGCCTTACGACGACCCGGAGACCACATCTCCCGACGACTCGGGCAACCATGGGCGTGCTGACACCTTTGCTCCGCCAGTGATTTGGGTGGACAAAAACCTGAATATGTCCGTAGGAAAGGTGGCCGCACAAGTTGGACACGGCTCAATGCTCTATGCGGCCAGCCTGTCGGTTGAGGAAGCGTGGGCGTGGGCGCAAAGTGGCTATGCGTTAGATGTGAAGGAAACACCGCGGGAGCAGTGGCCAGCGCCAGAGCTCCGCGCGGTAGAGGTTCAGGATGCCGGGTTTACTGAGATTGCACCCGGTTCAGTGACTGTGGCTGTGACTCCTGGGGCGGCAGCTTAAAGCTGAGCGCGTGCTGCCTCCATGGCCTTGAGGTCCTTCCGCAGGATCTTGCCCGTTGCCGACTTCGGGATTTCCTCCATGAATTCGACGACCCGCACCTTCTTGTACGGTGCGACGCGGTCGGCGACGTAGTCCATAATCTCGTCTTCAGTCACCTGCTTGCCGGCCTTGAGGACGACGTAAGCCTTTGGAATCTCCTCGCCGTCGGAGCGAATGACACCGCTGCAGGCGGCATCGGCAATATCCGGGTGGCTGAGCAGCACGGACTCGAGCTCGGCCGGCGGAACCTGGTAGCCCTTGTACTTAATCAGTTCCTTGAAGCGGTCGACGATGTACGCATTCCCGTGTTCGTCGAGTTCCGCAACGTCGCCGGTGCGCAACCAACCGTCGACAAGCGTCTCTGCCGTAGCTTCGGGGTTGTTGAGGTAGCCCTTCATGACCTGCGGGCCGTAAACCCACAGTTCGCCTGGCTTCGAACGCCCCTCGGAGGGGACTGGAATCTCCTCGAAGCCATCGGCCTCGAGGTCCACGATTTTGTATTGGGTATTGGGCACCGCGCGGCCGATGGAGTCCAGCGGGCTGTCGTGACCTATGCGGATATGTGCGGCGGGCGAGGACTCGGTCATGCCGTAGCCCTGGGCAACGACGCAGTCGAGGCGCTTTTCCACCTGTTCTGCGAGATCGAGTTGCAGGGATGCTGCGCCGGAGAAAACTATCTCCAGGCTGGACAAGTCGAAGGAATCGACAGCAGGATGCTTGGCCAGACCAACCGCTACCGGTGGTGCGATGAAGGCGAACTTAGCCTTGTGCTCGGCGATGATAGAGAGGAAGTCCACGAAGTCGAACTTGCCCATGGTGTACTGCGTCGTGCGACGCCACAGGGACAGGTTCAGGAGTGCAGTCAGGCCGTAGATGTGGAAGAACGGCAGGATGGTCACTGCCGGAGTGTCCTCGGTCAGTGCATCGACAGTTGCACCGCCGGCCTGGGCGACGTTTGCGACCAGGTTGCGGTGAGTGAGCTGGACGCCCTTCGGCACACCAGTGGTTCCCGAGGAAAACGGAATCACGGCAACGTCATCGGGTGATACCTCGACGTCCGGGGCCGCGTGCCCCTCTGCAAGCAGCTCGCCCATGCCGTGGAGACCTGTCAGGCCGATAATCATCTCTTCCGGGAGGCCAGCGGCCTCAGCGCCGTGAGCACCGGCCCAACCAATCGACGAAGTCGTCAGCATCATCTTGGCGTCAGAGATGCGCAGCTGCTTTTCAACGTCCTCGGCAGTTGCCAGCGATGCAACCGTCGTGCAGACAGCCCCCGCGCGCAGGACACCGTGAAGAGCGACCGCGAAGGTTGTCGAGTTGGGGCAGTGGAGAGCCACAACGTCGCCCTTCTTAATCCCACGTGCTGCCAGCGCACCCGCGAACTTCTCAATGCTGGCCTTCAGATCACCGAAGGTGACCTCGGAGCCTGAGTCAACGATTGCAAGCTTGTCCTGGTGACGCGGCTCAATTTCTCCGAAGAGAAACTCGAAGAGCGAGGTCTCCGGGATGTCGATGTCGGGGAGGTTGCTGGAAAGGGGCATGCAGGAAATCGCCTTTCTAATCTCGCGCACGGTTGCCAAGTGCCCTGCATCATTAGCTAGGTCGCTGTAGTAGTGCTGTGTTACACATCACAATAATGTATTAGATAGAAAAGCGTGGAAGTTTTTCCAGAAACTATGCCTGATCCTGCATTACTTCGTGAGCCCAGACGAGTCCCCTGAATCAGCTTTGGGTCAGCCGCTGCAACGCTCCAGCCGCAATATCCAGGTTGGTCGTCCTCCAGAAGTCCGGCATCGACGCGGCAATCCAGGATCCATAGCGCGCAGTCGCCAACCGTGAATCCAGCACCGCAACAACCCCGCGGTCATCGACTTGACGTAGCAGACGACCAGAGCCCTGCGCCATCAATAGCGCCGCATGTGTCGCTGAGACCTCCATAAAACCGTTTCGGCCAGCGGCATTAGCCGCATCGGAGCGCGCGGACAGTAGCGGGTCGTCGGGTCGGGGGAACGGGATACGATCGATGATGACACACGATAGCGATGGGCCAGGAACATCGACGCCTTGCCATAGCGTCAGCGTGCCAAACAAACATGTCTGTGGATTAGCTGCGAAGCGATCTACCAGAGCGCCGATAGAGTCATCGCCTTGGCACAGGACGTCGTAAGGCAGGCGCTTGCGCATCTCCTCCGCCGCTGCCTCGGCGCCTCGGCGAGAAGAAAACAGCCCCAGCGTCCGCCCACCAGCGGCGCGGATGAGGCGTTCCATGATTGCGAACTGCTCTGGTGTGGCGCCGTCGCGTCCCGGACGAGGCAGGTCGCGTGCGACGTAGAGGATGCCAGATTTCTGCGGGTCAAAGGGCGTGCCGACGTCCAAGCCATCCCACCCGCCGGAGGGAAGCCCCCAGGCAGCGGCCATAGCATCGAACTTGCCGCCAAGAGCAAGTGTTGCTGAGGTCAAAACGACGGTGGATTCGCCGAAGAGGCGTTCGCGAAGCAGTGCTGCGATGGACAGGGGAGCGACATAAACTGTCTTGTTCTCGCCAAGCCATACGACATCGTCGCTGCTGAACTCTAGAATCCGGACGACAGTGTCGTGCATATTCTCCACGGCTGCGCGGACGGTCTGACGTTCAGTGTTGTCAGAGTCGGAACCCGAACCACCGGAGCCCGACCCGCCAGAGTTGCCTGAGCCAGAGGTGCCCAGCGTGGTTTGCAGTTGCCACAGGCTATCGCGGAGCGAAGCTAGTGCCGCTCCCAGCTCGCCGGGAATTTCTTCGAGTGCGCCGCTGTAGGCGTCGGCAAGCAATGCGACGGTCTCGCCGAGTAGATCCGTGGCATCGGTGACATCATCGACCTGCTCTGCGGCGCCGAATTTGCGGGCGCGCCGGGCCATCATGGTGATACCGGCAGGGGAGAGCTCGTCGGTGGCAACGGAGGTGATTCGACCGTCGAGCTCGTGAGCCTCGTCAATGACGACGCAGTCGTGCTGCGGCAAGATCATGGCGTCGGAGAGCGCATCGATGGCCAACAGTGCGTGGTTGGTGACAACGATATCGACGTTGGAAGCCTCGCGGCGGGCTTGTTCGGCGAAACACTCCTCGCCGAAAGGGCAGGAAATGGCACCGACGCATTCGCGGGCCGTGACGGAGACCTGCCGCCAGGCTTCGTTGGAGACGCCCTTGTCCAGGCTGTCGCGGTCGCCGGTGTCGGTGTCATTGGCCCACTCGCGTAGCCGCATGACCTCGGCAGCGGTTCGGCTGAGCTGCGCTTCGCTGAGCAGAGCAGTTGGGCCGCCCATACCGGTCGGCTCGGATTCATCACCGTCCATGACGGGATCTTTGATGACATTTCCGACCTTGGACTTGCACAGGTAGTTTGAGCGGCCTTTGAGGATTGCGAAGGTGGGCGTGCGGGACAAGTGTGGCTCTAGCGAACTGACTAGCCGCGGCAAGTCGCGTTCGACCAGCTGGCGTTGCAGCGCAATGGTCGCTGTGGAAACGATTACTGACTCGTCGGACTCCATTGCTTGCACAATGGCGGGCACCAGGTAGGCCAGTGACTTACCAGTACCGGTACCGGCCTGTACCGCTAGGTGTCGCTCGCGCGCAAAGGCGGAGGCAACCGCGCGGGACATTTTGACCTGATTCGGGCGAGTTGTTCCGCCGAGTCCCTTCACTGCTGCATCGAGAAGAGCTTCGATGCTATCCGAGTCATGGACGCTGGCTCTCGGTGAAGCTAGCTCGTCTGCATCGTCAACATCGTCAAAGTCCTCAAAGCCGTCCGATAGCTCAGCAAAATCTGCGTGCTCGGGAGTATCCGACACAGTTCCCCCGCCGCCTAAACGCCGTGAAAACGGACGGACAGTACCGGCTCGTCACGGGAAAGTGCGAGCCCCTCCCACGGGAGGCTGACCAGCGCCTTAACCAAGTGATCGCGGGACTCCTCCAAGGTCGGTAGACCATCGACGACCTCGCCATCGCGCATCATCGGGATGGTTAGATCGCGGTAGTGCAGGTTGCCCACATCCGGGATTTCCGAGCCGAGCGGGAAAGCGATTTCCTCCACGGCGGTACCGGAACGGCGGCAGGTACGAATCGCCGCCTTCACGCCACCGTGGCTTCGCTTGTCCAACGAGCGCTTGGCGACGGGCACCCCATCAACTTCGACCATCTTGTAGACCAGTCCCGCAGTCGGTGCGCCGGAGCCAGTGACTACAGAGGTGCCCACACCGTAGACATCGACCGGCTCGGCCCTCAGCGCCGCAATGGCGAACTCGTCGAGGTCAGAGGACACTACGATGTTGGTGTTGTGTGCACCCAGCGAGTCCAGCTGCTGACGCACCTGGCGAGCGAGAACTCCGAGGTCACCGGAGTCAATACGTACACCGCCGAGTTCCGGACCCGCGACCTCAATGGCCGTATTGACGCCCTCGGTGATGTCGTAGGTATCCACCAACAAAGTGGTGTCGGTCCCCAGCGTGTCAATCTGAGCTTTGAAGGCTGCAGCCTCGTTTGTCGTGCCATCTGGGTTGGTGTGTAACAGAGTCCACGCGTGCGCAGCGGTACCGGAGGCCGGGATGTTGTACCGTGCCGCTGCCTCCAAGTTGGAGGTGGCGCTAAAACCTGCCAGGTAGGCGGCGCGGGCAGCGGTCACAGCTGCTTCTTCATGAGTACGACGCGAACCCATTTCAATAATCGGGCGCCCACCGGCAGCCGTGACCATTCGGGTCGCTGCCGAGGCAATGGCGGAGTCCGCATTGAGAATGGAGAGAATAACAGTCTCCAAAATGACGCACTCGGCGAAAGTGCCTCGCACCGTCAAAATGGGCGAGGCGGGGAAGTAGAGCTCTCCTTCGCGGTAGCCGTCGACTTGGCCGCTGAACGAATAGTTACGCAGGTAATCCAGCGTCCGGTCATCGAGGAAGTCCAGCGAAGCCAGCTGTTCCTCGGTGAAGCGGAAGTTGCGGATAGCATCCAATACACGCGCTGTACCAGCGACAACGCCATAGCGGCGCTCATTCGGCAGACGACGGCCAAACACCTCGAAGGCGACCTGGCGCTCGCCGGAACCGTCGGCAAGCGATGCCTGCAGCATCGTCAGCTCGTACTTATCGGTGAGAAGGGCGGTGGAGGAATGCTTATCAATCACGGTCAATAGTCTAGTCGGCTGAAGCTGGCCGGGGCAGTCGGTTCCGGCGAGCGCGCGCCAGTCCGTACTATCCTGGTGCCTATGAGCATGCCAGCAGCAACACCGATGCCCACTATGGATGCCGATGTCGTGACGGAATCGAACCGACCCTGGCAGTGCATTGTGTGGGATGACCAGGTTAATTCGATGAGTTATGTCACCTACGTGTTCCAGATGCTCTTCGGCATGGACCGAAAGAAGGCGCACGCGCTGATGATGACGGTTCACACGGAGGGTAAGGCAATCGTGTCTTCCGGTGAGCGTGACAAGGTGGAGGCCGATGTGAAGAAGCTCCACAAGGCGGGCTTGTGGGCAACAATGGAGCAGGCTGACTAAGCCGATATTCGACAGCGGGAGAGAAATTACATGCGTCCTTGGAAGCGCAAGCGATCCCTTCTCGGCGGTGGCGTCAAGTACGTCACGGCTTTTGAAGGCACGGAGCGGGATTTGCTGCTGAATCTGGCTGCTACTGTGGCGGACTCGCTGATGGAGCGAGCCCGGTCGGCACCGAAGGATGAGCTCGCGGAAATGACGGGAATGCCCGTCGGACACTCCGAGGCCCCAGCCGATCCTAAGCTTGCGCGACTGTTGCCGGACTTCACCAAGCCGGGTGAGGAGAGCGTGGAGGGGGAAAACGCCCTCATGCGCCAGCTGCATGAGTCGGAGATTGTAGAGAGCAAGCTCCATTCCCTGCGTGCGATTATCGACGCCCTGGAGCCCGCCGAGTCGGGGCAGGTATCCATTTCGGAAAGCGATGCCCATGCCTGGGTTGCAGGTATCAATGACCTACGTATTTACCTGCACGTTTCCATGGAGAACCTCAATGGCTCCATCGAGCAGATTGAGCAGACCGACGCGATGTACCAGTGGCTGTCCTACAACCAAGAGTCACTGCTGGATCAGCTCATGGGTGAGTAGCGAATCCGAGCGAAACCCCGAAAAGATGCAGTAATCAACTGAGGCTAACTGCCATGAACTGTGGTGAAAGGTGCCGTGGTCGACAATGAATTCTGAGATTTTCGCAATCAGCCCCACCGACATTCGACACCAAGCCAGCAGTGCTGCGCTGGGCACGAGCATCGACATTGGCGCGGGATGTCTTGACTCCATCGACGGCATCTCCATCGGCCATGCTGCTGAGGGGGATACCGGAGTCACCGTCATCGCCGCTCCAGGCGGTGCTGTCGGCGCTGTCGATGTCCGCGGTGGCGGTCCCGGCACTCGCGAGACCGACCTGCTCGCACCGGAGAATACCGTCGAACGCGCCCACGCTGTCGTGTTGGCTGGCGGCTCCGCGTACGGCCTCGCAGCTGCCGACGGAGTTATGCGCGAACTGCGCGACCGCGGCATTGGCTTTGAGGTCACTCCAACTCGTCCAGATATCCTCGTGCCCATCGTTCCCGGTGCTGTCATCTTCGACTTGCTGTTGGGTGAGCCGACGCTGCCCACCGCTGAACTCGGGCGCGAGGCGTTGTCGCACGCGCTTGACGACGTCCCGGAGGACACTCCCTCCGGAACAGTAGGTGCCGGTGTTGGCGCTATGGCCGGGGCAATCAAGGGTGGTTTTGGACAAGCCCGTGTGACCTCCGCCGATGGTAAGTACTTTGTGGCTGCCGCAATGGTGGTTAACTCCTTTGGTGCGGTCATTGGCCCGGAGGGACGCCTCTACGGAATGCCAGCGGCTGCCGGTGCCAGCAAGGAGGCATTGGCCCAGTTGGACCAGGTTTTCGTCGGTAGAACCAAGATTCTCGCCGATGCGGCTGGCGACGGAGAGTCGTCGGCAAGCACGCGAAACACGACGATTGGCACGTTGATAACCAATGCGCCGGTGACAACTGCGCAGTTGAAGCGGTTGGCGATGTGCGGTCATGATGGGCTGGCACGAGCGATTCGGCCAGCTCATGCACCGATGGACGGTGACACGCTGTTTGCGCTCAGCTCGGCCGAGGCAGCGGATAGCGAAAACGCTGAACCCGTGGGCTCGGATGTGGTGGCCCTGTTGGCTGCGATGGCGGCCGATGCGGTGCAGATGGCTATTGTCGATGCCGTGATGAGTGCAACGGGACGCGCGGGAGTAGCCGCGCTGTCAGAGATGCTGGACAAGTAGTGAGGGAAGTTCGCCAATGAATCCGCAATGGAGCTCGGGACAACAGCAGAATTACCAGAACTATGCGCAGTACCCGATGGGCGGTCCCGTGCAGACGCGGCGGAATAATCAGATTGTTCCACAGGATCGCGACGGCGGGCTCGGGGCGGCCATCAGTACGGCTATTGGGTACCTGGTACTTATCTGGACGGTCTTTCTTGTCAACGAATTCATCTTTGGTGGGGCGCTGAACAACTTCGGTGTGCGCCCACGCGAAACCTCGACTCTGTGGGGAATCTTGACCGCACCGCTGCTGCACGCAGATTACGGGCATATTGTGGCGAACTCTCTGCCCGGGGCGTTGTTCGCCGGTTTGATTGCAATGTCGTCGAAGCGGTTATTTTGGCAGGTCACACTCTTGATTACGGTCGTTGGTGGCGGTCTGACATGGTTGGTCGGCGGTGTAAATACCGTCCACATCGGTGCGTCCGGCCTGATTTACGGCTGGCTGGCGTTTTTGGTCGTGCGCGGTTTTGTGAACCGCCGGGTGATGCAGATTATTTTGGGCGTGATTCTGGCATCGATGTACTCGGGCCTTATCTGGGGAGTGCTGCCAACACAGATGGCTGTTAGTTGGCAGATGCACCTCTTCGGTGGGCTTGCGGGCATCTGGGCTGCGGTGATGTTTAAGCGCGGTCGCGCACGTGGCTAAGAGTGCACGTCGCTAAGAGCCCGAGGTAAGCGGCATCAACTCCTGGCGGAAACGGCCTAGAATAGGAGCTTCGGTGTTTGACCAACGATATGAGGAGTCCAGATAGCGGTGGGAGCAGAAGCAGGAACTCAGGCAGTCAATCAGCTGACGGCGCAGGATAGCGGCTTCCCCGACCGAACAGCGCCGATTGGCATCTTCGACTCCGGTGTCGGTGGGCTGACAGTGGCGCGTGCCATCATGGATCAGCTGCCGCACGAGTCGATTATGTACATCGGCGATACTGCCAACGGCCCTTACGGCCCACTGCGCATCGCCGAGGTTCGTCAGCACGCTGAAGCGATCGCCGATGAACTGGTTGCACGCGGCTGCAAGATGATAGTCATTGCCTGCAACACTGCTTCGGCCGCATTTTTGCGTGATGCCCGCGAGCGCTACCCAGTCCCAGTAATCGAGGTCATTCTGCCCGCCGTGCGCCGTGCGGTCTCGACCACCAGGAACGGAAAAGTTGGCGTAATCGGTACCGCCGCCACGATTCGCTCCCGTGCCTACCAAGATCTCTTTGATGCAGTGCCCGGCGTGGATGTCTCCGCGGTCGACTGCCCGCGATTCGTGGACTTTGTCGAGCGCGGAATTACCTCTGGTCGCCAGATTCTGGGACTTGCAGAGGGCTACCTCGCGCCATTGCAGGCCGATGGTGTGGACACCCTCGTGCTGGGCTGCACCCACTATCCGCTGCTGTCTGGTGTGATTCAGCTGGCCATGGGCGAGGACGTCGCCCTAGTGTCCTCGGCGGAGGAGACGTCGAAGGATGTTCTGCGCATCCTCACAAAGACCGACATGCTCGCTGACCCGGAGAGTAATCCGACCCCTATGCGCACATTTGAATCCACTGGAGATCCGCAAGTTTTTGCATCACTGGCAGAGCGCTTCCTCGGGCCCGGTATTAGCCAGGTCACTATGCATTCCCAAATGTGACCTTTCTTATTAAATCCAGACACTCCATTGGTTTTTTGCTCGTTTTTGATCAATTACATGGCAAGCTTGAAGTATGCGATTGAAGGTTCTGGGATGTACAGGCAGCATGGGTGGCCCATCGGCGCCAGCATCTGGCTACCTCATTGAGCTGGATAACGGTCGAACCTTTGTCATTGATTTGGGTCCCGGTGTCCTCGCCGAATTGCAGAAGATCTCTGATCCTGCAGCTTGTGATTTGTTACTAACTCATGTGCACCCAGACCACACTGCAGACATTCCAGGGCTGCTCGTCTGGCGTCGCTTCCACCCGACAGCCCCGGCGAGTTCCCGGAATCTTTTGGTTGGCCCCGGAGACATTCACGACCGGATAGGCACCATGTGCAAAGCACTGGGAAGTGAAGAAGATGCCAACTTGGAAGACACTTTTGACCAGGTTGTGAGTAACCCCGGTGAGCCTCTGTTTGTCGGTGGAGGCGAAGCGGGCGGAGGCGCCGTCGTCACGCCGTATAGCATGATCCACCCGGTGCCAGCTGTTGGATATCGCATTGAAGCAGATGGTCTGACCATTGCGTACACCGGAGATACTGCGTGGACCGATGAACTGGTGGAGCTGGCGCGGAATGCGGATATCTTCATCTGTGAAGCCACATGGTGCAGCAACGAAGAGGGCACACCACCGGACATGCACCTGACGGGCTATGAGGCCGGAAAGGCAGCGACACTGGCGGGGGTCAAGAAGCTGGTGCTGACTCACATTCCGCCATACGCCGATGGTGAGGAAGCACTGCGTGCTGCGAAGAGTACCTTTGCCGGTGACGTTGAATTGGCCTACCTGGGCATGGAGCTAGGCGGCTAGTCTCAGCGATTATCGGGTTTCCGTACAGCTGTCGCACCGCATTCGCGCCGGGCGGTAGGGTAGTTGGCATGACTACAGCTAATTCCGATTTTCGCCGTGCCGATGGACGCGCGGTTGATGAAATGCGCAAGGTGACCATCACTCGTGGCTTCACCGACAATCCGGCAGGTTCTGTGCTGGTTACTTTCGGCAATACGCGTGTGATGTGCACCGCTTCCGTTGAGCAGTCGGTGCCACGATTCAAGCGTGACTCCGGCGAGGGCTGGCTGACTGCTGAGTACTCCATGCTGCCGGCCTCTACCCACGAGCGCATGCCCCGCGAGTCGATGCGCGGCAAGGTCAAGGGGCGTACTCACGAGATTTCCCGTCTAATCGGTCGCTCTCTTCGAGCTGCTATCGACTTGAAGGAGCTCGGTGAGAACACCATCAACATCGACTGTGATGTTCTGCAGGCGGATGGTGGTACCCGCACCGCCTCCATCACCGGTGCGTACGTCGCGCTGGCTGATGCCTTGACATACCTGCATGCAGCGGGTGCAGTTCCGGGCACTCCGCTGAAGGCGCCAGTCGCAGCTGTTTCGGTCGGCGTTATTGACGGCCGCGTCTGCCTGGACCTGCCTTACGAGGAGGACTCGCGCGCTGAGGTGGACCTCAACGTGGTGATGACCGCAGAGGGCAAGTTCGTCGAAATCCAGGGCACTGGCGAGGAAGGCACCTTCGACCGAGGTCAGCTGAATGACATGCTCGACTCTGCGGAAAAGGGTCTGCGTGAGCTCATCGCCCTGCAGCAGGAAGTGCTGCGCGCGCCGTACCCGGGTGAGCTGCCGTGAAGCTCCTCGTCGCTACTCGAAATTCGAAAAAACTAGTCGAGCTCGACCGCATTCTACGTGCGGCGGGTATTGACTCTGTGGAGCTTCTTTCGCTTAGCGATGTCCCGGAGTACCCAGAGCGCCCTGAAACCGGTCGCACTTTTGCAGACAACGCCTATATCAAGGCTTTTGATGGCGCGACACACACCGGCTACGCGTGCTTGGCAGACGATTCGGGGCTCAGCGTCGATGAGCTAAACGGCATGCCGGGTGTGCTCTCGGCGCGATGGTCCGGCACTCATGGCGACGATGTCGCTAACTACGAGCTGCTGCTCGCTCAAATGGGTGACTGTCCAGATGAGCGTCGCACTGCGTCCTTCCGTACCGCCTGCGCGTTGGTCGTCCCTGGTGTCAAGGAGGTGCCGTCCGCGCTTGCCGACGGCGGTTTCCCAGCCGTCCTCGATGAAGCCGGTAACCTGCTGCTAGTTGTGGAGGGCCGCTGGCCTGGCTCCATTCTGCGCGAGCCTGTTGGGGACAATGGGTTCGGCTATGATCCGGTGTTCGCGCCCGCAGTTGGTGAGGGCAATGATGCGGAGGGCACTTTGTCTGCGGCACAAATGAGCGCCGAAGACAAGGACGCTTTTAGCCACAGGGGGCGTGCACTGCGTGCCTTGACTCCGGCGCTGAAAATCCTGGCTGAGGCAGAGTCTGAGGGATAGCCCTGGGGTGAGTCCTCGGGTGAGCCCACGGGCGAGCCCTCGAGGGGGCAGGAGGAGCCCGCTACTTCAGCTGGAAAGCGGTCTCGACTTCCTCACGGCGCTTCTTCTCGACAAAGAAGGAGAGGAACGGGACGACACCGCCGAGCGCGGTAATAATCCACTTTGATGGTTCCCAGCGGGCCTTGGTGCCCAGGTTTACGGTGGCAATCAGGAATGCCATGTAGCCGAAGCCGTGAATCTGGGCGGTGTAGAAGAACCACCGTGGCGCGTCGGCGGAGTTGTCGAGGATGAGGTACTTGTAAATCATCTCGGCACACAGCAAGAGCAGCATCACACCCGTGAAGTAGGCAGTGACGGAGAAGTACGTCAGTGCCTTCCTTACGCGCTCTTGACGATCTGGATTGATATTGGTCACTAAAAGTCCTTTTCTCGAATAAGCAGTTATCGCCTAGGCGTTGGTGCCAGAGTCCGTCGATCGTGTCTCATCCACACGCTGCACCTTTCGTGAGCCATCTGGGTTGGTCGGCAGGAATTCGTCTGGAATTTCCGTCATGACATCGTCTTTAGTCTCAAAAGCGGCCTCGCTATTGCCACTCAGGCGCTCGCGTTCGTACTCCATGTACTTGCGGTAGGCCCAAATAAAGAACAGACCGAAAGCAGGCCACTGCAGTGCATATCCCAGGTTTTGGAATGAGCTGGTTGTGTTCCACCTGCTGAGCTGCCAGTAGGCGAGTGCAAGAGTGGCGCCGACTGCAAGAGCCAAGAAGATCAGTTGAACCACGCGTGTACGAGTGGGAATCTTTGCAGGCTTGTCAGTGGTATCGGAATGCTGTGAAGTGGACACATAACCACCATAGCTAGTCTGTGACCTGCCAAGCTAGCGCGCTCGCTGGATAAGGTAGGGGATGGGACATTAGGAATTCTGCGGCAAACCCGTTAAAGTGTGTACAGTCCAAATGAGCCGTGAAGGTTCGTTGCGCCTTTAGGCGGCTAATAAGTAGTCCATGCCTACGGGGGGCTGTACGGAACTATCACAGATTTGCGACGGGCGCCTGTGGCGGAATTGGCAGACGCGCTGGATTTAGGTTCCAGTGCCTTAGGGCGTGGGAGTTCAAGTCTCCCCAGGCGCACATATATATACCTCGTGACTATGCAGGTCACGGGGTATTTTCATTTTCTTCCCGTCAGATTTTCCGCCCTCATTACGCCGCGTGCCCAAAATCTGACCCATTCCCCGCCCGAAGCTACTCCAAGGTCGCCAATCTCCCATGCAGGGTGTAGAAGCATAACTATGAAAATTGTCGTCTGTGTCATTTATCCCCGCTACCCGGATAACACTGAACCTCTCGGCGGCTTTGTCGAATCCGAAGAAACTGCCCTCGCGATTGACAACTGGTGGCGCGCACAGCCTGGCGACATGATTGGCACCTGGGAAGACTTCGAGGTCGAGGTCGAAAGTCGTGACCAGCTCCTCTATGGAGTCTTTACCGGCACTCCCACTCTCGAAATCACCGATAGCAATTTCTGGGACCCTATCTGTTACGGGGTGTACACCGACCGTAAGGTGGCTGAACACGCAGCTAAGCCGGAGACAATGTGGGAGGCCAACAACTGCCCGCCAAAGTTTGTGCTTCCGTTCCGCCTGGGATGGAAGTTTGACCGGTATTTCCCCGATGGAACGCCCTGGCCGCCAGACCAGTTGTAGATCTGCGACAGTCCCGCCTCTTTTGGCGGGAACACAAGACGGGGCAGCCGCACAGCGCGTGTGAGTACCATTCTGGGAAACCTCTGTCCGCTCATTTCACTGCGTAGGGCAATCGAACCTGTCGATACAATGACGCTGCTCGAATCGTATCTTGAATCGTAAGGTGGAAGCAGGGAGGCAGCATGAGCATCTCGATGCATCTGGATGAGTACATGGCGCGTCGTGGCATAGTTCCCGACGACACTGTGGTCAACGATGATCCCTGCGCAATCTTCGACGGCAAAGTCGAGCGCGACGGTAGGTCGCAGCAGGACCTTGAAGAGTCAGAGCGGCGCTTAGAAGAAGCGGAGTCCGCAATTTTGGATGCGCTAGGCGATTAATTGGCGAAAAACTGAGCGTTCTAGTCGCGCATTGACGCTCATTCTGAGTGTGATGTTCATCACTGATTAGGTGTAAATCGACGCAGTCTTCGTGGCTTCATTTTCCGTTGCCGATGCTGCCACGGGGATGAAGTGCAAGCAATTTCTCGACAAGGGGAACACTGTTTTCTACCTGCGAAGTTCTTTCACTTTTGACGCGTTGTGCTCGCTGATCTTGCAGCCGTGTCAGGCCTCTCGTTTTGGGGCTGCAAATTATCTTCGCGTTGATGGCAGCGCAAAACTGCGCGAGAAAAACATGATGGATTCCTCATGATTTATGGCATAGTGTCCTGGCAAGGATTTGGAAACAAAAGATGTTTTCATTTCGTACTCCACAAGACAAGGACCTCAGCCACGTGAAATACGAAAAACTCGCCACTTTGCAGACCAATGTCGTAACTGCTCCAGACCTGGGCACTTTTGCAGTCACTTTTGCCGGTCAATCGCAACCATGGCTGGACACTCTCTCCAGCGTCATGGCCAGTGGCAACTCAAAGAAACTACGGGAAGTTTTCACTCGCGCTGAGGAACTGCTCGCACCGCTTGACGACGATCTCATCGGCCAGCTTCCCGCAGGTTTTGACCCCTTTGGCTGGGCAATCTCACTCGTGACAGACGAGCCTTTTACCGGAGATACAACCAACCCTGCGGTCAGCGTCCCGGGCATCGTCTTGGCACAGTTGGGCATCGTCGAGTTGCTGGCAAAGCAGGGAATTAATATCACCGAAGCGGTAGCGGTAACCGGTCATTCGCAAGGTGTTCTTGCCGCTGAGATTGCCGCTCGCCCAGAGAAGGCAGCAGAGCTTGTTGCACTTGCTCGCCTCATCGGTGTCGCGTGTGCACGCGGAAGCCGAGTAGCTGGATTTGGGCGCGCGCCGATGATGAGCATCTCTGGCCTGACGGTCGAGGAGTTGGAACCTCTGCTCCCACAGGGTTGCGTCATCGGTCTGAAGAATACGCAGACCACTAGCGTAGTTATCGGTAAGCAAGATGAACTAGACCAGCTGGCAGAGCAGCTCGCAGCGCAGCAGCCGAAGGGGCGGGAAGTTGAATGTACAGTTTTGCCAGTTAGCGGCGCATTCCATCACCCAGCGCTGGCACCTGCTGTGGCATGGGTAGTGGAGCGAGCTGAGCGCATTGGGCTGGATGCGGAAACGGCGGACCGGCTTGCGCGTGCAATCTTGGTGGACCCCAGTGACTGGAGCGCCGAGGTACGGGGGCTCATCGACCAAGGGGCAACCACCATTTTGGATCTGGGGCCGAACACAGGCGTCGTCAAGCTGACAGAACGTAACTCTGAAGGCTATGGCGTAGCGGTGATTGCTGCGGCAACAGCTGCGGGGAGGGGTGTCCTGTCTGAGAGCGACATTGAGCATCCGACATCGTGGCTGGAGTTTGCACCGCGTCTGGTCACTGGGGATAAGCCCCGTGTCGAGACGAAGTTCACCAAGTTGACTGGGCGCTCGCCAATTCTGCTCGGTGGTATGACCCCGACAACCGTCGACCCTGAGATCGTGGCGGCTGCTGCGAATGCGGGGTTCTGGGCGGAGCTGGCCGGTGGCGGCCAAGTCACGCCGGAAATCTTCGAGGCTAATGTGGCGCGACTCTCCGAACTGCTCGAGGAGGGGCGCAGTGCACAGTTCAACACCATGTTTTTGGATCCGTACCTGTGGGGTTTGCACATTGGAAGCCGACGTTTGCTCCCGCGTGCGGTGGCAGCCGGTCGACCGATTGATGGCGTAACCATCTCTGCGGGCATCCCCGAGGTGGACGAGGCAGTTGAGCTAGTAAAGCAGCTGCGTGAGGGCGGAATTCCGCATATTTCCTTCAAGCCGGGCACAATCGCACAAATCGAGTCGGTGCTCGAAATCGCAGATACCTTGGCGCAGCAGGCCACGCCGTATCCAATCATCATGCAGGTTGAAGGTGGGCGTGCTGGTGGCCATCACTCCTGGGAAGACCTCGATGACCTGCTAATTAACACCTACGCAAAGATTCGCAGGCGAGATGTGGTGCTTGCTGTTGGCGGTGGCATCGGCAAGCCAGAACAGGCCCGTGATTATCTGATGGGTACGTGGTCGACACGTTACGGGTTGGCGCCGATGCCGGTAGATGCTGTCATCATTGGCACAGCTGCGATGGCGGCAAAGGAGTCGACCGCCTCTGAGTCCGTGAAACAAATGCTGGTCGACACCGTCGGCACTGACAACTGGATTCCCGCCGGTAGCGGCATGGATGGCATGGCGTCGGGGCGTAGCCAGTTGGGTGCTGATATCCACGAAATTGATAACGCCGCAGCACGCGCTGGCAGATTGCTTGACGAAGTTGCAGGTGATCTCACTAAGGTCACCGAACGACGCGCAGAGATCATCGAGGCAATTAACGCCACCGCGAAGCCGTACTTCGGAGACATCAGCACCATGACGTATGCCGAGGTGCTGAACCGCTATCTCGAATTGTGTGCGCCCGGAGGGACGTTCCTCGATCCGACGTGGTCGACGCGCTTTGTCGCACTCGTCGACCGCGTAGAGGCACGATTGAATGCCGTCGATGCGGGCACGTTTGCCGCGCTTGCCGACGGCGACAGCTTGCGCACCCAGCCGCAGACCGAGATCTCGCGACTATCCGGCCTGTTGGACCTGGATACCCAGCTCCACCCAGCCGATGTCACGTTCTTTATCTCTGAGCTCTGCCGCACACCCGGCAAACCTGTGCCCTTCGTTCCGGTCATCGATGCTGAGGTTCGTCGCTGGTGGCGATCGGACTCCCTATGGCAGGCACATGACTCTCGCTACGATGCGGATCAAGTCTGCATCATCCCAGGGCCGCAGGCTGTTTCGGGCATTACCCGCGCGAATGAGCCAGTAGCGGAGATTCTGGGCCGGTTTGAAAAAGCTACCGCACAGGCATTGATGGATACCGGCTACCTGCCGGAGGTACCTGTTGACGCCCTCAGCCGAATGCTCGCAGCACCTGTGATTTGGTGGGCTGGCCGACAGCAGCCGAACCCGGCGCTGGCACTTGGCGCGGAACATGAGTGGGTATGTGTATCTGACGCAAGTGATGTCTCTCGTTCGCAACGCCTGGAACACCCAGGTACTGGTGCCATTTTGGAGACCATTGGAGATGATGGGAGCAATGATGAGGGCGGGGAGTACCTCGTCTGGGCACAGCTGACGGTTCCGCTACCCGATGCTGCGGGTGAGAATACGAAACTGCGAATTCGCCTGTGCCAGAGTGCAGCGGTGGGCGCAGTGCCCGTCGTTAAGCATGAGGATGCAACAGCCGCGATGCGGGAGCTGACGCGAATCGCAGCTGGCGGTGAGCTTGCAAACATCGTCGATGCGGTCGCGGAGTGGGAATCCGTGTGGGATCCGATGGCGATGGCTGACTACGATGCGGTCACTATTGCAGCTGCCGGCGATGAGTCACAGGCGACGGTGCCGGACGCGTTGGTTGGACATGCTTGGCCAGCGATTTTTGCGGCAGTCGCGCAGGCGCGTACTGAGACCGGCATTGATGTTGTTGAGGGCATGCTCGCGCTTGTTCACCTTGAGCATCACATTCGTATGATTGGGGCTCTGCCGCAGGAAACCACAACGTTGCGGATTAGTGCGCGTGTCGACGAGGTCGTTGATACGGACTTAGGGCGACTCGTCGTGGTGCGCGCGGAGGTTCGTGATGGCGGTACGCTGCTCGCCACCTTGAGCGAGCGCTTTGCCATTCGTGGCCGAAACGGCGGCGAGACAGCGCGGACCAACACTGTGCCATTTCCAACGGTCACGGATACGCCACGGAGTTTCCGCGGTGCGTTGACCGTGGAAGCGCCTAAGGCGATGGAGCCATTTAGCTATGTCACGGGCGATCGCAATCCTATCCACGTCGATTCCCGTGCAGCAGCGCTAGCTGGTCTACCAGGGGTTATTGTCCATGGAATGTGGCTGTCGGCGATGGCCGAGCATGCGGCTGTTGCCACGTCGGATGCCGGCATTGGCAATCGGGTGATTGAGTTCACTGCGACTATGCTGAGCCCGGTTCTGCCTGGACAGGAAGTGAAATTCTCTGTCGAACGTCGTGGTTTTGATGACCGTCCAGGCGCCGGTGAAGTCCGCGAAGTCACGGCCACAGTAGATGGTGAGCTGGTATTGACCGCCACTGCTGTAATCGCCGCACCGACGACCGCATATGTCTTCCCTGGTCAGGGGATTCAATCACAGGGGATGGGGCTGTCTGCTCGGACTCGCAGCGTAGCGGCCCGCCGCGTGTGGGACCAGGCTGATGCGATGACCCGAGAGAAGCTTGGCTTTTCCGTACTGGCTATTGTCCGGGACAACCCGGTAGAGGTGGTCGTGGATGGTGTGCGCTATTTCCACCCAGAAGGTGTTCTGAATCTGACTCAGTTCACCCAGGTTGCGATGGCGACGTTGGGGCTGGCACAGGTTGCGGAGCTTCGTGAAGCAGGGCTGCTAGATGAAACAGCTCACTTTGCGGGGCACTCTGTCGGTGAGTACAACGCGCTGGCGGCTTTCGCTGGTGCGCTTGACGCAGACGCCGTGTTGGAGGTTGTCTACCGCCGCGGTTTGACCATGCATGAACTGGTCGAACGTGATGAGCAGGGGAGGTCCAACTATGGTTTGTGCGCCCTGCGTCCGGACAAGATCGGCGTAGGCGAGGACGAGGTCATCGAGTTTGTTAATCGGCTGTCGCAGGAAATCGGTGAGTTCCTCGAAGTCGTCAATCTCAACCTGGCAGGCAAGCAGTACGCCGTCGCTGGCACCGTCGCGGGGCTAGCGGCACTGGCTGAACAGTGCGAGCGCCGTAGCTCGGACGGCAAGGGATTCGTGCGTATCCCAGGTATTGATGTGCCATTCCACTCCAGTGTCCTACGCGACGGTGTGGATTCCTTCCGCAAACACCTGGAGCGGCTGCTACCAGCGGAAATTTCTCCAGAACGCCTGGTGGGACGCTATATCCCGAATCTCACCGCGACCTCTTTTGAGCTGACTGAGAAGTTCGTCCGCCAGATGGCTGCAGTCGTCGACTCAGACATTCTGGAAAACATCCTTGCCGATTTCGACTCTGCCGCTGAAAACCCGGCGCGCCTGGCCCGCATGTTGCTGGTCGAGCTGCTGGCCTGGCAATTCTGCTCACCGGTGAGGTGGATTGAAACGCAGGATCTGCTGCTTGAGGATCTTGGCGTCAGCCGCATTATTGAAGTCGGTGTAGGTACAGCGCCCACACTGGCAAACCTGGCTGCCCGTACCTGCCAGTTGCCCCGTCACCGAAGCCGGGACATTCGAGTGTTCAATCTCGAACGTGATGCTGATGCAGTGTTTATGCGCGACCAAATTCAGCCGGAAAAGCCTGAGTCCGAGTCGGAGGTGACAACAGAGCAGGACTCGGCGCAGGCTCTATCTGGAGCAGCGGGAGTAGCGGCCGCAGCGGGAGCAGCGGAGCAGGCAGTATCCACCGAACAATCCGCGGCGACCGAACAGGCCACCACGATCACGAGTGCTGCCACTCCGGCTGCCGAAGTTGCTGATATTTCCGTCAGCCCGGCAGAAGCGCTGGAAGTTCTTATTTGCCAATGGACGAAGGTGCGCCCCGACCAGCTCGGTGCCGCTGACTCCATCGAGACTCTGGTCGATGGAGTCTCATCTCGACGCAATCAACTGCTGCTCGATCTCGGAGTGGAATTCGACCTCGGTTCAATCGAGGGGGCAGCAGATGCGGAACTGGCGGATCTAAAGGACAAGATTGATAGCTTGGCCAGTGGGTACTCGGCATTCGGTCCGATTCTCTCCGAAGCCATTGCCGACGGTATTCGCCGGATTACCGGTCCTGCTGGTGCAGGTGCGAATTACATCGATGATTATGTGCTGGGGGAATGGCAGCTTGGCAAGGGGTGGGCAACTGCAGTCAGTGCTGAGATGATGCTTGGTACTCGTGAGGGCGCATCCCTGCGCGGCGGCGATCTTGCGCATCTGGCACCGGCCGCCCCAACCAGTACTGCTGAACTCAACCAGCTGATCGATGAAGCGATCCTTGCGGTCGCCACGCAGCGAGGTGTAGCTGTCGCTAAGCCGTCGGCAAATGACAGTGGTGCTGGGGTGGTCGACTCGGCTGCACTCACTGAGTTTGCAGATAAACTGACAGGTCAGCGAGGAATTCTTGCCACCGCGGCACGCACGATTCTGGAGCAACTCGGCCACGAGATTACCGATGCCATTGACTTCGATGCCGAAGACGCCGACAGCAACCTGGTAAATCTTGTCACCGCTGAACTCGGCGCGGACTGGCCGAAGCTGGTCACCCCGACGTTTACGCCCACCAGGGCAGTGCTTCTCGACGACCGCTGGGCCACCTCCCGCGATGACCTCGCGCGCCTATGGGCAGCCGCTGATGAGGATGTGGCTGGCACCGCGCCGGGCAGTATCCATGAAACCGCAGTTGAGCAGGCACAGTGGTGGGCTGCCAAGGCAGACGAGGCAGGACGGACACAGTTGGCGAGTATCTACCGCCAGTTGGCGGATGAAGTCATCACGAATGTGGACGAACTGCCGATGAGCTCCGACATTGCAGTTGTTACCGGCGCATCGCCAAATTCGATTGGTTCCGCCGTAACTGCACAGCTGCTGTCTCAGGGGGCAACCGTTGTTGTTACCACTTCACGTCTTGGACGCGAACGCCTGAGCTTCTACAAGCAGCTCTATCGCGTGAATGCGCAGGGCGAAGCGAAGCTGTGGGTGGTACCGGCGAACTTGTCCAGCTTCCAGGACCTGGATTCCCTTATTGACTGGATTGGGACCGAACAGACTACAACAATTGGTGCGGAAGTGGTCGTGACCAAGCCCGCACTGTCACCGACGCTACTATTCCCGTTCGCGGCGCCTACGGTTTCGGGCTCGCTTGCCGACGCCGGTCCTGCGTCCGAGACCCAAATGCGTCTGCTTCTGTGGTCGGTGGAACGACTCATTGCAGGGATGTCAGCACTTGGCGGGGACAATAATCTGCAGCATCGTTTGCATGCGGTGCTGCCGGGTTCACCGAACCGTGGTCGCTTCGGCGGCGATGGTGCCTATGGTGAAGCCAAGGCCGCTCTCGACGCAGTGGTGGCGCGCTGGAATGTGGAGGACGCTTGGCGTACCCGCACCACTCTGGCTCATGCACAGATTGGTTGGGTCCGAGGAACCAACCTGATGGGTGGAAACGATCCGTTGGTTGCTGCAGTGGAAGCAAAGGGAGTTCGCACCTTCTCCACCGAAGAAATGGCAGCTGAACTGATTGAGCTCGCGAGCTCGGAGACTCGAAAGAATGCTCAAACCCGCCCGATTCAGGCCGATCTCACCGGCGGATTGGGTGACGTTGACCTCAACATTGCGCAATTGGCGCAGGAGGCTGCACAGGCGGCTAGCCTATCAGCTCAAAACTCCGAGGTCGCTAGTGGGGCGCGCTCGCAGGAGCCGTCGTCAAGCCGTGTCTTAAGCGGCCTGCCAAGCCCGCGTCGACCGATTTCGCAGACAACACCGACCTTTGGTGATATCGCAGCGGCTCCGGAGGACATGGTGGTCATCGTGGGCGCCGGTGAACTTGGACCGTACGGTTCTTCCCGGACGCGCTTTGAGGCCGAAGTCGATGATATTTCTGCAGCGGGAATTGTGGAATTAGCCTGGTCAATGGGGCTGATTTCCTATGAGGGTGGCTGGCGCGATGCCGATGGGCAACCGTTGGCAGAAAGCGACATTGCTTCGCGCTACCGCGATGAAGTGTTGGCGCGAGTTGGTGTGCGTCGTTACGCCGATGATGGCGATTTGGTTGATAATACGATGACTGAGCTGACCACGGTCTACCTGGATCGTGCGTTGAGCTTTGCGGTGCGCGATCGCGCGGCAGCGGAGACTTTTGTCAGTTCCAACCCTGACAACACCACTGCGAGCTTCGATGCTGAGACGGGGCAGTGGCTTGTGACACGAGCCGCTGGCACGCCGGTTCAGGTTCCGCGCCGAATGGCGATGAGCCGCTATGTTGGCGGTCAGATTCCGCAGGGCTTTGACCCGGCACGCTACGGTATTCCGGCGGACATGATGGACAATCTGGACCGCGTGAGCTTGTGGAACATTGTCTGTACTGTTGATGCGTTCCTGTCATCGGGCTTCAGCCCAGCGCAGCTGCTGGAAGCGGTCAACCCGGCGCGAGTGTCGTCGACACAGGGCACAGGTATTGGTGCGATGGAGTCGCTGCGCAGTCTCTACATCGACGGCCTACTGGGGCAACCGCGAGCCAATGACGTCCTGCAGGAGGCATTGCCAAATGTTATTGCCGCCCACGTGATGCAGTCTTATGTCGGTGGCTACGGACAGATGATTCACCCTGTCGCAGCCTGTGCGACGGCAGCGGTGTCGGTGGAGGAGGGCGTCGACAAGATAGCCCTGGGTAAGGCAGATTTCGTCGTCGCAGGTGGCTTCGATGACCTATCCACAGAGGGGATTACAGGTTTCGGCGACATGGCCGCCACAGCTGACTCCGCCACCATGGAAGATAAGGGTATCGACCATGCGTACTTCTCCAGGCCGAATGATCGTCGACGCGGAGGCTTCGTGGAGTCGCAAGGTGGCGGAACGGTGCTGTTGGCTCGCGGAGACATCGCTCGTGACATGGGACTCCCCGTGCTCGGTGTCGTGGCATACGCCCAGTCCTTCGCCGACGGCGCGCACACATCCATCCCGGCGCCGGGTTTAGGTGCGCTAGCGGCAGCTCAGGGCGGCGAGAAGTCTCGGTTGGCTCGCGCACTTGCATCACTCGATGTCACTGCGGATCAGGTCGCGGTGTTGTCCAAGCACGATACCTCGACCAATGCCAATGACCCCAATGAGTCTGAACTGCATGAACGCATTGCAGATGAACTCGGTCGCGAGCGCTCGAACCCGCTGCTGGTGGTCTCTCAGAAATCCCTGACCGGACACGCCAAGGGTGGAGCTGCAGCGTTCCAGATCATTGGTCTGACTCAAGTATTGCGCAGCGGCATTGTGCCAGGTAATCGATCGCTGGACTGCGTCGATCCCGCATTGGCTGAGCATTCGCGTCTGGTATGGCCGACGAAGGCAGTCAATTTCGGCAATACGTTGCCGCTGAAGGCTGGCTTTGTTACCTCGCTCGGGTTCGGACATGTCTCGGCACTGGTGGCAGTCGTCCATCCGGAAGCTTTCTATCAAGCGATAGTGCAGCACGATGGCACCGAGGCTGCGGAGCATTGGCGGTCCGCGGCGCACAACCGCGAAGCAGCTGGTCTGCGTCGCATTGATGAGGCCATTTACGGTGGGGAAGCCCTCTACGAGCGTCCACGCGAGCGAAACCTGGCGGACGGTGGTCGGTTCGGTTCACCCGCTGCATTGGAAAAGGCCGTCCTGCTTTCCGATGGCGCCCGTCTGATCGATGGTGTCCTCCAGCCATGATTGGCGTAGACCTCGTCTATATTCCGAGCTTCGAAGAGCAGCTGAATATGCCAGGAAGTCAGTTCGCGCAGGCGGTTTTCACACCGGCTGAGCTACTGATAGCAAAGCGCCGCGGAGCAGTCGGCGGCGCGCTGGCGCGTCACTTAGCGGGCCGCTGGGCTGCGAAGGAAGCCTTCATCAAGGCCTGGTCGCAGACTCTCTTCGGCAGCCAACCGCCGATTGCGCGAGATCAGCTGGACTGGCGGGAAATAGAGGTGCAGCCGGATGCCTACGGTCGCGTGAGCATCAGTCTCAACGGAGCTGTGAGCCGCCATTTCCACGATCAGGAATGGCAGCTGGGGCCGTCGTTAAGCATCTCGCACGACGGCGACTACGCAATCGCCGTCGTACGCTTGGACTAGTCCGGCGCAGTGCTAATCGACGGACTTTTGACGGCGACCGACCAGGATGCCGGCACCGAAGATTAGCGCGCCCAGGATTGCGCCGGTTCCGGCGACTGCGGCTGTTTGGAGCGGAGAGCTGGTCGCGGCCTGCTGAGTCTGCACATCAACTTCGTCGAGCCCATTACCGGAAGCGTTGGACTTTGCGGAAGCCTTGCCAGATGCCTTGGATGCGCCGCTGGCCTTGGACTCTCCGGTCTTGGAGGCACCGGCCTTCACAGCTTCTTCGCGTTCCTTGGCGGAGCCGCCGACGCTGAGATCCGTGGCCGTGTCCTGGCTGCGGTCGGAAGAACCGTGTGCAGCAAAGGTGTAGAGTGCGCAGTCATTTTCGACGCAGTTGGCGGCCGAGGTGACAGCCTCGACATTGAGCGTGGTAGAGAAGCTGCCGTCGGAGGACATCTGGGAGGTGCGGACAAACTCAGCGGCGGAGAAAGCATCAGCGTTGGTGGTGGAGAACTTGTTCTTCTCAGCCACTGCGACGTAGATGCCGTTGCCGCTGGTTTTGAATCCGGTGCCGGAGACGGTAATTGCGGTGCTGCCCGATGGGTTCAGTTCCGTGGTAGACAGGCTTACCGCCGGGGTTCCGGTCGAGGAGCTGCTGTCGTTGGAGCTGCTGGAGCTGCTAGAGCCGCTGGAACCGGTGGTGCTACTCGACCCACTAGACCCTGTGCTGCCACTGGCGCTGGAGCTTGCGCTGCCTGCGGACTGTGAGGAGCCACCGCCGGACGGCAGGGTAGCGTCCTGCTTGGCAGCTCCGCCGGCAAACGATACTGCTGTCGCTGTGTCCTGGCTGCGGTCGGAAGAACCGTGAGCAGCAATGGTGTAGACCGAGCAAGCGTTCTGCATGCAGTCTGCCGTGCCGAACTTCGCGCTGACCGGAAGATCCACGCTGAAGCTGCCGTCGGACTTCAAGTTGCCGCGAGAGGTAGACACAAACTTGGTGTCCGGGCCGAAGGAATCGGCGTTGGTCACATCCATCTGGTCATTCTGTGCGATACCGACGTAGATGCCCGGTCCAGAGGTCTTGAATCCCTTGCCTTCGACTCGAATGGTGTCGCCGCTCGGGTTCAAGTCTGAGGTCTTGGACAGGCTCACCGATGCGTTACCTCGTGACTGCGACGGTGACTGCGATCCCGACTGTGACTGTGAGCCCGAACCAGTGCTCTGGCCATCACTCGGTGCCGCGCCGGTGGACCCCTGCGATTGAGCAGCCTGGGAAGTAGCACCCGCCTTGAAAGTGATGGGGACCCACTGGTCATTGCTGCGGTCAGAAAGATTAGGGAACGCAGTAAAGGAGGCTACGTAGCACTGGGTGGAGGTGCAGTCGACATCGCCAAAGCTGGTCGCGACCTTCATCTCCTGCGTAAAACTTCCGTCAGCGCCGACCGTGACCTTGGCCGCTTCGCCATAGGTCGAGGGGTAGCCCGACTTTGGCTTCTCGATTGTCTGGGCCAGGTAAATATTTGCGTTAGCGGGGTAGCCGACTCCCTTGATGGTCACGGTGGCGCCGTCGGAAAGATCAGTGGCAGGGGTCACGGAGAGCTGGCGCTCAGACTGATTGGTGCTACCGCCGAGAAGGTCACCGATGCCGGGGAGTGAACCGCCGAGCTGTCCAATCGATGGCAGCGACTGTGCCGATGCGGGGACTGCGGGTAGGAATCCCGTACTCATTACGACTGCCGAAGCTAGAACAATAGAGCGGGGAAGCAGGCTCCGTCGGAAAGCGCCCTGCGTCGTGGACATGTAAACCTCTGATTCTGTTTGGGAGTTCCGGCGCAGGCGCGGTGAAAAACAGGGAACCCCACCGCGCTGACCAGAGTAAAGCGTCAACTAAGGCAAGCCTACCCTCCGCATATTGATAAGGGCAATAAATGCCCCTGCCGAGGTGGGGAGGGGAGCTTTCTAGTCCGCTGCCTCTGCGACGCTCATGAGATAAGAGATAGTCATGCGTTTGATTTCCTGCACCGTCAGCTCGTAATGAGCTTCCCGCTCAGCATCGCTTCCCGGATGGTCCACCGCATAATTCAGCAGGGCGTACGTCGCGTTAATCATGAGGTCGGAGATGAAGTTCAGTTCCGCATCGCTTGCCGACGGCACCAGCGGGCGCAGCACCTTTGAAATCTCGTTGACCAGACGTGACTTCGTATCTTCTGCAGTCGCGCGGGTGGCGGGCGTTGATTGAACAGCCAGCCATACGGCTCTTCTAGAAACGTCCTCGCGCCAGAGTTTTGCCAGGTGATCGATGAACTCCGAGAGAAACTCCGGCCATTTCAGGGTGGGGACTGTTTCGCCGAAGCGTGAGACTTCCTCGATGACGGCCTCGGTGTCCTGACGGTCGAGTTCGCAGATCATCACATACTTGTTTGCGAAGAATTGGTAGAGCGTCCCGATTGGAATATCTGCGATGCGAGCGACTTCGTCGAAAGTGAAAGACTCAAACCCGTGCTCGATGAGCACTGTGCGTGCCGAGCTGAGCATGCGTGCGTACCGCTCTCGGCTGCGTTGTTGAGCCGGGGTGCGACGGGGACGAAGAATGTTCGGTGCGTCCTGGGATTGAGTCACTACTGCGAAACCGTCTAGTCGGGATGATATGAGATGAGAGTTTGGGGCCGGGGCCAGAGCAGGCCTTGCGGCCAGCTAGCTGTCGGAAGTCTGTGATTCCACGCCCAAATCACGCAGCACGCGCTGGACGTGCCCCTTGGCACGAACGTTGTACCAGGCCTTTTCAATTTCTTCTTCGGCATTAACCAGGAAAGTCGAGCGGATGACGCCCTGGACAACCTTGCCGTAGTTCTTCTTCTCGCCGAAAGCGCCGAACGCGGTCATAGTTTCTTTGTCCGGATCGGACAGGAGGGTGAAGTTCAAGCCGTGGTCCTCACGGAACTTTGCGAGTTTTGCCGGCTTGTCCGGAGAAATACCTACGACAGGAATGCCGGCATCGTTCAGGGCTGCGGATTCATCGCGGAAGTCGCATGCCTCAGTGGTGCAGCCTGGGGTGTTGGCCCGCGGGTAGAAGTAAATCAGCACGGGCTTGCCCGCGTAGTCCGACAGAGAAACCTGCTCGTCGGCGTCGTTGAGAAGAGTAAACGCTGGGGCAGGATCGCCAGCTTCCAGTCGGATGTTGTTCTGGCCGTATTCTTTGTCGCTGGAGGAAGAAGTAGTCATGGCTTAATCGTATCGACTCTGGGGCGGTGCGTGGCGACTCTGAAGCAATGCGTTGAGTTTTTCCCCGTGCTCGCCCACGTTGCTGTAGTGGAAGTGTTAGTCTTTTAGGCGAACAATCACTTTAGATATTCAACTTTTTAGGGAGTTTACGTGGCTCGCAGCATTGAAGATATCCAGCGCGATATTGAGCGTAACCGTAACCAGCTCGCCCGTACTCTGGATGAGCTAACCGTGCGAACGAATCCGAAGAACGTTGCGGATGACGCAAAGACCCGTGTTTTCGATGCTCTGAATGAGCCTAAGGTGCAGGCAGCACTGGGTGTCGTTGCCGCACTCGTTGTTGGCGGCATCGCAATGGGCATTCGTCGTAACCGCAATCGCAGCAAGGAAATCGACCGCATTCGCGAGATGATTGAGACTGCTGCCAAGTAGTTTTCAGTATTTAGCGCACGGTCTTCGGGTGGTTACCTGGGGTCGTGCGCTTTTTGCGTATCTAATCCCTATTTGAGTCAGGCGTGGGGCGTAAGTTGGCGACTGCGCTTGTTACGCAACAAAAAGGCCGGGAGGGTATTTCTACCTTCCCGGCCTGTATTGTGCGCCATCAGGGACTCGAACCCCGAACCCGCTGATTAAGAGTCAGCTGCTCTGCCAGTTGAGCTAATGGCGCTTATTGTTTCCTGCTTGGCGCTCTCTTTGTGAGCTCCTCGCCGGCAACGAGAAGATATATAACCAGGTTTCTGATTGTTTGTAAAATCAGCTGGTCAGACGCTGTTTTTGAATTGATGTTTTTGCATGTTTTTTGAAGGGTTTTGCGCAAGCGTTTGAAAAAAAGTTCAAAAAAAGTTTGAAAATCCTCAAAGTGGGGTGGGGGCTGTATCAAGGTCATCAACGCCGGGAGCGTGCATTGATGCCGTAGTTACGTTCGGTGACGTTCGGCGGTGTTTAGTAACGTCCGGTAACGTGCCGGTGGCACTTTTGAATAGCGAACTGGTTACTTTTCGGTAACGCCTCCTAGGGGGGGCGCCGTTTTCCCAGGTCGGTGGAAGTGCCCCGGTTTTTTGGGGTTGCACAGCATTTTTCCAGAGGGTTAACTGTAGGAACCGTTGGGCTACTTTGCGTGCTGCGCCCTGTGAAGAGTTGAAAACTGCGATTGGGCAGTCATTACGGCTTTTTCAGTTAGGGCGGGCGTTTTATCGGCGGCTAGTGCCGTTGCAAGGTAGTCTGAACTTTTTCGAGGGCGCACCAGGGGCTGTAGCAGGACTCCGCTGTGTGTCACAGTGTGTCCCCGGACTTACTACTTAATAAAAGCACTGTTGGAGTGAAGCACGATCATGCGGCAATCTTTTAAGCGCCTGTCGACGGCGGTGGTGACATTTGCGGCCACCATTTCGCTAGCTGCTTGTACCGTCGGCGGAGATAATGCCGAGCAGCAAGAGGCGGAGAAGCCAGACGTTGGTCTTGTCGCCAGTGTGAAGGACGATGCCACCGATGTTTCGGTGGTTGACCCGATTTCGGTTCAGGTGGAAGAGGGACATCGCCTGGACAAGGTTGTAATGACCAACCCTGAGGGCAAAGAGGTAAAGGGCAAGCTCGACTCCAGTGGTACCAAGTGGACCACTGCAGAACCCCTGGGCTACTCAAAGACCTATGAGATTAACGCCACCTCAGGCACAGAAAAGCTGGCTACTTCTTTCACCACCATTGAGCCGACTTCTCAGGTAAATGGCTACCTGTCCCCACTGGATGGTTCCACCGTGGGTGTCGGTCAGACTATTGCTGTGAAGTTCAGCGCGAGTATTTCGGACCGCAAGGCCGCTGAGGAAGCAATTAAGGTGACCACCGAGCCTAAGGTGGAAGGCGCTTTCTACTGGCTGAATAACAGCGAGGTGCGCTGGCGTCCAAAGGAGTACTGGAAGCCGGGTACCAAGGTTACCGTGAAGTCCGATATTTACGGCACGGATCTCGGTGACGACATGTACGGTGCGGAGTCCGCCGAAACCAGCTTCACCATCGGTGATGAAGTCATCGCTATCGCTGATGATGCGACGAAGACCATGGTCATTAAGAAGAACGGTGAAGTCGTAAACTCCATGCCTATCTCTATGGGGTCGAATGTTCACCCGACTCCGAATGGCCAGTACATCATCGGTGAGCGCAACGAGACTATGGTGATGGACTCCCGTACTTACGGCCTGTCTCTGGAAAACGGTGGCTACGTCACGCCGGTTAACTACGCAACGCAGATGTCTTACTCCGGTATCTACGTCCACGGTGCACCGTGGTCAACATGGGCACAGGGCAGCGTCAACCAGTCTCACGGCTGCATCAACGTCACTGACGCCAACGCTAAGTGGTTCCTGGAGAACACCAAGCGCGGTGACATCGTGGTTGTGAAGAATACGATTGGCGAGACGCTCTCCGGTGTTGACGGACTAGGTGACTGGAACATCCCGTGGGAGACTTGGAAGAAGGGCAACGCCGACGAGACCAGCTCTTGGTAACCCCCTGTCCGCTAAGTGAGGCCATCACTTAAGTCACACGGGTTAGACCGCTTACTATTCACCCAACATTCCCAGCTCCTGCGCCCGAGCTACAGCCGCGGTGCGGGAGCTGACGTCTAGCTTGGTGAAAATATGCACCAGATGCGATTTCACAGTCGCTTCAGTGAGCACCAGCTGTTCTGCAATTTTTCTATTCGACATACCCCGCGCGACCAACTCGAGCACCTCGAGTTCGCGCGGGGTTAGTGCTGTGTTGGGGTTGCGCATCCGCCCCATCAAGCGCCCGGCCACCTGTGTGTTCAGCACGGTCTCGCCGCGAACGGCGCGACGGATGCCATCGATGAGTTCTTCCGGAGCGGCATCCTTCAGCAGATAACCAACTGCGCCAGCGGTGACAGCGCCGAGGACATCGGAGTCCGAAGAATAGTTGGTCACCACCAACACCTCCGGAGCCTTCACGCCGCGGCCGGCGAGTGCGCGGATGGCTGCCGTGGCATCAACTCCGCCTGCGCGGGAAGCGGTGCCAGGGGCCTCGCCAAAGCGAAGATCCATGAGTACCAGATCGATGTGGTCGCAAGAGTCGTCGTCAAGCGATGCACGCACCTTCTCGACCGCGTCGTCACCGCTGGCAGCCTCGCCAACCACGACGATATCCGGCGCCGATTCAACGACGGCGCGAAGACCAGCGCGCACGATGGGATGATCGTCGGCGATGAGGACTCCGATGGGCTTGGTCACCTGGCTATCTCCTCGGGTGATGTGAATGGTCGTTTGCTACCTGCATACCAGGCGCGGGGCTTTAAGAGGCGAGCTCGTGCGGGATGCTGACGCTGACACCGCAGCCGCGCCCAGGTTCCGACTCGATTGTGAAGGTGCCGCCGAGCTTTTCCACGCGTCGGCGCGCGTTGGCGATACCTACGCTGTCGTCGTTGGTTGGTGCGGTGGGGTCGAAGCCGATGCCGTTGTCGACGCAGTCGAGCAGAACCTCATCGGGCTGATAGGTCAGAGTGACGCGGCAGCGCGTGGCGCGTGCATGCTTGACGACGTTCGCCAAGCTCGCCTGGGCCACCCTGATGATTGTGGCTTCGACGGTGGCCGGCAGTCGCGTGGGTGTGCCGTCGACGCAGAAGCTGACAGCATCGCCCAGCACCGTGGAAGAGCAGACTTTCTCCAACGCACCGGATAGGTCAGCCCCTTCGAGGGGCGCCGGCTGAAGTGCTGCGATAATGCGCCGAGTCTCGGCGAGGTTGTCGGCCGCGACCTTGCGAGCGAGCTGCAGCGAATCCACCGAGGCCTGGTCATGCTGAGTGGGAGCACTTTCCATGCGAGACTCCACCGAATGCAGCAGCAGCTGGATGGAGGAAAGCCCCTGCGCCACGGTGTCATGAATGTCGGCTGCGAGGCGTGCGCGTTCGTCCAGCTCACCGGCACGACGGGACAGTGCTTCCGAGTGGGCGCGGGCAGCTGAGAGCTCCTCGAGTGCCTTGGTCTTTTCGATAGTCTCCTTCTGCAGGAGCCGAAACCCCAGACCCACCGTGAGTACAAACGTCCCGCCGAGGATAGGGCCGAGGACACCACCAAATGTCAGCGGAGTATGGATAGCGATGGCGCCAATTGCCGTCGCCGTTGTCGCCGCCACCATGATTACAGCCGTAAGGCCGCCAGTGACCTGCAGAATTACGAAAAACAGTGGGAAAACCAAGAACGAGGCATCGAGCGTTGCAAACGCCAACGCCGCCCAGCACAGCAGCAGAATCACCAACCAGCCCAGCAGTAGGCCACGCGGTTTAGCCAGTGCGACCTCGTTGGCTACGTTGCCATGCCGAGCCCGACCAATCGGCCCGATGGAACCTGCGATGTACACCGCTAGAAAGCACGCGGCGTAGGTGATGATTCGCCACTGCGGGTCCGGAACCACGCATACTGCCAGCAGCACCAGCACCAAAACGTCCAGGGCAAACCGCAGTAATTTCCAGCTGCGGTTCAGGGTCTCAGGAGTATCCACGCCCTCGAGCTTAGGACAGTTCCACCTGCCAAAACACCGCTGACAAGCCGGAATTGTCAACATCAACCGAAAGTTGGAGACGAAGTTCAACCTCCCTGGCGATTAAATCCTCCTTTGAATCCACGACCATAATGAGTATGTACCAGTCAATGAAAGAACTTCGAGCCGCTCCAGGCCGTGCTGCACTGATCACCATCACCGTCGGCATGATTGCTGTGATGGTCACCTTCCTCTCGGCTTTGGCTGCCGGCCTGTCCTCCCAGTCCGTCTCCGCACTTGACGAGGTCTACGGCAAAAACGACGCCGTCGTCCTCTCTGAGGGGGCTACGTCGCTGTCGTCGTCAAGCATGGGCGAGCCGGTGCGTAAGAACGTCCGGACGTGGGCGAGCGATAACGGCGCAGACGTCCGCGATGTCTACGTCAGCCGTGCGCGCGTCAAGGAAACGCCCGTCACCGTCATCTCCGACTTTTCGCTTAACGACGACCAGGTGGCCGTCACCGACGGTGTCAGTGAAACCGCCATTGCGGAAGGTGAATCGCTGACCCTGTCTGGCGCGATGGGCGACCACGAGACCACGGTTGCGCGCGTGGTGGGGGATAAGTGGCTGGATCACCAGGCAGTTATTTACGTTGGGCGCGGCGTGATGGAAGACCTGACACCGGGGCAGATGGTTCCGGCGGCGATGGTTGTCGACGAGACTACGGCGCAGCTGCCGAATGTCCCGGAAGGAACCATTCTGCGCGACGGCGAGCGCAATAACCTATCGGCTTCCTACCAGGGCGAGCAGACTTCGCTCAACGCGATGACCTCGATGCTGTATGTGATTTCTGCGCTGGTAGTAGGCGCGTTCTTTACCGTGTGGACCGTCCAGCGACTGCGTGGTGTGGCCATTTCCTCGGCGCTCGGTGCGTCCCGCTCCGTGTTGGTGGCTGATTCTTTGGCACAGGTCCTGGCCGTGCTGGCAATCGGAGTCGGCGGCGGTGTTGCGGTGACCGCGGCAGCGGGCTGGGCTCTGCAGAGCGGCAACGTCATGCCGATTGTGGTCGATGCTTCCACGACCGTCGTGCCGGGGCTCATTCTCGCTGTGACCGGCATAGTTGGTGCGCTGCTGGCACTGGTGCCGGTATTCCGCGTCGATCCGACCACCGCACTGGCGAACGCATAGTGGCTCGTTAATACGGCGGTTTCCCACAAAACCCGTACATCGCGTTAATCATGCACAACCTGCGCAACCAGCAACTGAGGAATTGAGGACAAAATGACTACCTACATCGACAACAACGCTCCCGTGGCACTGGCGCTGAAGAACATTTCGCTGACCGTCCAGGACGGTGAAAACAAGCGCACCATTTTGGGTGACATCTCGCTGAAGATTCGAGCTGGCGAGGTAGTTGGATTGGTTGGTCCATCGGGTTCCGGTAAGTCGACTCTGTTGACCATCGCAGGTTGTTTGAAGAGCGCCGATACCGGACATGTCACTCTATACTCCACCAAGCAGGACGCGAACGGTGCCGACGCTGCTGAGAATACGGGACGAAGGGCCATTGACTTGAGCGCTCGCGGCGCGGATGCTGCCAAGGTTCGTCGCGAACATATCGGTATCGTCTTCCAGCAGCCGAATCTTCTGCCAGCGCTGACGGTTAAGCAGCAGCTCATCGCAATGCGGCGGCTGGGCCGCGTCTTCGGTTGGCCCGCGGGTGGCCGTCGTGAAGCGGAGAAGCGCGCCGATGAGCTACTCGAGGCAGTCGGCCTGGCGGGGCTGGGAAACCGTCGCGTGAGCCAGCTTTCCGGTGGTCAGCAGGCACGTGTCAATGTTGCGCGCGCACTGATGAATGAGCCGGAAGTGCTGCTAGTCGACGAGCCGACCGCGGCCTTGGATCAGAAGAACGCAGGGGCCGTGACGCGACTGATCATGGATGTGACGCGGAAGATGGGTGTGGCCACCCTGTACATCACCCACGACCTGGGGCAGCTCCACGGTGCCGACCGAATCGTGGAGATGGTCGACGGCAAACTGCAGGCATCGGATGCAGGCTTGGTAGCTACTCGGTAGCGTCGGCTTACCAGGTGACGGGGACTACCAGGTGACGTAGATATTCTTGCCGACGGTAAAGCCGTGGTCACCACTTACACAAGTCATGTTGTTGTCCTTGGAACCGCAAGTGACAGTTTCATCGGATTCAAAAGACATGCGGACCTTGATCTTCTTGCCCTCCTCGAGGGGTGTACCCGTATCTATCGAGGGGAAAGTTCCCTGCTGCAGCCAATTCTTCGGCCTGCTTCCTAACGGAGAACGCACTGGCATCCAACCAACGTTGGTTGCCTTTGGCGGATTTGGCATATCTCGGACACCGTCGTCAGCACGCTCGTCATGGGGCCACTCACTATGCTCGCCAAGTACGGCACAGACAGCTTTATCACCGGCAAGGTGGCACTGCACCGTTTCGTCCGGTGTTGTGAATCGCGTGCCTGCGAGTTCTCCAGAACCGTTTCCTGTGTACAGGACAGCATCGACTTCCTCGAGATCGTCGAGGATGCTCGCGTGATTCTTGGCGCTATCTGCAGCGGTGCTCGGAGAGCTCGAGCTGCTTGCCGACGTCGAAGTCTCAGAGCTGGCGGAGGTGCTCGAATCAGATGAGGTTGAGTCGGAGGTACTTGAATCAGAAGTACTTGTGGAAGAGGAATTGGACGAAGCGGCACTTGAACTGACGGCTTGCTCTGAGCTGGTGCTGCCTGCGTCGGAGTCGTCCTCGCCACAAGCTGCCAAGCTGCCTGCGATGGCAACACCTGCAAGCAATGCGGCTACTTTGCGGGGAACAGAGATTGGTGAGTGCTGGTGGGGTGCGGGGTTCTTGAAGGATCTCATGCACGAGACAATATCGTCGCAGCTATAGCTGGGTAAGTGGTTTTCATCAATTTACTTAGCCCATGAAAATAAATCCCCCTTAACCAGGCGAAATGCCAGATTAAGGGGGATGCTTGGGGTGACTGACGGGACTCGAACCCGCGACACCCAGGATCACAACCTGGTGCTCTACCAACTGAACTACAGTCACCATTACCGCATTAAAGTAGCTGTTTTCTCAGCTCATCTCTGCAGCGAACTATATGGTAGCCCACAGTGGGCTGGAAACAAAAACAGCAGGTCAACCCTGATGAATTTGGGAAAGGGTGGGGTTTGGGGTCGTCGTAAAGCGGACTAGCCGCGAATCTCACCGTACTTTTCCGTCGATTCCTTGCTTGCGGCGGAAATAGCGTCGCCATCGGGACCGGGGTGGGGCAGAAGCATGGCGCGACGGTAGTAGTCCAGCTCGCGGATCGACTCCTTGATATCCGCGAGAGCTCGGTGAGCGAGACCCTTTTCTGGAGCGCCCTTGAGGACCTGGGGGTACCAACGGCGAGCCAGTTCCTTGAAGGAAGAGACATCAATCATGCGGTAGTGCAGGTGCTGGTCGAGCTCTGGCATGTAGCGGTGGATGAATTTGCGGTCGGAAGCAATCGAGTTTCCTGCCAGCGGAGCGGTGCGGGGCTCGGGAACCCAATGGCGGATGTAGTCCAAAACAGCTTGTTCGGCGTCGGCGACATTGGTCTTGCTTGCGCGAATCTCCTGATCCAGACCGGACTTCGCGTGCATCTTGGTGACGAAATCGTCCATCTGTGCCAATTCGGTCTCGGACGCGTGCACGACGATGTCCACGCCTTCACCTAGGACGTTGAGGTTGGCATCGGTGACGAGAGCCGCGATTTCGACAATGACGTGGCGCTCGGGTTCGAGGCCTGTCATCTCACAGTCAATCCACACTATGCGGTCGAGCTCAGTGGAGAGCTGGAGATCGGGATCGGGCTGAGTCATGATTTCACCTTTCGCTGAGATTCGGCATGTTTCTGCAGTGCGCCTTATTTTGTGCCCGGACTGGGCTGTGGGGCGCGTGTTGACTACGCCCAGCTTAGCGATGTGGATTGTGATGCGGTTGGGAGTGTGGATTGGAGCGTGGTTTGTGGAGCGAATTGCGGGGAAACGAAATTAACTGGAAAGTGAGGTTTTAGAATTGGACAACGGGGCATGAACTAAATCGACCTATTTGCCTGATAAAATTACTTCTGAATTCGGATTCCAACGGGAGAAATAGTTACATGGATGAGACGAGTCGTGTTGGCGACGCTGCTCTAAGCAACACCGCGGCACAGAAACCATCCGTCGATGATGTCATCATTGCCGCTGCTCGTGAGAGCGTAATGACTGTTGGCTTGCGTAGGACTTCGATTGCAGAAATTGCTCGCAAGGCAGGGGTTTCGCGGCCGACTGTATATCGCCGTTACGCCGATATTGGCGAGCTTCTCGCGGAAGTGACCAACCGCGAAATCCTGCACATGCTTGAGGGGCTCCGTTATGTCCCTGGCGATTCACGCGCTCGTATGTTGCTGCGTATTCGAATCGTCGTTCAACGCATCATCGAAAGTGACTTTTTTCCTGGCCTGGTCAAGACAGATCCCGACCGCGTTTTAGAATCGCTCACTGGAGAGATGAGCGACACTCAGCTGGAAATTGTGGAGAAGTTCATTCTCCCCGGTGTCCGTCACGGGCAGGAAGACGGCACTATTCGCGAGCACGATCCATATCTGCTGGCGCGAAACATTTACCGTCTGATTCAGACGATGGTGCTGGTGTGGCGTCCGGATGGCAAGGACGCGGCGCTAGACAAGAAATCTGTCGAAGAGGTCGTCGACATGGTTGACCGCTACTTGCGTCCGGATCCTGCGGATAACAAGAAGAACTAAGAGGTAAAAACCCGCCTGATGCTGGTATGAAACCAGGTCAGGCGGGTTATTTTTGCGCCCCCAGAAGGATTCGAACCCACCCATGAAGGCGCTATGACCAGCATGAACACG
>ERZ1673742.122-NODE-122-length-120915-cov-16.135007_pt1 | contig 120915 bp, 90 predicted proteins | sample MGYA00580208_ERZ1673742 | MGnify/ENA primary metagenome ERZ1673742 (study PRJEB41218, sample SAMN15661774) | gut metagenome | host: Homo sapiens | place: Canada: London | collected 2015-08-20/2019-03-30 | study: EMG produced TPA metagenomics assembly of...
AGTTGCGCCAAATTATCTGCTTGGTGAAAGTCGGGCGGGACACCCACACCCGATTAGAATGAACGACGGTATGGGCGCGACGCGTTAAGCAACACATCCAGTGAATGTGTTGTAGCCAAAGCGAACGAGGCGGATTGCGGTGTGCGAACGCCGAAGTCCAAACACGTGAGGAAAGGGGACATTGCAATTTAAAAGTACTCCACCTCACACTCTTGCAGAGCACGAAAAAGCACTCCGCAGCTATCACGGAGTGCTTTTGACAAAGCTATTCGCTCAATCGGGCGGTTTTAGGCGGTTTTGATTGCGATGTGGATATTCATAAACTCAATCGACAAATATGCGGAAGCGTCGTTGTCTTTGAGTGTGAAGATTCCGAAAGGTGCGGTTTGGGGATTGTCTTTGACTTTATATCCGAGGTAAATTGCACGGAATTGCGTGCCGTCGGAAGCGGTCAAGTCGCGGATGGCATATTGCGTGTCAAGGGTGAGTTTGAGGACGGTGTCTTGGGGGATTGCGTCGAGAAGGTCGGCAGGAAGAGCCATATTGTCGCCGACGTACTTGACTGCCTCTTTGACCTTTGCGTCCGTCAAATCGAGCCCTTCGATGTTGAAGCCGAGGCTGTGTTTTATAAGTCCGAGCGCACCTTGCAAATCGTAAGATTCGAGCTTTTGCGTGAAGCCGGGGAACATGGGTTCGACGTATTTGTCAACGCTTGTTTTGACGTCGAAACTCGAAAGCGCGGAGGAAATATCGACGCCTAAGTTTGTCAACAAGCCGTTGACGTTTTTAAACAAGCCGGCTTTGGTTTGAACTTGCATATGCATCGTTCCGTCCGTCTTAAACTCGAAATATGTGTTGTCCTTGTCGATTGCCGCGTTGACGATGACACGAACAAGAGTTTTGTTCATATCCATCATATTGAGATTTTCGTAGTCCACGGCATAGCGAGTGTCGCTTTTGAAAACGGCGGTATTTCCTTCCTTTTTGTTGCAAGCGCAAAGTGCGAATACGCAAGAGAAAAGCAAAACGAGGGCGATAACTGTCGTGATTATTCTAGCGGTTGTCTTTTTCATTTTTCTTCCCTCCTCGTCAATAGTTGACCGGCGTATAACCGTCCGTTTTGTCGAAATACGCTCTTGTCGTTGCGTAATACGTGGTTGCGGAATTGACCGCGGCTTTTGCCGCTTGAATATCGAAACCTTCGACGCCCGAATAAATTCTGTCGAGTTGATCACACTTGATTTCTTTGTATTTTTCAAGCGCGTCGGCGGATGCGATGCCCATTTCTTCGAGCATTTTTTGCGTTTGTTCCGCAATCACGGCGTGTCCGAAATTGGACGGGTGCGTAAAGTCTTGGTAGATAAGAGATCTGCCGAGGCTGTTTGCGGACAAGTCTACAACGCCGTCTTTGACGTCGGACTTGGTTGCGTCGTCAAACGCTTTGTATATGTCGAGTGTATAAACGGTGTTGTCGGGATTTTTTTCGTTGTATTCGTCAAGCATGCCGTTGAGATATCCAAGCAAATGTCCTGCAAGCTCTCTTACCTTTGCGATGGTGTCGTAGCCTTTTTCGGCAAGTGCCTGATACTCCCATTTGGTGATAAGCGTCGTGCCCTCGTAAACGGGGTTGTAAACTTTTTGGAAGATTATTTTTGCATCGGGATTGAGTTCGCGCAATTTTGCCACGATGTCAACGATATTTTGATATGTGGGCGGAAAATTGAATTTCGGGTCTATCGTGTAGGGATTTTTGCCGTCGAAACGGTCGCCGAAGCTGATTGTTTCGCCGTCGCCCGACCAAATGGAAGGACGCACGTTGTCAAGCGTACCGCCGTCATGCAAATAATCAAACAAAGATTTGTCGTCCGCATAGTACTCTTTGAGGGCGATTCTTGTTTGCTCGTCTTCTTCTCTGTCGAAACAGGATTGATACCAGCTTTCGGGACTGCCGGGAGCGATATTCGCAAGTCTGTCCGCCATTTCGAGCATCAACGAGCCGAGGCTGTATTGCAAAATGTTGTTGCCCAAAACGGAAATGTGGATGACGCCCGCCTCGGCGATATGCGTGCGAATGAGCGTTGCTTTTTCCGTTTCTCTGGATATGACTTCGAGCAGACCTTCGCCCGCCTTGTTCGCCATATTGCCGGACGTAAGGTGTCCCGACATGGAGTGGTTGTAGTAGTTGTAACCGTTGGTTCTTCCCACCAAAGCGTAGTAGCCGTAATTGTCGCGTTCGCTGACGGGAGACGCGCCTATCAACGCTTCAGCGATTGAATCGCCGAGGAATACGATATTGAGCTTCCCTTCGCTTGCGTCGCCGTTTTTTTCGTCGCAGGCAACACACCAAAACGCGGTGAGTGCCACCAAAATTACGGCAATGAAAACTGTCAAAACTTTCTTCATAATTGCCCCCTGTTTTCTCGGTTGCACGGAATTCGTACACTTGTACATTTTATACGAAAAAACTTGTCTTGTAAATATCAAAAGACACATTGTTTCATTATATTTTGACAAAAATTCTCTTTGCCAAACGAAAAGCCGAGCGGTTTTTCGCTCGGCTTACGTTCGGTTTCGATTGCATTAAAATCAGTTGGCTTTGACAAAGCGCACTTGCTTCATTTTTTGCTCGCAAAGCGGTCTGTCGTCTCTGTTTGTCGGAGTGTCTGCGATGCGGTCCACAACGTCCATACCTTCGACGACTTTGCCGAACGCCGCATATTGTCCGTCCAAAAACTTTGCGTCCGCATGGCAAATGAAAAATTGCGACGATGCGGAATTGTAAAATTGAGAACGTGCCATGGAGATTACTCCCCTTTCGTGCGAAACGGGATTTGCAACGCCGTTGATTTTGAATTCGCCTTTTATGGTTTCCTTGCTGCCGCCCATACCCGTGCCTTGCGGATCGCCGCCTTGAATCATAAATCCGGATATGACTCTGTGGAAAATAAGTCCGTCGTAAAAGTGTTGCGACACGAGTTTTTGAAAATTCTTGACCGTGATAGGTGCGGATTTTTCATCGAGTTCGACAACGATTTTGCCGCCGTCCGCCATTTCGATTTCAACGGTATTCGTAACTTCGTTTGTTTGTGTATATGCCATAAAACACCTCTTTATCTATATATTTTGCATTGATAAAATGCCGTTTGTGTCAAAATCTGTTTTTGAGTATCGCGCTTGCAACGGCTTTTGCGCTTGAAAACGCCCATTGCAAATTGTATCCGCCCGAGTCGCCGTCGATATCGAGAGCTTCGCCCGTCGCGTATGCGTTTTTGACTTTGAGCGACATAAGATTGTCGTCGAATTCGCGCGGATCCAAACCTCCCGACATTGCTTGCGCAAGGGACGCGTCGCCAAGACCTTCGATGGTGAATTTGTAGTTTTTGATAGCATTTGCGATTGCGCCGATTTTGCTTTGAGCAGGATCGTTTGCGTCGCATCCGGCAGCCCGAATTATGCGCTCTTGCACCTTGCTGTGAAAGGCGCCCAGCAACAATTCTGCAACCGTGCCGTTGTTGTTGCGCTTTGTCAGAATGTCCTCGACTTCCGCTTTTGAATACTCCGGCATAAAATCGATCGTGAGCATATCTCCGATCTTTGCCCTGCCCCTTGCGATCTCGCTTGAAAGATTGAACGCCGCAATTCCGCTCACGCCGAAATCTTTGAAAAGCACCTCGCCGGTTTCATAGCGATAGCCTATGCGCACGCCCGCTTTCACACGAACGCCTTGCAAGTTTTTGAGAGGTTCTTTGTTCGTCTTTATAGGCACGAGGGACGGCGTCATCGCTCTTGCGTGATGTCCAAGCGCGACGTAAAGAGCCGTACTGTCCTTGCCGAACGTCGCAGGCGAGCCGGTGGCAAGCACCACGACGTCGGAGTCGTAAGCAAACGATTGATTGGGTTTGCCCTCGACCTTGACTATTCCGCTCACCGTAAAGGCGTCGTTGAAACTTTCGACGGAGTTGACGAAGTGCGATGTAAACACTTGCGTTGCGTTGCGCTCCAACGCCTTTCTCAACACGTCAAGGACGGTTGACGCACATTCGCTGTACGGATAAACGCGCTTGTCGATAACCTTTGTGACAAGTCCCATTTTTTCAAACGTAGCGATGGTGTCGTGCGCGTCGAAACGGTCGAGAAAACTCTCGACGAAACTCGGCTTGTTGTAGTGCACGATGTTCATGTCGAGGTTTGTGAGGTTGCACTTGCCGTTTCCCGTGGCGAGCAGTTTTTTGCCCACGCGCTCGTTGCTTTCGACAACGGCAACTCTCATCGACGGGGGAAGTTGGCTTGCCAAAAACAATCCGCTTGCGCCGCCGCCTATAACGATAACGTCGAATTTTTGTGTGTTCATACCGCTATTTTAGCACATAGATATATTATAATCAATCTCAAAATCTCGCTTTTAGCAATAAAAAAAGGACGCAAAACGCGCCCGATAAAAAACATTTTAAGCGCGTCTAAAGGGGACAAGTCCTCTTTGGACGCGCTCTCCCCGCATAATTACGCGCAAACACGGTAAGCCGTAAAATTTTTGGAGAAAAGGTACGGAACTAAAAAACCTTGCGTTTTGCGCGTATATGAGTTAGAGTAGGGAAAATTTGGATTTGGTTACATATTTTTGAAAAAATATTGTGTTTTTTGTACTTTTTTGTATAAATTGGTTAAAAACAAAACACCACCGTCGTAAAGGCGGGATTGTTTTTTGATTGTTTGTGTTGTTTTATCTTCGGACTTGTCCGATCTGAACGGTATCCATTTTTCCACGCTTTCGAGCGGAGCAAGCTGCCGCGCCTTTTCTTCGGACGTTTTCTCGCGCATCACTTGGTTGATTAGATATGCCGGATTGCAATGGTCTTCGTATATTGTGATACACTCGAACTCGAACTCCAACATTCTGTTTTTCCACACGCCCCACGCCGTGACGTGATAGTTGTAAGAGATTAATCCGTCGTCTTGCGACTCTTCGATTTCTTCGTTGTAGCTGAATGAGCCGAACGGCAACTCCGCTTTTTTGCTCGTTTCGAATGAATGATGTTCAAACAAATACGAGTTTATCGACAATTTAAGCATCCCCGTGTAATACTCGAAATCTTCCTCTTCGCTATCGGAAAAATCCACGACGTACATAAGAGGTGTAATATTGTCGAAGTCTTTCATTAAACTTGCGCTGTTGTAAAAAGGCGGTGCGATTTTGTAATCGAATATCGCGTCGTTCATCTCTTCAAGAGACACGGGCACGTGCGGATACCAATCGTCGTCCGCAAATCCGGGCGTGTTTGTGGGATTGAGATAAACGCAAACGAGAGAGACCACCACAAGCAAAACGCATGCGACGGACGTCAGAGAAAGCGCGAAATACTTTGAACCGAAAGTCTTTTTGTTTTGGGCTATACGTTCTTTTTTGCGCGCGTCGATGCGCTTTTGGTTTTTATCCAAAAGCGCACGCTTGACGTCGTCGTTTTCATATTGTTTCAAACTGTCGTTTGCAAGTTGTGCAAATTTCTCGTTGCGTTTCATGTTTCTCCTTATATCGTCACATTATGTTGACAACGAATGCATCGGATATTGCGGTTGAGGACAAATTCAAATATGCTTTTGCCACATCTCTATAGCCGGTGGCTATTTTTACAAGGCGATTGGTCGTTGTTGAGCCGTTTGCCAGCGTATAAACGATTTCTCGAAGTTCGAACGCCACCACGGCGTGCGAACCGTTGCCGGTATAAGTTTTATACGTGTCCGCATTCTCTTCGCTATTGATCGTCGCGAACTGGAAGCCTTGCACGAAAAGAACAACCGGCTTTTCCGCAAGGAAGATTTGCGCAGCCTTGCCGTAGTCGAGGGTACTTCCCGACATGACGCCCGCAAAGGTCACGTTCGTTCCCGTACTCGCGCAATATCCGCGCAGTCCGTATTTGAACTTACTCACGGTTGCGCCCGTCGTTGCGTTTACACCGATAAAAGTGTAAAGATTTGTCATAAGCGAAACGATGGTGCTGTTTTGCGATTTATACGTGTAGGTTGTGCCGATTGTTATAGCTGCGTCATAATCGGGGATCAGATCGGGGACAAGCCTATCGTAATATCCGATGACGTTCGCAGCCGCCACCGCCGTGCATCCCGACGGCAAACTAGACTCGGGTTGATAGTAGCCCGGATGATTTTTTATCGCGGTTTGCTTGTTGTCGGTTTTTGAAACGTAGTTCACGACCGATTCGGATTGCGTGAGGTCGCCGACGCCGCGCACGCCGTTCAGACAATCGACTTCTTCTTTTGTCATCACCGCACCGTTCGCAAACGTGTATTCACCGTCTCGGTAGCATGCATATGTAAACTGATTGACGTATATAGGCAGTCCTTGAAGATTTGCATAAGGATCTTTGCCTTCGACGATCTCGCTTACAACCGGTTGTTCGAGCACGAGTATGACCGCATAACCGTCCCCTTGCGCGTTCGTGTACGAGTACACAAAGCCCAGCTCGTGAAGAGCGACGTCGTATATCATCCTCTTGTTTGCGGCAAAACTGCCGGTTTCTCCGTTTTGATCGATGGTTTCGCCCACCGCCTCAACGAAAAGTCTGTCGCATTCGTCAAGTTCTTCTTGCGTAAATGCCTCTGCCACTCCACCTACATAGAGCATCGCAAAGAGCGTTGCCGCAAAAAATACCGCGGCGAAAACGACGATTGACACTTTGAGTTGTGTTTTCATTTTCCAACCTTCGTGATTTTTTAGTCACATTATAAGAGTGACGGTCTTTGCGATTTGGTTACATCTCAAAGCAAGTTTTTTACTTTCTTTATGCCCCTTGCGTGACGCTGTTTTATCGTGCTTACATTGAGTGAGAGAAGTTGCGCGATTTCTCGCAGATTGTAACCCTCCCAATAATACAAGTAGAATATCTTTTTCGTGCAATCGTCGCCCAAAGCGTCGAAAACGCGTTTTGCCTGATCGTTCAAAATCTCCGTTTCGACAAGATCCTCGGACACCGAATAGTTTTCGGACACCAACAGCGGAAGCGTTGCGCTTTCGCCTATAAGCATGCGCTTTGCGATATTATCGCAGCACGCAAAAACCCACGCCGTCGGATTTTGCACGTATTTAAATCCGTGCGATTTCATAAGTTGCAAAAAGAATTCCTGCGCAACGTCGTCGGCGCATGCGTCGGGAAATTTTTTGTGAATATGCAGTTTTATTCTAGGATAATAAAAATCGAACAGCGTTTCGAATGCCTTGTTGTCGCGCTCGCATTGTTTTAATATTAAATTGAATTTAAAAACGTCCACGAGCGGCACCACCGTACAAAAACTATATTTATGTTACACTTATGTATATAAAATCGTCAATTTGTTTTTTATTTCGCCAATAAAAAAATATATTTATCAGACACTCGTAAAATAAAAATAATCCATATCGACTTTTTTCGACAAAATTCTCAAAAAAAGTACTTTTCTACGATTGCAAAAATGTCCTCGATTGCCTTTGCTTTGCCGATTTCGACACGCACCGCTTTTGCGTCGCGGCCGCCTTTTGCATAATAGCAAAGTTGAAGTTTCATCACGTTTGCAACCGTAAAATCGCTCATATATTTTTGCAAAACCGAGATGTGTTCGTATATGTCGCGCCCCGTGTCGTGAGATGCGTCCCTGCCTTGAAGCTCGGCAAAAATCCACGGTCTGCCGAGTGCGCCTCTTGCAATCATAAAACCGTCTGCACCCGTAATCTCGCGCACCCTTTCAAGACTTTGCAAATCGACTATGTCGCCGTTCGCGATGACGGGAATATCGAGTGCCTCTTTAACCGCTTTCGTTATAGTGTGGTCGGCAACACCGCTGTAAAACTGTTCTCTGTATCTCGGGTGCACGCACACTGCGCTCGCTCCGCCCTTTTGCGCCGCCAACGCACACTCCACAGCATTGGGTTTTCCGCTTTCTACGCCTGCGCGCATTTTTACGGTTACGGGACGTTTTGCGCCCTCACGCACCGCTTGCACCACTTCGCAAATCAAATCGGGATTTTTCATAAGCGCGCTTCCGTCGCCGTTGTTGAAAACCTTTTTGACGGGACAGCCCATGTTTATATCCACGATTTCAAAATTTGCAAGTCTTTCGTCCTTTGCGGCTTTGTACATAAATTCGGGATCGCTGCCGAAAAGCTGAACGGCGCAAGGCGTTGAAAAATCTTCTCTTGCAAGCAACTCCTCCGTGCCCTTGTTGCCGTAGCAAAGTCCCTTTGCGCTGACAAGTTCGGTGTACGTAAGTCCAGCTCCGTACTTTGAACACATATGCCGAAAACCGACCTCGGAAAATCCCGCGATCGGCGCAAACAACACGTTGTTGTCAAGTTGTACGTTGCCTATTTTAAGTTGCATAACAAGTGGTTTATATATCCAAAACGACAGCTTAATGTGCGTTTTGTGCAATATAGATTATAGCTTGTCGTTTTGTTTTTCTTGTTGTTTTACCCGATTCCAGATTGCGTCAAGCTCGTCGAGCGAACAATCTTTCATGTCCTTGCCGCTTGCTTTGACGGCGTTTTCGACGGCGGTGAATCTGCGCACGAATTTCTTGTTTGCTTCGCTCAAAGCAAGTTCGGGTTCAACTTTGTAAAAGCGTAATGCGTTGACGACGGCAAAAAGCAAATCGCCGCCCTCTTCGACTCTGTGTGCGTCGTCTGCGGTTTTGAGTTCCTCGGTTTCCTCGGCAATCTTTTGATACGCACCGCTCACGTCGTCCCAATCGAATCCCGCTTTCTTTGCGTATTTTTGTATCTTCTCGGCATAAAGCAGTGCCGGGAAATTCTTCGGTACTCTTTCCATTTGGTCGGACGCGGATTTATAGTGTTTTTCTTTCTTTTTTGCCGCTTCCCAGAACACGAGAGCCTCGTCGGCATTGTTTGCGTGGTTGCTTCCGAAAATATGGGTATGGCGGTCGATGAGTTTTCTACAAAGTCCCGTTATCATATCCATATAACCGAAATCGCCCTCTTTTTGCGCAATCTCGGCATGGAACACCGCTTGCATAAGCACGTCGCCGCACTCCTCTTTCATATCGTCGGCGTCCTTTCTGTCGATTGCGTCGACAAGTTCGTATGCCTCTTCGATGAGGTTGATTCTTATACTCTCGTGGGTTTGCGCTCTGTCCCATTCGCACCCGTCGTCGGCGCGCAAACGGTGCATGATTTGTTCGAGGTCGGAAAAGTCGAAACGTTTGCAATCCACAAGCGCGACGCTCGGCGCAATAATAACGTCCTCGTCACCGCTTATTTGCGACGTTAAAACGCATTTGTCCTCGCCGTCCTTTTCGACGGTGAGTTCGATATCGCCGTACACATCGAGAAGTTTTTGTTTTATATCGTTTGCGTTGCTCTTTTCAACGCCGTCTATCACCAGCGGTATGCGCTTGTTGAAAAAAACCGTAGACAAAAAATCCGCGGCTATGTAACGTTGATACGAGCCTTTCAATACGTCATCGAGTTTCATTGTTATACTCCCAAAATCTGATTGTTCTGTGCAACGCCCAAAGAAGTTTTTTGAGCGGAAGATGCGGAATGTCGTCCTTGCTCACGAGATTCAACAAAAACGCGAGCCACACGTAAACGAGCGCGCATACCGTAAATCCGACGGCGAGCGCAACGACGTCGTTTTTCACAAAGGATTGTATCGCAATTCCGCACAACGCCATTATAACACCCGAAACGAGATTTAGACCAACGTTTTTTTCAAGACGAAGACCACATATTTTATAATAGGATATAAGCGTGCAAAAATAAGCCGTCGTAGGCAAGGCAAGCGACGCAACCGCAGCGCCGTTTATACCGATATATTTCGTAAGCAAAACGTCCAGCGCAATCTTGACGATTATTGCGACGGCAAGACTGAAAACGGCATATTTCGTTTTGTCGAGCGCTTGCAGCAAAGAAACGTAAATTTGCATCACAGACAAAAACACCACGTTTGCCGAAGATATGAGAAGTACGTTTTGCGCAACTTGCGCGTCTTGTGCGGATAACGACGGATAAATCGCTCCTATAATATTTTTTGAAAACACTGCAAGAAAAAACGCGCACGGTATTCCGAAAAGATAGGCAAGACGCACGCAAAGACTGCTTTTGAGCATAACGCCGTCTATATCCCTCGTAACTCTCGACGCCGACACCGACGGCACGATTGCCACCGCAAGCGACATTATCGCAACCACGGGCATGTTGATAAGCGAATTGACAGGCCCCGACATTATGCCGTATTGCGCCGTAGCAACGTTCTTTTCAAGCCCGAACGCTTTGAGCATGTTGACGATTATCACGCTGTCAAAGAAACTCGACAGCGGCATAAGCATGGCAACCGCCGCAATGGGAAGCGCAACGTGTAACACGTCTTTGACGTCTTGTTTGGTTACGTTCAATTTGACTTTTTCGCCGCTTTTTTGTTTTTTCGAGCGCATCAAATAAGTTGCAAGCATATATATCACGGTTACGATTTCGCTTATTGTCACGCCCAACAGTGCACCGCACACGGCATAAATCACGCCTTTTCTTATCAGTGCGTACGAAAGCGCAAGCCCCACCGACAGTTTTACAACCTGCTCCACAACGTTTGAAAGCGCAGTGGGAAGCATATACATTTCGCCTTGAAACCAGCCTCTAAATCCCGAAATCACGCACACGCACACGATTGCCGGGGCAATAACCAAAAATCCCGGATATGTGTCGGCATTGCCCTGTCTTGCCGCCAAAAACTTCGACGCTCCCGCCATAACCGCGGCAAACGCAAGCCCCAAAACGAAAAGCGAGAGCATTGCAACCCCCAAATATTTTTTGGTGTCCTCGCCGATTGCTCGCTTTTCGGCAACCATACGCGAAAGCGCGGTGGGAATCCCCGCCGTTGCAAGCACCATAAAAAGCGCGTACACGGGAAACACGAGCTGATACATGCCCATGCCCTCTGCCCCCAGTATATTGGTGAGCGGTATGCGATAAAGCGCGCCGAGCATTTTTGCAACAACGCTGCCGATGAGCAACACGCCTGCACCCGACGCGATACGTTTTGAGTTTTTGCTATGCGCCTTTGCCCCTTTCATTGGCAAAGCGTTGCCGATATCATCTCGGCGCAAAAATTGAGATAGGTCTTTTGCTCGTCCGCTATTTCAACCTCTGAAACAAGCGCGACGCAGCCGAAAAAATCGCCGCCCGACACCACGGGTTCGCAAACGATATATCCTTGTCCGTCCACGTTTTCAAACACTTTGGAAAAATCTCCCGACACGCTCTCGCGATTGCGCTTTCTTATCAGATCGGAAAAGTCGCCCGTAAGGCGCGCGCCGACAAATCTCTTTTTGTTGTTTCCTTCGCAAAGCACGACTTCGCTTGCGCTCAAAATCAAAACGTCTTTGCCCGTCGCGCTCGCAAGTGCTTTTGCCAACGCCTTCAAAGAGGGCAACACGCTTTGAAACCCCGTATATCTTTTGAGCGTCAAACCTTCGTCGTTTGCGGATATTTCCATTTCGTCCCCCACTTGCAAACGCATGGTTTTTCGCATTTCTTTGGGGATAACTATACGTCCGAGCTCGTCTATTCTTCTTACGATTCCAACTGCCATAAAGCCTCCGTTTTATGCTAGTATTCGTCAAACTTCCGCTTATATTCCTTGCGCTCGATATTTTTAAATAAGTTGCAAAACGCACGCTTTATGCGTGCGTTTTGATATGATAAACATTGTGTTTTGTCAATCGAATTTGATTTGCATTTGATGGAGCTCAAATATAAAATTGCTTTGGTTTCGGCTTTTCGATAACCCTTTCAAGCACGAAAGAAGTGAATTCGACCTCTTCTATGAAATCGCGAGGAAGGTATTTTACGCGGTTGAATTTTTCAAAATGTTTGAAGTGAGTGGGAAGCGTAACGGGCGTTGCCACGTCCACTTTGTAGGATATATCTTGCAACATTCTAGTGAAATTTGACGGCGTCAAAGAAAGCTCGCTTTCATATATGACGTCACGCAAAATCTTGTCGCCTTTCATAACTTTTGCCCAAATTTTCATCAGTATTCCTCGATTATTTCTCCAAAATAAAACGTGTGTAAATCCTTTTGCGGATACCACTTTTCAACGTCTTTCAAATCCATATCCCCCATGGGAACAGCACCTACGACCTTGCATTCGAAGTATCTTTGACAGCCGCCCACGACGTAGCCGTCAATGCTTTTTGCTTTGACTTTTTCAAGCGCACACTCCGCCCATTTGTCGTACTCGCGTCCGCTTTTCGTGCCGCAAAACTTCACCGCATCCGGCATCTCGCGCATAGGCGGAACGCTCACCGTAAAAGTGCCGAGGCGGTCGATAAATTCCTTGGTGTATCTGCTTTCTCTCACGGGTGCGACAAAAACTTTTTTGCCCCACATCACGCCTATCATACCCCAGCTTATCACCATCACGTTGTCGCCCGAGCACAAAAACGCGCCCGTGTTCAACGCAGTGTCAAGGCAAGACAAATTGTCGAATCTGTGCATACTTTTCTCCTTTTGAAATCTATTATATGCAAAACTCTCGTTGCAAGTCAACGCAAACCTCAATCTCGAAAAAGATTGAATACTTTCAAGTTTTTCAAGCGTTTTTTGCATTTTTAATCATTGTTATATTTGCTTTTCGATTGCGTTTTCTATTTTTGTATGATACCATACTTTCGATGGTGTCGGCAATACCCATCAGTAAAAAAAACCGAGGTGTATTTTGAAAAAATCTCTTGTTTATCTGGCAAGAGCGGCTGTGATTGCCGCTTTGTATTTTGCCCTGTCCGTAGCATTCAACGCAATAGCGTTCGGCCCCGTGCAATTTCGCGTATCCGAAATACTCGTGTTGCTCCCCCTCATCTTCCCCGAAGCGATCCCCGGGCTTGCAATAGGTTGTTTTTTCACAAACTTCTTTTTCTCGCCCTTCGGCGTGTTCGACATGGTTCTTGGCACGCTTGCAACGCTCATAGGTGCGATCGGCACGTACCTTTTGCGTCGCAGACCTTTTCTTGCAACCCTTCCGCCGATTGTAGCAAACACCTTGCTCGTGCCGCTCATTTTCGTGCTCAACGACGCCTCTACGGTGTATTATCTTGCAATGTTCGAGATTTTGGCATCGCAAATCATAACCTGTATAGTTTTGGGCATGCCCTTTACTTTCGCCCTCAAAAAAGCGATGATTGCGGCGCACATTCCCCTTCCGCACCCCTCGAAGTACGACACCGCTCCTTACCGCCGCATATTGCCGGGCGACGAAGAGGACGAAGAGGATTAACTCCGCTTTATACGATAAAAAGAAAGCTTTGCGTTTGCAAAGCTTTCTTTTTTTTGGTTTTGCTTATATCGAATTATTTTGCAAGCGGCGTGTAGAACACTTTGCCGGTGTAGGGTTTGAGCGTATCTCCGAACGGCTCGTCGTAAACGGAAATCAACTCGGTTGCGCCTTGCGGAATATACTTTTTGATTTTCGACGCCTTGACGGTCTTTTTGCTGAGGTTGATTACAACGGTAAGTTTGGATTTTCCGTCCTCCGCAATCTTGTCGTAGACGAAAAGTTGTTTGTCTTTTGGCAAATACAACTTAAACTCGCCGTAAACCGCCGTATCCTTGTATTCTTTGCGGAGTGCCATTGCCTTTTGATAGAAATACCAAACGGAATTTTCGTCCTGCATAGCCTTTTCCACATTGACTTCCGGGTAGTTCGGGTTGACGGTGTACCACGGCTCGACAGTTGAGAATCCTGCGTTTTTCGTGCCGTTCCATTGCACCGGAGTGCGAGCGCAGTCGCGCGCGGCGGTGTGTGCAACTTTGAGGATGTGTTTGTCGCTGAAACCGAATTTTCTCATCAAATCGCGCACGCAGAAAGTGGACACGTCCTTGAATTGCGCCCACGGGTCGCTGCCCTTCGGATATTTGTCGAAATAAAGCGCAGTCATGCCGATTTCTTGTCCCTGATACACAAAGTGCGTGCCCGAAAGGAAAGTGTACGCCATGCAAAGAGCCTTGCCGCTCTCCACGCGATATTCCTCGCTGCCGTATCTCGAAATAATACGCGCGTGGTCGTGATTTTCAAGATAGTTTGCGTTCCACGCTCTGTGGTAAAGTTTCGTTTGCCAATCGTTGAACGTCTTTTTGAGTTTGGGCAAGCTGAAAGGAGTGTGCACCCACTCGATGATAATGCAATCCGCATTCATGTGTTGGAAAGAAATCATCATATCCAACTCTTTTTTGTTCTCGTTGACGTACGTGAGCGCGGTTTTGGTGTTCATAAGCGGAGCTTCGCCCACTTGGAACGCGTCGTACTGCTCGATAACTTTGCGATATTCTTGCAAATATTCGTGGATATGCGGGCCGTTGTTGTAATGCTCCATACCTCTTGAGGCAGGCATGAGCCAGTTGCCGTTGGGCAAGCCCTCGACCTTGCTGATTTGCGTGATGACGTCCTCTCTGAAACCGTCTACGCCCATATCCAACCAGTATCTCATCACGTCCTTCACCGCTTCTCTGACCTTGGGATTGTCGTGATTGAGGTCGGGTTGCTCCTTTGCGTATAGGTGCAGATAAAACTCTCCCCTTTGCTCGTTGTACTCCCACGCAGAGCCGGGGAAAGTGGACATCCAGTTGTTCGGCACTTTCTTTCCGTCCTTGCCTTTGCCCTTGCGCCAAATGTAGAAATCGGTGTAAGGCTCGACTCTCGCGCAACTCTTTTTAAACCATTCGTGTTGGTCGGAGGTGTGGTTGATAACCAAGTCCATAATCACTCTCATTCCAAGCGCGTGCGCTTTTTCGAGCACCGCTTTGAAATCGTCGAGTGTGCCGTATTCGCGATTGATATTCTTGTAGTCCGCTATATCGTAGCCGTAATCCGCTTGCGGAGAAACGTACAAAGGCGAAAACCAAATTGCGTCGCTGCCCAAACTCTTGATGTATTCGAGCTTTGAAAGCACGCCTTTCAAATCACCTATACCGTCGTTGTTTCCGTCGCAAAAAGAGCGTGGCCAAATCTGATAAACGGACATCTCTTTAAACCATTTTCTTTCTTCCATAATAATCTCCCAATATGCAAAAAGGAGGTTTTATGCCTCGTTTTTGCAATTATAAACGTTAGTTTTCGCTTGTTTCGTCGTTTTCCGACGTTTCAATGTTTTCGGTTTCGACAGCTTGATTTTCGCTCTCTTCGCCGCTTCCGACTATGACGTTGCCGTCCTCGTCGTATTCGACTTCTTCCTCATCCTCGTGAGGTGTGAGCGCGATTGCCATAACCTTGAACTTGTCGTCTTTGAGTTTCATGATGCGCACGCCTTGCGTCGCTCTGCCTATCTTGCTGATTTCGTCCGCTTGCACTCTGATGATAACGCCGCTGTCGGTGATCATCATAACGTCGGTGTCCGCAGGGATAACTTTGAGGCTTACCAGCGTACCCGTCTTGTCGTTGAACGTGCCGGCTTTTACGCCCTTGCCCGCTCTGTTTTGAATCGGGTAGTCGTCGATGCTGCTACGCTTGCCGTAGCCGTTTGAGGTGACCGTGAGGATTTCGTCGCCGGGATGCACCACGTCGAACGCCACAAGCGTCGTGTCGCCCGAAATGTTCATTGCCTTGACGCCCATTGCCGTTCTGCCCACGGGACGTACGTCTTGCTCGTTGAAGTGGATGCTCATGCCTTGGCTGGACGCAACCAAAAGTTCGTCGTTGCCGGTGGTGATGACCGCTCCGATAAGCTCGTCGTCATCGTTGAACTTGATTGCTATCTTGCCGTTGCGCTTGATGGAATCGTATTCTTCGAGAGGAGTCTTTTTGATAAGGCCTTTCTTCGTTGCGAGCATGAGGAACTTGCCTTCTCTCTCTTCGGGCATTTGCAGGAACGCTTGTATCTTTTCGCCTTGTTCGAGTTGCAAGAGGTTGACCGCCGCTCTGCCGCGTGCGTTGCGCGTCGCTTCGGGAATCTCATAGGCTTTGAGCGTAAACACCTTGCCTCTGTTGGTAAAGAACATTATTCTCTCGTGCGTATTGGACGTGAATATTCTTTCGACGAAGTCCTCGTCCTTTGCCTTGTGAGCGGTGATACCCATGCCGCCTCTGTGTTGCGCTTTGTATTCCGCAACCGGCATGCGTTTGATGTATCCGCCGTGCGTCATGGAGATAACCACGTCCTCTTTTTCGATAAGGTCTTCGATGTCGATATCGCCGTAATCGTAGGTGAGTTCGCTCATTCTGGGCGTGTTGTATTGCGCCTTGATGTCGGTCATTTCCTTGATGATGATGTTTTTGACTTCCTCGTCGCTTGAAAGCACCATGTTGAAGTAGGCGATTTGCTTGTCGAGGTCTTCGAGTTCCGCGTTGATTTTTTCAACTTCGAGTCCCGTCAAGCGTTGCAAACGCATATCGAGGATTGCCGCCGCCTGCTTGTCGCTGAGCCCGTAGTTTTCGATGAGTTTTGCGATAGCGTCTTGTCTGTCGCGGGACTTCTTCAAAAGCTCGACGATAGCGTCGATGTTTTCAAGAGCGATGTGCAAACCGAGCAGGATATGTTGTCTTTCTTGCGCCTTTTCCAAATCGAAACGGGTTCTGCGCACGATAACGTCTTTTTGGTGAGCGATATAGCACTCCAAAATCTCTTTGAGATTGAGCACGCGAGGCACACCGTCCACGAGAGCGAGCATAATCATGCTGAACGTGGTTTGCATTTGCGTTTGCTTGTAGAGTTGGTTGAGAAGCACTTGTGCGTTGACGTCTTTTTTGAGTTCGATGACGATACGCATGCCGTGTCTGTCCGTTTCTTCTCTCAAATCGCTGATGCCTTCGAGACGTTTGTCTTTGACTTGGTCTGCGATATTTTCGATAAGTTTCGCCTTGTTGACCTGATAAGGTATCTCGGTGACGACAATGCGGCTCTTGCCGTTTGCCATCTCTTCGATTTCCGCCTTTGCGCGAAGCACGCATGCGCCTCTGCCGGTGCGATACGCTTGTTTGATGGAATGTCTGCCAAGCACCAACGCGCCCGTCGGGAAGTCGGGAGCAGGGATATATTCCATAAGATCGTCAACGGTTGCGTCGGGATTTTGCAAGAGCGCGACGGAAGCGTCTATAACCTCTCCGAGATTGTGAGGGGGAATGGACGTTGCCATACCGACCGCGATACCGTCCGAGCCGTTTACGAGCAAGTTGGGGAATCTTGAAGGCAGCACGACGGGTTGTTCGCGCGTGTCGTCGAAGTTGGGATAGAAATCAACCGTCTTTTTGTCGATGTCGCGGATCATTTCAAGCGCGATTTTGGAAAGACGTGCTTCGGTATAACGATATGCCGCCGCCGGATCGCCGTCGATAGAACCGAAGTTGCCGTGTCCGTCGATAAGCGGGCAACGGATTGAAAAGTCTTGCGCAAGACGCACCATTGCGTCGTAAACGGAGCTGTCGCCGTGGGGATGGTATTTACCAAGCACTTCACCGACGACCATAGCGCACTTACGATAGGGCTTGTCGGGAGTCAGTCCGAGTTCGCTCATAGCGTAAAGAATACGTCTGTGAACGGGTTTCAAACCGTCTCTTACGTCGGGGATTGCACGGGATACGTTGACCGCCATCGCATATGCGATAAAGGACTTTTTAAGCTCGCCGTTGATTTCCACGTCTTTGACGGTGGAGTTGGCTATATGTTGAATATATTCGTTGTTTTTGTCGTCTCTTATGTTCGCCATAACTGCCTCCTTATACGTCGAGATCGGTCACGAGTTTTGCGTTTTGCTCGATAAATTCGCGACGAAGTTCGGGTTGCTCGCCCATGAGGATGGAGAAGAGCTTGTCCGCTTCGATCGCGTCTTCCATCGTAACTTTCAAGAGCGTACGTTTTTGAGGATCCATGGTGGTTTCCCAAAGTTGTTCGGGGTTCATCTCGCCAAGACCTTTGTAGCGTTGAAGTTCACCGCTCTTTCTGCCGAACTCGTTGTAGTATGCTTCCAAACTCTCGTCGTCGTAGAAATATTGCTCTTGTTTGCCCTTTGCAATCTTGTAAAGAGGAGGAAGAGCGATAAATACGTGGCCGTTTTCAATGAGCGGACGCATAAATCTAAACAGGAACGTAAGCATCAAAATACGAATGTGGCTGCCGTCCACATCGGCATCGGTCATGCAAATGATACGATTGTAGCGGAGCTTTGATTCGTCGTATTCAGCGTTGATTCCGCATCCGAAAGCGGTGATCATCGCCTTGATTTCTTCGTTTTCCAGCACTCTGTGGAGCGCTGCTTTTTCAACGTTGAGGATCTTGCCTCTCAAAGGAAGAATGGCTTGGAAACGTCTGTCTCTGCCTTGCTTTGCACTGCCGCCTGCCGAATCGCCCTCGACGAGATAAATTTCGCAGTTTTTGGGATCTTTGTCGGTGCAGTCCGCAAGTTTGCCGGGGAGCGTGGTGCTTTCAAGCGCGCTCTTTCTTCTTGCGCTCTCTCTTGCCATACGTGCGGCTTCTCTCGCTCTTTGCGCCGTGATGGTTTTAAGCACAAGCTCCTTCGCTTCTCTGGGATGCTCTTCCAGATACGTGCCGAAACCTTCCGCAACGCCCTTTGCCACCGCCTGGCGCATACTGCTGTTGCCGAGTTTAGTTTTTGTTTGTCCCTCGAATTGAGGCTCTGCGAGCTTGACAGAGATGACTGCCGTAAGACCTTCTCTGACGTCCTCACCGCTCAATTTCTCGCTTCCTTTGAGGATGCCCGCCTTGGAGCCGTAATCGTTGATTATCTTCGTCAAAGAGGCTTTGAAGCCGTCAAGATGCGTGCCGCCCTCTTCGGTGTTGATATTGTTTGCAAACGCCAGAATCGTGTCGGAGTAGCTGTCATTGTATTGCATTGCCACTTCGATTTCACTGTCAACGTATTTCTCGTCAAAGTAAATAACCTCGGGGAAAATGGTTTCCTTGGTCTTGTTCATCTCTTCGACGAAAGACACGATACCGCCGTCGTAGCGGAACACCTCTCTGCGTTCGGGCTCGACGCGTTGGTCTGCAAGCTCGATTGTCAAACCTTTGTTGAGGTAAGCAAGTTCGCGAAGACGAGTTTTCATCGTGTCGTAATTAAATTCAAGCGTTTCGAAAATCTCCGCATCGGGATAAAACGTAACCGTCGTGCCGGTGTCGCTTGCCTCGCCAACGACCGCCAAAGGTCTTTCGGCAATACCGCGATTGAAGCGGATGCGATAAAGTTTGCCGTTTTGTCTGACTTCGGCAACCAACCATTCACTCAAAGCGTTGACACAGGATACGCCCACGCCGTGCAAACCGCCCGATATTTTGTAGCCGCCGCTGCCGAATTTTCCGCCTGCGTGGAGCTTTGTCAAAACGACTTCAACCGCCGATTTGCCTTCCTTTTCGATAATGCCGGTGGGGATGCCTCTGCCGTTGTCGGTGACGCGAATCGCGCCGTCTTTGAGGATTTCCACAACGATGTGCGTGCAGTAGCCGGCAAGCGCTTCATCGATGGAGTTGTCAACGACTTCGGTGACAAGGTGATGCAAACCCCTCACGTCCGTCGAACCGATATACATGCCGGGGCGTTTTCTGACGGGATCTAGCCCTTCCAGAACCTGAATGTCGCCGGCGTCATAACTGTGTCTGACTTCTTCTGCCATTTTTCCTCCTAAATAAAATATATTTTAGTAGTAATATATTATTATTTCAATAATAATAAGTAAAAATATTATAACAATGTATAATCAAAATATCAAGAGTTTTTGTCAAATTTCTTTTCTGAGGCGATAAAGGGCGGCGTGCACGCATTTTGAGTGTTGTGTAATAAAAATTCCCAAACCTCTTCTATTTGCGCGATTTTCGGGCATTTGACAACATAGCGTCAGGGTACCGATTGAAAAACACGTTTTGGTAAAAACGCAACACTCATCAAATCGCGATATCAAAACATAATTTATAAAAACGGCGCAACCACACGTAAACAAGCGATTGAAAAACGAATTTCCCGACACGTTTTCAAAAATTCGTTATCATTCGACCGAAATTATCGATTGCCCTAAAAATATTTTTCCTTTACTATATCAAATATGAATATAAAAGAAGCTTTGAAAACTCCGTCGAACATCGACGAACTCAAACAAATCTACAAGAACAACGGGCTTGTTTATTACACTCCGAAAGAAGAGTTGTTCAATTCGATTTCACACGCTCTCGGAGCGGTCGTAGCCCTCGTATTTATGATTTTTATGCTTTTGAAAGCGACAACGCCCGCGGCATACGCAACGGCGGTACTTTCGTGCGCGCTCATCGCGATAGAGTTCAGTGTATCGGCAACATACCACGGCGTATCGGACATGAAAAAGAAACTGATGTGGAGAACGCTTGATTTCCCCGCCGTCAACCTGAACGTGATAGCTTGCGCCACGGCAACTTGCCTTATGTACGGAAGCATATACGGTTACGTTGCCTTCGGAGTGTCGTTTGCAATCGCAGCGGTGATCTTCGTCCTTTGTCTTTACAGATTCGATATATTCAGAAAGGTGTCCGTTGCGTCCACCTTCGTCATCGGCGGATTGATGTTTGCGGCATTCTTCACGGCTTATTTCTCGCAAAAGGGAATATCGCAAGCGACGAGTTTCGTCTATCTTGCAGGATTGGCGTCTTGCTTGCTGGGTGCGGCGGTGTTCGGATTGCACAAACGCTACGTGCATTGCTTGTTCCATGTTTTCGTGCTTGTCGGGCCGATACTGTTTCTGGTCGCAACGTACATGCAAATTATCGCGTAAACAATACTCCGTATTCGAAAATTAAATCGGGTGCGGAGTATTATTTTAAAATCGTATTGATATACTTGTTAACCGTTTTACAGCAATATTTTCTAGCGTCTTGTTTTTCAGACGTCAAATAGGGATGTGGATATGTTTATATGTGGAAATTTTGTTCGACGTGAAACGCCACTAAACAGTGGCAAAAAGTCATAAAACAAAGCACACATCAAAATCAATTATTGCAATAGCAACACAAATATAAGTTAGGTACAAAATCAAACATATTATCCGTGCGTAATCGTTTTAAGACGGATTAAACATACACCACAAAAAAATCAGCGAATACGCATAAGTACTTATCGGAAAACACGCGATAATAAATACTCAAAAAGAAGCGCAGCATATCAATAACTACGCTAAAAATCCTACGGTTATAAATCTTATAGATTTTGTGTGAAACAGCAAAAAAAATATAGAAAAATCGAGAAACAAAACAGCGCGAAAAATTCAGGTGAAAGCGCGAATAATTTTCTATACAATTTTACATGGAGAAAGACGCAATTTTCCCGAAATGCCCATAAAAAGCCGAGAAAACGCCACTATTTAGTAGGGTTCTAGCGTTTTTCGTTTCACGTGAAACCGATGCCGAAAATCAAATTGTTCCACGTGAAACATAGCTATTTTAAATCGTTTTTCGCGATATATCGCACCGTTGAGAGTGTTGTTTAGGTGGTGCTTGTTATTCAAAACACAAACGATGACATGTGCTGGTTTTATACGGTACTTCCATGTCGTTTCGGCAAAGATCCTTTTTGTTTTAACGCACAACCACCACCGATTGCACCGAGTTAGGCAATCAAACCTATAGCGAACGTGGCGGCATGTTTTGATTTGAGACCATGCCCTCTTTTTATTTGAACTTTTCACTCCAACTTTACCATTTTTGCAAACTCTTATTTATTCAAAAATCACGCTATTATTCCACTGTTTAGTGGCAATTTTGCTATATTATCTAAAATGTTACACGTGAAACAATCACTGAGTTTTATTGGTCAATTCGATTATAGTCAAACATAATTCGTTTGTCTTTGTTGAATATTCGGCTTTGCTTTTGAAATCGTTCGATGTTTAGTTTACACTTTTTTGATTTGCGTTTCGCTCTCGTCGCTCTTTGGTCGGAGTATTGTTTTCTTTTTTTGTTACATTGGTTCGTCTGCTGCTCGCCCTGCTTGCGTTGTTGTCCGTGGCCAACCTGAAATCTGGATTTGTTTAGATTTATAGGAAAAATTTTTAATTTTCTATAAGGTTACACGTGAAACAATCAAGGCAGTATTATAAATTAATAATTTTTGCGGATTCGTATTTTTGTTTAAAACGTCACCTTTGTAGAAATGCACACTTTATAATTTGTTTATATCAAAATCTAGGGTTTAATTTTTTACTCCAAAAGAATATGCAGGATAGGGATAGGGATAGGGATAGGGATAGTACAAAACTTTTTTATCATTGCTGTTATGCCGAATAAGATATTACTTTGCCTTTGCCTGTTGATCGATGAGATAATTAAGCATTCTCGATAGTCGGATTTGCATAAAATCCAAGTCGGATGTTTTATGTGAAACGTGGCACGCATTGTTTATAAGGCTTTATTGCGTTGATAATATAATAACTCATATTCGGTAAAACGACAAAGTCGCGTGCCAAACCGAATAATGCCAACCGCCCAAGATAACGTTAATAAACTCACCATAACAGTCCGAACAATATTTGTAAGGCGTAGCCGCCCGGTAATCTAGGTGTCGGGTATTGAAATGGCGTTCGGTGTTTATAAAAACACTCAGACATAATCATACATTGTTCGGTGTGAAAAAAAGAATAGCTTCCGATATGCGTAGCGGCACTCAAACACGCAAACCAATTTCATCAAATATCCTCGGCGCACCATCCTTTCAACAATCCGCGAAAACGTCTGTTAATCAAAGCAATGCGGACATGGCGGTGCTTTTGCCTTTTTTATTCAAACTTGGTAGAAAACGCTTTTTTGAATTTCTATTTGTTTGCGATTTGTTTTCCGACGGATTGTCCGCACCGAATACGAAAATGCCGGACAGTAAGAAATACATAATCGTTTAAGAAAACCGTTGGCAATCTTAATCGATGTCTCGGCAAGTATATTAATTCGTAATAATTGAATTGTCGGTTTTTCTAAATAAAAAACGAAAGCATTATTATCCACAATACGACACGACCGCTTATTTATCTTAATAATCAACAAAAACGTTATTATTCAACATACGGGCTTATTTAATCTGCTAGTCAAACAAAATATTATTATAAGAGCTTAAATCACATGAGCGCTTAATTCTAAAACTTCTCCGTATTAGTCAAAATCCAAATAGACTGCCATAAATCAACGTTTATACATCTGTTTTACATCGGCAATAAACTCCTTTCATTTTCGCCTATATGAGCTTAAAACCAAACAAAATGCCATCTATAACGAAAACCACCGAGGTTGTGTAAAAATAAACGCGGTATAATGGTTTACTTGTAAACCATTATACCGCCTGGGCAATTTATATGTTTCGTTGAAACTCTTGCGCCGCTATTCGTCAATTCTTAATCGGGGGAAGAGCGGTTGCGCCGTCTTTTATCGCTTTGAGGATTTCGGGAAGGATTTTCTCGTATCCGGCAACGCCTTTTTCGACGATAGAAAGGAAGCTCACGTTTGCGCCCTCGTCCGCTTTATCGCTGACAACCTTGACGGAAAAAAGCGGAACGTTGTTTCTCTCGCAAGCAATTGCGATGCCTGCAAGTTCCATCTCGCAAATATCCGCGCCGAACTCTTTTGCAAGGCGGTGTTTGTCATCGTTTTTTGTGACGAACACGTCGCCGCTTGCGACGGTCACGAGTTTCATTTGTTTGCCGATGTTTGCAAGCGCGTTGTGAATAAGTGTTTCGTCAAGATAAAAATAGTTGCTGCTCATTCCGCTGTACTGTCCGACCACTCTGTCCGTGTCAACGCCGGTGACGTCGAATTGATAATGCACCACGCGTCTTGGCACGACAAGCTCGCAAAGTTCGAGATTTTTGTTGAGTGCGCCGACAAAGCCGAAGTTCAGCACCGCTTCTACGTCGAACAAATCCACGAGCAGTTGCACCGCAAGCGCGGCTTTGATTTCACCGACGCCGCTCGTTGCAAGATATATGGTGTCGCCGTCGTATTCGATTTGGCTTATAGCAACGCCGGATATAGTGTTTTGCGCCACGACGTTGCCGAGTTTTTTGAAGATAGGCAGAGTTTCTTCCGCCATAGCAGTTATGATTGCAATTCTCATACTTGCGCTCCCAAAATTTTATTTACAATATTTTAGCACGTTTTCGCGCCATATTCAATATTTGCAAAAAATAATAAGATTTTATTGTTGTTTTAATACGCCAATGCGATTTATATCGTTGAAAAAAACTTCGACAAATGCTATTCTATAAAAAAGGAGTTTTTATGGACAAAGCATTTCTCAACGACTGTTTATCTGAAATCGGCGTCAATCTCGCGCCAAACGCGCTCGACAAACTCGAGGGATATTTCGGCATGATCGTTGAACAAAACAAAGCGTTCAACCTCACTGCGATAACCGAAGAAAAGGACTTTGTCGTAAAACATATCGAGGATTCCCTTGCCGGCATATCTCTTATACCCGACAATGCGAAACTTCTCGATATAGGCGCGGGCGCAGGCTTTCCGAGCATGCCTATTGCCGTTGCCAGAGAAGACGTATCCGTCACGGCTTTGGACTCGACCGCAAAGAAAATGACTTTCCTTGCCTCGTGCACAAAAACTTTGGGCGTAAGCAACCTCTCGACGGTCAGCGCAAGAGCGGAGGACAAGAGGGATTTGTTCGGCAAATTCGACGTCGTAACGGCAAGAGCGGTGTCCTCGCTTCAAATACTTTTGGAGCTTGCCATGCCGTTTTTGAAAGTCGGAGGCAGATTTATCGCCTACAAAACCGACGAGAGCGAACTCGATACGTCGCAAAACGCTCGAAAAATCCTCAACGCAAAACACGTCGAAACGAAATCTTTAACCCTTGCCAACGGTGAAAAGCGCGCCTTACTCGTCTTTGAGAAAACCGCTCCGACGCCGAAACAGTATCCGCGCCAGTACGGAACGATAAAGAAAAAACCTCTTTAAATCGTATGAATTTCGACAAAAACCGCCAAAGGTTTGCGTCGATTTTTATTTTATGTGAAACTTTTTGTGAAACGCCGTTGAAAAAATAAACTTTCTATGTTATATTATTTTTATGGCGCATGTCGTATCCTTTGCAAATCAGAAGGGAGGCGTGGGCAAGACGACTTCGTGCGTAAACCTTGCATGCTCGATTGCCTCACTGGGATACAAAACTTTGCTCGTTGACTTCGATCCGCAAGCCAATGCGACAAGCGCGATGGGAGTGTTCGACAAAAATATCGAAAATTCGATATACGACGCCATGTCGAAGCGGAACGCAAAAGGATGTATAAGAAAGGGCAAATATGCCGATTTTATTCCGTCCTCACGCAATCTTGCGGGCGCGGAACTCGAGCTTTCAAACGAAAACGAGCGCGAGATCGTTTTGAAATCAACGCTTAACAGCGTAAAAGACGATTACGATTTTGTTTTTATCGATTGCGCTCCCAACATCAATTTAATGCTTATCAACGCTCTGTGCGCGTCTGACGAAGTCATAGTGCCCGTCCAATGCGAGTATTTTGCGCTCGAAGGACTAAATCAACTGCTCAACACCGTGCGACTTGTCAAAACGCATTTAAACGACATTTTGCGGCTTGGCGGAATACTACTGACGATGTGCAAGCGGACAAAACTTGCGCGCGACGTTGAAAATACCCTACGGCAAACGTTCAGAGGCAACGTTTTCGAGACGTCGATACCTTGCAACGTGCGTCTTGCGGAAGCTCCGGGATACGGACTTCCTATAATCGAATACGACAAAAATTGCCCCGGCGCAATTGCGTATAAAAAACTTGCAAAAGAATATATATCAAAGTTTAAGGAGTGACTTATGGCAAACACAAAAGGCGGCCTCGGAACAAAAGGCTTCAATGCACTTTTCAACGACAATGAAGAAAACGTCAAAGTCGATATTGCCGACGACATTCAGGCTCAGGAAATCGACATCACGCTCATCGACCGCAACCCCAGCCAGCCCAGAAAAACTTTCGACGAGGACAGTTTGAGAGAAATGTCCACGTCCATTGCGACGTACGGCGTTTTGCAACCTCTTCTTCTCGTAAAAACGGACGGCGGAAGATACCTCATCATCGCCGGCGAGCGTCGTTTCAGAGCAAGTTTGCTTGCAGGGCTCAAAAAAGTGCCTGCAATCATTCGTGAATTTACTCCGCAACAAATCCAAGAAATCTCGCTCATCGAAAACTTGCACCGCGAAGATCTCAACGCAATCGAAGCGGCAGAGGGTATGCGCGAGCTTATGGACAACCACGGTCTTACGCAAGAGGAAGTGGCAAACCGCATCGGCAAATCTCGTCCGTACGTCACCAACACTCTTCGCCTTTTGCAACTTCCCGAGGAAGTCACGGCTTTGGTGAGAGAGGGCAAACTCTCGCCGGGACACGCAAGAACTCTCATCTCCATCGACGACAAGGATTATCTCGTTACGCTCGCCAATCAAGCCTGCGACAACAAGCTTTCCGTACGCGACCTCGAAAACCGCGTCCGTCTCTACTTCACAAGAAAAGCAATTCCGTCAGGACCGCGAGATACAAAGGCTCTTCCGCTCGAACTCAAAGAATTCGTGGGCGATATGAAGCGCATATTCGCAACCAAAGTCAAACTTGTGGGCAACGACCAAAAGGGACGTATCACAATCGACTACTTCAACAAGGACGACCTTGACAGAATCTACGCGCTTATCCAAATCTTGAAGTACAACGACAAACTGTAATTTGAATCGACAAATCCGTTAAAACCAAGAGGTAGCCCCTCAAAAAATCGCATTTTGCTTTTGACAACATAAAAACACCGACGGCAAGTTTTGCCGTCGGTGTTTTGCAATCATATTCCGCTGAGGTGAATCAGTCGTCGAATTCGGTTTCAGTGTAGGTGTAGCTCTTGTTGCCGTTTTCGTCCACGTTGACGTTGACGATATATCCCTTGCCCGTCTTTCCCTTTCCGACGTGGATTTCAATGACTTCTTTGTCGCCTTTCAGCTCTTTTTCAAAGTAGACCACTTGGGTTTTGCCGTCTTTGAGGGTGGACATTTTGAGTTCGGTTTCGCCTTGTTCGCTCTCGTATGAGAACGTGCTGCTCTCAACGAGCGTTTCTCCGTCATAGAGGGAGTAGCTGAACTTTTGCTCGGTTTCGTCGTCCTCGACTTCAAGGCTTTGTTTCACGCGCAAGGTGCGGTTGTTGTCGAGCGTGACGACAAATTCCGTCTTGTTTTCGCTCTCGCCTTGTTCCGTTTCGATCTTTCTTTCACCGTGCACAACGTAGTCTTTCTCGTCAATAACCATTACGCCGTCAATGGAGAATTCCTCCTCGACCTCGCCGTCCTCGTCGTCCGTTTCGCTATCGGTGAGCACTTGGTTGTAGTACATAACGTAACTCAATGTGTTGCCGCTCAAATCCTTGTAGGAAACAACCATTTTCTCCTCGAAACCGTCCCTATCCGATGTTTGGGACAAGACGTTGAAATTGCCGTCGCTGAGCAAGCTCTCGACAAGAGCCATATATTGGTCGAGTTGAGCGGTGTCTATCACGACTTCCTCCGCGCCGTTTGCGGGTTCGTTGTCAACTTCGTCGTCATCGTCGTCATCGGCTGCCGTTGCAACATCGCAAGCGGGTTGTGCGCCGTTCATAGACGAGATAAGCATACCTGCCGACGCCGCGCTGAATCCGTACACGGATTCGGTGGTGTTGAGTGCGTCAAATTTGCCGTTGACGCTTCCTCCGCCTGTCGGGTCGTTGCAGGCAACAAGCCCTACTGCAAGCACGAGTGCTAGCGACAATGCCAAAATTGTGAGTGCTTTTTTCATATCTAATTCTCCTTTTAGAGTATTATTTTTTGCGCTGATGCGAATTTTTTGGTTGAGAGGTTTGCGCCTTTCACGTATATAACAATCCCTTTTGCGCGATTTGTTGGCAAATTTTCAAAATTGTCAAAATATTTTTCAAAATTCGCAAGACATTGACGGGAGAGTTCTTTTTTAATATACTCATATAGAAAATATTTCAAAAAAATCATATTTTTACCAACAATTCGGGCTGTTTTGGTTGTTGATATATCGGATGGTGTATGGACGAGAAACTCGAGAGGAAAATCGCAAAACTTAAAAACGGAGATAGCAGTGTTTTCGACTATGTGTACGAGCACACCAATCGCCCCGTCTATTTTGCGATATTCTATATCCTAAAAGACAAGATGTACGCAGAAGACGTTTTGCAAGACACCTACGTGCGCGCCATATCCTCAATCGAGCAGTACAAAGACGGAACAAACTTTGTGGGCTGGCTTTGCTCGATCGGCAAATCGCTTGCGCTCAACCACCTCAAAAAATACAAGCGCGAAGTGTCCACCGACTTCGAGGAAGAGTCGTACAAGTACGGCTTGCGAGAAAAGGAGCTGCCCTACATATTCGACGTGGCGGCAAAAATCTTGAACGAGGACGAATATCAAATCGTAATGCTATGCCAGGTTGCAGGCTACAAGCGGCGCGAGGTGGCAAGCAAATTGAATATCCCCATCGGCACGGTGACCTGGAAAAACAACGAGGCACTGAAAAAACTCAAACAGTATCTTGAAAAGGAGGCCCGCTTATGAAAAACGTAAAGAAAATGTTGACGCAACACAAGTCGGAAATCCTGCCCGACGAAAAAGTCAAAGACAATATTAAGCGCGAGCTTGGTATGGACGAAAAGCAAGCAACTCTCAAATACGCGCACGGCGGCGAGGGGAGCGTGAGCTTGCGCCGAAACGGCACTCTTATGGTCGTTTGCGCCGCAGTGCTTGCGGCAATTCTCGTTTTGGGCATCTTTGTTTCAATCATCATCAAAAAGCAGGGCGGCGGAGATTTGCCACCGTTTGGCAACAAATTTGAACAAATCACCGACGCCGATTCTTTCTACGCCTACGGCGCGGCTTCTGTCGGAACGCTGCTCTCATCGTCTTCGGACACGTCGTCAAGTGGCGGCGCAAGTGCGGCGAGCGACGAAACAAGCACTTTAACATCGCAATCCATCACAATAAACCCCGATTCCGAGCAACTTACTACAATCAATCGCTATATGACGCTCGTTGAGAGTTTGCTCAGCGACGGCAAAATCGAGAGTAAAACCATTGCCGGCGAAATGGGGTATGAGTGCGGTATGAGCGTCAATTACACCGATCTGAGCGGCGAATCTATCGAGTATAAAATGTTTTTCAACAAAGTTTTTTTGACGGGCAAAAATGACGGCAAAGAAACAAAAGAAAACTATTCGATAAACGGCGTTCTCGTGCTTGGCAACGAGCAATACCCCGTTGAAGGGCTCTACAAAAAAGAAACGGAAACGGACGAGTCGGAGAGCAAACTCTACTTCAAGGCATTTACAAGTGCGGATAAAACCTCGTATATCGAAGTCGAACAAAAGATTGAAACCGAAACCGAATCGAACGGCACCGAGGTTGAGCACGAGTTTATCTATTCCTTCTACGACAACGGCAAACTGAAAGAGCGCACGCGCATAAAATACGAGGTCGAGGACGACGAGCTTGAACTCAAAATGTCAATCACCAAAGACGGCAAAACAGAAACTCTCACTTTCTCTGACGAAACCGACAACAACGAGCGCGTCATCAACGTACGCGGCAACATCGACGGACAACCCGTCAAATTCAAGATCTATGTACGCCAAAACAGCTATCACTACGTCTTTGAAGACGGCTCCTCTTCCGACCTGGAACGCGACGACGATGACGACGATGACGATGACGACGATGACGACGAAAAAGACGATGAGAACAACGACGATCTCGACGATGACGACGATTGAGAAAGCAAAACACCGACCGCGGTCGGTGTTTTTTTATAAACGGCGAATGTTTAGAACGCTCCGGATGAGTTTTCGTTCGGGTGCGGTGTCCCACACGTGTCATGCTAATTTCACACGACAACTCTGCCGTCGCAAATCCGTATGCGTTTTGCAGGGTTTGGGAGGGTGTATTCGGTGCAGGTGAGCAGGGTTTGAAAGCCTTGCGTCATTTCAAGCAATAGAGTTTGTCGGGTGTTGTCAAGCTCGCTCAACACGTCGTCTAATAACAAAACGGGCGGCTCGCCTATTTCGTTTTTGTAGATGACGACTTCGCCCAGTTTCATTGCAAGCGCGATTGTGCGCTGCTGTCCTTGGGAGGCAAATTTACGACTGTCTTTGCCGTCTATCTCGATTTTTATATCGTCGCGGTGAGGGCCTACCGTGCAATATCCCAGCTCTTTGTCTTTTTGGCGAGAAGCGACGATTGCCTTGTACAACTCATCTTGGATATTTTGCGCGCCGTCCGTTTTCGAGCCGCTCTCGTATGATAGTTTGAGCGTTTCTTTTTCGCTGCTGAGCGCGCTATGAAATTTACCTGCCGCATCGTTGAGAGTCGCTATATATTCCATGCGCTTTTCAATTATAATCGCGCCTTCTTTGGCAAGTCCCGTATCCCATACGTCAAGCATATCGTCAATGCCGGGATTGAATTTGTATTCTTTGAGAAGATTGTTTTTTTGTTTTAGCGTCTTGTTGTAGCGTTGAAGCGCGAGAAAGTACGCTTTCTGTTGTTGAGAAAGTCCCACGTCCAAAAATCTGCGTCTTTCGTTGGGAGATTCCTTGACGAGTTTCATCTCGTCGGGGGAGAAAAACACCACTCCCAGCACACCCAAAAGCTCGCCTGCGCGATTTACGGGAATACCGTCCACGGCAACCTTTTTTTTGCCTTGCTCGTCGATTTGCAAACAAATAGTGTGCTTTCTGAAACGCTTTTCGATGTTGAGTTTCACTTGCGCCTTGCTCTGCCCCAGCAAAATCATTTCTTTGTCTTTCGTCGTGCGAGGGGAGTGAAAAACCGAGCAAAGATACACGCTTTCGAGCATATTCGTTTTTCCGCTGGCGTTTTTGCCGTAAAGAACGTTCAGCCCGTCGTCGAATTCGACGAGGGCGGAGGGATAATTTCTGAAGTTTTTCAGTTCCAGCGAAAGAATTTTCATACACAACAAGTATAACCCGATCGCCGTTTTTTTTCAACATCTTGTGTTTAAGTTTTCTTTTTTGAATTTTGCTTGAAAATTTTGTCGATTTTGCTATAATCGTAAGCATGATTAATCTAGAAGAATTTTGGGATGACGTAAAGAACGATTTGTCTATTTCCATCCAAGCCATAAGCTACGAGGTTTGGATTGAAAAGCTCGAACCCGTATGTTTTGCAGACAACGCAATCGTGCTTGCGACAATCTCCGCCAACGCAAAAAAAACCATCGATTCGAGATACCGCGACACCATCAAAGACGTGGTGTCTTCTCACAATCCTCAAATCAAGGACGTGGTTATCATCACCCCCGACAAAAAGGCGGAGTATTTGGACAAACAAACGGTTTTCATCGAGGATCAAGGCTTTGTCACCAACTTCACTCCCGAAGAAAAGGGCAAAAAGAAATGCCCGTTTCAAGAAAAATACACCTTTGAAAATTTTGTGGAAGGCAAATCCAACTCCTACGCTTTGGCGGCTTGCAAAACCATTGCCGAAAATCCCGGCACGACTTTCAATCCGCTCTTCATTTACTCGGGCGTAGGTCTTGGCAAAACGCACCTTTTGCACGCTATCGGCAACTATCTTTTCAAGTATAAAAAGAACGTGAGCGTGCTTTACGTCAGCGCGGAAGCGCTTGTAACAGAGCTTATCAACGTCATTCGCAACAAGTCCAACGAAGAAAACAACAAATTCAGAGAAAAATACCGCTCTTGCGACGTTCTTATGGTGGACGACGTGCAATTTTTGATAGGCAAAGAAGCCACTCAAGAGGCGTTTTTCCACATCTTCAACGACCTTTATCAAGACAACAAACAAATCATCTTGACGTCGGACAGAGCGCCGAAGGATTTGACCACTCTCTCGGACAGACTTCGCACGCGTTTCGGCTGCGGTCTTACGGTGGATATTCAAGTTCCGGACACCGAAACGAGAGTTGCAATCCTCAAAAACAAAGCCGCTCAATCCAAGTTTGTGCTCAAAGACGACGTTGCCGAGTTTATTGCGGAAATCGCGCCATCTAACATTCGTGAAATGGAAGGATTGCTCAACCGAGTCATCTTCTTCAGCTCGCTCACAAACAGCTCCGTATGCACCGTAGACGTTGCCAAAGAGGCAATAGGCGGATTTATCGAAGAGAAAAAGGACACGATAGACGCAAGCGGAATCGTGGATGCTGTTTGCAAGTATTTCAAACTTTCGTCCGCGGATATAATCTCAAAAAAGAAAACCAAAAACATCGTCGAACCGAGGATGATTGCAATCTATCTAATCACCGAGTTGTTGCCGATGCCGCTTGTGCAAATAGGCGAAATGTTCGGCGGAAGAGATCACACCACAATCATTCACGCCCGCGACAAGATAAGCGAGGAAATCAAATCCAATCCGCGCATCAAAGTCACCGTCGCAGACATAAGAAACATGATTCTCAACAGATAAACAAAAATATAAAATACAAACCAAAACAGGCGCGCGTTTTGCGTGCTTTTGTTTTTTTATTTATTATCGAATAGTTTGGAATATCAAGTATTTTTACAAAAGTTCGTTATCCTCTCATTTATGATTAAAAGTCGTTTAATTATATAGATAATTAAAATTTGCGGATTGACTTTGCATATTTGCGGCAATAAAATAAAGGTATGAAAAAACCATACGTTTGCGTTATAGGCGGCTCGAATGTCGATATAACCTGCACTGCATTTACGAAGATTCAAACAAAAGACAGCAACCCCGGCAAAACCACTTTGTCTTGCGGGGGAGTTTCTCGCAACATTGCGGAAAATTTGGCAAGGCTTGGATTGAACGTCGAACTTATCACGGTTTTAGGCACGGATTTCAATGCGCATATGATAGAGCAAAACGCTCTTTCGGTGGGTATAGACATATCGCACAGTCTGGTTGTAGACGAGCCGTCGTCTTGCTACGTATCCGTCAACGACGTTGACAACGATATGTTCGTCGGCGTTGCTTCGATGCGTATTTTGGACAAACTCACCCCCGAGTTTTTGGCAAAAAATCTCGACATTATCAACGGCGCGGCATGCGTCGTCACGGACACTAATATTCCCAATTGTCTTGATTTTTTGATTGCAAACGTCACCGTACCTGTTTTTCTCGACACCGTTTCGGCAAAAAAGACGGCTATCGCAAACGACAAAATCAAAAATATCCGTTGTATAAAACCAAACGAGTATGAAGCGGAAATTCTGTCGGGCGTGAAGGTATCGGACGAGCAATCCGCTCTCGACGCATGCCAAAAAATCGCGCAGAGGGGGATAGACACAATCTATTTGAGTTGCGGTGAAGACGGCTCTTATTGCTATCAAAACGGCAAGTTTATACATGTGCCGTTCTTCAAAACAAACGTGGTCAACACAACTGGCGCAGGCGATAGTTTTATGGCAGGCGTGGTGTATGGATTTATGAAGGGAATGAGCGTTGAAAAAAGCGCGGAATTTGCCGCCGCATGCTCGTCAATCACGGTTTCGTCAATAGACACGGTGTGCAAGGATATTTCGGCGCAAAAAGTGTTTGACATAATAAACAAAAACGCATAAAATCATATTTTCCCGCAAAAACAAGTGATTTTTGCAGTGAAAAACAAGTGTAAAAAAACAAAATTTTTATATAGGAGCAAAACAATGCAACTCAACAATTATCTAAACGTTTCCGAAGAAGTCAAAAACGCGCTTGCAAACAACAAGCCCGTAGTTGCGCTTGAATCCACGATAATTTCTCACGGTATGCCTTATCCCAAAAACGTGGAAACCGCGCTTTCGGTTGAAAAAATCGTGCGTGAAAACGGCGCGGTTCCGGCAACCATCGCAATCATCGGCGGAAAGCTCACCGTCGGTTGCTCGAAAGAAGAAATCGAACGTCTCGGAAAGGGCGGATTGAACGTACCGAAAGTTTCGAGAAGAGATATTCCTTTCGTAGTCGCAAAAGGTCAGGACGGCGCAACGACTGTTGCCGCAACCATGTATATCGCCCACCTTGCGGGCATCGACGTGTTTGCAACGGGCGGCATAGGCGGCGTGCATAGAAAAGCTGAAACCACCATGGATATATCCGCAGACCTTGACGAGCTTCAACAAACAAGCGTTATGGTTGTATGCGCAGGCGCAAAATCAATTCTCGACATCGGCTTAACACTCGAATGTCTTGAAACGAGAGGTGTGCCGGTTGTCGGATATCAAACGGAAGATATGCCTGCGTTTTACACTCAAAAGAGCGGATTTAAAGTCGATTATCGCATCGACACCCCCGAAGAAATCGCAGCAGCATACTATGCCAAAAATCAAGTCGGTCTCAACGGCGGTATGTTGGTGACAAATCCCATCCCCGACGAGTACGCAATGGACTCCGATTATATCAACCAAAACATTCAAGATGCGCTCGAAGAGTGTGAAAAACTCGGCATCCACGGCAAACAAACGACGCCTTATCTTCTTGACAAAATCCAAAAACTCACCAAAGGACAGAGCCTTGAAGCCAACATTCAACTTGTCTATAACAACGCTCGCCTAGCATCTAAAATCGCAACTTCCTTGGCTGAATTGAAAGAAAAAAACAAATAATTATATCTTTGTTTTATCAAAGCGTTCTTATACACGGTATGTGCCTATTCAAGGTGCGAGCCGCAAGGCGGCGAGCCAAGCGAACGCCGAGCTTGACGTATAGTACAAGTGAGCGGACGAGTTTGGATTCTTTTCGTCCGCGAACGAGTGACATAAAAAGAGAATGATAGCAATCTATGCGAGTGCTGAGTGTGTCCCCACGCGGAGCGGACGCCGTGGGTTCCCTTTTTAGGGGGAACGGCGGTAGGGGAAACACGTGAGGAAGGGGAAAATTGCAATTAGGGTACACGCACTTTATGCATTTTTTAGGAAGTTAACGACTGCGCTATTTGGATGAAGAACAAGAAAGAGCCTGCCAACATAGACAGGAGCGTACTTTGGGTACGTGACTGTTTTGAAGTGAAAAACGACTCTTTTAGATTGTTAAGAAAGCACTATTTAGATGCATAACAAGGAAGAGCCGCTTTGCGAATCCGCCCAATGTACATGAAAGTACATGACGGGTGAGCAAAGCGGCTCTGACAAAGTTAGGCGCGATTTGGTGTGGTTTTAACCGATGACGCGGAGAGGAAGAATAAGATACAACCACCTGTCACCTTCGCCCTTGATTATTCCCGGAGCGGTGGAAGTGGTGAAGTTGAGCGTCACAAACGGCTCGTCGATTGCATGCATACAGTCGATGATATATTTGGAGTTGAAACCGATTGTGAGGTCCTTGCCTTTGAGGCCGATGGTTACTTTTTCGTTGATTTCGCCGTCGTCGCTGTGAGCGTTGAGGGATATCGTATCCTCTTTGATTTCCATCTTCACGTAAGATTTCTTTTCCGCGCGGTTGATGAGCGACACACGATCGATTGCGTTTTCAAAGAGCTTTTTGTCGATGGTAACTTCGGTTGTAAACACACCGGGGATAATCTTTTCGTAATTGATATAATCCTCGCCGATAAGTCTTGTGACGATCTTGGTGTGGAAAAGGTCAACCATGATATAGTTTTTCTCAACGTACACGGTGATTGTTTCCTCGCCGTCGTCAATAAGACGAGCAAGCTCGTTCATGCTCTTTGCGGGCACGATGATTTTGTCGATAACGCCGTTGTTTTTGATTTGTGCTTTTGCAAGCGCAAGTCTGTATCCGTCGGATGCCACGGCTTCGACTTCTTCGTCTTTCACATTAAGACAAACGCCGCGAAGGGAAGGTCTTGCCTCGTCAACGGCAACGTTGAATATAACTTTTGAAATAATGTCTTTAAGCTCTTTTTTGAGGATGATAAAAGAGTTTTGAGTGTCGACTTCTTTGAATACGGGATATTCGTCGGCGCTCATGCACTTGATTTGAAGTTCACTGTCAAGATACTTTATGACGAGTTTCGAGCTGTCCGTGCCGTCGAGTTCGACTTGTTCTTCTTCGATTTTCTTTGCGTAGTCAGCAAAGAGCTTGCCGGGAACGACGATTTCGCCTTCGATAAGCACTTGTGCGTTGATTTTCTTTTCGATTGCAAGTTCGAGATCGGTTGCGAAAATGGTGAGAGTATCACCGAGTGCGGTGAGTTTCACACCGTCGAGAATAGGATTGTTTCTCTTTATAGGAAGAGCTTTTACAACTTTTGCGAGAGCATCGCTCAATTCGTTTCCTTGACAAATAAGTTTCATATTCCGCCTATATATTTCTATATTGTTTTATTTTTAATAATGATAACATAAATAAGCAATGTTGACAAGTGGAAAATAAAACCTCAACCACAATCTCTTGCAATCAAAAATATTTTTTATCGCAAGATATTGGAAAATTTCGTTTATTTTCTGTTGATAAAACCTATCGGGTTGTCAACATACCGTGTTTAGTTGTACACCTTTGTCAACACGCTTGTGCGGATATCAAAAATTCAGGCTCGAAAACGAGAATATCAGCGAGAAAATATATCCTATCGCAAGGCTTATGACAAACGTCGCGCCAAAAACCGCAAGGTTTCGTTTTGTGTGCTTTACGTCCTTGAAAAGATATACGAACGCAATGCCGGCGTTCATGCAAAGTCCGCCAAGCGTCGCGCCGAATCCAAGCCCGCCCATAATATAAAGTTCGCTTATAACAACGGATGAAACGCAGTTCGGAATTGCACCCACGATAACTGCAAGCAGGGGAGCGAGATATTTGTTTGACGAAAGGAAAGTTATCAGGTTTTCTTCGCCGACTTTATATACGATTATTCCGAAAATAATATTTACGACAAGTACGTAAACGAAAATTTCCAAAGAGTGAAGAAACGGATGTATCAAAAATCTGTCGATTTTCTCTTGTTTTGCCGATTTTTTAGGCGTCTTTCGAGCGTCTTTTTCTTTTTGTTTTTCATCGTTGCTTTCAACTTCGAATTTTTCACATTCTCTGCAATCGTCGCACGTGCAGGACGGTTGATTTTCCTGTGTTTTTTCGACGAGTTCCGCACCGTCACAATCGGTGAGTTTTATCTTGTATTCTTCATTGCAATGCGCAACGTGATGTTCGACTTTCTTTCTGTTTTTTGAAAGTATAAGATCTATCGTATATCCGAAAACAAGTCCCAAAACAAATTTCAGCGCAATTAGCGGTAGCACGTGCAACGCTTTTTCGGGCGTGCCCAAAAAGATAGGCAAAGCCTCGTCGCTCGTTGCAAGATATACGCCAATAAGCGTGCCGACGGTGATGTGTCTTTTTTGATATAAATCCGTTGCAACCACACTGAATCCGCATTGCGGCAATAAGGATATACTCACTCCTATCAGTGGAGCAAGTTTGCCCTTGAACGATATTTTTTCTGACAGTTTCGGCTCGATAAGCGCAATGACGTATTGAAAAACCACCACCACCGCAAATATTTTCAAACTGTCAAGCAATGCGTCTATAACAACTTCTTTCATAACAAATTTATTATATCACGTTTCGCACGATAAGAAATATTTTTTTATAAACAATGCCAAAATTATTGTGGATTATCACAAAACAAAAAACTGCAGGTTTATTGATTAAAAATATAAAATCGGCAGTTTACATTGTAAAAGTGTATATTTAAAATATTGTTTATGCTAAAAATCACACAATTTAGATACGATTATTTCAATCTATTATTCTCTGTATTTAGACATCATTTCTTTAAATAAGTCTTGTGTCGAAGGCGATGTGTAGGTGATAGCGTTTGCGCCTGCATTGATTGTCTTCATTATACTTTCTTCGGATTTTCCGCCCGATGCGATTATCGGAACGTCGGGAAATTTTCTGCGTATATCGGCAACCACTTCCGGAGTATCTTGCGCGCATGCAACGTTCAAAATAGTTGCGCCTGCATCAAGCCTTGCTTGTATATCGGTGTTTTTTTCGTTACAGTTATTATAACGGGAATATCAACCGCCATAGCCACTGCGGATAAGTTTAGATTTGAAACCGGGCCATTCAAAACAACACCCATTGCGCCTTGCGATTCCACGTCTTTTGCGATGGCAACCGTCCTCAATCCTTTTGTCGTGCCACCCCCGACTCCGCAAAATACAGGGATATAAGAAGCCTTGATTATTGCGTCGCTTATCACTTGTTGAGGAGTGAAAGGGTAGACGGCAAACACCGCGTCGGCGTCGCAATTGCGTATAATCGCCAGATCTGTCGTAAAAACAATGCTTTTTATTCTCCGTCCGTATATCACGATACCGCTTGCGGTTCTGATACAAGGCGGCATTTCCAAAATATTATGACGAAGCCTAGTGTTTATTTTCGGCGCAGAGGTTTTTCTTTCTTTTTCTTCCATAACAGACCTCTTTCGTAAATTATTAATTAATAAAAAACATACAAGTGTTAAAAAACTATTAAAGTTCCAAAAATCGGTTTTACGAGGCGCGAGCAAAAAATAATAAATAGAGTTGTGCATAAATACAAAAAATCGTTGACAAATTCTCTCGAAAAGATTATTATAAACAAGCATTGAAAAACAAATGCCTGTTTAGCTCAGTCGGTAGAGCATTCGGCTGTTAACCGAAGTGTCGGGGGTCCGAGTCCCTCAACAGGCGCCATTAGGGAATAAAACGAACACCTTGTCACAAGATGTTCGTTTTTTCTTTTCTATCGACTATTTTGGAATTAAAATCGGGCACACCCCACCGTTTTCACATATCAACGGATAAGAAGCCTTGAATAAATGCGTTTGGATATTGAAAGGCTTTGTGAAGATCACCAAATGCAACGTTGACATAATTGTTGCTGAGTGAAACGATTGTGCCTTTTCCAAACGCTTTGTGTATTACGTTTGCACCAACTACAACGGGTGATAAATCGATAACTTTCGTTTGCTTTTCTTCTGAATTGTTCGGCACTTGCATTGAACCGATTGAGTTTTGTTTTGTTGAACCATCAGAGCTATGCAACACAGCGGAAACATTGTTGTCGTGATTATCTGCCGCAATAGACTTTTTGAAATCACCGACGATTGTCGTTTGGGCGGTAGGTGTTTTATAATCGGCTTGTGTTGTGCGCTTGACTATAAGCGTAGGCTCGCCCTGTTCGTCATCGTTTGAATATTCACGGTATAAAATCTCGGGGCGGTCGTTTGCATCGCGTTTTGCGGCGATTTCGGACTCGCCGAGAAGTTTTGCCATAGATTCGTAATATCCGAGCGACGTATCCCAAAGACCGACGTTTTCTTGCGCGTGACGGTCGATGCCCGTATAACTCAAACTCGAATCTTCATAGCGGCGGAAATTCCACACCGCATCATTCATTACAGGCCCGTTGAAAACACCGAGCGAAACAAGCAAGTTGAAATCTTTGACGTCAAGACCGGTGACCTTTTTGAAAAGCCCCGGTTCAAGTTGCGTGATTACGTCTTTAAGGCATTGTTCGCGATAGTCTGTGAGATACATAAAGATTGGAACGCGCGTTGCGAACTTGATAAGTTTTTCTTGAATCTCTTTGCGTTTTGATTTGTATTCTTTTTCTTCGTCCGAAAGAATTTTCTTTTCTTTATCGGTCTTTGGTTTGTCGTCTTTCTTTGCCTCTTTGACGTGTTCGGATTTGATTATAATCGTTTCGATGTCTTTATTGAGCGTGCGGAAGCCTTCGATTTTCATAAGTGCTTCGAGTGCTTCTTTATTGCCTAAAAGACGTTTCAAAATATCGTCTGTGACATTGACCAAAAGTGCACTTTGCCAACGGCGAGCAAGCAATGTTGCGGACGTTCCTGCCATGGTGATGTCAAGGATTTCCGCAGCGTTGATTTGTTTCATTGCGCTGCCGTCATAAGCAAGTACGGGCAAGAAACTCGTAAATTCGGCAACATTGGTTTCAAGGCTCTCACCGTTCACATTCAAGCCTTTAGCATACTCTTTTATCTGCATTAACGCTCGATTCAGCGCAAAGTCGAAAATATAACACTCTTGTTTGAGTATCTCTTTGTGTTTAGAATCGACGTCTATTTCCCACGGGGATTGCACTCTGAAAGCAGCTTGGAAATACGTTTCGGGGCTCTTCAAATTGCGGAGCATAAATATACCCGTCCACGGACGAATGGTAACGCCCGTTGTGAGCTTACCGCAAGAGAGAGTAATGGTCTTTGTTTTGAGCGGATCGCCCATTGCCTTATACACGGGCTTCAAAGCCTCAACGCCGATACCCGCACTTGCGCCTGCGCACACGATAACTTTGTAATCGTGATAAAATACGTTTTGCTTTTCGGCAAGCAAATTTGCCATAGCGTGGCAAGACGCAACGTTTGGAAGCAACCAAAGTGTATGTGTGAGAATGGACAAAAGCACGGCGTTTCCGTACGGCATATCGGGTTTGCGTGCGCCGAGTTTCAACTCGTCCGTCGTTGTGCCGAGATATGCGCCACGGATGAGATCCAACCACTTTTGCACGTAGTCTTTGTATTTGAAAACGGCGTCTTTTCCCGTGCCTTCCGCCGAGAAAAACACGTTGAGATCAAACTCGTCAAACTCGCCTTGCTTTGCGATTTCGGTTATACTGTCGGGGATTTTGTACGTCATCATAACCATACGCGGAAGTGCGGCGTACGGATTGTTTTCCCCTTGACAATTCTCTTTTGCGCGTTGCTCATCGGTGTAAGTCCAACTGTATATTTGGTCTTCCACAAACTCGCCGTTGTTGAGTGCGCGGAATGGTGTTCCGGAAAGGTATAGATAATATTTCGCCTTTATATGCAACCACGACTCATTGATTGCATCGTTCAATTCTTTTGTTGCATATTCTTCGGCGTCAAAGGAGTCATAGGAATCTTCTTCATCTTTCGATTCAAACATCTTTTTTGCATTATCACGCCACGCTCCGAAATGATATTCATCAAACACAACCAAATCCCATTGTGTATCTTCAACCCATTTTAGATGTGGTTTTATGCACCCCGTGGCTTTGTCTATCCCCAAAAAGTCTTGAAACGAGCCAAAACACACGATAGGGCGGTCTTTGTCCGCTTTTTCGTATTGCTCGGCAATATTCGGCGCACCGCTTTCGTGCGGACGGCAAATGAATTGCCAACCTTCAAAATCAACGTGGGTGTTCAAGTCTTCTTCCCACGCGCTCTGCACCGCAGGTTTGAACGTGAGAATAAGCACACGCTTGAATCCCTTTTTCTTCGCAAGTTGATACGTCGCAAACGTCTTGCCAAAACGCATTTTCGCATTCCAAAGAAAACGCGGAAATTCGCCCGTTTTGAGCGAATCGAAATACGCAATCGTTTTGTCCACCGCCGCTTGTTGTTCGGGGCGCATTGCAAAATCTCTCGTACGGTTTTCAATATTGACGGAGCGATTGCGCACGGCAATCACCGCCGCCTTTACGTCTTGAACGTCACAGCGAAACCATTCTCCGCCGACGCATTGAATACCTTTTGCCGAGAGCATACGATGCACGTCGTGATCGGTGAAAGAAGTGCCGTCGGGATACATTGCGCTCTCGGCAAAAACTATGCGATACGGCACAGAACCGTCCGGACGCTTTGTCGGATACTGCTCCGCCACGCGCTTTTCAACGTCAACGGAAGTGTAGCCCACCTTGAGCAATCCCGCATATTGCGGATTGGTGTCTAGATAGGCATATATCATTGGATTTGTTTCAGGTCTTTGCGGAAAGAAGTTCATAGCGTTAATTATTTATAGGAGTAAGTTCAACTGTTATCTTTGACTCTGTTAAACCGTTTACTTTTGTTGCTGTTTCAAGTAATAATAACAATTTTATGCAGTCCGCCTGACTATACGGCCTTTTGCTTTTTCCATGCAATAATACATTTCTATTTGCAAGTGGTTTGAATGTGTCGTCGTCGAATTTACACTTGTAATACTTTTTTAGCAGATTAAGAAACGTTTGGTTTCTTAATGTATTAAAAAATGCATTGGTATTTGCTTTTTTGTTACGCGTAATTAAAGCGTTTATATTATCATATTTAAGTGTAGTATTTTTTCTTAAAAATCTTTTTGTGCAATAATCATCAATAATCGCAAACAATGCCATACAGCAAAGTTTGTATTTGTTATTGTTATAAGCAAATTGTGCATCTATTATGTCATTGCAGTGTATTTTTATTTTTTTACATAGATTAGTGAATACGGAATCTATTTCTTCTGCAGACAGAGTTTTAAGCATTATTGCATCTGCTGAATCAAAACTATTAGGAGGATTTAATATTTTATCATTAGGGATTCTATTTATTGTCCACCCATAATCACACCATATATTTGCGTTGTTGATTAATAAATTTTTTCTATTATCATCAAAGTTAAGCAAAGAAAGTTGCTTTAAAAATGTCGATATATTTTTTGTGATATTATCAAAACTCTTATTAATGTCGTCGATATTCATAGGTTAAAACATTCTCCATTTAATTAAATATTTGTGGACTCTAGACTAAAGTTACTCCATTGGTCTTATCATTGATTCGATAAAATCGATTTCGTTTTGTGATAATTTGTATTTAGCATACAATTCCGCATCTGTCCAGGGTTTTGAAAAATCTTGCATCGGGACAAAAGCAAATGTTTCACGGCTAATGTGTTGTGAGATGCATATTTGAGACATGAGAAATCTTACAAATTTGGTTTTCAAATATGATATAAGATTTTGTGCTTCTTTTTCATTTTCAAAAGAATCTACAACTATATAAGAAGATGTGCATATTTCATTTGGGTTTAGGCATGTCACAAGTGATATTATCCGACGTTTCCCGTCTTTATCTGGTTGACCAGCATGGTCATACGCCGCAGCAGAGATTATTACTTTGTATTTGTCAATTATATCAAAACCAGCTTTGATGTCCGTCAATTCACACTTGCCAAAACCATTGCTGTGTTTTACTATTATTGCTCCATATTGTTTACTATCAAAATTAGTATTTAGTCCAAATAACGACACTGGTCTTACTATGGAATTCATAAAGCAAGCTGTCCTATGTGATACTTTTTCTACTGTATCAACGGCAAAATTATTTCTTATCAATATTTTATAACGGTTCAATTGCCTTTTTTCGGAAGATACTTTACCGTTAAAATGATTTACGATATTGCACAAATCATCTTGCTTTTCACGATTCCACAAAAAATAACATACGCCGCCTGCAATATCAACACCGGGGAAACATTCTTTTGAATCAAAAAAGTCAACCAATTGCTCAATTCTACAATCAGACAACATACTGTTTCTAAAATTATCTAAACCACGACCGCCAGAATACCATCTCGCGGGAATGATCATACACAAATACCGTGGACTAAGTTTTTTAGATTGCTCAATAAAGTATTGATATATGGGAATAGCCGTACCAGAGCCTTTTCCTCCAGATCCCACATTCAATTGATAGGGCGGGTTGCCGATGATCACGTCAAATTTCATATTGTATATCTCCTGTGGTTTGGTGGTGTGGATAAATTCGTATGCGTGGCTTTCCATTCCGTCACGCTTTTGTGTGCCGTATTCGCTTTCGGTTGCTCCGCAAAAACAACATTTACCTTTCAGCCATTCGTGCGTGACGTTTTTGTAGCGTATATTGCCTTGCACGTCGTCAAATTGAGATACGGAATATTTGCTGTTTGGATACTTTGAGCAATACACGCTTCTGCGAGAGAGCAGGCTCGTCAGTTCCGTTATGGCAATGCCGTACAGTTGTTTTTGGAATATATGGTCTACGCGTTCTTGAAGGTCGGGGATTTTATCTTCCAAACCTTTGATAAGACGTTTTGCGATTTCGCGCAAGAATACGCCGCTTTTGCATACGGGATCCAAAAACGTGGTGTCGGGGCTTTCAAACAGCTTTTGCGGGAGCATGTCCAGCATATCGTTGACCACAGACGGCGGGGTGAACACTTCGTCGTTGCTCAAATCCGCAAGACAACTCAAAACGTCGGGTTTGTATAGCGTGGTGAATACGTCAGGCATCTTCTTGCACTCTCCTATAATGTATTAGGTCAAATTCCTTGACGGGCTTTGGCACTTTGACGTCTTCAACGTCTTCAAAGAGCGGCAGGTCGTAATATGATTGGGTTTCAAGCAAGTTGGCAAGGGTGTAATCTCGTCGTTTCATATTGCTGCCGATAAGCGACCATTCCGAAAAAACAATGGGGTTGCCATTGTCATCAAGCATCGTGAGCGCGTCGCCACAAAGCACATTGCGCGATAATATAAAACGCACAGCATTCTGGCAATCTTCACTCAATATGGTTTTGCATTTGCGCTTGTATGCCTTCTCCCATATTTTGAAAAGGCGCGCGCGGCACTCTTGGGCATTGTCCGGCATAATGTCAACGCCATATACGCTGCTCATTGCAAGCACGGAATACTTTTCCCAATCCGTTTCGCTTTTGCCATATCTTTTGCTCACAACGGCAAGTTTGCGAGTGACGATTTCCGCAAGAAAGTTGCCGTCTCCGCACGCGGGCTCCAAAAATCTGCTCTCGATACGCTCGGTTTCATCCTTGACAAGATCGCACATCGCCTTGACTTCGCGCTCGTTTGTGAACACCTCGCCCCGCTCCTGCACACGTTGTTTAGATTTTATTTGTGATTTGTTTTCCACAAAGCTGTCTCCGAAAAATCAATATGATTAGAAAAACTAATCAACACCAACAATTATAGATTAGAAAACCTAATATTTCAAGCAAGATATTAATTTTTCTAATACTATTTTAAAAAGGGTATAAAAATATGATTAGATTACTTGATTTGAGAAAGGAAAAAAATATGTCCCAGCGACAAATGGCAAAATTCTTCAATGTGACGCAAGGGACATATAATAATTGGGAACAAGGAAACACCCAACCGTCCATCGAGCAACTCATAGAACTTGCTAGATTTTTTAGTGTTTCCGTAGATTATTTGATTGGCAATTCGGATGACGAGGGGTATATAAAAATTCAGGAAGTGCTGTCAAAGGACGATGTTGCAACATTGCACACCGTCAACACACTTCCCGAAGACTCAAAACAATTGTTAATGGATTTTATCGCGAGTTTGGGAAAATAAACTATGCTGCATTTGAGATTATATTTGCCATAATTCCGTCTTGCAATGAACAAATATAGTCCACTGCGACATTTCCTGGAAAATCATTTCGATACTTTTGGGTATCTAACATTAAAGTGCCTTCAATAACATAATCTCTATACGCTAGCAAGCCCAAAATACAGGATTTAGTTATTTTCTTATAAAGACAAATCATTTCGCGACGTCTGTTTGCACGATCAACTTCACATTTGTCATTAAACAATTGCAATTCTTGCTCAGTTTTTATGTATGGAATGACAATAATAGGTTTTTTAAATAATTCCTGTTGAAGATATAGATTAAATTGTTTAGCATAATTACGATTTTTTACTGAAACAGGTAAAAAACACCATTTTTTAGAAAAATGATCTAAAAAGTATAACGACATTGCCTCACAAACAGTTTCTTCAACCCATTTTATTTTTTGCTTTAAGTTTTTATTATGACAATGTACAAAGCAATGTGTGAGTTCGTGTGAGAGTTGATAAACTAATTGATTCCACAATGAACAGTCACTCATTGCGAGATATATGATGTCTTTTTGATATGTTGGGTTTTGTTCTATGGGACAATATTGGGGATAATCTTTATCTGTTAATCTAATATCTCGATATTGATAATCAAAATCAGCTTTTGCATTTTGAAAAACATCTAACATTTCATCGTTTATTGGCTTAATGTTTTCTGTTTCAGCAGATTTATTGTATTCAATTTTGAAATACGCATTATATTTTCTCATGTGCAACTTAAATATCCACCTATTAAGTAATTATATTTTTATGTTTACACAACATTAAGTAGATGTCAATATTATGCGAACAGTAATGTTTAAGTAAAGTATATCAAATAAAAGACCACTCTACGAAAGAGTGGCCTTTATGTCATTTTTGCTCGTTTTTACGTTTTTGTTCGTTTATACTATCAACTAATTTTGTTACATCCACAACTGGAAGCATTACAGGTGCAATGCCAGGTTGTGTTGTTATTAACGACACCTCGCTTCTCAAAAATGGCATCATTATTGTAATGGTATTTAGGTCCAACAAGTGCTTCGCAATGGAATCATTCTCTTTGCCGTCTTCGAACTCGAGTTTGAAAATACCATTTAGTTTGATTTCTATTGCTAAACGATTTTTATCATCTGAAATATATACAGACAACACTTTTTCAACAGAATACTTATCTGTTTGATCTTGTATTGTGTCAATATCATACTTGATAGTTAGGTTTATTTGCCCCAAGTTGTTTTGATCTTTAATTTGCACACATTCAATTTTTGAAAAGTACAAATCTATCATTTGCAAATTGCTTTTTACGTTTTCCATATTTTTTTCCTCTTTATGCCGCCTCTGCATATTGTGTTGATGTTATGCTATCACAAAAACTATACCTACTTAAGACGCAATTGATGTTGTTTTCTTTTTGCTTATCAATAGCCAACATTGCAGCTTCTTTTGCTTTTTTATATGCGCAATCCGTTATTCTATTTTTTCCTTTTTCCAAGCATAAAAGAAAATATTGCGGATCGCTTTCTATTCTCATAAGTATATCTGAATATGTGTGTTTGGGAATATATCCTTCACAATAGCGCGTATATGTTATTTCGCCGAAGCCTAATAACTTTGATAATGGACGTATCCCAATGTTATATAGAATCGGAATTTGTCGAATGGATGATAATTTGACAATTCCATTTTTTTGGCAATACGCATCTTGATACGCTTCAAGATTTTTCTCTTCTATTTCTTCTACATACACCTCATTCCCGCATTTTGAGCAATAGGCAATCGTTTTGAAATATGTCACTTCTTCTTTGTTAAATACATCTGTTACTATTACCTTTTTTGTAATATATTCTTCCTTATTAAAACAATGACCACATAAAACTTTCATCGTTTTACCCTCCTTTTTAATCCGGTAATTGTTCATATCGTGGATGACCAGGGTAGTCTGCATCATGAAACGATATTACCAGGCAACACTCCGCACCATTTATAGGTTTTATAATCTCTATTTTTATGTATATAACAATATGATGTTTTGGATCAGATATTCTTTCACCCCTTTTATTTAGTTCACATTCATAAAAATATATATACATTAAGTTCCCATTTCGATTTATATCCTGCAACTCATCTATTTGAACATCGCAACATTGTGTGGGCTGAAGCGATAGAACTATATGGTCGCGTAATTTAGGGCTTATGATATAGTCCTGTAGGAAGCGTTCGTTTTTATCGTTTTTGCGCTGCCCATCGGGGTACTGTTTATCATAAGTAAAATCTCCATTAGAAACCAATCTAATTATTTTTTCTGTAGCCCGGTCAATATCGCGTTTAGTCTTTTCTCCCCAAACGCTAACTGGCATTAAGATATAGCCTCCTTATCATATATTATGTCAAAAATGTATCAATTGATACACTTTTTAGTATAATATCATATTTAAAAGAAGTCGTCAACTATCAAAACACAAGTTTTTAGTGTTTATATATCATATAAAAATGTGTTTTTGTAAAAATTTATGTCACATTGTTTGCTATTGTCCATTAGACGTGTCCTTGTCTTGAACAAGTGGCACGCTGACGCGTGCCAGACAAGGACACGCAAAACAAACAAAACAGGCGAACTTTTCGAGGCAAACGGAGAGGGGCTGTTCGCGCTAAACCGCTTGGCGAAGCAGCCCCTTTCTCATACCGTTTTTGCTCATCGAAAAAGTGTTGCGCCTTTTATTTTTTTATTGTCTTTTGCGTGAGCCTTTGTATCAACGCATCGTCGTCGAGTGTGCCGAGAATCTCACCTTCGTTGTACAATGTTGCATTATCAAACAGAAGCAACTTTTGCGACCATAACCCCATTTCGGTCACTACATCGTCATCCGCAATATCTGCGGTTATGTATGACGGTAAACCTCGCGAATAGGTGATTTTCTCACCAGATTTCGCTAAATACTTTAATAGATATTGCAGGATGCCATTGTATAGTTGCTTTATAGATTGGTCTATGCTCTCAAAATCATTTCTTCCGAAACGCTGGTTAAAATATGTGTTTTGTATTGTTAAACGCATCTTTTTGCTTCTTGTGTCATAATCGAACTTTTCGAACAACTCGCCGACCATTGCATTTTGCGGTACAAATATCAGTGCGTGAAAATGCAGTCTATCCCTTTTGCTTCTTTCCCAGACTCCCATATATTTCCAACCTTTACGGCTATGCATTTTTGCAAGCGCAGACGACAATCCCTTCTTGAAAGTATGCTCCGTGTGTTTTGCACTGTCATACGTAAACGTTGCAAAATAATTGAATCTGTTTAAATATGCTTTGCGTACAAAGCGGATTTTCCGTATGAGCAAATTGCGTTTATCAAGGGCTTTTCTTTCCTCATCCGTGTATTGTTTAGGCACAACCGATTTGCGCTTTCTATTTTCGGATTTTGTTTCCGGAATGGCGATAAAATGATTGCCGTCACTATATATTTTCGCGCGTTCAATCATTGGTATCACCGTCCTTTGCTGTTAAAGGGGATTGCTTTTCGTTGAGGTGCTCACGAGCAAAGAAAACCATATTATTGATAAATATATCATAGTCTTGTTTTTGCATATTTTTTATAGACGGAGCACCAGTTGTGAGTATCGTCAATTTTGGTTTCGTTCTACAGTTCGGAGTTTTGCAATTCTCCATAAACATCACCTCCTTCGAGAAGTCGCAAAATCATCAAAGTGTAGTCGCCAAATATTGATACAGTATTTTTGTCAAGCGCGTTATATGTTCTCTCGAATAGCACCACTTATTTGAAAGACTTTCTTGAGTATTGTTTTCGACAAACAAAGACGTATATAAATCGTAAAGTCTTATGGGCGCATTTTGCATTGCGACATTGTAGCGTTCAACCATATCGACAACTTTGTTATTGCCGACAAGTTCAGAAACGTCATCAAGTCGTTTTTTGCGCGCGAAATAATAACGGATTTCATTCAAATCCTTTCGTACTGCTTGAATCGTCATCATATTCTACCTCCTTGGAATGTATTTTTTTGTTCCGAGGGAGTCGAGAATATAAAAAACCGTGGCTAACCAGGAAAATTTCGATTCTCTCGAAACTTTGCCTGATAGCCACGGTCAACCTTTGTTTTTTAGGTCGTGGTGGTGCGATTTGCATCGTCACTCTTAAACCACAACAATCTCATTTTTTATTAGGTCTTATTTCTACTATCAGATCCGTATCACCGTGTTCTGTTGTGATGCCATTATACGATGTGCATAAATCATTGTCAACGACAAAACGACAAGAAAAACATTCTTATCACATAGACATCACATTTAGTATTTGTCGAATATTTTTTACGCTTCACTTGTGAAGCAAAACGTTTGCATATATGTGGTTTTATAAAATGGAAATTGTTGATAACATCATTTCATCAAACACAAAATACGATTTTCTTTCTTCGGGAAAGTGTATCGAAAACCCCTTGCGGTAAAGGAGAAAAACAATGTAAAAACCATTCAACAAAAAGATTATGCACATTCTTTTTCTTGTTTCCTTGACCGACTGCGGATTTTCCGATGTTTTCATTCCCCGTCGAAAGACAAATCAAAGGAGGTAAAACAAAATGAAAACGGCAGTTATATACGCGAGATATTCTAGCGACAGCCAAACGGAACAATCAATCGAAGGACAATTGAGAGTGTGCCACGAATATGCAAAACAACACGACACGGTGATACTGGATGCATACATCGATAGGGCGATGACAGGCACAAACGACAATCGACCTGCATTTCAAAAAATGATACACGATAGTGAAAAACAACATTGGGATTATGTCATCGTGTACAAATTAGACCGATTTGCAAGAAACAAATATGAATCGGTTATCAACAAAAAGCGACTGCAAGACAACAACGTTAAATTGATGTCGGCAATGGAAAACCTTACAGACACGCCCGAAGGACGTATGATGGAATGTTTTCTCGAAGGTATGAATCAATATTTTTCCGAAGAACTTATGCAAAAAGTCAGACGCGGGCTCAATGAGAGTTGGCTAAAAGGCAATGCAACGGGCGGACGAAAAGTCTTTGGATATGACGTAGTTAATCAAAAATATGTAATAAACGAAAAGGAGGCTGCCACAATTATAGAGATATTTACTAAATATTCGCAAGGATATACGGCAGAAGAAATCGCAAAGTCATTGCAAGAGCGCGGAATCAAATATCACGACGAAAAGTATTTGAGCAATCGAACGATTTTCAAGTTGTTGCATAAACTCAAATACACCGGCAAGGTCGAACACGGCGGAATTGTATATGACAAAGTATATCCGCAAATAATATCAGACGAATTGTGGCGAAAGGTCGAAATGATACATCAACAAAATAAAATTGCACCAAGCAGCAAAAAGGCAGTTTATGAGTATATACTCACCGGCAAATTGGTATGCGGTGTTTGTAAAAAGAAAATGAGTGGCGCAAGTGGTTCGAGCAAAGCAAAACGTGTGCATTATTACTATGTTTGCAATTCGCATAAAAAGGGCGAAAAATGCACAACAACTTCGGTACAAAAAGATTATATCGAAGATTTGGTTATAAACTCGACTATGGCATTTTTATCCGACGATGAAACCGTTACGAGAATCGCAAATTCGGTTTACACAGTTCTTGAAAAAGAAACGAAAGACAATTCTTCGCTCAAATTGCTTGAAAACAAAAAAGCACAAGCACAAAAGTCCGCAAGTAATATCATCAAAGCGATAGAAGAAGGCATTATTACCGAACAAACAAAAACAAGATTGAAAGAACTTGAGATGCAAATCAATCAATATGATTTTGAGATTGATAAAGAAAAGCAAAAAACACAGCAATATCTCTCGCGTGAACAAATCAAGAACTACATATCATCAAAATTCAGTGCAAACTCAACCGATTTGCAATTCAGGAAAATGATAGTCAATACTTTCATTCGAGAAATCGTTTTCTTTGAAGATAAATTGATTATCACATACAATTTTGCACCGCCGACGGAAACAGTTGCTATCGATGCAAAAGCAACTATCGAAATAGAAAAGCAGAGCGAATCTGCTTTTTCTTTTTATCAAAACTATTCGTCTATTTTATCCAAAGGCGCGCCAAAAAAGGACGCATAAGGCGTTCTTTTTTTATTCTGCCGTTGTTGAGGGGGACACCCTGACGCGCGAAACATCGCTCGTCGGCGCATTGCGCCTCGACACTTCTTCCGAAGTGGACGCTCGGAAAAACGATAAATAAATTTATCTTCCTTCGCTACTACACGGGGGTCCGAGTCCCTCAACAGGCGCCATTAGGGAATAAAACGAACACCTCGAGTGTTCGTTTTGTTTTATACCAAGAAAATTTGTAAGTTGAGAATGTTTTTCCCTAAAAAAAAAGTAAAACAAACTATTAGAAGAGAAAAATCATTGTTTTTTTCTTCATTAGAGATATTTTATGGACTTAAAATCAAAAATAAGATAAAATCTAGGTATGCAAATAAACGTGTCTAACATTTCTGTTGAGTATGACGGAACGCCGGTGATTTATCAGGCGGATTTTGTCATTCACGAAAACGAGAAGATTGCGCTTATCGGTCGCAACGGATGCGGAAAGACGACGCTTCTTAAAGTGCTTACGGGAGAAGTCGAGTATCAAAAAGGCGAGGATGACGCGCCGTACGGAATTTTCACGAGCGGCAATCCCGTTATCGGATTTTTGAAACAGACGAGCAACGACGACAAGGCCAAAACCATGTTCGACGAGATATTGGATGCGTATTCGTCCCTTATAAAAATCGAAAAAGACATGGAAAGCGCGCTTGAAGATTTACAAAAAGACTCTTGCGACCAAAACGTAAGGCGATATTCTCGCCTTTGCGAGCAGTTTGAGAGAGAGGGCGGATATACCTACAAAAAAGAGTATCTTACAGCGGTGAAGAAGTTTGGATTTTCAAACGAAGACATGCAAAAACCACTTTGCGAGTTCTCGGGCGGACAGCGCACAAAAATCTCACTTTTGAAACTTTTGCTTTCAAAACCCGACGTTTTGCTTTTGGACGAGCCTACCAATCACTTGGATTTGGAGGCTATCGAGTGGCTTGAAAACTATCTTTGCGCATACAAAAAATCCTGCGTGATAGTGTCGCACGACCGTATGTTTCTGGATAAAATCGTAAACGTCGTATATGAAATCGAGTACGGCGAAACAAAGAGGTATCAGGGCAATTACACCTCTTTTACGGCGCAAAAACAGCAAGCGTACGACAAGGCGCTCAAAGATTCGATTATGCGTAAAAAAGAGATTGATAGGCTTAGCGCACTTGTTGAAAGATTCAGATACAAGGCAAACAAAGCCGCCATGGCGCAGGCAAAACTCAAACAAATCGAACGTATAGGCGAAGTCGGCACGCCGAGCAACTTTGACACGGCAACTTTCAAATCCAACTTCCAGCCCGAGCGCGAAACGGTTGAAAAAGCGGTTGTTTTGGACAAGCTCGTTTTCGGCTACGACAAGCCGCTCGGTCAAATAAATACAATTATAAAACGTGGGGACAAGGTCGGTATAATAGGTCAAAACGGTTGCGGAAAATCCACGCTTGTGAAAACCATCGTGCACAAAATAAAAGCACTCGACGGAAGCGCGACTTTCGGTCTGCACGCGCAGGTGGGGTATTTTGACCAAACGTCAACTCAAAGTTTTTCTACGCTTACGGTGCTAGAAGACTTTCAGAACGAATTTCCTATGCTTTCAAACACCGAGGCAAGAAGCGCATTAGGTGCGTTTATGCTGTCGGGCGACGACGTGTTTAAGCGCATATGCGATTTGTCGGGCGGTGAAAAAGTGCGTCTTGCGCTATGCAAAATTTTGAGTAAAAAACCGAATATTCTCATTCTCGACGAGCCCACGAACCATATGGACATCATAGGCAAAGAAACGCTTGAAAGATTGCTTTCAAACTACACGGGCACGGTGATAACGGTATCTCACGACAGGTATTTCATCAACCGAGTTTGCAACAGGCTAATAGTTTTCGACGGCGGAAAAGTGGAACTTTTCGACGGCAAGTATTCCGATTACGAATCGAGAAAACAAGTAAGCGATTTTGCAAACGATTTTGTAAAAACGGTTGATGAAAAGAAAAAAGAAAAGCCCGTATCGCAAAGCAAGGAAGCGGCGCGCAGAGCGCATAGAATAAGTTTTCTGGAAGAAAAAATGAACGCGCTCAATGAGCAAATTTCTTCTCTTCAAAACACCATGCACAACGACCAAAGCGTATATTCTGACTACACCAAGATTGCCGAGATAGAGGAACAAATATCCTCTCTTCAAGCAAAACTCGCCCCCCTTGAAGAAGAGTGGCTGGAATTGTCCGAAAAACAATAAAACAAGGTTTAAACAATCAAAAACAACAAATCAAACCCATATTTTACCAAAAAGCCAGATTTTTATAATGTAGTTAAAAAACAAAAGCACCGATTTTTCGGTGCTTTTGCAATGTTGTATAGCGATTAAAATTAAGCGGTGTAACCGTACGCTTTTTCGAGGTTTACGACGATGCCTGCCGTTTCGCTGTATGTGAGGCTCTTGAAGAAACTTTCGAGCGTGATAGGCTCGATTGCAGTTTTGACTTGCGGCTCGATATTCGCGATGTTTGCATAGGTGAGCAATTCACCCATGGTCATTGTCGTAAATTTGAGTTCTACGTCTTGGCTGAGGTTGTCCAGCTTGCTGTCTTTAAAGTCGTAGAACAAACTGCCTTCCGTCAAATCCATAAGGTCGCTTGTTGTTGCCTCTTTGATGACGTCGTTGATATTCGAAATCGTAACTTGTTTTCTTGCAAGCATACGGAGTACGGCTTCACTCTTTTCGTTTTCAACGGTAACTCTTGCCGCGATGTGGTCGAGCGGATTTGTGTAGTACACTTCGTCCGAGGAGTTGTACGCTTCGTTTGCAACGGCAAGGTAGCCGACAACCGCAGTGTATCTTTGCAAACTTGCGTCGTGCAAATTGGAGTCGTATCTCACGGGCTCGTTGTTGATGATGACGTAAAGCTGACCGGACTCTTCGTTTGTGGGGACGTAGATATTTTCGCAATATTGCTTTGAGAACAATATTTCGCCTTCCGCGCGTTTATAGGTTTTTGTGCCGTCGTCGTGGGAGGAAACGTCAACGTAAGAAGTGCCGTCGATGCGACGATAAACGTCGTTGCTATAATGCGTGTAGTTTGAAGAATCGTACGGTACGTAAGTGCCGTTTATTATCACGTACAGATCACCGGCGGTGTTCGTGTACGTATGCGTCGTGTATTCCGAACCCGCGACTCTCTTATATATTTTATTGGTGTCGAGAACAAATTTCAGAGTGCCGGTCGAATAGTCTTGTTTCGTGTTTTGGGCAATCACGTAAGTGCAGAGCGCAACGTTGTGGATATACTCGGTTTTTCCGTCCTTTGTGCCTTTGTAATAGAGGTTCCCTGCCGCGATTGCGCTGTCGGTCAAATCGGTGATTTGCTCGTAAGAATAAGTCATAGTACCCGTAAACGTAATATTCGTGGCTTTTTCAAAACGATAATCGCGCTTCATATATTTGCCGGTTTTGTCGTACACGAACGTATATTGTTTTTCAACGCCGTCCACCTTTTCCGAGCCTACGGGAGCGATGATAAAGCGATCCGTGTTTGCAATTTCGCTGTCGGCAGGTTTGTTTGTTCCATAGTCGTTTACGACGGTATTTACGGTTGAGTAAGTGTACACGTCGATAAGCTCCGAAAGAAGCATATCTTTCATCACCGCTTCCATTGCGGAAGAGAGGTTGTCCACTTTGACGTAAGCAAGGCGTTTGATGACGGCGGAGCTTTCACCCTCGAGGGTGACCTTGAAGTTTTGATATTTTGCATCGACGGACGACGGATCGAACGCGTCGTTTTGGCGCATATACACGCTGTTTGCCGCGTCGTAGTAGAAGTAAGACGTGCCGTCAATCTTTGTTTCGTCCTTAACCATCAAGTCTATATCAATGTCCATTACGTCACCGAGCGTAAGGCTTGAAAAAGCGTTTGAAAAGTCGCCCAAAGAGGAATATGCCAAGCGTTGCAAGACGTTTGACGAGGGATTGTAGTTAGGATCGGAAGCGTCCTCTTTTGCGCAGTCGTATCTTGTGAGCGTCGAGGAATGTTCCGCAGGATTGTAAAGCGTGAAGTAGAATGGGTGAGCAAACTTGCCGTTTGCGTCCTCGACGTATTTACCGTCCGCTTCCTTTGTGAAGCGTAGAGAGTCGAAATACGCGTTGCCATCGCAATAAACGTATTTGTCCTCTTCAACCACCTTGACGTACTTTCCGTTGAGGTTTTGCGTGTATTTGTAGAATTGAACGTCTATGGTTTCTGCAAGCGTAAGCTCGTCCGCAACCGTGCCGAGATCTTTGACAAGGCAATCTCTTGCGGCGAGTGATTGCATAATACGCGCGGAGCTTTCGTCTATTTGGATAACTTCGTCCACTTTGAGTGTATCGACAACCTCGCTTATGTTGTCGAGGGTGGCGTTCTTTGTGGATAGAGTTCTCATAAGCACGCTGTCGCCCTCTTTGATGCGCACGAGTTCGTCGAAATACATCGTGTTGAGTTCGCTGCCGATGTTTTTGAGAGTGTAGCCTCTTTTTGCCATTTGTTGAAGCGCGAGAGCGGTCACACCTTCGGAGGAAAGATTATATCTTGCAAGTCCTGCGTCGGTATCGGGATTGTATAGGCGGAATCTGGGGATTGCGACGTAATATTCGCCACCGTCTTCAACCGTGCCGGAATACTCCGAGAAATCGCCGCTTGCGTTTTTTTGATAGAGGGTGTACTCAGACAAATCGTGAGCGTATTTGTTGTATGCCACAAACACCGTGTCTTGCACGTATGCGCCGCTCGCGCTTGCGACGTATGCGTCGTATTCGATGTCCATAACCTCACCGATAGTGAGCGAATCGGCAATAGTTGCAAGGTCGTCGAGGGTGCAGCCTCTTGCGGCGAGCGATTGCATAATACGCGCGGATTCGTCGTTTATATCGATGAGTTCGTCGATTTTGAGAGTGTTGATTTTCGTGCCGATTTCGGTGATTTTGCAATCTTTGAGTGCGATTATCGCTTTTGACGTGCCGGGCTTATCGGTGTCCACGACGTCGCCGACTGTGAGCGAGTCGAGAAGTCCGTCCGCATTTTGAAGCTCCACGACGCTCATATAAGCGACGATTTGAAGTACAGTTGCGGACGTGCCTTTGTGTGTGCGCAGATATGCCGTGCCGCTTGCCGTTTCACCCTCGCCGAGAGTGCGAAGCATGCTATCTTTGGTTATCGGGCTGTCCGTGATATAGAAAACGTCGCTGTTTTCGTACGTGCCGTCTTCCAAAGCGTATTTCACGTTTTGGATATCGATATTGCCGCCCGAAACGGAAGGAGTAGATGCAAACGCAATATCTTTAAGAGCGGTAAACTCCTTTTGCACGAGGGTGTATTTGCCACCGTCAAGCGTTGCGATGCGGTTTGCATAAGTTGCGATATACAACTCGTTCATATCCGCAACGTCCGTTGAAAGAGTGTATTGAACGTGACGATAGAAAGTTTTTTCGTTTTCGTCATCGTTGAAATCGTCCGCATAACAGGAGTTGTCTACGACGTATTTTTCGCTTTCCGTTCCGTCCTCTGCGACAGAGGTCTTTTTGACGTATCTCAATTCTTTTTCGACGAGTTTGTCGGTCGTGCCGTCGCCGTCGGTGTCGATTGCGCCTGCGATAAATGTTTCAACTCCGAGAGCGGGGGAGTAGTTTTTGTTTTGAAGTTCGGTCTTTGAAACTTCTTGATAAATATCGATTTTTTTGTAAACGCGGTTTTCGCCTTTGACGACGAAAGAGTCGGTGTCTACGTCCAGAAGTCTGTTGAGAGTAATTGCGTTGACCACTTCGCCGAAAGAGGAGAGCGACACGTCTTGAATCGTTGCGATGAGCTTGTTGTCGCCCGTGCCGATGTCGATGCCGAAATCGTCCTTAATCTTGCGCACGGACAAATCGCCGTTGAGCGAGCCCATAATGTTGTTGAGTGCGGTTTGCAAGTTGTTTTGCAAGTTTTCGTCGAGGATAGGCAAGCCGTAGGAAGAGAAATCGACGCCGGCAATACCGCTTATATCGTTGAGTGTGAAAGAATTGACCACGATGGACATATCGTTCAAAATATCTTTGATCGGGGCGGTGTAGAAGTCTTTCGTGGTGAAATCTATGCCGCTCAAACCTTTCAATATCGCAAGTCCGTAGTGATCGTAGAGCGTTTGCAAAGTGAGCGAATCGATGCCGTTTATGTCGTTGATGAGGCTCTTGACGGCGTCCAGAACGGTTTGTCCGTACAAGGCGCTGTCGGGCGCAATGATTTCTTCTTGTGTGATTTTTTGTTGCAGTTGTCCTACGGTCACCGAAGTGCCCACGACAAAAACCGCTCCGCCGATAGCGAGGACGAAAAGTATGATACCGATGATCATACCCAAAACGAAAGTTAATGTTCCGCGAAGTACTCTCATAAAATTACTCCATAAATATCAAACGTGCATGCGCAAGCATACACGAGGATTTGTCAACCAAAGATTTTGGTGAAAAGTTTTGCAACGGGATTGTTGGCGTAAAAATATCCGCACACGGTCGAAGAGGACAAAGCTTCGTCGACGGCGGGGATTTTGTCTTTGAGCGCGTTGAGTATTGCAAGTGCCAAAAGGATAAACACAAATGCGAACGCTACGGATATGACCGCGCCGAAAGTGCGATCCACCGCAACGAGAGCTTTTGAATCGGACGTGTGCATTTTTGCAAATATCTTGCGAAGAAGCCAGCACACGAGCCACAGTGCCAAACAATACACGACGAACATAACCACCGCAACGATTATATCTGACACGAAAGTGCCCGCAACGCCGCCGATAGTCTGTCCGTCGTCGGTGATAAACGTCTTTGCAAGCCACACGGCAAATTTGCCTTTGAGCGAAGAAGTAAGGTCGTTGCCCATGCTGCTTTCGAGAGGTTGCTCGGACGTGCCTTCGTCGGTGGTGACGCTCACCCAATAAGATTTTTCGCCCGTTTCGGCGTCCACGCGCACGTTTATAGGCGTTGAAAAAATCACGTTGCCGCTTTCAAACTTTGCGGATATGGAGTTGTCCATATTCACAAAAACGTCGAGGTTGCGCACCTTGTCGAAAGTGGGGGCAATCAAAAGCAGAGCCGCAAGCATAATTGCAATCGTCAAAAAGAAGCCTTTGAAAGATTTTGCAAAGCCTCTGATGATGCCCAATATAAGTCCAAGTGCGATTATTACGAAAAACGCAATATCCGCATACGGTATATCGGCACAAAGTAAGTTGACTGACATATTTGCTCCTTGCGTGCTATGGGTTACGCCTGCTCGCGCAAGCGTGTCCGCGCATAAGTTATGATTATAAACATTATAATCAAAAAAGAACGCATATGCAATAAAAAAATGAAACATGACGATTTTGCGAAAACGTCAAAGGTTGATTTTTGTCAAAAAGCAAATGTGAAACCTTGACTTAATTTCGGTCATCCTATTGCGCATTTCAACATAATGGCAATTTCATCTGCCATTTTTTCAACGTAAAGTGGCGATACTGTCATAAGTTGCATCAGAGCGTCGCCGTGTTTTTGTGCCACTATGCCCAAAATTCCGACGTCCCCGAATCTCTCGGATTTTCCCGTTACGCCCGATGGGCAAACGCCGTCGTCGCGCAGCACGATTTGTCCAACTTTGTCCTTGTTGCCTAGAGACGCGTCCACTGCAACGAGTAGTGCGTTTTCGTGTGCGGACTTGACGAAAGACATCCACTCTTTCATATTTTTGCCGTTGATTTGCGCCTCGTCGGTGCCATACACAAACGCGCCGATGTTGTATTTTTTCGTAAGCAGCGTTCCGACCAAAGGGCCGAGAGAGTCACCCGAAATGGCGTTTGTGCCGAAACACACGATCACCACATCGCGCTCGTTTTTGTCGATCGCGGCTTCGAACATCTTTGCGACAAAGGGCGCAAGGGGATGAAGATCGGTGTTGTTTCGGGCAATTTGTTCTGTGGTTGCGACAATGCTTTTTTCGTTCAAAACTTCCTTTTTCATTCAATGATTATGGACTGATTTTCGAGAATATAAACGAGGGGAAAACAATAAAAAAGCCGCGCTTTTTTTGCACGGTTTTTCAGCAAGTTTTGCAGTTTGTACGCTTTGTCAATTCACGTCGCAAGCAACGTCTTGCAAAACGTTTTCGTCAACGCACTCCGCCGTATCGAGTTCTCTACGATAGGGCGCGTCGAACTTGTACGTCTTTTTAAACAAGGTTTTGAAATCGAGGATTTTGTATGCATACGCAAGTGTATCAAAGCTCTTTTTGCTTGCAAGCCGCCAAATTCCAAGTACGAGCGCAACAAGCACAATCGCAACGCCCATGCCTATCAACGCGCCTATAAAGTCTATCAAAACGTCCGTAATCGTGCAAAATCTTCCGGGAGTGAAATACTGTATGCCCTCGCTTATCCCTGCGTACACGAAGGCAAGCGGCGCACTGAATAAGGCGCACCCCCACTTGCGCTTGCAAAGCAAAAACAACGTGCCGAAAATGCCGAATCCGAGCAGTGCGGAAAGCCCTCCGTGTCCCATAAACTTGCGCACCATTTCGTAGGTGTTTGAAAAAAGTTTTACGTCTATGTTTTTTTCTACGGACAGTGTCGGATCGAGGGTACTCGTGCAGCGTATCACCACTTTACCGTACGTCTTTGCCACAAGCACTCCGTTTTGCGTTATGGTTGCGTTTCCGCTGACAACTTCCCACTTGACGTCCTTTTCGTAGTATTGCGGCATATGTTTTGCGCTGTATTGCGTCGAAGTGTGCGGCGTGATGACGTCTGCGCCTGCAAGTCGCAGTTCGGTGGGCGGAATTTTGGTGATATTTACGGTTACGGATGCCGAAACGGCAGGATTGTATCTTGACGAATATGTCAACGTCACGGGTTTTACGCCCATTACGTTGAAGCTGTTGTAACTGACGCGCACAACGGATTTCTTGCTCGAAGTGACCACAAAGTCCCAAGGCGCGCCGGCAGGCTCAACGCGGTCTATGAGGTCGTAAACGGACTGAGCCTTCTCGGAGCCGTGCACAAGGGTGGGATTGTCTTTGAAAACGATTTTTTCGGGCATTGTAAAGTCGGGATTTTCTTTGACGGTGATTTGCGTTGAAATCTGTTTTCCGCTGTCGAAAGTTGCCGTTATCGTGGCAGTGCCTGCGCTCACGCCACTGACGTAGCCGCCCGATGCAAGCGCAACGCTCTCGTCTGACGACGAATAAGACGCGGATACGGGGGATAGCGTGTTGTCACTCAACCTCACGCCCTTCGTAGTGCCGGCTTTTATCGAGGACGGCAAGGCTATCGTCGGTTCGACTTCATCGGGATTAGGCCCGTAACAGCCGACGCTAACCCAATTGTAAATGGATGGATTGCTTTTGAGATATACGTAGATTTTAGACCAACCCCAAGAGTGAAAAGTCACAAGTCCGTTTTCGTCCACCGTTGAGTATTCGGGGTGGTCGGACACAAAATACACGTCTTTGTCAAGCGTGTTTTTAGGAAGGAAAGAAACGGTCAGTTGTTCTTGTTGCCCTGCAAAATAAATTTTGTTTCCGGGGCGGTTGAGAATCACGTTTTGCGTGACCACTTTCGCATTGAATTTGGAAGACAGGTTAAATATCGAATCCACCTTGTCGGACACGATCTGCGTGCTTTGACCGCTTTCGTTGCCGGGCGTTGCCGACGCAATCCAAAGCGCGCTCCACAGCACGATTGTGCAACAAAGCGCAATCGAAGCAAATATTTTGAGTCCTATCAAGTATTTTCTGTCCTTGACAAGCATATCGCCTCTCCCAAAACGAACTATGACAATATTATAACAAAACACGTTAGAGTTTTCAACTTATGGTTGAAAAAACAAAGTATAAAACTCTCGTTTTTGCGCATGATAGCTCAAAAGGAGGTGTGATATGGAAGACAAAAACCTTGTCAAAAGAGTTGCCGAACTCGGCAATATGAACGTCATGATATTGTTCCTTTTGGTTGCGTTGATCGCATTGTCGGTGGGGCTTGCGTTTTTCTTTCTCGTGCCGGGAGCGGTCGGTTACGGCATAGGCATAACAATGTTTGTTGTGGCAGGCTTGCTCTTTGTCTTGGGCGAAATCAACTATTTTTCCAAGAAGAAGAAAATCCAAATCGAATGATCAAACTCAACAGCAACAAAAAAGCAGCCCTCGAAGCGAGGACTGCTTTTTGTTATTGATTGAACATCAAGCGGCGTTCCAACTTGTACCGTTGTAGGTGTACGTTTTGCCTTTTTGCAACAAGTTATTTCCTGTCGCAACAACCATATATTCGGTATATGACCGTGAGTTTCCTTCCGTGTCAGTATAAGTTTTAGGAACAGAAGTGATTGTAGGTTCAACATCGTCAAATCTAGCAGATTCGGTTATATCAAACACTTTTACAAAAGTTCCGCTACCGAACAATGCCGCGCTCGCTTTTGTTCCACCGCTATTGCCTTCTTTTGAGTTTATAGATAGCGTTGCCGTTGAGCCGACGTTTATTTTTGAACCCGAAGAAGTTGATTGTATTCTTCCGCCAAATGTACCATTGATGTTATAAGTGCCATTAACGATAAATTTGGCATTTTCTTTTTCAGGATAGCCAACACCTCCAAACACAAAGTCGTTGTACAAGCTGTATGCAATAATACGACCGGACGTTGTGAGAGTGGCATTTTTGTTTATTGTTATGCTTGCGCCCGGCAGGAGTTTATAATCGAAACCGGTTGTCACGGCGGTGTTGTCAGAGGCAGAATTATCACCAATTTCGATATCGTATTTCCATGAAATTGGGAACAAGACATCTGACATTTTCACGGTTACGGATTGTACTGTCAGCGACAAAGAATTGAGGGCGATGTCGCCAACAAATCGCAAGCGTGTTCTACCGTTCGAATATGTTTTTTCCAACCGACCTGATTTGATATTAATGACGCCGTTCGGTCCAATGAAATCTTTTTTGTCTGTTTGGTGGGCATCGCTCGCATAGAGATCCACATAACCGGTGTGAACTGCTCCCGCCAAGTACGATTGTGCGCATTGAATATTGGGCATATCATATTGGACGAACGGAGAAATTTCACCTTTTCTAAATGTTGTCACTGTGTTTGTTCCGCCTCTAAAATCGTATACAACAAATGGGCTGTACACATGTGCTTTTGATTGGAATTCCATTGATCCGCTGCCTTTAATGTAGCCGCGAACGTCAAGATTCGCACCGCTCGTAAAAATCATTTTGCCATTATTAACAATTTGACTGTGCCAAGCGGAAGTATGACCTTCTAAAGCTCCGCCGCTAGTGCCGAGAAGACCTTGAATGAGTATATTGCCACTTACCGTTACGTTGATATTTTTAATTATTGTTAATGTACAACGAATGTACTCATTTTCCACAGTGCCCTTTTTTCCATGTCTGGTGACCATATAAGGCTCAGACTTTTTGTTTATAAGACCTTGTGTGAGAATGTGAAGGGCATATGTGGGAGAGCCGATAGTGTTGCTGACATCGTATACTTCCAGTCCGTCGTTAAACGTAAACTTTTTAGGCGGATTGTAGCCGTTGGGAGCACTCGGCAAAATCAAAGTTGTGCCGCTCGGAATTGTAAGGTCGTTGGCGACAAAAGCGTTTCCGAACAAGGTTACCGTGCCGCCTTGCGCCACGGCGTCTTCAACGGTGTAGTTGACGCTGCCGACGGTTGCCGCTTTCACTTTGAGTGTGACGTCGAGGCTTTGGGCGATGTAGTTGGTTGTTTCCGAGATTGTTGCGGTGAGGGTGTACACGCCGCCGTCCTTAACTTCGCTCATGCCCGACGGTGCTTTGATAATCACCGAGATAGAGAATCCGTCGTCGGTGTTGCTTGATTTCAGTTTTGCCCTAGTGTCTGCAACATAGTCGATTGCATTGCCCGTCCAGTCATATTCGAGCGTGCCGTCCACGCGGAGATTTGCCGCCGCTTTTTCAAGACGGATTTTGATTTTTGCCTCGTAGACGTTGTAGTTGGTGCTGTCTTGGCAGAAAGTCACGTCATAGCCGTCCGTATTGTCGCAAGTGGGAACGATTGACACATTTGCCCACGCAAAGCCCGTTGAGAGTTTGTACGCGTCGAGGGAAGTGTGAGGATTGTACGTGCCTTTCAAATCGTTCTTTGCTATCTCTGCGTTGACAAAGTCCGCAGAGTAGTCCGCTTTGTTGACGTTGAGCCAACTTTGAGCTCCCGAAACATCGAAATCGGCATGCTCGCCCGTGGCGCGGATTTCGTACAGTCCGACGACATCGCCTTGTTTATAGTCGCACGTGACGGAGATGACGATTTCGCTCGTTTTGTCTTTTGCATATTGATTGAGAGTATCGTCGTAGGTTACGTGACAACCCGTCGAGGCGGGCGTAAACGCTTGTCCGTACACGGTGGTTTGGTCGGCAAGTCCTTCCAATCTCACGGCTGCTTTTTCAACGTACAAATACGGATTGTCGTACGAAATCGTATAGTTGTCCGCAGACAGTCCGCTCATGGAGATTGCAAACGAACCTGCGTGTTTTTGGGTGAGATAGTCGCATGCAAAGGTAAGCGTGCCTTGCAAGGCGGATGCGTCGTCACCGTTTACGAAACCGCGATAATTCGCAACGAGATTTGCGTCTTCACCAAACACGATATGCAACGAATTTGTGTCGATACCGACGTTTAACTTTGCTTTTTGCACTTTTAAAGTGCCGTTTGTGACGGAATCCGCCGACAAATCGTATCTTTGCGCCATTTTGTCGGACATTGTGATTTTTACTTCGTACGAGCCTGCGCCGAGGATTGTCGGGACGGGCTTACAAACGTCGCCCGACTTATATTCGATGCCGAAATGCTTTGCGTCGTTTGCAAGCAATCCGACGTTCGTATATGTGATTTCGATTTCCTCTCCGTAGGTTGCAAACAGACTGCTTTCGACGAGCGTCAGCGTAAGCGCGCGCTTTTCTACGACAAGTTTAACCTTGCTTGCGTCAACGGTGTAGTTGGCGTTCGACGAGGTTGCAAACACCTCGTATTCGTTTGCGAATTCGCCTTTGATATAAGACGTGGAAAGCGTGATAAAGTCAAGCGTTACGCTCACCGAGTCCGACGTGAAGCCCACAAGTTCGGGGCAATCCTCGCCGTAGGTTACGGAGTAGGTTTTTGCATCGAGCACGACTTTCTTTGCGCCGACGGTAAGAGTGCCGTTTACGCTTGCAAAGTCGTAATTTTTGTGCGTTGCGGTTGCCGTCACGGCGTATGTGTCTTTGTCGTTGCCGACTTTATAGTCGCATGCAAGCGTAACGACGACATCGCTCGTATCCTTTTCAAGCACGCCGTCAAGCGTGAATGCGCTTTGGCTGAGCGTGAAGTCGTCGCCGAAAATCGCCGTTTGATTTTGAGCGGTTACGGTCGCATGCTTCTTTGCGATTTTCACCGTGAATTTTCCCTCGTAGGGCGTTGCGCCCTCTTTGGTCAATCTGAAAGACACGACGTATTCGCCTGCGTCGACAAAGGACGGTCTGTCCGTTTGCTCTATGCCGTTCACGATATACGTGACGCTCGTGCCTTCCTCGACTTCAACGTACACCTCGTGCGCGTTGCCGTCGTAAACCTGATTCGTGAGGTTGCGCACGGTGTGAGCTATCGTGATTTCTTTGATTTCGACGGTAAGACGGTAGGTTACGACATAGCAATCTTCGACGTTTTCGCCGTCTTTGTTGACGATAGACAGGGGAGTTGCAAACTCGAAATCTTCACCGAGCGCACCGTTTGCAACGTAGATTGCGATGTTGCCGCTCGTTGTTTGGATGCTACCGCCGAACACGTCGCTTTCAAACGCGTCTTTTACGTGCCCTGCCACGTCGAAACTTGCCTTTGCTCCGTCGTTGAACGCAAAGTTGTGATCTTCGTGCTCGATAACTACGGCGCGCTTCGTCACCGTGAGAGTGCCGTTCGCTAGGGTAAATTTATAATTTCCGTTGTCGGGAATCGTCGGGGAAATCGCGTACGTCGTCCCGACCTTTGCGCCTTGTTTGTATGAGCATGACAATGTGATTGAAGGCACGTCGCTTTCGACAAAAGGCGTGTCCGTTGTGTAGGTGAAAGTCGGTGCTGCGTTTCCGTAAACTACGGTTGCGTCTTGCACCGTCAAAGCAATAGGCTTTTTCTCAACGATGAGATATGCGTCCGAGTTGACGTTGACGATATAGTTTGCGTTCTTTTTGGCGTCCGAAGCCTCGGGCACGTTTGCGGAAATCGGATAACGTCCGACGCCGCTGCCTGGTTTGTAGTAGCTACAAGAGAGGGTGTATTCGATTTCGTCGTCGCCGTACAAGTCGTATATCGTTGCCGTAAACGAGGGCGCAACATCACCGAAAATCACGCTCTTACCCTCGACTGTGAGAGTTGCGGTTTTCTTTTCCACAAACAGTTCGCTCGTGTTGGGTGACGTGTTCAAACAGTAGTTTTTGCTTGCCGAATCCGTAAGCGTTGCATTGATTTGATATTTTCCGATACCGTTGCCTTGAGAATATTCTGTTCCAAGCGCAATCACGTCTTTTATATCGTCGCCTGCAAACAAGCCGTTTGCCGTGACGATTGAATAGTCGGATACGAAAGCGTCACCGTATGTGATTGTTTTGTCTTTCATCTCGATTACGAGAGTGGCGCGATTTACGGTGAGCTTGCAATTGGTGATCGTCAATTCGACGTTGGGATTTTCTTCCGCGGTTGCCTTGATATCGTAAGTTCTCGCCGAATTGCCGGCTTTGTATTCGCAAGAAAGCGCAAACTTTATTTCTTGACCGAGAACGTAGGTTACGTCTTGGGTTTTCGTAAACTCTTCGCCGTAGGTTACAAAATATTGTTTTCCGTCAAGAGTTTGTTTTGCCTTGTTTATCGTGACGGTGAAGCTGCCTTCTTCGGTCTTGTAGTGTTGACGAGAAATTTGGAAATATACGGTGTACTCGCCTGCGTTGACGAGCGTAGGAACGTCTGCGCTCCAAGCCTCGTCGTCGCTGTTTGAGGGTTTGTAAAGAACTTTGCAGTTTTCCGTGTTTACCGCAACGCCTTCGATTTTGGGCATCGGAAGGTTGTAAGTAAGCTCGATGTCGCTCGGTTGCGTATATACGATGGCCGCAGGGGTGATAGTCGCAACGACGTTTGCGGTCAACTCGTAATTTGAAGAAACGACGTTGCCGTCCTTGTCAACAACCGTGAGCGACACCGGCACCGATTCGTTTTCGTACGTGGCGGGGACGTTGCCCTTCGTTTCGACTTTGAGCGTTGCCGTATCGCCGTCCAAAAGTCCGTTTATCGACTCGTTTGAAAGGGTGGCGGAAAGGGGTGTTCCGTCGTATGCCTTTTCAAACGTAACGGAATCTTTTATAGTCAAAGCTTTTTTGTCGACGTTGATCGTTGCCGTTATCGCGCCGTTTTCGCCGATGATATTGTAGTTGCTTGCAACAAGTCCGCTTAGCGTAATCGCATACGCGCCAACGCCCGAACCTTTAGAGTACGTGGTTGAAACCGTTGCGTTGCTCTTGTTTACGACGCTCTCGTTTTCGCCGTACTTAAAGCCATTGAAGCGAAGCGTGTATTCGGGCAAATCTTGACCGTAAACGACGTTTATGTCGTCGATTATTGCGGTTAAAGTTGCTTTTTCGACTTTTATCGTTGCATAAGCGGTTGCCGACACGGATGTATAACCGTCTTTTGAAGCGGTGACTTTTACGCTTATTCGCTTATCGCCTGCCTGCACGTTTTCGATTGCGCAAGCGGTGTTGTCTTGTGTGCTTGCAAGAGCGTTGCCGTTTTCGTCAAACCACTCATAAACGTAGGTTATGCCGCTCGGCGCGACGTCCTTTTCAATGCTCGCGTTGCAAACGTCGCCGTAAACGAAAGAGGTTTTGTCTTGCGGATACAGCACGTTGATTTCGGGCGCAGACGGAGTTTGAAGAGCGTACGTTGCGGTGTAAGTTGCGTCTTTTGCGTATTTTGCGTCCGATTCGATTTCCTTGCCGTTTTCGTCAACCCATTTTGCAAAAACGAAGCCCGTCGGGATTTTGTCCTCGTATTCGTTCGTTTGCGGCAAAACGATAGTGTTGCCGACTTTTCCGCTTGCGGTCTTGACGACGTTGCCCTCGACTACGAAATTGACGGTGTAGGCGGTTTCTTTAAATGTGGTATTCGCATAGATTGCAAGGTCGCTCGTTACGCTTGAAAAATCGCCGTTCCAACCTACGAAGATCTCGTTTTCTTCAAGGCAATCCGCAATTCTTTCTTCGGTGGGCGCAACCGCGGCTTTTCCGTATTCGACGGTCGTGGTTTTGACAAGGGTATCACCGACGTAGAAGCTGACGGAGAACGTCTTGATTTTCCATTGAGCATAAAGAGTCGTGCCTAGTCGGATTTTGGATGGATCGAGAGGTTCGTTGCCGTCCTTATCCATCGTCCAACCCGCAAAATCGTATTCCACGCGCGCGTTAGGCACGTAAGTTATATTTTTGGGATCGACGGATTCGGCATGGATTTCGCTTCCGTCGTTGGCGTCGAATCCGATTAGCACCTTCGCCCCTTGCGATTGCGAGTCTTTGTTGCACGCAACGAATACGCTTGCGCAGATCAGAGCAATCACCACTGTCAACAAAACAGCGGTTATTCTTGTTTTTTTGTTCATTTTTACCTCCTCTTTCCCCAAAGAATAGGTCTTGAGTAGCCTCGCTTGCAAAGCAATCCTATCTTATACTTTGCAATCGTATCGGCATGTAAACGAGCATATGGCCGATAAGTTGTCTTTTGGTTGATTTCTATATAAATGCTTACTATTTCGTATTTTTCGTTTTATCAATAGTGATTGCTTGCCGCGTTGAATTTGCTCGATGCGTCAAACATGACGAAGCGGAAGTTTTCGCCTCCTGCCGCCTTTGGCAACATTTCTCCTTGCATTTTGAGGTTGGAATCGCTAGAGTCTTTCAACACGCCTATGTTGACAAGATATTGTTTCATACTCTCGAACGTGTATTCGCTCGTGTCGAGGACGGAATAGTTTTTGCCGCCGCCGTAGAATGCGATGCCGCCGTGCACGTATTCTTTGCCTGCAAGACGGGATATGATATTTTCGTAGCCTGCTTGTTTGCACACCTCTTTGAGCATTTCGGGGATGTTGAGTTCAAGCCAGGCAAGGCCTTGTTGGTCGGATTTGAGGTTGACTTCTATAAGGGTGGAGCTGTCCACTTGCGTAAGCTCTTTCCAGTCGTCCAAAATCACGTTTCCCACAAGGCGCAGACGTGCAGGATAGCTTGTTGCCGCAAGCCCGTCCCATCCGTTGAGATAGTTCAATCCCATCGTCGGCATATCCAGCATTGCGCCCGAGAAGTGACTTTCCATACCCACCGAGAAAAGACCGCTCGTGGACAAAACGCTGTCTTTGAGGGTTACGTCGGTGAGAATATAGTTGCTTGCGAAATAATCGTCGTTTGCGTATTCGTCGCACGCAGAGGTGTTGTGCTTGTCGTACGCTTTGCCGCTTGCGTCGGTGAAGGAGGGTGCAAGATTGGCGGCGTTGCCTCTCAAATATCTGTTCGTGCCGACTTTGAGGATAAATTCTCTTGCGGTGTGCAATCTGCAACCGTCTATTGTTACGCGTATGCGTTCTTTTTGCGCGTTGACGGTGCCGGTTGCGTCAATCGAGCTTCTTCCGAACACTCTCATTGCGGTACGCCCGTTTTTGATACGGCAGTTGCGCACGGTTGCGTCGCACATAACTTCCAGTGTAGTACCTTTTTCGTTGAGAAGAGTAAGTTCGAGTTTGCTGTTGCCGTCGTCGTCTACGGTGTAGAGCGAATCGTCGTCGCAGCCCGCAAGAGTCAGATTGTCAAGCACGATTCCGTTTTTGCGCACGAGGAAGGATATATTGTCTTGCGCCTTGACGGACGCAACGTCTATGCCGCCCATATTTGCCGCAACGAAGTTGAGCGGACCTTTGAAGAGCGCGCATGCAGGCACGGTGTCCGTAAGCGCGCCTCTCAAATTGGTGATATATTCCGCGCTTATAAAGTGTCCGTTGCCGAATACGTCGTTTTCAAACTCGAAACACACGTACACGTCGGGTTGTTCTTGTCCGAGGTTCGTGTAGTACTTATAATCGCTCGTTGTCTTTATCTTTTTGACGTGCGAGAGCAATTTTTGCGTGGTTTCCGTTTCGGAGTAGAGCGGGTTGCCCTGTTCGTCGGTAAGTTTTTCGCCGAGGTAAATATCCTCTTGAAGAACGATTTGTTTGCCGAGAGCGGTTGCCTTTTTCAGTTCGTCGCAATCTTTTACATACGTGCCGTTCACCGCATTGAAAGTGAATGACGCCGGTTTCACGCCGAAGCGTTCGCCGTAAATCCACTCCGCCGTAACGGTGACTTCACCGGTGTCTTTGACGATGAATTTTACGCCGTTCGCCGTCGTTTCGACCGAAAGAACGGAATCGTTCGAGGACTTGAAAACTATGTTTTCAAACGGATATGCGATTTCTTCTTGCGACGTATCTTTGCCAAGAACGTTGTTGAAAAGTTTTGTTATATATTCCGCGGATACGATACTGCCGTTTTCGAACTTTTGGTTTGCGATTGCAAGTTTGCCGAGTCCGTGCGAGGCGGCGGTTTCGTTGAACATGATGGAAGTGTACGGCTTTGTGACGATAAGGTTTCTCGTTATCGTTCCGCTCGATTTCACCGCGCCGTTTTCAATCTTTTGCCAATCGATATGCAATTTGGTTTTTCCGCTTGCGATTGCCGATATGAAGCAGTATTTGCCCGATTGTTCGTCTATTTGAGCAACAGTTTCGTCGTCTATTCGCCAGCTGAAACTCAAATCGTCGTCGGGGTCGGAAGACACGGAGAATTGAGTCGTCGTTTCGTCGAGCAACACAAGGTCGGCGTTGCCGTCCGAGTTTCCGAACGAGTACACCGAAAACGCGTAGTCGGCAAAGGACAGTTTGAAATAGTAGACGGAAGACGAGTTGATTCTTATCGTGTACAGCAAGCCTTCTATGGGGGAGTTGACCGCTTCCGACAAAGCGACGTCGATTGCGTACGCGCTGTCGCTTGCTCCGCTCAATTTGCGCACCGTATATTCCGCGTCTTTTGCGCCGGATATGCGAATATCGTTGGATTCTGCGTCTTTGCTGTCTATATACAGCGTAAAACTCGTCGTGCCCAAGGGCGCGGTTACGGTTGCGGTATCGATTTTGTTTTTCGACGCTTCCCGACCGTTTATCATCACATCGCCCGAGCGCGATACGTTCAGTTTTATCGTCTTTTCCACGTCGTTGCCGAAAGCGTCTTTGACGATTATCGACACTATGCCGTCCGTTTCGAAGTGAGCGTTGATTTTGCCGCTGACTTCGTTGATTTTGATTGCGTCGCCGTTTGCCGTCTTGTACGTTGCGCGCACGTTGGTTGCGGTTGAGGGATGAAAATCTCCCGACAAAACGTAAGAACCGGCGGTGATATTCGCTTTGAAATCCGTGTCGTCGCCATCGAGCAGGGTGATAGCGTTGCCTGCATTGTCCAATAGCACGGGCTTGTAGGACAAAACGCCGCTCGAACCCACGTTAAACACGACGCTGTCGCTGTATCCGCCGTCGTCGCTGGTGAAGGTGAGTTTTGCAACGCCCACGTCGTGAAGCGCAAACGAGCCGTCATCTTCCAGAGTGACGATACTGCTTTCTTCGCCGGTGTTTGCGTCGGTGACTTTGAGGGAATATTTTTTGTTTTTAGCCATGTACGGCAACACCTCTACGCCGAGGTCTTGCTCGTACATCTTGTTTTGATAGTTTGCAAGGTCGAAAGAGAACACGCCCACGCCCTTGTTGTTGATGACAAGTCCGTTTGCAGGGATGTCCGCAGATACGCTCGCCACCGAAGTTATGGCAAAGAGCGCAATCAAAAACACGAGGGGAAGAACGATTATGAGTGCGGTTACTATCTTTTTCATATCAGTCCTCCATATCCAGATTGTCGTACGCGCTTGACAGTTTCGCAAAGAAATATCCCAGCGCCGCCCCGAGAAGAACAAGGGGAATGCATATCGCTATCGTATAATCCGCCCATTTGGGAAGGGGTGAAGTCGCTCCGCCGTTGAGAAGGGGGATAAAGAACGACGCCAGCAGGGAAAAGCCCACGACGAAACTTGCCACAAGCCCTATTGCGATAATCGAGGAAACCGTCGAGTTGGATTCCTTGATTTCACCGTCGTCGGTTTTTGCAAAGTGGGGATGTCTTAAATCTAGCTTTGTTGCCACAATGATTTGCGCCAGAGCGTACAGCGACGCCGCAACAAACGTGATTGCCGCGTCCGCGCCCTTTTCAAGCCCGGTTGCGCCGAACACTATGCATGCAATCGCAACGCTTACTTCCGCAACGACGGAGCAGAACGTAATTTTCGAGCCGAGAATGTACGAGGGCGAGAAAGGCAAAATCTTTTGCGTCATGGACATATATCCGTCGCGCGAGATGTTCGTGGAGCAGAAAGTGTTTGTAAGAGTCGAGTACAATATCACGATAAACGTGCATATCTCGAAACTTACGTCCGCTTTGCCCACAAGCCCTGCCAGCATACTCACCGAGATGTTTGCCGAGTAGTACGCCATAACGGGCATAACCGCCGCCGTGGTGAAGTACATATAGGCGTAGTTCGGAGTGCGCATGACGAGCAAAAACTCTTTTGCGAGCAACGAGCCGAAGCGAGAGTTGTCCACAAATCGCACTTTGCGCGTATGCGCGTGCGGCACGTGAATCGCAAGCCCGGAGTGCGACACTTTTATGAATATCGCGCGCACGACGAGCAGGCATATTGCCGCAAAAGCCACTATAAACGCCGCCAAAATGCCGAGATTTTTGCCCAAATCTCGTGCAAGCATAACGTTTGCAAACAGGTTGGCGGGGTAGTCGTATTTTGTGAACGAAAGGATAAACCTCATCGTTTTGTCGCCGAACAGCGATGTGATTTTTCCGCTTGAAATCAAGTCTTGCGCAAATCTGAAAACGTAGGAGTACAGCCAGCAAAACAGTGCCATACCTGCCGTCATCACTATGAAAACGAAGATATAGTGCGAGTTGGCAAGGCGTTTGAGATAGTAGTAGGGAAGCACCACGATTGACGCGATACCGAGCGGAATTATCGGCAAAAGCAGAGCAACCGCAAAGGTCATTATGCCGTTGTACACGTTCAGCGTGTCCGTCGTGCAAAGGAAAGTGAAGTTCAGCGTAGGCACGCAGACGAGAGCCAACACCGCTTGTTTCAAATATACCGCAGTGAGTTTTGAAAGGAAAATCTCGCTGCTTGAAAACGGCATGGATATGAGGATTGACAAATCGCTGTTTTCAAAAAGTGCGTGGCAGAGCGCGTTTACGCCGTTTATCACAAACACTACGACAAGCACGAAATAGCCCATAGACATAATTTCGTATTGTCTTGCGGCGATGTCGGGGACACGATTGATTTTGATTTGCGTGTAGGTTGATATAAATCTTGAAAAGACAAAGACGAATATCGCAACCATCGCACCCGTAAGCAGCAACATCAAAAGTGCGCTTGTGAGATCGGGCAAACGTTTTTTGGAACGCTTGGCGGGAAACGCGTCAAGCAACTGCTTTTTCAAAAGGAGAGCGTGGTTTCTCATTTTGCCGCCTTTGCCGTGCGCGAGAGGAAGTACTCTTCCAGGTCGATGTCGGGATGTTCGCATTCGAATTGTTCGAAATAGAAATCGTCCGTTTTTACGCCGTTTTGAATGATGACGGCTCTGTCGCAAAGTTTTTGCACGGAGTTGATGTTGTGAGAGGAGAAGAGAATACAGTTGCCTTGTTTTGCGTATTCCTTCATAAATTCGCTCACTCTTTGCGAGGTAAGCGGGTCGAGGCCGATCATTGGCTCGTCCATAATCCAAAGTTTGGGGTTGTGGATAAGGCTGCCCATCATGCAGATTTTTTGGCGCATACCGTGCGAGTAGTCGTTGATGGTGTCGAAAATTCTGTCGCCGAGTTGAAACACGTCTTCGAGTTCCGCAAGGCGTGCTTTTCTGTCGGCAACGCTCACGCCGTATGCGTTCGCCATAAAGTCAACGTATTGTATGCCGGTGAGTTTGACAAAAACGTCGTGCTTGTCGCTGACGTATCCGAAAGTTCTTTTTGCTTTGACGGGTTCTTTTGCGACGTCGAAACCGTTTATGACGATTTCGCCTTTGGAATAGGGCAATATCCCCGTGATGCATTTCAAAGTCGTGGATTTACCCGCGCCGTTGTGTCCCAAAAGACCGACTATCTCGCCGGGATAGCAGACAACGTTCAAATCGTCCACCGCAGATTTTTGTGCCGCATGGTATTGTTTTGTCAAATGCTTGATTTCCAGACAAGGCGGAAGGTGTTGTTCGCAATTCATAGTTTTGATCTCCCCTGTTCGTATCAACATGTTGCGTGCATATGCGTGTAAGCGCAAATATTTATAGTTTGTATTATATATATCAAACAAAATTCTATTCTGTCAAACTTAATTGCTAGGAAAAACAACCTTAAGAAAACCTTAATATTTGACAAAATCCACGAAAAATCCGCTAAAACAGCGGATTTTTGCAATGTTTTAAACATACAAAAAATTAAATAATCAACAAAATAATCGACAAATATGCAAATAAGTCTATTATTTTCGACATATACCGCCGTTTTTGTATTCGAGGCGTCGAATTTGCGTTTTTTCGTGCGAAAATGTCTTTTGATTTTTATGATTTTCTTTTTGTTTTGAATTGTAGTGTTTTCGCATAACTAGGCTTTTATATATCAAAAATAGCATTATAAATACTCGATTTTGCAATTATACTGTAAAAACATGAAACCATTTTGCACCGACGTTTTATTGCGTTTGTGCTTGTTGTTTTATTGTGATAAATTCGCTTGCGCACACGGTTTTTCCAATGCAGTGATGACGCATTGAGCACCGATTGTTTGCGCGCGAAACGCATTTTTTGTAAAAGACGCAACGTTTTTTATGCAACGTCGATTTTAAAATCTGTTGACAAATCCTTAAAAATTGCTCTTCGTTTAATGAGATTTTAATAGTTGTTTTTTAACATTTAAGCATACTAACTCAAAAGGCGCAACGGCAAGGGACGCAAAATTCTCTTGTTGCATTGACTTTTTCGTATTTAATTTTTATAATATGTAGAACATAATATATGATTATTGCGGAATCGTCGCCCCGCGTCGATTTCAGGAGGATAGATGAAACCAACCACAAGACGCACACTCATCATCGTCGGCGTGATACTTCTTGTCATCATCGCTTTCGTCATAGCGTATGAGCTTACAAGACCCACCGAGATCAACTATCAAGGCACGGATGACAGCTTTGTCGGCATGCTTGAAAGAGGTGAAATTCAATCGATTTACATCGAGGGCAATTACACCGCCAAGATACAAAAGAGAGGGGACAAGGGCTACGGCTACTTTGTCAACACCCAAGGCAGAGTCGCATTTTCGGATATAATAAAAGACTATTCCGAGGCAGGCAAACTTGACGGCGTCGTCGTCAGATACGACGATCCTTCAAGCGGCTCGCTCGTGTCCAGCATCCTCGTTCCGCTCATTCTTTACGCCGCGCTTTTCGGCATCTTTATGGTGGTGCTGAGAAAAAGTGCCGGCGCGCAAGGTCAGGCACTCAACTTCGGCAAGACCAAAGCAAACCAAGTGCGCGACATCAAGGTCAGATTCAACGACGTTGCGGGCGCAGAGGAAGAAAAGCAGGAATTGCAAGAAATCGTGGATTTCCTCAAACACCCCAAAAAATATACGGATATAGGCGCGCGCATACCGCGCGGCGTTCTTCTCGTAGGCCCTCCAGGAACGGGCAAAACGCTCTTTGCAAAAGCGGTTGCGGGCGAGGCGAACGTGCCTTTCTTCTCAATCAGCGGTTCGGACTTCGTTGAGATGTTCGTAGGCGTGGGCGCATCGCGCGTCAGAGATTTGTTCGAGCAAGCGCAAAAGAACATGCCTTGCATCATCTTCATCGACGAAATCGACGCGGTCGGACGTCAAAGAGGCGCGGGCCTGGGCGGCGGCAACGACGAAAGAGAACAAACCCTCAATCAACTCCTCGTTCAGATGGACGGTTTCGAAGCAAGCAGCTCGATTATCGTCATGGCGGCGACCAACCGTGCGGACATTCTCGATCCGGCTCTTATGCGTCCGGGCAGATTCGACAGACAAATCTACGTCAACGTTCCCGACGTCAAGGGCAGAGAGGAAATCTTCAAGGTTCACTCCCGCAACAAACCGCTTGCGTCAGACATCAACTTCAAGTCGCTTGCAAGACTTACGCCGGGCTTCACGGGTGCGGACATCGAAAACATCCTCAACGAGTCTGCGATTTTGGCGGCAAGAGCGGACAGAAAAATTATCACGATGAAAGACATCAGCGAGGCCGTAAACAAAGTTATGGCAGGCCCTGCAAAGAAATCTCGTCTTATCACCGAGTCCGACAAGCGTATCACGGCGTATCACGAGAGCGGACACGCAATCGTTGCAAAACTTATGAAACACTGCGACGACGTGCATGAAGTCAGCATCATTCCTCGCGGTATGGCGGCAGGCTACACCATCACTCTTCCCGAAAACGACGACAACCATATGACCAAAGGCAAACTCCTCGACGACATCGCTATGATGCTCGGCGGAAGAGCGGCGGAGGAAATCGTCATTCAGGATATCTCCACGGGTGCGTCCAACGACATACAAAGAGCGACGCAACTTGCAAGAAAGATGGTTACCGAGTGGGGTATGTCCGATTCTATCGGCAATATGTACCTCGGATCGAGCGAAGAAGTGTTCCTCGGCAGAGATTATCAGTCGCACCTCAATTACAGCGAAGAGGTAGCGGCAAAGATTGACGAGGAAGTCAAAACCATCATCGATACGCAATATCAGGTCGCTTTGAATATATTGAAATCAAATCGTCCGATTATGGACGCAATGGTCAAAGCTCTTTATGAGAAAGAAACCATCTATGAGGACGAAATCAACGCATTGTTCGGCGAAGAGTCAACCGGCGAAAGTCTGTTCTCGTCAAAGATAAACAGACCGGAAGGGGAGAATAATTCCTCTCAAACCGAGGTAAAAACCGACACTAAAAAAGACGACGAAATCGGCAAATAACAAGGCATCGCAATGAGAATTTCCGAGGCAAAAAAGCGCGATTTGCAAGTCATAATGCAAAAAGATCCAGCCGCCACGAGCAGCAGGATTGTAAGACGTACGTACACAGGGTATAAAGCCCTGTGTGCTTATCGTTATGCGCACTTGTTTTGGCAAAAGGGTATGAAGTCGCTTGCTCTTTACATAGCCTATCGGGCAAAAGAAAAGACGGGTATCGACATTCACCCCGCCGCCACGATAGGCAACGGAATTTTCATCGACCACGGCGTAGGGCTCGTTATAGGCGAAACGGCAGAGATAGGCGACAATTGCGTGCTTTATCAAGGAGTAACTCTCGGCGGCACGGGCAAGGAAACGGGCAAGCGACATCCCACTCTCGAAGAGGGCGTAATGGTGTCAGCAGGCGCGAAAGTGCTAGGTCCCGTGCGTATAGGCGAGCACAGCAAAATAGGCGCAGGCAGCGTGGTGCTCAAAGACGTTCCGCCCTATTCGACCGTCGTGGGCGTTCCCGGCAGAGTGGTCAAGCAAGACGGCAAGCGTGTTGCGGATATGGATCAAATCCGTCTTCCCGATCCGATTATGGAAGAGTTCGAGCGGCTCAACAAGCGCGTTTACGAGCTTGAAAAGGCTCTCAACGTGCACTCTTGCAGGTATTCCATAACCGTTGACGAGGACAACGCCACAAACGAAGAAGCCGTGCAAATTCTGTCGCAATCGGAGCAAAACAAATTCCAAGCGGACAAACCGCAGGTATAAAAGGACGACGTTCCTATGAAAATTTACAACACACTCACCAGAAAAAAAGAAGATTTTGTCCCCATTCACGAGGGGCAAGTCAACATGTACGCATGCGGAATCACGGTTTCGGGCGAAGCGCATATAGGTCACGCATATCAGGCACTCATTTACGATATAATCCGCAAGTATTTCGAGAAAATCGGATACAAGGTCAACTATGCGCGCAACTACACCGACGTCGACGACAAAATCATCGCAAAGTCCAAAGAAACGGGCATACCGCCTCTCGAATATGCAAGCATGATGATTGACAAAATCGACAAACTCATGCGCAAGTTCGAGGTTGACGATCCGACGATTTGGCTCAAAGCAACCTGCAATATAGACAATATCATAGATTTCGTGTCCAAGCTCATCGAAAAGGGACATGCCTATGCAACGGATAGGGGCGACGTGTATTTTTCCGTCGAGAGTTTCCCCGGCTATGGCAAACTCAGCGGAAGAAAGCTCGAAGACGCGTACGAAAGCGTGCGTATAGAAAATGAGGAGAACAAGCGCAATCCTCTCGATTTCGCGCTTTGGAAATCCGCAAAAGAAGGTGAAATATACTGGGAATCGCCGTGGGGCAAAGGCAGACCGGGCTGGCATATCGAATGTTCGGCAATGAACAGAGCGGCGTTCGGCGACCAAATAGACGTGCACGGCGGCGGAAGAGATTTGATTTTCCCTCACCACGAAAACGAGATTGCGCAAACGGAAGCTCTCACCGGCAAGCAATTTGCAAAATATTGGATTCACAACGGACTTATCAAAGTCAACGGACAAAAGATGAGCAAGTCGCTGGGCAACAGTCTGCTCCTTTCCGACCTTCTTGACGAGTACAAGCCCGACACAATCAAGTACGCTTTGTTGCAAACAAATTACAGAGGGGACATCAATATCACAAACGAGTTGTTCCCCGACGCAGACAAGCATATGTACGAGTTCTACAAAACGCTCGAAGAGGTGAAAGAGAGCGGACTCGAGTGCGACAAGCAAAGCAAGTGGATTGACGACGGCTTCAATCGCGCGATGGACGACGATTTCAATACGGCAAAAGCACTTGCGGATTTGTTCGGCATTTTCAAAGGTATAAGAGCGAAGTTGAGAGCCGGCGATCCCGAAGCGGTTGCCGATGCGAAACAGGTTGTCAAAACCTACAATTTGCTGGGACTTTTCAAGTGCGAGCCCAAGGACTTTATCGCATATTACGAGCAAAAACAAAAGGCGAAAGAGGGCGCGATTCCACAAGAAGTGCTTGACCTCGTCGAGAAAAGAAAAGTCGCAAAAGCAAACAAAGACTGGGCGAGCGCGGACGCGATAAGAGCCAAAATAAACGAGCTCGGATACGTCGTCAAGGACACAAAAGACGGCTCGTTCGCAGAAAAAGCAGAATAAACGCAAAACGACAAAAACAAGGTTTTATATGCGCAAAATAGCGCAATAAAAACCTTGTTTTGCAATATAAAACAAAAAATCAACCATTCTTTTGACGGAGAAAAACATATGAAACGTCGCATATTTACAACTCTTGACAACCTTGCAAAGAGAGATATTTTCGACGCAAAGTACGCACAATTAGAAAAGAGAAGAGAAAACCTCGACAAGCAAATCAGGCGCGAGGAGCGAGAAGCGAAGATCGTGCTTGCAAAAGAAAACGTCGTCGAGTTTACCGCCAAAGCGAAAAAGTACGCAAAGAAACAGGCAAAGAAAGCGGCATACGACGCAAAGTATCTTTACGTTGCAGGCGGCCATGCAAAAAACGAGTTTTTGGGTTGGCTCACGATATTCAGTTTTCATCGTTCGCACAAGGTGAAAACGACCAGATTCGTCAGATACGACGATGACGACAAGCGTTTGTATCTCGATTTTTACGAGCGCAAAGATAGGGACAGAAACAAAAAATCGCGCGTTTTCGTCTATATTCACGGTGGAGGTTGGATAGGCGGTTTGCCAGAAACGCGAGAAGCCTACACCACCAAACTTTGCGAAAAAACGGGTTATTTCGTGGCAAGTTTGTACTATGGCGAAGCGCCTTTTTACGGACATCCCGAAATGATACAAAACGTCTACAAGGCGTTTGCCTGGCTTAAAGAACACGCAGACGAATACAACATCGACATGGACAGAATCTTCGTGGGCGGCGAGAGTGCCGGTGCGCATTTGAGCAGTATGGCAGGCGCAATAAGCACAAATCCCGAATACGCGGCGCATTTCGACCTCGACGAGCGTTCAAAAAATCAAAGAATATCCGCGCTTATGCTCAATTGCGGCGTGTACGATTTTCCGAAAGCCGTGCATACCGGCTTCAAGAACATAGGCATTTACACGCAATCCTATTGCAAAGGTACTCCCGTCGAAGAGTGCAGTGAGGAGCTTCAAAAAGAAATTTCGCCTATCAATTGGGTTACGAAAGATTTTCCGCCGACCTTTGCCATTTCCGCCGAAAACGACAAACTTGCCGTCCTCACGTTCGACCTTGTCAAGAAATTGCAAGACTTGGGCATAAGTTACGAGCATTATCACGGTGAGGGCAAATGGGCGGTGCATGCCTTCCCCGTGGCGCAATTCCTCACAATATCCAAAGAGGCAATGAAACGCACGATTGCATTTCTCAACTATTTTGAGATAGAGTGAAAAGAAATCGATTAATCAAACCGAAATCGTTTTATAGATATAAAAAATAATGTTTATCACAATAATAAAACGCTAAAAACGCACAAAAAAAGCACGATTTTCGTGCTTTTTTTGTATGTTTTTATGCCGGTTTACATGCGGTTTTTCGTTCGTTTTTGATTTGGAATTTTCGCTTTCGAACAAAAGTAAATATCACAGCTTGCCGGTGCTGCCGAAGCCGCCTTGTCCGCGATCGGTGTCGCTCAAATCGTCAACTTCTTCGAAGTCTGCAACGTAGCACGGCGCAATCACAAGTTGTGCAATGCGTTCGTTATCCTCTATGGTTTGCGCCTCGTCCGAGTGGTTGTGCAGCGACACGATGATTTCGCCTCTGTAATCGCAATCAATCACGCCAACTTTGTTTGCAGGCGCAAGGGAGCGTTTGGATGCAAGTCCGCTGCGCGCGTAGACAAGTCCGACAAGTCCGTCGGGAATCTCGATTGCAACGCCCGTGTGTATAAACACGGTTTGATGCGGTTCTACTGTTACGTCTTTGCCCTCGCAGGCGTACAAATCCGCCCCTGCGGCATAAGGCGTGCCGTATTTCGGAACGATTGCGTTTTCATTCAGTTTTTTGAGTTTTACGGATACGTGTTGCATGTTTTTATCCTTTTAGCATTACGTCGCAAACAAATGCTCCAATTTTTTTGATCACAGATCGATCCAAATTCCCTCGTCTTTGATTTCGGCATGGGGAAGGCTTCGATAGAATCGCAGGGCATCTTCGTTGGAGGCGATTAGACCAATGAGGGTATCTACACCACGCTGTTTTAGTTCCCTTCGCAGGGCGGTCATTAATCCCTGTGCAACACCCCGATGCCGGTAGCTTTTGATGACGCAGATCCAGTCAAGATACGCCTTTACGCTGCCGTCAAAGTGGGTGTGAATCAAAGCGCAGTCAATCCGCCCCACCACCTTGCCGTCCAGATAGGCAAGCAAAGAAAGGGAATCGGAAAATGTGGGATTTTCAAAACTCGCCGTCACATCGGCTATGTACTTCTCGTCAATTTCCCATCTCCAAAAGTCCTCCTCAACGCGCAGATCACGCTCAAATTGAAGCACATCCGGGATGCGTTCTTTGGTGTATTGCTTGATTTCCACGGTTTGGTTACCTCTCAATTATTCATCGTTTTCAGATAAGATATCAATCTGCCATCAAATCTGAGAGGAAAACTCACGTTTCAGCCACTTTCACAGGTCTACACATGCAAAAATTGCCTTAAAGATAATTTTCCCTTATTCCCATTCGATTGTCGCCGGGGGTTTGCCCGTCACGTCGTAGCAAACTCTGCTTATGCCTTTGACTTCGTTGACGATACGAGACGCCATTTTGGTGAGCAAGTCATAAGGGAGGCGAGTGTACTCAGCAGTCATAAAGTCGGAGGTTGAAACCGCTCTTATGACGACCACATAGCCGTAATTGCGGTAGTCGCCTATGACGCCGACCGATTTAGTGTCCGTGATGACGGCAAAATATTGGTCGGATTTTACGCCGCTTGCGCCGATTTCTTCACGCACGATAGCGTCTGCGTCGCGCAACACGTCGAGTTTCTCTTTGGTGATTTCGCCGATTGTACGGATTGCAAGTCCCGGACCGGGGAAGGGTTGACGATTGACAAGATAGTCGGGAAGACCGAGCTTTTTGCCTATGACGCGCACTTCGTCTTTGAAGAGTCCGCGCAAAGGTTCGACAAGTCCGATAAAGGGCAAATCTTTGGGAAGGCCGCCGACGTTATGGTGGCTCTTGATGTTTGCCGAGTTGTTTGCGCCCGATTCGATGACGTCGGGATAAATCGTGCCTTGAGCAAGGAAATCATAGCCTTTTTGCGCTTTCGATACTTCGGCAAACGTCTTGACAAACTCCTCGCCGATAATCTTTCTCTTGCGTTCGGGATCGGTTACGCCCGCGATTTTCGACAAGAATTTTTCGCTTGCGTCAACCACTTCGAGCTTGAGCGGCATATTGGCAAACGCTTCTTTGATTTGTTTTGTTTCGTCCTTGCGCATGAAGCCGTGATCGACGTACACGCAAAGCAGTTGATCGGGGATAGCCTTGCTTATGAGTGCGGCAACGACGGAGCTGTCAACGCCGCCCGAAAGACCGAGAAGAACTTTTTTGTCGCCCACTTTTTCGCGTATGAGCTTGATTTGCGTGTCGATATAGTCGTCCAAAGAATAGTCGCGTTTTGCTCCGCACACCTTTAAAACGAAGTTTTCAAGCACGTTCATTCCGTTTACGGAACGTTCGACTTCGGGGTGGAATTGCACGCCGTAGAGCTTTTTATCCTCGTTTGCGATTGCAGCGCACGGACAATCTGACGTCGTTGCCACCACCTTGAATCCGTCGGGAACTTGCGCAACGTAGTCGGTGTGGCTCATGAGCATTTCTTCTTCTTTGCCAAGACCGTCGAAGATTGCGCAGTCGCCGATAAACACCTTGGTTTGTCCGTATTCGCGCACGGTGCCTTCTTTGACCACTCCGCCAAAGGAATACGCCATATATTGCATGCCGTAGCAAATGCCCAAGATAGGCACACCCAGATCGAACACCGCCTTCGAGCAACGGGGAGAATTTTCAAGATAAACGCTGTTCGGTCCGCCCGTAAAAATGATGCCGATAGGGTCGATTTCTTTGAGTTTTTCCTCTGAAATGCAAGACGGTTCGACGACGGAATACACGTTCATTCTGCGCACGCTGCGCGCGATGAGCTCTTTGTATTGTCCGCCGAAGTCCAAAACGAGAATGGTTTGATTTTTCATATGTTCTCCTAAAAAGGTTTTTTCAACGAATACAGTTCAATTATATCCAATATTCCTCTCAAAGCAAAGCGAAATTCGATTATTTACAACAAAACCGTATATTTAATTATACAAGCATCGACTTTGGTCTTTTTCGGCAAATATTCTGACGACGATTTAACAAATCATTTCGCTTAAAAAACTCGTTCGTGCAACACAAAGACGGAAAGACAAACGGTGATATTTTAAAAATGCGATTTCACAAAAAAGCAAGTTTATATACAAAAAGAGCGTCGATAAAACGCCCTTTTTGCAAATTTAACGTATTTAGAATTTTTCAGCCAATCATTTTGACGGGTGGTTTCCGCCCTTTGCTGCTTTGACGAACGCTGCGAAAATCGGATTTGCGACTTCGGGACGAGAAGTAAATTCGGGATGGAACTGAACGCCCACGAAGAAAGGATGGTCTTTGACTTCGACCGTTTCCACGATGCGACCGTCGGGGGATTTGCCGCTTATCACAAGTCCGCCTTTTTCAAACGCTTCGAGATAATCGGAATTGAATTCGTATCTGTGGCGGTGTCTTTCTTCTATCATGTCGCGATTGCCGTATGCTTCTTTGATTTTCGTGCCGTCTTTGAGTGCGCATGGGTATGCGCCAAGGCGCATCGTTCCGCCGATTTTCTTGCCTTTCTTGTCGGGCAGAATGTCGATGACGTGGCTGCCGCTTTCGGAAAATTCACCGCTTGTGGCGTCTTTTATGCCAAGCACGTCGCGAGCGTATTCGATGACGGTGACTTGCATGCCGAGGCAGATTCCCAAATAAGGTATTTTGTGCGTGCGCGCGTATTTGCAGGTTGCAATCATGCCCTCAACGCCTCTTGTGCCGAAGCCGCCGGGGATGATGATTCCGTCAACGTCTTTAAGTTTTTCTTCGACGTTTTTGTCGGTGATGGTTTCGCTGTCAACCCATTTGAGTTCGATGCCCGTTTTGTTTGCGCCGCCCGCGTGCTTGATTGCCTCGACGAGCGAGATGTACGAGTCGCGAAGGGAAACGTATTTGCCCACGATTGCGATTTTTGTTTTGACGGATTTGATTTTGAGGTCGGCAACTTTCTTTTTCCAATCGGACAAGTCGCATTTTTTGTCGAGCGAGAGCGCGTTTGCAACTGCTTTATAAAGTCCGTTTCGATAGAGCATGACGGGAGCATCGTAAAGGCATTTGACGGTGGTGCTGGGCACGACGGCGTCCTCGTTTATCGAGCAGAAAAGCGAGATTTTTTTGATGATTTCTTCGGGAGGGGTTTTGTCCGAGCGTGTGATTACGACGTCGGGGAAGATGCCGAAGCGTTGCAGTTCGCGCACGGAGTGTTGCACGGGCTTCGACTTAAATTCGTCCGAGCAAGCCATATAAAGAAGCAGGCAGACGTGGATGAACGCACAGTTTTCTCTGCCTACGTCGAGGCTGAATTGGCGCAGTGCTTCGAGGTAGGGCTGGCTTTCGATATCACCCACCGTGCCGCCGATTTCGGTGATGAGAATGTCCGCGCCCGATTCCTCTGCGGTGTCGAGTATGTGTTGTTTTATCTCGTTGGTGACGTGGGGGATAATTTGCACGGTTTTTCCGCCGTACTCGCCGTTTCTTTCCTTATTCAGAACGTTCTGATAGATTTTTCCGCTTGTGAGAGTGGAGCTTTTTGTGAGGTTTTCGTTGATAAATCTCTCGTAGTGTCCGAGATCGAGATCGGTTTCCGCGCCGTCCTCGGTGACGAACACCTCTCCGTGCTGGGTGGGGTTGAGAGTGCCGGGGTCTATGTTCATATACGGATCGAATTTTTCGATATACACGCTGTATCCCGCCGACTTCAAAAGTCTGCCGAGGGATGCCGCCACGATACCTTTTCCGAGTCCCGATACGACTCCGCCTGTTACGAAAATGTACTTGCTCATATGTATGCCTCCAAGGGTTTTAGTGTTGCTTTTGCGCTCGTTTTTGCCGTATTTTGAGGTTTTTTTGCCTCAAAAAAACAAAAAAAAGGCGTTTTTTTTTAGCAACTTGTCGTGCCAAAAAGAAAAACGCCTTTTCAGGTCCTTTTTATATTGCGTTTTTGATTGAAAGAAAAACCTCGTTTTCGATTTGCGCGAAGCAAAGTTTTCTTCAAAAAACAGTTGTTATGATATCATATTCTTCTCTGTTGTCAATGATTTTTTCAAATGTTTTTCGAAAATTTTTCAATCCGTTCGCGTCTTTTTGCATGCTCGCCTCTTATGCGCGTGCGCAAGGGCGCACTCGTGTGTATTTATTGATACATGCGTTGAACCGTTTTACAAAAAGCTACAAAAATAATCGCCGATTGTTCCGATTGGGGTATTGACACTCCGTTTTGAAAAAGGAATAATTTGAGTATCCAAAAAAAATCCATAAAGGAGAAAGTTTATGAAAAAACTTGTAGCATTCATACTTTGTATGGCTCTTGTTATCACATGCGTGGCATGCTTTGCAGCGTGCAACGACACTGCGAAAACGTATGAGATTGCAGTTGTTACAGACGTCGGTCAATTGATGGACGGTGGTTTCAACCAAGGAACTTATGAAGGCGCAAAGGCATATGCCGAAGCACACGGCCTCACCTATCAATACTATCAACCCGCAAACGGCGCAGACGCAACCGACAACGATCGTATCGCTGCAATGCGTCAAGCAATCAAGAACGGCGCAAAAGTTATCGTCGCTCCCGGTTTCTTGCAGGCAACGGCAATGACCACGGTTGCAACCGAAAGTCCCGAAGTGAAATTCATCTTCGTCGACGGCTGGGCGCTCTCCGATGCAAACGGACAACCTCTTCAAAACGTAACCGCAGTTGTGTATAAGGAAGAAGAGTCCGGCTACATGGCAGGCTATGCGGCAGTCAAAGAAGGCTACACCAAACTCGGCGGAACGTTCGGCGGCGGCGGAACGAACCCTGCTTGCAACAGATTTGCTTACGGTTATGCACAAGGCATCGCAGCAGCGGCAGAAGAACTCAACAAAGAAGTTGAATTGAAGCTCAGCTACAAGTTCGGTGCAGGTTTCGGTGCATCCGTTGAACTTCAAACACAAATCTCCGGTTGGTATACCGCAGGCACGGAAGTCGTGTTCGCATGCGGCGGCTCTATGTTCCAAAGCGTTAAGAGTGCGGCAGAAGCAACCACCAACGGTAAAATCATCGGCGTTGACGTTGACCAAGCTCCGCTCAGCGACAGAGTTATCACCTCTGCGGTCAAAGGCCTTTCCGTTTCCGTCCAAAAGATTCTCGGCGAATTCTATGGCGGCGAATGGGATACTAAACTTGCCGCAAAAGCAAGCAACCTCGGAGCAGCAGACGATGCAACCGGTCTTCCCACTGCAACGTGGAGAATGAGCAAATTCACCGTTGAAAACTACAACACTTTGTTTGCAGCGGTCAAAGCGGGCAGCGTTTCCATAAAGAACGACATTGCTGAAAATTGCGACAATCAAGAGTTCTGGACAGGTAAGATTACCAGCACTAAAGTGACCATCACTCTCGATAAATAATCAACAAAACAAGCAAAAGAAAGGACTTTACGTCCTTTCTTTTTGCCAATTTGACGGGTTTTCGTCAGATTGGCAAAGAGAAAGGATTTTCTTTATAAAGAAGGGAAAAGTATGGCAAAACGAAAAAAAGACACCGAAAACACGTCAGTCGTTCAGAATGATGCGATAACCGAAGCGGAAGACGTCTGCAAAGCAACCGAGCAAGCAAACGAAGTTTCGGACACCATACAAACCGAGGCTGTTGGCGATACACGAGAACAAATGCAAAGCGATTACGTCATCGAAATGCGCCACATCACGAAGGAATTTCCGGGTATCGTCGCAAACGACGACATTACGTTGCAACTCAAACGCGGCGAAATCCACGCATTGCTCGGCGAAAACGGCGCAGGCAAGTCCACGCTTATGTCCGTTCTTTTCGGATTGTATCAACCCGAAAAAGGCGAGATTTTGAAGGACGGAAAAGTTGTGAAAATCAACAGTCCTAACGACGCCACCGCACTGGGCATAGGAATGGTGCATCAACACTTCAAACTTGTTGAGTGTTTCAGCGTGCTCGACAACATCATTTTGGGTGCCGAAGACACCGTTTTGGGATTTACGCAAAAGAAAAAAGCAAAACAAAAAGTGCTTGCTTTGAGTGAGAAGTACGGTTTTAACATCGATTTAAAAGCGCGTATAGACGAAATTACCGTGGGCATGCAACAGCGCACGGAAATCCTCAAAATGCTTTATCGCGACAACGAAATTCTCATTTTCGACGAGCCTACCGCAGTGTTGACGCCGCAAGAAATCGACGAGCTTATGCAAATCATGCGTAACCTCGCTGCAGAAGGCAAGTCAATCCTTTTCATCACGCACAAACTCAACGAGATTATGGCGGTTGCGGACCGTTGTTCAGTTTTGCGCAAAGGCAAGTATATCGGCACTGTCAATGTTGCGGATACGACCAAAGAAGAGCTTTCCACAATGATGGTCGGACATGCCGTCAAATTTGCCGTGGATAAAGACGAGGCACAACCCAAAGAAGAACTTTTGGACGTAAAAGGATTGTGCGTTCGCGACAAAATCCACAAAAAAGAAGCGGTCAAGGACGTTTCGTTCACCGTTCACTCGGGCGAAATCGTGTGTATTGCCGGTATTGACGGCAACGGACAATCCGAGCTGGTTTATGCGATCACGGGGCTCGAACCCGTTGAAAAAGGAACGATAGTTTTAAACGGCGAAGATATCACCAAAAAGAATATAAGACATCGCAACACACACGGAATGAGCCATATTCCAGAAGATCGCCACAAACACGGTCTTGTGCTCGACTACTCGCTTGAACAAAACATGGTGCTTCAACGTTATTTCGAACCGCAATTCCAAAAGGGCGGTTTTATCAAATTCGACGAAGTGCGAAAATATGCCGAAGGACTTATCGACAAATTCGACGTAAGAAGCGGACAAGGTCCGATTACGAAAGCGCGCAGCATGTCGGGCGGCAACCAACAAAAAGCAATCGTTGCAAGAGAACTCGACAGACCGCACAATTTGCTCGTTGCGGTGCAACCTACAAGAGGTTTGGACGTTGGCGCAATCGAATATATCCATGCTCAAATCGTAAAAGACAGAGACGAAGGCGCGGGCGTGTTGCTCGTATCATTGGAACTTGACGAAGTTATGAACCTCAGCGACAGAATCTTGGTTATGTACGAGGGAGAAATCGTCGGCGAACTAGATCCCAAAAAGACGACGGTGCAAGAGCTAGGTTTGTATATGGCAGGTGCAAAACGCAACGTCAATAAGCTTGAACAAACCGAAAGTGAAGATACAAACGAACAGGGGGCGGAAAAATTATGAACAACAATAAATTTAAACAATTTTTCTGCAATACGGGTGATTGGTTCAAGTCGCTTTTTACCGTTCAAAACGGACAAGAACCTAAACTTTTGACACTCTATAAAAAACCCGGCACGAAATCGATAATATCGTCGCTGTTGTGTATTTTGGCAGGCGTTTTGGTCGGCTTTATCGTTATGCTGATCATTGCGGCGGCATCTCCTACGATTACGGCGGCGGATGATTTCAGAGGGCTTGGCATTATTTTGGGCGGTCCTTTTTCAAGCGGAACGGCAAAGTATATAAGCATGAACTTCGGCGACATGATTTTCTACGCCGGACCGCTTATTATGACGGGTTTGTCTGTTGCGATAGCTTTCAAGACGGGTCTTTTCAATATCGGCGCACCCGGTCAATATTATATGGGCGCGATGGGCTCGCTGTTGGTTGCGTTGAGCATACCGTCCAAAAACGGCGCGGAATCATTTTTCATTTGGTTGTTTGCCGTCGTCGTCGGTATGGCTTTCGGTGCGCTTTGGGGTGCGATTCCCGGATTGTTCCGCGCGTTTTTCAACGTCAACGAAGTCATCGTTTGCATTATGACGAACTGGATTTCCGCAAACATCGTTACGTGGGTATTCTCTTCGATGCCGCAACTTGTAAATACGGGAATGGGAAAATCCGGATATTTGATTACCACAGCCGCTACCGGCAACGGAACGCCGAAAATCGGGCTTGACAAATTGTTTCCGGGTTCGTACATAGATTTGGGCATAGTCATAGCAATCGTATTTGCGATAGTGCTTGTGATTATGCTCAACAAAACCACGTTTGGCTACGAACTGAAAGCGTGCGGCAACAACAGATATGCATCCAAATACGCAGGTATGAGCGAAAAACGCAACGTCGTGCTTTCAATGGTTATCGCAGGCGGAATCGCAGGCGTCGGAGGTGCGTTGTACTATCTCAACCCGGGCATCGAATTCCAATTCTTGTCGGCATACAGCAAGTTGCCCGACTACGGATTTAACGGAATCCCAGTTGCGTTGCTTGCGTCCAGCAACCCGATAGGCATCATATTTACGGGTATATTCCTCAGATATATCGCGCAGGGCGGAAACGAGCTTACTTCGGCAGGTTACAACAGATATATCGCCGATATAATCATTGCTCTTATCATCTACTTCGCAGGTTTTTCAAAGCTCATCATGGATATTCTTTCAAGACGACAGAAAAAACTTTCGGCAAAAGTTCAATTGAAGATAGACGAGAAAGCAAAAACAATCGATATGAAAGACGAGTACGTTCTTGAAAGAGAGTCGAGTGAAACGTTGGCGGAAAGCATAGAGAACGCCATAGAAGAAACAAACGACGCTTCGCCCGTCAATACGCAAAAGAAGGAGGTTGATCCGCAATGACCGTATTTATTATTCAAAATACCATAATTTACACCATTCCGCTTCTTATAGTTGCGCTCGGTGGTATGTTTGCAGAAAGATCCGGCGTCATCAACCTTGCCCTTGAAGGCGAAATGATATTCGGTGCTTTTATGGGTGCGGTTGCCGTATACGGCTTCCAGATGTCGGGCGCAATGGCAGGCCTCGGCGGTTACGTGTATATAGCGACTACCGCGGGCGGTACAGCGGAAAGCACGGTCGCAGGTATGGGATTCCTTGCTCTTGCAATTATGATTTTCGGAAACTGGAAACCGCTTGGAATTGCGCTTGGCGCGGTTATGTTCGGTTTCTTGAAATGTATAAGCGTCATGTCGTCGCAAATAGAGTTTTTGAGCAAACTCGATTTGCCGATGTACTTCTACAACATAATCCCGTATTTTATGGTTTTGGTTGTTCTTGCGCTTACGGCAAAGAAATCCGGCTGCCCGAAAGCGGAGGGTATTCCGTACGACAAGGGTATGAGATAAAAACAATCCGAAAAACAGCTTTATTCAAAACAAAAATCCCGTCGCATTGCGGCGGGATTCGTTTTGTCTTTCGTATATCGGTTGTTTAACTTTTGTATATCTAATTGCTTTGTCTTTTGTGCAAAAGAGATCATTTAACCAAATCGATGAGAGCGAGTGCACGTTTGAGAGCGAGTTTGCTGTTTACTTTGAATTGGAAAGGAACTTCCTCATACACTTTTTTATGTCCTGTCGAGGTGTGCGGCGTGCGACCGTCATTGAACTCTTCCGCGTCGGGATCGAGGGGGAGATTGATACGCAAAGAAGTGCCGATTATGGTGATCTTTGCCACGATGTCGCCTTCGCGTCTATACGTGTCGCATTGCTTGCTGATTCTGCTCTTGATTTTCGGGGTGCCTTTTGCCGTTGCGGTGAGCGCGTCTTTGAGGATTGCGTAGCGTTCTTTGATGATGTCGTCCGCAAGTGCGTACTTCTCCGCAAAAGTGAGGCTCTTTCTTGCCGCCTTTTTCGCCATAACCTTGTCGTAATCGAACTTTTTGCCCAATGAGGAGTGAAGTTCTGTTACGTCTTCGTTCTCTTTCTCTGCGGTAAGGGCAACTTGAACTGGGTGTTCGTTGTCCGATGCGGGCAAGATTTGCGGTTTGTTCATTTCCTCAAACGCGGTTGCGCAGGGGAGCGCAACGCTCTTGTCGCAAAAAGCGCAATAATCGTATGCGCCGCACATATCGCGGTGATTGCTGACGCTATCGTTCCATTTTTGTTCGTCAAGTTTTGCTTGCAATGCAATTTTGTCCATGGTGATTTAAGCTCCGTATTACGTTTTCGTTGAAAAGTAAAGAGCGGCTTTTGCCGCGTTTATCCAACCTAATTGACCATATTGTACACAAATATTTTTGATTTGGCAAATATTTTGGCGTTCTATTGCGATATTTTTTTTTGTCGAGATATAGGTTCGCTTGAAAAATCATATAAAACCGCATTCTATTAGTATTAAAAATACGTTTTCAGCCTTCTATCCGCCTCAAAACTGTCATAAAAGAAAACCCAACCGAGAGGTTGGGGCTGGTGTTCGTGAAGGGATTCGCCCAACAGCGATTGATACAAAGTCAATCGCGTGCAGCCCGACCAAAGGCGGGGCGCAACAAAGTTGCGGTGTGCAAAGCACACGTTCGAATCGCAAAAGAAAACCCAACCGAGAGGTTGGGGCTGGTGTTCGTGAAGGGATTCGAACCCCCGACCTGCGGTTTAGGAAACCGACGCTCTATCCTACTGAGCTACACGAACGTTTTTCTTGTTCTTCTTTTCATATCATAGCAAATTGTTTCTGAAAAATCAATTTGTAGCGACTAATTTGTTCGACAGTTCCGGATAATATCACGATTGAGTTTTCGGTGTTTTTATTGCGCGTGTTATGGTTGCAACCGACACGGCAAGTATTATCAAAAACAGCGCCGCGCTTGTGCATAACCAATGATTTTTCGATATATTTTTCAATCTGCTTGTCAAATTTAAAAATATGAGTTACAATACCTATGCTACAAAATAAAATTGATTAAAGAATTTTATCGGGGTATGGCGCAGTTTGGTAGCGCGCTTGACTGGGGGTCAAGAGGCCATGGGTTCAAGTCCCGTTACTCCGACCAAGAAACTATGCGAGTGCAAAGGCACTCGCATTTTTATATACAATCGCAACCTTTGCGAAGTAAGAACGGTTGAGATTGTATATAAAACGGCAGAGAAACTCTGCCGAGTTTCTTGAACTGGTATGAGCCAACGGCGAAATACCACAAGTGAGCGTTATGTGCTTATTCAAACACAATCGTCGTGATTTTCATGACAATTGGTTTTTTGAGGGAGATGTGGTATAATGAATTAATCGTTTAAATGCTTAAACGAAAAGGAGTTTTTAGTATGGATATTTTGCAAGCAATAGAAGAACGCCACAGCGTAAGACAATATGCGGACAAGGCAATCGAGCAAGAAAAAAGGCAGGCGCTTTTCGACGAGTTGAAAAAAATCAACACGGAGAGCGGTTTGAATATTCAGATTTTGTTTGACGAGCCCAAGTGCTTCGATTCGATGATGGCGCATTACGGCAAATTTTTCGGTGTGAAAAACTATATTGCGCTAGTCGGAAAGAAGGGCGCTGATCTTGAAGAAAAATGCGGATATTACGGCGAAAGATTGGCGCTTGTCGCGCAAACTTTAGGTTTGAATACGTGCTGGGTTGCGATGTCGCACGGCAAGAGTGCGGCAAAAATCGAACGCGGTGAAAAACAAGTTTGTTTGATTGCGCTCGGATACGGCAAAACGCAAGGGGTTGCGCACAAGAGCAAAGCGGTGAGCGAGGTTTCAAAAACCGACGTCGCTATGCCCGATTGGTTTAAAAAGGGTGTCGAGGCCGCATTGCTTGCACCCACCGCAATCAACCAACAAAAATTTATGTTCGAGCTTTCGGGCGATGAGGTGTTTGCGACTGTTTCCGGATTCGGTTTTTATGTGAAAACGGATTTGGGAATCGCAAAATACCACTTCGAAGTTGCGTCGGGAAGGAGCGTAAAGTGAGCGAAAATCGATCGTTGCGTTTGTGTTGTTGAAAACTATCGCATAAAAGCGTTTTCAAAAACGATTTTGATGATATCATATCGATAGTAAAAGTCGAGAAAACAAGACGTTTGTCTTTGGAGAGAGAATGGAAATAACCGTTGAGCAATTTGAAAAACTGAACGACGACGAAAAAGTCGTTTTCGACATACGTCCCGAAACGGATAGGGCGTACGGCTTTATTCCCGATTCCGTGAGCGTCGAAGAGGACGAGTTGAGGGCGAATCCGCCGTCGGACAAGTCGAAGAAAATCGTCGTATATTGCGCAAAAGGCATATTGAGCATAGATATTGCAGAGTGGCTTTTTGAGCAAGGCTACGACGCATACAGTTTGCAAGGGGGCTATTCCGAGTATTTGCGCGTGCAGATGCAAAAACAAGTTGACGACGATTTTTGCAAGAGAGTCGAGCAAAGTTTGACGGGCAAATTCAAAAAGGATATATTCTCAAAGTTTTACAAGGCGATAAAAGAATACGAGCTGATAAGAGAGGGCGACCGCATTGCCGTGTGCATATCGGGCGGCAAAGACTCCATGCTCATGGCAAAACTTTTCCAAGAATACAAACGCCACAGCAACTTGAATTTCGACGTGAAATATCTCGTTATGGATCCGGGATATGCCAAAACCAACAGAGAAATCATCGAGGAAAACGCTCGCAGATTACATGTCCCTATCACCATATTCGAAACGGATATTTTCGAGTCCGTTTACAATGTAGACAAATCGCCGTGCTATCTTTGCGCGCGAATGAGAAGGGGATATTTGTACAACTTTGCAAAGCAACTGGGATGCAACAAAATCGCGCTGGGGCACCACTACGACGACGTCATCGAAACCATACTTATGGGCATGTTGCACGGCGCGCAGATTCAGACAATGATGCCGAAACTTCACAGCACCAACTTCGATGGTATGGAACTTATTCGCCCGCTTTATCTGATAAGAGAGGATGATATAAAGGCGTGGCGAGATTACAACGATTTGCACTTTATCCAATGCGCGTGCAGGTTTACCGACACTTGCACGTCTTGCAACAACGGGCAAAATCACTCGAAAAGGCAAGAAACAAAACTGCTTATTCGAGAGCTTAAAAAGAGTAACCCCGACGTTGAAAAGTGTATCTTTAAGAGCGTAGAAAACGTGCAACTCAACACCGTCATCGCATACAAAAAGGATGGAGTCAGACACAGTTTTCTCGACGAATACGACGAGCAATAATAGACGAGACAAGCAGTTAATCAGTGCATGAGCGCACGATAAAACGCTTGTTGTGCAAAAAACAAGAAACAAGGCAAAAGAAAAAGGAACCGCATTGCGGTTCCTTTTTTGCCGTTTTAAAGCGCTTATTTGTTGTTAGGCACTTCAATGCTTGCGTCGGAGAGCGCAAACGACGCGCATGGGTGAATGTAGCCGTACACCTTGTCTGCGTCGCGTCTGCCGTCCGTGTTTTCGGGGATAAAGACTTCGCCCGACAAGAGCTTGCTTCTGCACCAACCGCAGATGCCGCCTCTGCAACGATTGGGGCCTGCGATGCCTGCGCGTTCGAGCGCAACCAACATGTTTTCGTTGGCGTTGCAAGGGATATCGTATTCCTTATTGCACATCTTCACGTGCAAGTTGAAAACTTTGTCTTTTGCCTCTTGCGGATAGCCGGGGAGTTTCCACGGTTCTTTTGCCGAACCGAACAACTCTTTGCGGTAGAATTTTTGTTCGATGCCGAGTTTTTCGACTTCGCCGACGAGGGCGACGCACACGCGCTTGCGGAGTGCTTGTTCGAGTTCACGCGCGAGGTGTGCATACAATCCAAAAACCTCATTACGCCCATGCTGTTCAACGCGTTCAGACCGCTCACCATTCCGTTTTGGGAAGAGAGTTTGCGCCGCAACGGAATAGAGTACGGCAGAAGGGTGCTGACGGAGTATTACGACGCGGTGCAAAGTTGTGACGTGCAAAAAGCAAAGAGCGTCGTAAACGCAGACCTCAACAACTTTTTGTCGTAAATTTCAAACAAAAAAAGAAGGAATCGACTTCGACTCCTTCTTTTCTTATAATTATTTATTATTTAGTAAAATAAATCCATAATCGTTTGCAGAGAGAATTAAAGCAGCAGAGTTTTATCCTCGCCCATGCCCATCATGCCGTCGAGCACGTACTTTTTGCCGTCCTCGTCGCGCAAATAGCCTTCCAACTCGCCGAACGCAACGTAGTAGTCTATGTTGACCACAAGCGCGTGCATAATCATAGGATTCATGTTGCGCACCTTAAATTTGAGGTTGACCATATCGTGCTCGTCCTTGATTATCCACTTGGAGTGGTCGCAGAAGTCCTTGCTTTCGGGATTTCTCGTAAATTTTACGGGAGGAAGAATGCTTGTTGTCCCTTCGAGCCAAAGGATGTTTTCGTTGTATTTTTCCTGGTCTATGGATTGGTTGCGAGTGAGATTGAAAGCAAGCCATTTTTCTTCGCCGTCCACGTTGCATTTGCCCATTGTGGTGACCCAGTCGTAGTGCGCGCGACGGGGATAGAAACCTCTGTGGTCGTCGACGATTGCAGTGCTGTCCTCGTCGGTGAGCATTTCTTCGCCGTTGATGACAAGTCTGCCCTCTGCTTTGAAGAAGTCTTTTTGACTGTAAAGGGGACGATTCTTGCCAAACGGTATACTTGCCACGCAGGGCTTTGAAAGACGGCTGAGAGTGAAGTCGTATTCGATTGTGGCTTCGCCGTAATTTTCTTTGATAGCTTTGACGATGGTTTTGTCTTTTCGGGTGACGGTTATAAGGCACTTGCCTTTGTGGTTGCCCGAAAGTTCGCATTTGCCGTCTTGGAAGTTGTTGACGTACTTGACGTGAGATACGGGCGTTTGTCCTTCCGCGATTGCGCCGTTGATGAGGTTGGGGGCAATGACGGTGTCTTTTGATTTGAGGTTGGTGTCCCAGCAATAAACTTTGCCCGTGCGTTTGTCGTAGAAGATGTTGAGCGTCTTGCCGAAGATGCCCATGTCGCAAACAACCGCCAAAAGCACGCCGTTTTTGAGATGGACTTCGGTGGCTTCCCAAAGAGTGAGTTTGAGGCGGTTCATGCATTGAGGGGCGCGCGTGGGCTTTTTGAGTTTGACCAAATCCATTTGTTCGAACTCTTTGTCAAACGTTCCGAATGCGCAAATTCCCTTTTCGTCAACCATGCTTTTGGGTGTGGGGACGGCGCGTCTTTTGGGGTCGATATACTTTGAATACTCTCCCATAATTTTTCTCCTTTATCAATAAAATATATCAATGCTTACGCGCAAATATTTCTGTTCTTTTTGCAAATAACTGACTTTATCGCGCGTTATGTGCAACATAAAGTCGGTTTTCGGTTGTTATCTTGTTTGTTCGTCGATCTTTTCCACAAAGTTGCAAAGGATTGCGAACGTGTTTGCAAGGCAGTCCTTGTCAACGTCCTCGGCAACGTCAAGTCTTGTGTGATAGTAACGCGGAAGATTGAAATTCATTGCCGTTACGCACACGCTTTTGAAGCCGCCTTCGGTGTATGCTGCCGCATCGGTTGCTCCGAGAGCCACGCTGCCTTTTTTGCAAGGGATGCCTTCTTGCTCGCATGCTTCGAGCCAGATTTGCGTCGCTTCTTCGTCGCATTGCATAAGCCCGTTCATGTCCTTGTGGTTGACGAGCATATGGTCTTGCTCGCGCAAAGTGTCAAGGCAAAGTATGGTTGTGGGGCAGTCTTTGAAATCGTTTTTGTGCGCTTTCACCCACGCTTTTGCGCCGCGCAATCCCGCCTCTTCGCCGCCTGCGCAAATGCAGCCGACTTCGGTGTTTTCAAATTCGACGCCGTTGTCTTTGAGTGCTTTTAGGAAGCTTATGCCCATTGCGCAACCCGTGAGGTTGTCCGTTGCGCCGTCTGCGACGATCTTCGGATTGAAGAGGAAATACATCAAAATCCAGAAGGGAACGAATACGCCGCTCACGCCCAATGCGATGAGCAAATTCACGTCGGTTATTGCGTTGAACATACCGCTTATTACGCATGCCGCGATTGCGACTGCCGTGAAGTAAAGTATGCCGATTATCGAGATGAGGAAGTGCGCGATAAACGCTTTTCCGCCGAGATAGTAGTTGAGAGTCCATTCGTATGCCGCGTCCGCGTGTCCGCTGATGAGAACTCTGCGTTTGACTTCGCCCGTCGGTTTTTTTATCGCCATCATATTGAGCGATTCGCGCTTTGGGAAGAGCTTGTCCACGACTTTGCGGTATAGCACGAATTCCAAAATCATGATTTCCATGCCTACTGCGATAAGAATGAGCGAGAGCATCGGCATAAAGAACGCCGCCGCGAATGCGCCGAGGATGAGCGTAACCGTGATGTAAATCCAACCCATGAAAGCGAGAGTGTGTACGTCGTATTTTTCGGTTGTGACGGTGTCGGCATAGGGCGCTGCCTCTTTTGCCATATAGTTGATTGCGTCTTTCTCACCTTGGCTGCCGCAATCGCGTTTGCCGAAAGCCGACGTTACGTGCGAGATAAAGTCAAACATATAGTTCGCGCTTTGTCCTTTGTTTTGTTTGAGCTTGTCAAGTTTCATAAAATCCCTCTTTGCGCATTGCTCGCATGGTTTATAATTTGATTATAAATATATTTTATTTGAAAATCAATATACAAATGTATGATTTTCATCGTTTTTCTTTTTCGGAGTGCAATTACGGTTGTGCGGAAATCACTTCGCCGTACACTTTTGCGATGCGTTCTATCATCTCGGTGTGCGTGAACGTCTTGTGATAAACGATTGTGGTTTCGCGTGTCATGCTCAAATTTTCGACGGGCAGTGCGACAAGCGAACCTTTGCGAATTTCCTTGTAGCAAGTGCCTTTTGAAAGAATGGATACGCCCACATCCTTTTTGACGAGATTGCGTATCGTCGCTATACTGTCAACCTCGATGATAACGTCGAAGTTGTCCACCGATTCGCCTATGGATTCGAGTGCGGAATTGAATTTTTCTCTCGTCGATGAGGAGGGCAAGCGCAAAATGAGGTGCTGCTTTTTGAGTTCTTGCAGGGATATGGACGCTTTTTGCGAAACGGGGTTTTGCGGCGAAACTATGCAAACCAGCATATCCGTGTCTATGATTGTGAAGCGGAAGTCGGGATTTGTGGGTTTTTCTTCGATAATCGCCATATCTATCTCAAAATTTTCAAGCATAGCATAAAGATTTTTTATGGTGTCAGTAATAAACGTTATCGTAATGTTATCGTCTTTAAGCGCAATTCTTGACAAGGCTTCTATCATCAAACCGCTTTCTTGTGTGTGTGTAATGCCTATGCGGATTTTGTAGATATTTGTTTTTGCGTTTTTGATTTTATCCTGCATTTTTTCGCAGATTGCGCGTATTCGTTTTGCATACAAAAGTGCGATTTCTCCTTCTTCCGAGAGGACAAGTTCTCCCTTTTTACGCAAAAACAGAGGTGCATTCAACTCTTCTTCCAGCTTTTTTATATGATGGGACACGGCAGGTTGCGTCAAGCCCAAAATCTCTCCTGCTTTTGTAAAATTTTTGTTTTCGCACACGGCTACGAAAGTTTCCAGTTTGTCGTCCAATAGTGACATGATTTCCTCCTTTTATTACGTAAATTTATCATTGCATAAAATAACATAATTTGACTTTATGTTTTATACATCATAGCATAACAGCACCTAACAAACAAGACCCATTCGCAAAAAGAATTAGAAAAAGAGGGGAAAAATGTTGCTTCAAAACTTTTCATCCGTGGGACAGGTGATAATATCGATTGCGGTAATGCTGCTTTCGGGATATCTTATGTCGCGCGTGACCAAAAAATTGAAATTGCCAAACGTTACGGGCTATATAATAGCCGGTATTATAATAGGACCTTATTGCATCGACGTTATACCTACGCAAGTCGTTGAGGGTATGAGCTTTTTGGCGGACATCGCGCTTGCGTTTATCGCGTTCAGTACGGGTGAGTTTTTCACGTTGTCTACGCTCAAAAAGAACGGCGCAAAAAACGTCGTTATAACCGTGTTCGAGGCGTTGCTGGCATCTCTTGTGGTGTTTTTGGTTATGTATTTCGCACTTGGATTGAGCCTTGCGTTCTCAATCGTTTTGGGTGCGCTCGCCGCGGCAACCGCGCCTGCGTCCACAATGATGACAATCCGTCAAACCAACGCAAAAGGCAATTTTGTGGATACGCTCTTGCAAGTTGTCGCGCTTGACGACGTGGTTGGATTGCTCGCTTTTTCTGTGGCAATCGCAGTGGCAACCGCTTCGCTTGCCGGCGTTGTAACTTTCAAAAACGTTGCCTTGCCGATTATATACAACGTGGTAGTATTCGTCGTGGGCGGCGCGCTCGGTTTTTTGCTCAAACTGCTTTTGGGCAAGCACTCTACGGACAATCGTCTTATCATCGCAATCGCAGTGATATTCTCCTTTTGCGGACTTTGCGCGATTTTGGACGTATCGCCGCTTTTGGGGTGTATGGCAATGGGCACGGTGTACAGAAACGTTGCAAAAGACGACAAACTTTTCAAGCAACTCAACTATTTTTCACCGCCGATATTGCTGCTGTTTTTCGTCAGGTCGGGCGTAAACTTCAAACTCGACGCACTTGTAAGTTCGGGAGGCTCTATCGGAGGTGTGTCCTTGCTCGTGATAGGCATCGTGTATTTCTTCACGAGAATCGCAGGCAAATACACAGGCTCGTTCCTAGGTTGTTTGTGTGTGAAAAAGGACGCGAAAGTTCGCAACTGGTTGGGGCTTGCGCTCATTCCACAAGCAGGCGTCGCGATAGGTCTTGCCGCACTTGCCGCGCGCACGATAGGCGGCGAAACGGGCAGTGCGATGGAAACCATCATTCTTGCGTCGAGCGTGCTTTACGAGCTTATAGGTCCTGCGTGCGCAAAGCTGTCGCTGTATCTGTCAAAGTCCTATTCAAACGACATAGACACCGTCGTGCCCGACTCGCAGGTGGAGCAGGCGGAGCAGAAAAACGAGGTGCAACTACTCATAGACAAAATCAACACAATAAGGCAATCATTGCCCGATTCCGCGCCGAGCGAGGAAGAAAACGCTTTCGACGAGGCGGCGGAAGAATACTATATTCTCAATTCAAGACAACGAGTAAAAAGATAGGAGGAAAATATGAATTATATCGATCCGCTTGCAAAACTAATGGGGGAATGGTCGTGGAATATCACGGTTTATTCGATACTGCTCAGGGTTATCATACCCTTTATATTCGCCTTTTACGTGGGGTGCGAACGCTCGACGAAAGGGCATACCGCAGGGCTTAAAACGTTTATTTTGCTCTCGCTTGCGTCAACGTCGTGCATGATAATCGACAGATCTTTGCAACTCACGTTTCCGATTTGTTCGGCGGGGGCGGTTATAGGCTCTGCGATGCTGAGCGGAAATTCTATACTGTTCGGCGCAAAAAACCAAATCAAAGGGCTCACCACGTCGGCATGGCTTTGGACGTGCAGTATTTTCGGTCTGCTTTTCGGCGCGGGGCTTTACACCGTCGCGCTCATTTTGGCAGCCGTATATATCGTGATTTTGCAGTTTTTCCCTGCACTTGAAAAATACTTGAAGCAACGCTCGAACCACTTTGAATTGCACCTGGAATTGCGCAACAAAAACGATTTGCAAGCGTTTATGACCACTTTGCGAGAGTTGGGTATGCGCATAGACGACGTCGAACTCAACTCTGCGTTTATCAATTCGGGGCTTAGCGTGTATGCGATAAAACTTACGATTGAGAGCAAGGAACTCAAAAAATACAAAACGCACGACGAAATCATCGAGGCGTTGAGAAGCATAGATTACATCCATTATATAGAGGAAAAATAAACCCTTTATTCTTGCACGGCAAGAAAGGTAAAAATTGATATTTTGTGGGCGGCTGGGAGGGGAATGCTACGGCTTTTCGTGGCAAAAATATCAATTCGGCTTGCGAAGTTTTCCGTCAAGACCTTTTATCAAAAAACATTTGCCGACGATCGTGTCTACGCTCACCGGGCCGAAAACGCGGCAGTCGGTGGAGTGATTGCGATTGTCGCCCATACAAAACACATAGCCGTCTTGGACGTAAAAGTCCAGCGGTTGAGAATAAATTGCGATTTCGGCGGGATTTACGTACGGTTCGTCAAGTTTTTCGCCGTTGAGAAAAACCGCCGATTCGGTTATTTGCACGTGGTCGCCGCCGACGGCAATCACGCGTTTTACAAGAGATTTGCCTGCAAAATCGCCTTTTGTCGGGGTAAACACGACGATATCTCCGCGTCCGATTTTTGCAATTTTGTTCAGATACAGCGTTTCGCCGTTGTTTTGGTCGTCGTCTATGAGCGCGTCGTTGCCGCCGTCGAGAGTGGGGTACATGGAAATTCCGTCCACAATGAAAGATTCCAGCACGTAAAATTTGACAAGCAGGGCGGACGCAACCGCCAAAACGACAACCAAAAGTACGATTGCCACTGATATAGCAATGCGTTTGGAGCGGTTTTTCGGCTCTTCGATTATCGGTTCTTGCTCGAATACGGGAAAATCTTGCATATCAAAGTATATTGCGGAATTTGCGTATTATTTTCAAATCCACAAAAAGTTGTTTAGCACAACGCCGTCAACGTCCTCCACGACGATTGTTTTCACAATGGAGAACGAGGCGAGCGTGCGCCCTTCTTCGCTCTTGAAATCGGCGGTTTCAAAGAGAAGTTTTTGCCAAAACTCCCCGCCTTTCAGACTTGTGCGCGCGGTATATTTTTTGAAGTCGGGGTAGGTGTACACCGTCACGTTGAGCGGTCTTTCGTCTTTTGAGTAAGCGTCGATGTGCAAGATCGCCGAGCGGTTTATCGACGTCATCTCTTGTATGCTTCTGAAAAGAATCAGATTGCCTTTTGCAAGGGTTATGCCGTTTATCGCAAAAGGTCCTTCCGCAACGGAGAGTGCGTTGTCGGCAAGAAGAGCCTCATCGGTTTTTGCCACAAATTCGCCTACGCCCATACTGCCGTCGTAGATTATGTTTGAAATTCTGGGCGTCGTTTCGACGTTTTGCACGTTATGTTTTGCGGGAATGATGCCTGATGCTTTCGTAGAAATTATGTTCGAGTCGGGATATACGAAAGTTGCGTAGGCGACGATGAGTTCTTCCGTGTCGTAAACGGGCACGTCGCACACGTATTCGTGTTCGCCCACCTTTTGTTTTACGTCAAATGACTTCCAGTATCTTTGGCGCGACGACGGCTCGCCGTAGCTCACGTACAGCGTGCGTTTTTCCGCTTTTTTGGCGGTGTTTATCTTGACGTAAAGTTTGCCGTCCGTCGCTTCGAAGCGCATTGAAGGCTCGATAGACGGCGAACTGCTTGCAAGATGCGCGCGAAGCCACAATATAAGCGCGCGATACGCGGCGTTTGTGATTTGTATGTCGCAAGACTCGGACACTATAAGTTGCTTCACGTCCGATTTTACGAGATCAAGCATGTCGCCGATTCGGTCTATGTCGCATTGAACGGAATCACTCGTCACGACGGCAAGGGTGGGACAGGTGATAAACATGGCGTACGTTTCCGCTCCTACGCCCGTCGAATAGGCAAGTTGTACGTCACCGGACGGAATATCGCTTCCCAAAAATCTCGCGTTGTGTTCCGCCCAGCGATAACCTCCGCCGTTGACGGCGCACATGGCGCAAACTCTTTTGTCCGTGCCTGCAACCATCCACGCAAGTTGCGCGCCTATGCCGAAACCCAAAACGCCGATATGATCTCTTGAAACGATGCTTTGTTCTTGAAGCAAACTTATCGCTCTTCTTGCAACTTTTGCCCACACGAACCACGGTGTGTTGCGCGCCGTGTTTTCGATGTAGTCAAGACGCGCTTTGCAATCGGGGTAGCGTGCAAAACTCAAATCGGACGGATATGCCGTTTTCGTGTCCTCGAAAACTCCGCAAAAATCAAGTGCGCAAGTGACGAAACCTTCTTCTACGAGAAGGCGAACGGCGTCTTGCGAGTGGGGATTTTCAAAGGACGGCAACAGCAAAATTGCCGGGCGAGCGTCTTGCCAACGCGCGTCGTAATAGACGTTGCAGCATATGCGAATACGTCCCTCTTGCGAGGTGTCCGCCGTGAAAATTTGCTTTTCGCAAACAAAATTATCCGTTGTCTGACACGAGATGATTGAGGCTTCCAAAGGCGCTTTGCATGCGTCGAAGCCCTCCCACACCTCCGTCGGTGTCATAAATTTGAGTTCCATACCTTGCATTATATCCCAAAATCACAACAATGTAAAGGAATAAAACTTTTATATCGCACGCGTGCGAAATATGCGGACGCAACGGTTGTTGTTCAATGCCGTTTGCCGTTTTTTCGGCAACGTCGGTTTCCTTTTGAGAAGGGTTTTGCTCCGTTTCGTCGAGCAAGGTTTCGTTTATGTAGGCAAGAGAGTGCGCTTTGTTTTTCAGACAAGACGCATATTCTTCGCACATTTTTTGCGCCGTAGCGTCGTCGGGCATAAGAAAATCCATAATTCACCTCTACGGCAGTATATTGATTTTTTGCGAAAAAACGTGAATAAGCCGCCGTTTTGGCAACGGGAAATGCCGCAATCGAATTGCGGCATACGTTGCAAATTCGGTGTAAATGCGAGGCAATTATCCCGATTCGCGCACGGAAATCGTAACTTTCGGGGTGAACGTCAAGGTGCTTAGGCAGTCGTCTTCCAGATTGCGCCCGACAGATTGATAGGCTTTTGATTGCAAAGACAAAAAATCCACGTTGATTTGCTTTGACAATTCGTACATTTCGACAAGTCGTCTTTCAACGTCTTTTTCAAGGGCGGAGGCATATCGTTTTACGATTTCGTCGGCGGGTGTTATCACCTCGTCGGTTTTGATTTTTTGCACGTCCGCAAGGTCTGCCGACAGCTTAATATCGGCAGTGATAGCTCGTCCGTTTGCCTTGACTTTTACGTCTTTTTTGAGGATTTTAAACTCAATCGTACCGCCGTCTTTTGCGGTGTAGTTGAGCGTGCCGGTTACGTCGTGGCTGTGATATATTGCAAGAATCTCGGCGTATTCGTTGTCGAGGATGCGGCTTGCTCTCTCGTCAAAAACCATTGCGCGCGATATGTCAAATTCGAAAACGTCTTCTTCTCCACCCGTTTCGTAGAGAGGCGGCGAGGTTGTTTTTGCAACGATATACGGCACGACGTTGGCTTTGCTGGGTGAAAGCGAGCGCGCCAAAAAATCTTTTGCGGTGGTGCGAATCATGCCGTCCGAACCCTCTTCGTTGACAAGCGCTTGCTGTAAAAAGAATGGCGAACTTATGGTTGTGCCTATACGCAAAGACAGCATTTCGGAAGGGGATTTGTCCCCCGTTACGATGATGGTCTGCTCGGGTAAAGCGTACATTCCGGTGAGCGGATATATGAGTTGCATATGGTCAAGCTCGAACGCAGACGTTGACATAAAAAGCACGTTACAGTGCGAAAGCGATATGATTAAACCCGTTTTGCGCGAAATTACGTCCATTGCACCGGCAATCGAGTTGCCCTTTGCGGTGGTGCAAACGTAGCTCGTTTCGCCCGTGTCGCCGCTTGACGAACCTACCAAAACCGATTGCGCGCTGACCTCGAATTGCGAGGTGGCTTTGTCGTAGTCTATGCCGATCCCCAACACCACGGCGGATTTCGACAGAGAGGGTGTTTCAACCATTCTGCCGAATACGACGAGAAAGATTGTTATCGTCAAAAGCACAAACCATTTGGTGCGCATGAGATAGGAGGAAATATTGAGTTTTTTCATTGTGCTTCTCCTTTTCGGAACGAGGTTTGCTTTTGTGAAAACAACACGCCGTCCTCTTTACTGTCGGGCATTTGACGCATTTGCGTGTCATGCTCGTATTCGGCGTCGAGGCACGCGTACAAGTGCGGACGCAACGTCTTTTGAACTTTTGCAATCGCGAAAAGAGCAATCGGGAAAATGATTGCAACCGCACTCAATACGTAACCGAACGTTCCGAGTGCAACGTCCGTCACCTCTTGTAGCGACGAGGAAAACATCGCCGAGCATAGCACCGCCGTCGGACATATTATTTTCGAGGGCAGGGACGTGCCCAGCGCGCGTTTGCACGCCTCGTTTGCACCGTCGAAAAGAAAAGAGAGAGAGTAGAGCGACATCATGATTATCGCAAAGAGATTGGTCCACTCCATTCTGCCGATTTCGAGGGATAATTGGTTGAAACTTGCAATGTGGATGAGCAAATCTTTGACCATTTTCAGCGCGTTGCCGTAAAGTGCGACGCCTATAAGCACGATTAAATTTGCAATCGTCCACGTGGATGCTATGCCGAGAGTGAGATAAGGCATTTTTTTGTTGCGCAACCTTACGAAAACGAAAGGGAACAAATCCCCCAGCCACAATCCGTATCGAGGCATTGCAAGCAACAACTCCCCGGGGGCTTTTGAAAATACGGGCAAATTTCTTCCGAAGTCCATATCCGAGTCCAAAAAGGCAAGGTTGAGAATTATCACCGCCAAAAACAGAGGCGCAAACAATTCGCAACTTCTTGCAATCGAACGAGTGCCTTTTATGCCCAGATACACCACCGGCAAAAGAAACATAACGTATATGAGAAAAGGCTGTGTGCCCGTAAACAATTCATGCGTGAGATAGGAGGTGCAATAACAAAAATAAAACACCGTTTTCAAGCACATCCAACAAGACGCCGCAAGACAAACGATTTTGTATAGGAAGTTGTTCGTCGCGCGCAAAAGCCCGTCGCCGCCCATATTTGTAAAAGCGAAAATAAAGATTGCGCACAGCATTTCCAAAGCAGTGAATGAAAGGAATATCCAAAATGTTGACGAGCCGAAATCCGCCGAAATTATACCGGGCGCGGACGATAATTTAAAAGCAAAACCGACCGCAACTATGATTGCGGCGGCTTGCGAATTGTATATTGTGCCCAAAGGCAGATTTTTGCGTAATCCGTGTTTTATTGTGCCGTTGTTCATATATAAACCTTTTATTGTGTCACTTTTTGTTGATGCGTCGGCGGTTTTGCGTGGGGATGGAATAGGGACGCAAATCCATTGACGAGGAGTCCGCTTTCAATATTCCGTCTTGAAGGTCGGGGGATATTCTCGGAGCATAAGGCGCAAGATACGGCGTGCCGAAATTTTCCAGGGAAGAGAGGTATGCGACTAAGATTATCGTGAGGATTATCACGCCCACAAAGCCCAGCACTGCGCTTATGCACAAATACAAAAAACGTAGTATGGACATCGCGCCCACTTGATCGGGCACACAAAATATGCCTATTGCCGACAGGGCTACGACAAGAACGGACGGCGACGAGATAAGCCCCGATTTGACCGCCGTGTCACCCAGCACTATCGCGCCGACGACGGACAGCGATATGCCGAAGTATCTAGGCATGCGAACAGACGCCTGATTGAGCACTTCGAACAGCGTGAGCACCAGCAGCATCTCGATTGCCGGCGGAAAGGGTATGTTGGTGGTTGCCGCCATAAGAGTCATCAAAAACTTTATCGGCAACAACTGAAAGTGGTACGTTTGAAGGGAGATGTACACCGCGGGTAACAACACGGTGAACAGTGCGCCGAACATCCTGAACATGCGTATCATCGACGCGCGCCAGTCTCCCGAATAGTAGTCGTAGCCGTCTTGTACATCCTCGAAAACCAGGTAAGGGAGCGTGATTGCGATGGGCGAGCCGTCAACGATCAGGGCGATGCGTCCTTCGAGCAGTTTTGCGGATGCAACGTCGGGTTTCTCGGTTGTGCCCGCCTGAATGAAGAATGAATTTTTTTTGGTTTGAATAAAGGAAAGCACGTATGCGCTGTCCACGATTCCGTCAACGTCGATACGTTCGATTTTGTGCGATAATCGTTCGACGATTTTTTCGTCCGCGACGCCTCTTATATACATCAAAGCAACCGTCGTCGAAGAGTATCTTCCCACCTCAAAGGTTTTCACAACGAGGTCGGGTGATTTTATGCGCTTGCGCACGAGGGACATATTGGTTTTTATTTCCTCGATAAAGCCCTCTCGCGGCCCTTTCATAACAGACGAAGTGGGTGGTTCGCCTATCGCTCTTGCCGCCGGTTTTCGCAAGGAGAAGATATATGCGTTGTCCTCGCCCTCGATAAAAAACGCCACGTCGCAAGAGGCTACGCTTTGCGGTGAATCCTTGATATCCACGATTTCGATTTCGTCCGCATACGCAACCGTATTTTGCAACGATTGAAGGTAGGGCTTTTCTAATCGTTCGCAGTTTTTGAGAGGACGTACCACGTCCTGTTCGAGTAAAATTTTGTCGATATTGCCGTCGATGTATGCAAAAAGACAGTGTTTGCCGCCAACGTCCAAACGACGACACTTGAAGTCGTCGCTGAATGAGAATGTGCGTTGTAAATCTTGTTGCAATTCGTTTATGTTCACAAATTGATTGTTGCCAAAACAAAGGGTTTTATAATGCGAAACACAAGAAAAAATCGACGACGTTTCAAAAACGAAAATCGCATATCTTGACATTTCGTCCGGTTGTGATACACTGTTTTTTATCAGGAGATTATTATGGAACAAAATCGAATCACCACCGACGAAATCGAACAGCAAACGGCAGAGGGAACTCTCGCGGATACGGACGATACGGCTGCCCAAGCGCAAAAAGGAATTTTGTACGAAACGAGCCTCAAACAAGCCGAAAAAAATGCAAAAAAAGAGAAAAGAAAAGGCGTGTTGCAATTTATCAAATACGCCTTCTGCGCCGCAAGCGCAGGCATCATTCAACTCGCGCTTTTCTCCATTTTGCAAGCGGTCATTCCTCAAAGCGGAAAAACCATTCGGTTCATCGTCGAGGATATGGATTTGGTCACCTTCATTTCCACCACCGTCGCCCTCTGTGCCTCTATACTTTGGAACTTCACCTTCAACCGTAAATTCACATTTAAGGACGCCGGCAATGTCCCCAAAGCCATGCTTTTGGCATTTTTGTTCTACGTTCCGTTCTATCCTTTCCAAACGTGGTACGTTCACACAATCAAGAGCCTTTTGGTTGACGCAATCGGCGTTGACGGCGCAGGCATAATCGCCGAAGGCACGGTTATGATCATCAACTTTGCACTTGAATTTATGTGGCAAAAGTTTGTGGTGTTCCGCAAACCCAAAGCGAAAAAAGAAGAAGATTAAGCGCCGTAGGCGCAGTGATATTGTGCCTAACGGCACAGTGAGATTGTTGCTACGCAACAGTGATATGCACGCAAAGCGTGCGTGATATTGCACTTTAAAAGCACACGGTAAACATATTTTTTAAAATAAACAATCGAGCGAATAAAAGAAAAGCACGGGGAATTCCGTGCTTTTCGTAAAAACACGATGAAAAGGAAAAATGAGCCGAAGGCGAGCATCAAGCAGACAATCTTGCGGAATTGCGGTTTGAGTTTTGTCCGTCTTGTTTTGAGAGCAAAGATTTTCTGCGCGATTAGAAAACTGAAAATCGAGCGAATAAAAGAAAAGCACGGGGAATTCCGTGCTTTTCGTAAAAACGCGTCGAAAAGGAAAAACGAGCCGAAGGCGAGCATCAAGCAGACAATCTTGCGGAATTGCGGTTTGAGTTTTGTCCGTCTTGTTTTGAGAGCAAAGATTTTCTGCGCGATTAGAAAACTGAAAATCGAGCGAATAAAAGAAAAGCACGGGGAATTCCGTGCTTTTCGTAAAAACGCGATGAAAAGGAAAAACGAGCCGAAGGCGAGCATCAAGCAGACAATCTTGCGGATTGCGGTTTGAGTTTTGTCCGTCTTGTTTTGAGAGCAAAGATTTTCTGAGCGATTAGAAAACTGAAAATCGAGCGAATAAAAGAAAAGCACGGGAAATTCCGTGCTTTTCGTAAAAACGCGATGATTTTCAGTTAGTTGATGCCTTGTGCAATCATTGCGTCCGCAACTTTCTTGAAACCTGCAAGGTTTGCGCCTTTTACGAGGTTGTAGTCGAGACCGTATGCGTTGAGTGCGTCGCAGATTTGAGTGTGGATGCCTTTCATGATTTGTTTGAGCCTTGCGTCAACTTCTTCTTTTGTCCAAGCAAGGCGTTCGCTGTTTTGGGACATTTCGAGACCGCTGGTTGCAACGCCGCCTGCGTTGACCGCTTTGGACGGGGTGACAAGCACGCCGTGCTCTTGCAAGTAGGCGATGGCTTCGTTGGTGGTGGGCATGTTGGAAACTTCGTTGAGGACAGGTACGCCGAGTTTGACCATTGCGATTGCGTCGTCCAAAAGAACTTCGTTTTGTCTTGCGCAGGGCATATAGACGTCTGCTTTGACGTTGCCCCAAGGCTTCTTGCCCGCGACGAATTCGCAGCCGTATTTGTCGGAGTAATCTTGCACTCTGTTGCGGTTGGAAGCGCGCATTTCAAGCAAGTAGTCGATCTTTTCGCCGCTGACGCCGTCGGGATCGTAAACGTATCCGTCGGGGCCGGAGAGAGTGACGACCTTGCCGCCGAGCTCGTCGATTTTCTTTGTTGCGCCCCATGCGACGTTGCCGAAACCGCTCAAGCAGAAAGTTTTGCCGGCAAGTTGTTCGCCTTGATGTTTGAACACTTCTTCGAGGAAGTAGGTTGCGCCGAAACCGGTTGCTTCTGGACGGATGAGAGAGCCGCCGTAGCTCAAACCTTTGCCGGTGAGAACGCCGTTTTCGTATGCGCCGACGATTTTCTTGTATTGACCGAACAGATAGCCGATTTCACGTCCGCCGACGCCCATATCGCCTGCCGGAACGTCCATGTTGGGGCCGATGTGGCGATAAAGCTCGTTCATAAAGGATTGGCAGAAGCGCATGATTTCGGAATCGCTCTTGCCGGTGGGATCGAAGTCCGCGCCGCCCTTTGCGCCGCCCATGGGAAGAGAGGTGAGGGAGTTTTTGAAAGTTTGCTCGAAACCGAGAAACTTCATTGCGTCGAGGTTGACGTCTTTTTGGAATCTCAAACCGCCCTTGTAAGGTCCGATTGCGTTGTTGAATTGGACGCGGAAGCCGCGGTTTACGTGATAATTGCCGTTGTCGTCCATCCAGGGAACGCGGAACATGATTTGTCTGTCAGGCTCGACAAGGCGCTCCAGAATGACGTTTTTGCGCATCAACTGCTCGTTTTGTTCGATTGCGGGAGCCAAAGAGGTGAGGACTTCTTTGACGGTTTGCATAAACTGAGGTTGATTGGGGTTTTTCAATTCGGTCTGTTCAATGACTTCACTGATATATGACATAATTTTCCTCCTGTTGCGGCAAAAGCCGATCTGCGATTAAATAATATACTTTTAGACAATCAAAATCAACCCCGAAATAAAAATCCGCAAGGCGCAGTTCAAAGATTAATTTAAAAAAACGATAAATATGCACACAAAACGGCGGAAGTGTCGGTTTGACGAAAAACCCGCAAAGAGAGATACGGTTGAAAACGAAAGCCGTCGTCTTTTCAAACGGAAACGGATAGAATGACGATTTTGACGAGACGGGCAGCGATATTTTGTCGAAATTCGGCATATAATTCAACAAATAGTATGCTTAAAAAGGCGTTGCCCAAGATATTGAGAGGGCAAATTTTCTTGAAAATCGTATTGAAATATGTTTTCGGATATGCTATGATAGTACAGTAAATCATATTTCGGGTACGCTCGCGCACGTGTGTAAGGGCAATCCCAAATCAATGAGGAGAAAGTTATGAGCCAAACTCAACAGTACAAAAAGGTCAAGTTGTACCGCACTCTCAAAGTCGTGTTCTACATGCTTGGTCTTCCCTTGTTCCTGGTTGCGGTGTGTTTCACCGCGGTCAGATTCATCGGCCACGATCCGTTTATGGGAGAAACCACTTTCACGACGGCGTTGGGCTTTTTCAAGCAGGCTGAATCCTATATCACCGCGCCTGCGCTTTACGGCGTCTGGATCGGATTCGGAGTCTGGGCGTTTATTTCCATCGTTCATATCGTGTTGAGCAAAACGGTGAAAAATCCGCGCGTGAGAATGTTCTCCGTGGTTGCGGTTTGTATGGTGGTTATGCTTCTCACGGGCGTTGTTTTAGACACCGTGTTGGACAATAAAATCACCGAGATTCAAGCGCAATACGAGGGCACGGGCGTTGTGGTCAACGATTATAAGACGCAACTTTCCTATTATCGCACGGTTTCTTCCAACGCATTGAAGAAAAACGATACGCTCAACCTTATCGCGCAAGTGGATTTGATGAAAAACGTCTATAACGTCGAAATGGAAGGCGCGGACAAGAGCGGTGTTGCGGGCAACATCTCCAACAAACCCGTCACGTACTATTCCGTCATCGACGACGAAGGCAACCAAGGCGTCGACATCAGCTTTGTCAAGGGCGAGGACGGACTTTATCGACTCGACGTTGACGAAAACAACAATATTAAGGGCGACGGCGATCTCAAAAAGATTCTCAACGGCACTTATCGCGTAAGCAGCGACAGTGAAAATCCTTACGATTACAGAAAGAGCCCCGAATACAATCAAATCATCAGACTCAAACCTATCAACGGACAACTTGTCATCAACGGCAAGACTTATTCGCACTATTGGTACAAGAAGAAAACCACCAAAGCCGGCGAAGTGATTTACGTTTGGTATGCAAAAGGTTTGATGCCTATCGGCACGGAATACAATGACGCGGACGGATCGAAAACGCATACTACGGAAGGCGTGTACGGCAAGGGTATTTACAACGAAAACGGCATGCTTTCGGACGGCTGGGTGTTCAGCCTTGACAACGTGCTCGACGTTTTGGAAGATTATTATTCCGCACAAGAAGAAATCAGCAAAAACAAGTACGATTCCAAATTCGAATCCATGTACACCAAAGCGGTAAAGGCAAGAGAAAGATACTACACCGGTCTTATTGCCGATCCCGCGACGGGCGAAAAGTGTCCCGAGTGGTTGCAAACCCTTTACGGACAGGAAATCGAGTTTGCGGAGAATTTCTCCCTCACGCGCAACGGTCTTGACTATTTGATCGCAAAAGTCGGCGCATTGCTCGGAAACAACCATCTTTTCGACTTCTTGCTCAAGAGCAACGACGGCAGCACGGGTCTTGACGACGTCGTGGGCAAGTTCGGCATCGGCGCAATTCTTTCTCCTATCCTCGGACAACTTCAAAACGGTATGAGTTTCAGAAAGGATTTCAAAATGGACGACGCAACGATGGCGAAGGTTATGGAATGGATCAAGCCTCTTCTCGGAGCGGACGGCGCAACCATCAACGATTTGTTCTTGGTCGTGGCATATGCGGGCGCACCCGACGTGTTCAATCCGGGTGAAACAAGAGATTATCTCTACGTCGCACTCGTCAAAGACAACGGAACGCAAGATGCGGACGGCAATTACGTCATGGGAACGAATCCCGCAAAGGCAACCGAAGGCGGCGACGTGCTTTTGGACATCAATTTCAGCGACGCTTTCGTCAAGGTTGACGAGGAAACCGGCAACGTTGAATACGATTTCGACCTCGATCATCTCAGCACGTTCCTCAACACTGCGCTCAACGGTTTGATGAAAAAACTCAACGTCAACCTCAAAGACGTTATCGGCGGCGGCGCAATCGGCACTATCAACGGTTTGCTCAACCTTATCAAAACGTTCAACACCGACGACGGTGTCCGTTACGGTCTTGAAATAAGCGGCATCAAAATTCCTCTTCTCGACGAAGATTATAATTTTGCAATCGACGTGTCCTCCATTTTGACGGGGATTCTCGAAGGCATGTATTTCTATCAATCCGCGGCAATCAAGCCGGTGTGGGAGTTCTACACCTGGGTTGCTTCCGACAAGGAACAATCAATGGCTCTTGCATATCAAAAGTACGAGAGAGCAAACTATGAAGCGACGCTTTACGGTTCGATGATCGGTTCTACGCTCATCGGTGACAACCTCGGCGCAGGCACATATCCTTCCTCGCTCGGTCTTGCGAACTTGACGGCGGTCAGACAACTCAAAGCGGATTTGAGCTACAAGCCTAAATTCTATCCCGTTTACGCGGTGCGCGATATGTTGTTCTTCTTCTGCGGATTCGTCGTATTGTTCTATTTCTTGAGCTTCGTTGCGCAAGAGAAGGAACTCGAATACGCAAACGGCACGGCTGTTGTTGAAGAAAAGAAGAAAAAAGCAAAAAAATTCAAAAAACAAGACGAAATACAAGCCGAAAACGAACAAAACATCGTTGAGGATCAAACGCAAGTCGGACAAGAAGGGGAGGAAACGACTCAAATCCCTGTCGACCAAAAATCTGACGAGGAGGTGCTGTAATCATGAGCGAACAAGTTATGAATGAAGAAATGAATCAAGACCTTCAAAACGAACAAGTCGCTTTGGACGAGCAAGACGATATGCTCAATCGCGACAAAGACGGCAACGTAATACCGGCATTCCCCGTGAGCAAACGCACCAAGAGAGATCAAAGCAAAACTTCCGTTCTCTTCTCGGTGGCGGCAATTCTTCTCCACGTGCTTGCATACTTGCCTATCGTTATAGTTTCGGTGGTGTTGGGCGTAAAGTGCTACAACCTCATGCCGTACTATTCCTTCTGGCCGTTTGTGGGTGTGATTTTGGCAGGCATCCTCGGACTTGTGTTTATGACGGTCGCGCTTGTCGTAAACAGAAAGAAATCAAAAGGCAGTATCCGCACCAAAACGGTGAAAGTTCTTATCGCATTCGTGTGCTTGTCGACGGGCTTCGGTCTCATATTGACCTATGTTTTCCCCGACGTCATCGCGTTTGCGACGCAAAGCACGCTTTATTGCGAAGATTTGTACTACAACGGAGAAAAGCAAGCGGAAAAGAATGCCGCACTCGAGAGAGATCTCATCATGTACAACCTTCTCAACGGCAACCTCAACAACTACGGCGCAGACGGCAAGATTGCCGAAAACGGAGATTTCTCCTACAAAACTCTCGTCGCGCACACCGAGGACAACGGCAAAATCATCAAATACAAAAATTCTTTCATAAACGAAAGAGTGAAGTCCTACGAAAAGACGTACGAAAAGACGGGCATCAACGGTATTCAAGTTGAAGTCGACGCTCTCAAATCCAATGCGAGAAAGTATGAGCTTTACGAGTTCATCTACAATCAATACGTCCTCAACGACTACGACTTCTGCTTCTACAACAACGTCACAAGACGTGCGGTCGCGCTTTCCATACTCGATTATATCTACACGTATTACGATTATGAAGGCATGTTGAAAGAAGGCTTCAACAATCCCAGATTTAAAGCTCTCTTCCAACAAAACTACGACAGCTTCAACCAAGACGGATATCTCACCTATGACGATCCGCTTCTTCTTTACGCACAAATGAGCGGTCGTATGACAGTGCCTATAGTCTTGCGTCTTATCCTCAACCAAGGCTGGTCCTACACTCAAAGCTCTTACAACGGAGCGGGCGGACTCACTTACACCGAGGACGGCAACTGCCTGTATCAACTCTACGATCCCGAACTCGTCGAAAAGTTCAAAGCGAACGGCGGCAAGTTTGAATACACGGGCACGATCACCGATCAGGACGGCAACAGTATAGAAGTCAAGTACGGCTTCAACGAGGACGGATGGCAAATGTACGAAAACGGCGTGACCAAGCGCCCGCTTTCCTGGCTCGTTCTCGACATGCTCGGCGATCCGATGGCTTTGACCACGCTTGACATCGCCAACTTGCTCGGTAACCAAATCTACGGCATCGTGCAAAACGTGCTCAATGCATTCCCGACGCTCATCGACGGACTTGGCGGACTTATGCAAGAAGACCTTATCGAAGTTGTCAAAGCCGCGGCGGGCGGAGCGCAACTCAGCATCGGCCTTTGCATCGATGACAACGGTTTGATTGCAATCAATCTCTTCCCGATGAACGCACCCTACGGTATGCTCGGTTACATGCAAGCAACGTGGGTTGACAGCGACAACTTGCTCATGGCGGTCATCAACGTGGTGTCATTGCGCAACTGGATGGCAATCTTCGGCGCAATCGGCGCAGTGCTCATCATTGCTGCGGGCGTATGTCGCGATATGGGAGAAAAGACTCGCAAACGTACCGAGGATTCGCGCGATCGCATTTTGAGAGCGAAAGCGGCGGAGGAAAACGGCGTCGGCGTCGGAAAACCCGACGAGCAAGAACCGCCACTTGAAACGGCATAAACAAACAACACAACGCGATTCGGAAAAACCGAATCGCGTTTTTTCAATAGATGCTTTATAAACGGAATTGTACATTCAAAAAGGCAATGAAAGTGATATCATTCTTCCGTGTCATTGCGAGGAGCAACGAGGGTTGCGACGTGGCAATCTAGCGGAGCGAAATGCGCCTGACGGCTGGATTCCCACGGTCACCTCGTTCCCTCGGAATGACAAGGGTGGGACACCCACACCCGAACGGATACTCTTTCAGGGCGTACTTATTAACGGAATGTGCAACTTCGAAGACGGAACACGAGCCGCAAGGCGGCGAGAATATGAGCGCCGAGCTTGACGGTTGTACCGTCCGACTGCGCCGTGTTGTTGCGTAGCTGGCGCACAAAGGACGGTGGCATAATGAGAGAATTGTCCCTATCTATGCGAGTGCCGATTGTCTCCCCCGCGAACGACGGATAATCTTTTAGAGAATTGCCCCTATTTGAGTGGTGGGAGAAAAGCCCGAAAGGGAAAGAGGGGGTTCATCTAATTAAGAGTTCACGCCGTTCAACTCTTGTAGAGGAAGAACAAAAGCTCGAAAGGGAAAGAGGGGGGCGCATCTAATTTAGAGTACACGCTGCCACGCTCTTGTAGAGGAAGAACAAATACATGCGAAAGCGGGAAAGTTTTTTTGTGTGTTGACAACCTTTTTTTATTATAATATAATTATAAATACAAATATATCCATACTACGCATATGCGTGCGTGCGGACGTATTAAAACGATGGCAAATTATTAGGAGGCAATTATGAAAAAAATTAGCATCAGATCACTTTTCATCGTGGTTCTTGCGCTGGTTTTGGTGTTCGCGCTTGTTGCTTGCGGCAACAAAGACGACAACAAAGGCGGCAATACGGGCGGCGGTGGCGGTGGCCAAACAACACCTGAAAACGACGTCACGAATGTGAAGAACTATTTTAACACGCTTTGGGAGAAGTCAACCGGCATCGGCGGCGAAGCAATCGGCGAAAAGGATGACCTCAAAGTGAGTCTCGATCTTGCGGTCGCACTCGATTTGGTCGACGGCAACGGACAAGGTTATGACACACTCGATCTCGGCATCGCACTCGAGCTTGTTCTTGACAGATCAAGCGGCACTGACAAGAGCACCAACACTGCAATCAAAGCCAAGTTCTATGATCCCTCAAACGGTGAAAACTGGTTTACGGCATACTATTTCTTCAATGACGTAGACAACATCTACATCGATTATGCGGGACAAAACGTCAAAATTCCGTTCAGCTATCTCAACGATACCTACAACAAGAACTTCTACAACTTCATCTTCAACGATAAGCCCGTAAAAGGAAAATCGATTGCGGAAGTTGTCACGGCTCTCACCAAAAACATGGGCAGCAGCTGGGATCTCAACGTCCTCATCGGCGATGTCATGAAAGTCTTTGATGTTGACGTCGCAAAGTTCAAAGATACTATAAGCGGTGTGTTGGGAATGCTCGACGGATTCAACGTGGACGATGCATTCGACGCGCAAGGCAACCTCAACATAAAGAGTATTTTGACAAACGACATGATTGCAGGGTTCTTTGCAAACGATGAGACAACAACCGTTACAAAAGGCGACGTCACAACGTATACGACGAAACTTGCGTCCTCAACTCTCGATATGCTCAGCTTGTTCGGTGACAGCCTTCCCGCAGGTCTTATGGACGTGATTGAAGGCTTGGATCTCACTTTGCAATTCACAACCAAGAACGACGCAATCGACTCGTTCACCATCAAAGTCGGTCTTCCCGCTCTCGAAGGTGAAAACGCAAACGTCAACAACGTATATCCCGTTGTTGCAATCACAATCAACGAACTTGACTTTGCAAAAGCAAGCAAGGGTGAAATCGAAAACTCAATGGCTGTCGAGAGAGACAACTACACAACTGAAGCAGTCATAGACGCAGAAGTCGCGATTGACCTCAAAGGCATCACGCTCAACGCTCTTGCTTTCGACAAAGAAGGTTATGCAAGATTCTCCAAAGTCAACACCGCAATCGGTGGCGGACTTGACAACCTTGTGCTTGACGGCAACCTTGCTCTCTCTTTGAGCGGCAAGCTCGATCTCAAAAACAAGGAAAACAACGGCACTGTTGCAAAAGCAGCGTTGACATACAAAGGCGTCAATATCGTCGAAGCATCCTTCAAGGACGGCACTTTGGCAGTCAAAGTGAATCAAGAAGCAAAAATCGGTGACGTTAAGATCCTCGACACGCTTGTCAGACTGTTCGGCGACTATGCTTACAGCTTTGTGAAGACCACATTCTTCAAGGGCAATGCAGAAGACGCGGCTTTGAAAGCATTTGCGACCAAATTCTTCGGTTGCGATATCGAAGCGGAACTTGCAAAAGATCCTCAAGAAAGAGTCGTCCCGCTCAACGAGAGCTTCCAAGGTGCTGTATGGAATGGCATTGACGTTCCTCAATTGGTACAAGGTCTCATCAAACAAGTGCTGAACAAATTGTTCCCGCCCAAGACCGATGGCAACGCAGGCGCAGCCGTTGCAAAAGATCCTATCATCACCAAGGTTGCAGACACAGTCGTTGCTGCGCTTCCGCTCATCAAGTCCACAAACGGCAAGCTCGTCGTTGCGACCAACGCAAACAAAGCGTTCAAGAATGCATACTCGAGTGTTGGCAACACCGTCCAAACAATAGGCAAGATTTGGTGGGAAAAGAACGCAAAACCGTTCACCGAAACCCTTATTGAAGGCGACAAGGACAACTGGCTCCCCGTATTTGCAAACGCACTTAAAGTTGCAGGCACAACCTACGGCGACAAAGCGGATGCAGAAAAAGTTAAGACCTTCCTCAACGAAATGTTTGCTTGCACCGCAGAAGTCACTCTCGATATCAGCGAAGCAAACGGCTTTGAACTCGGCGTCAAGGCAGACGTAAACGCAAGCGCAGGCGTTGGCGTATCCGTCAAACTCGGCGCAAAGGCTTATGACGCTACACAATATACAAATCTTGCACCCGATGTCGAAACAGACGGTTGGTTTGTTTACACCTTTGCGGCATAAATCATAATTGCAAAATAAAGGCATAAAAAGAGAAGGCGCGGTCGCGCCTTTTCTTTTTGCCGTTTTGTGTGAGGGATTAAGGTTGATAAATTCAAAAAGCATGCTATAATAGAAACATGACAGGTCTTGAAGAGAAACACAGCGTAATAAGCAAGGAAGACATGCAAAGTGCGATGGATTTCGTCGAGGACTTTTCGCATGAGCTTGAAAAGTATCCGCATCGCATAGCCGCAAGTAAGGACGAAACCGCTTGCGCAAGAGCAATCCGCAATCGCTTGCACGACGAAACGGACGCAAAAACTCGTCTCGAAGCATTTGACGCCTCGCCGCTTTTGGGCAGAGGGTCGTTTTTGCTTATCGGCATTTGGTATGCGATTTGCTACGTGATGTATTTTGTGTCTTTTGCAGGCGGCAGGGTGACGGGTGCAATGCTCACGCTCTTGTCCCTTGTGATGTTCCTCGGCGGCGGCAGCGTGTTTTTGCTTATGTATCTGGGCAATAGCAAACTCGGCAAGGTTTTGCCTAAAAAAGTGTCATACAACGTCGTCAGCGAAAGTTGCAACGACGTCAAAAACGCCAAAAACGTTCTCATCGTCTGCGACAACCACGACGCAACGCTCGGCAGTCCCGTCAAGGATTTCAATCTTGTCAGAAAACTTTGCATGATTGTCGCGCCGGTGTCAGTGTTTATTTTCATTCTGTTTTGCATCTTGAAGATGGCAATCGGCACGGAGGGTGCAAACGTTGCTGCAAAGATAAGCGCATTTACCATTTTGCCGTTTGTATCGGGCATTTTCGGCATTGCGGCATTTGTGATACACTTCTCGCCCTTTGAAAAGTTTGCGCGCGAAAACAACGGCGTTGCAACGTCAATCGCAATGGCAACGTACGCATATTTTGCCGAACAACCCGAACTCCTTGCGGACGACGCAAAGATTGTGTACGTTTCCTTCGGCGCGGAAAACGTCGGGCATTGCGGCTCGCGCGCGTTCGTCGAGGCTCACCCGGAATTTGCCTCTGCAAAGGTGCTTGCAATAGGGGATATTCTGAGCGGCAATTTCCAAGTTGCCGAGTGCGACGCAATCCGCAATATCGACTTTTCTCTCGACGTCGTGTCTAGCGTTCACGCAAGCGCGATAGAGCAGGGCATCACCGTGTCCACAATGCCCCACGATACGTTTGCGCACAAGTTCAATTCGCTGCACGGTTTCATCTCGAATGCGTTTGCCAAAAACGGCAATCCCACCGCAACTATTGTGTCAAGGGATTATGCGCATCATGAAAAATCACTCACCAAAACCGATTTGGAAAATATGTTTTCGCTTTGTGTGGGGGCGGCAATGAAGATTATGGCAAAAAACAATATTCCCGATGACGACAAGCACGACGAAGTTGAGGTTGTCGCCCCGTCGTCCGAAATGAAAATCGTGGACGTAGAAAGCAAATGAACGCATATTTTTGCGATAAAATAAAAACGGCATTTTACAATGCAAAACGGATGTAAAAATGCAAAAAAACAACGATAAAGACATAAAAAACGACATCGTTTTTGATGAAGAAACGACTCAAAACAACGCCGATAACGACAAAGAACAGTCGGATGTTCAACAATGCGAAACGGTGTGCCAAACCGACGAAACCGTCGATGAACAAGAAAGCGACAACGGCGGTATTCTTGCAGAATACGCAAAGCATGAAAACAAGGGCAAAAAAGCTCTTGCGGTTGTCAAAAAGTATTGCAAACGTTACTTTATCGACGCTTTTTCCGGTATGGCGCAAGGCTTGTTCTGCACGCTAATAGCAGGCACTATTCTCGCTCAAATCGCATCTTGGTGCGGTGACAATTCATTTGCGAAAGTGCTGGGCTACATCGCAAGCGTTGCAAAAATGCTTATGGGCGCAGGCATCGGCATAGGAATCGCTCACAAACTCGGCGCAAAACCGCTTGTGATTTTCACTGCCGCGGTTACGGGACTTGTGGGCGCATTTGCAGGCAATCTCGTGGGAGCACTCTGTGGTGGCGCATCGTTTACGATTGCGTTCGGAGCGGTCGGCAATCCCGTCGGCGCATACGTCGTGTCTTTGCTCACCGTTGAAATCGCATCGTTGTACGCAGGCAAAACCAAACTCGACATAATCCTCATTCCGCTCGGTATGATGCTTTTGTGCCTTGCGGGGATATTCCTTGCATGGCCGTTTATCAAACTCATCGATTTGCTTGCAAAGCTCATCGTTTTGGCAATCGAGGCAGGCGCGGCAGTCAAAATCATTGTCGGCGTGTTCGTTGCGGTGGTTATGGGTATTTTGCTCACTATGCCCACGTCGTCGGCGGCAATCTGGGTTGCAATCGCAACAAGCGCAACCGCAATAGAAAACCCCGACGTATTCGCAATCGCGGGCGGTGCGGCAGTTGCGGGTTGTTCGGCGCATATGATTGGTTTTGCCGTTGCGAGTTTCAGAGAAAACGGCGTCGGCGGTCTTATCTCGCAAGGCATCGGCACAAGCATGCTTCAAATCCCCAATATAATGAGAAAACCTGCAATTATGGTGCCCGAAATCGTGGCAAGTGCGGTCTGCGGACTGGTTGCCGTGATTATGGGGCTTCGTTGCAACGCATCCGGCGGCGGCATGGGTACAAGCGGACTTGTGGGTGTATTCGGCACGATAGACGCATCGCAAGGGGTGATACCCGACTGGCAACTGGGCGTAGGAATTGTGCTTTGCTTGTTTATTCTTCCTGCCGCAATATCCTTCGGCGTGAGCGAACTTATGCGCAAAACCGGCGCAATCAAATTCGGTGACCAACAACTAGATTAACATTAGAACTTTTAGCGTGACGGATTTCGAGCCGCAACGGCGGCGAGCCTAGGAGCGCCGAGCTTTCGTCGCACACAAGCTCCTTTTGCTTCAACCACAACAAGTTGTAGTTGTTCGCCTTGGTTCTTTGTGCTCCTCTTCCCACACGACAAAAACTTCGCTTTCATCTTTGATATGCAAGCACTAGTTCGCTTGTTTTTGCCGTGCGGGAGCCCTTGTGTGCGTAGTACAAGCGACTGCGCCGTGTTGATGGCCACGCCTGGCGCACAAAGCGCAGTGGCACGGCTTTCAGCCGATTTGTATTG